>Ga0335085_10006852_pt1 | contig 17876 bp, 15 predicted proteins | sample Lox_Sample_45_FD_206712 | JGI IMG/M metagenome (GOLD analysis project Ga0335085, IMG submission 206712) | Soil microbial communities from Loxahatchee National Wildlife Refuge, Florida, United States - Lox_Sample_4.5 | ecosystem: Environmental > Terrestrial > Soil > Wetlands | place: USA...
ACTCGTACCCTGATACATCTGCGTATTGTCTTCTGTTTACAATCTCACCATGGGTGGCAGTCTTGTCCCATTCGCCCCTTGCGTCCGGCCCTGGGTCCCGTGCAATACCTGGAAACCAACTTTAACGATGCATCGGAGGGTTATGCGTTTTCATGTTTGGCTTCACCCAATATTAGCCACTTTGGCTTTTTTGTTTTTCTCTACCGTTTCGTTTGCGCAAGTCGCTGTGGGTGTTTCCGTCGGCTTTGCCCCGCCGGAATTGCCCGTTTATGAACAACCCATCTGTCCCGGTGACGGTTACATCTGGACGCCCGGTTATTGGGCCTGGGATGGCGAGGATTACTATTGGGTGCCCGGCACGTGGGTACTCGCTCCGGAAGTCGGTTATTTCTGGACCCCGCCGTATTGGGGCTGGGGCGGCTCCGCTTTTGTTTTTCATGCTGGCTATTGGGGTCCGCAGGTTGGCTTTTACGGTGGTGTCAATTATGGCTATGGCTACACGGGTCGCGGCTACGAAGGGGGCCGGTGGGATAACGGGCACTTCTTCTACAATCGCTCCGTAAACAACGTCAACGTTACCGTGGTCCACAACGTCTACAACACCCGTGTCGTCAACGTCTCCGAATCTCGCGTGAGCTACAACGGTGGCCATGGCGGAATTGATGCGCGCCCCACCAGTCAGGAAGAAGCGGCTGCCCGCGAGCGCCATGTTCCTCCGGTAGCGGCGCAGGATCAGCACGTCCAGCAGGCGCGCAGTGATCCTCAGTTTCGCGCTTCCGAAAATCATGGCAAGCCACCGATCGCCGCTACTCCCAAACCCGCGGATTTCAACGAGCGTGGTGTGACCCACGCTACTTCTAGCGGAACTTACAAACCACCGGCCCGGACCGCCAATAACGCTCCTCACAACAACGCTCCCTCGTCTGCTCCGCGCACCGCGGTTCATCCCAATGATCTTCCTGCGCACCAACACGCCGCGGCCCCCAACACCGGCAACCCAAAAACCGACCAGAAATATCAGCAACAGCAGGAAAAGCTTTATTCCAAACAGCAGCAGGAGCACCAGAAACTCCAACAGAAACAGGACCAGGAACATCAGAAATTGGCAAAACAGCAAGCATCCGAAGCGCAAAAGCAACAGATGGAACAGCGCCATCAACAGCAGACCCAACAAATGGAGCAAAAACATGCTCAACAACAAGAGAAAATGAACCAGCATCAGCAGCCCCACCAGGCTCCGCCACCCCAGCACCAGGAGCCGCCCAAGCAAAAGCCGTAATTCTGAATCAATCCATGCGCCAGGCCTTGAGCATCCTTCAAGGTCCTGGCGCTCTTTCACAATCGGTTCTCCCTCTAGTTTCTTCCAGGTTAAATTCCGTTCACACCTTTGCTAAACAGCGTCAGAAATATCATCGATCGCTGCGTTTCTTCACCCACTTAACTAGCGCGGATTCCCGTCGAATGTGATAGCTTAACTTCCCTCTGTCGCATGATTGGGTCTTCGTCATGACTTGTTGGTGTTTCGAAAAAGTCCTGCGTTTCTCTCTCCCTCTCCGACGATTTAGGAACCGGGGGCTATTCTTCCTTGCCGGCTCGATCTTCTTTGCTTGTCCTTTCCTCGCCCGTGCGCAAGGCCCGTCGCAGGTTCCAAATATTTTCGATACCGTCTCTACCCCCGCCGACTCCATTCATCGCCTCTCGCTTTTCGTTCTTACCATCACCGCGCTGATCTTTGTCGTTGTCTGCTCTCTACTCGTTTACGCCATCGTCAAATTCCGCCATCGTCCCACGGACGAAAATCACGAGCCGCCTCAGGTTTACGGCAGCAATCAGGTCGAGCTCGCCTGGACCGTCATTCCGGTCCTCATCGTTCTGGTTCTTTTCTTTGCCACCGCGCGTGTCATTCAGTCGGTGCAAGACGCCGTCCCGCCCGCCAATGCCATCCAGGTCACCGCCGTCGGTCACCAATTCTGGTGGGAGTTTCGCTATCCGGCCCTCGGGGTTGTCACCGCCAACGAACTGCACGTTCCCGTCAGCGATCGCTCGCGCCCCACCCCCACGTTCGTCAAATTACTCTCCGCCGACACCAACCATAGTTTCTGGGTGCCCCAACTCGCTGGAAAAACCGATCTCATTCCCAATCGCATTAATTCCATTTGGATCGATCCGCACGAGCCCGGCATGTATCTTGGCCAGTGCGCACAATATTGCGGTGTGCAGCACGCCAAAATGCTTCTTCGCGTTTATGTCGATTCGCCCGAGCAATTTAAGCAGTGGGTCGACGCCCAGAAACAGCCTGCACACTCTCCCGACGCGGTCGCCGACGGGCGCCGCATCTTTGAAACGACCGCGTGTGTCAACTGCCACACCATCGCCGGTACTATCGCCAACGGACGATTTGGTCCAGACCTTACGCATCTCATGAGTCGCCAGACCATCGCTTCCGGCGCTGCGCTCAACACTCCCGAAAATCTTAAACTCTGGATCCACCATCCCGATTCCATCAAACCCAGCTCCCTCATGCCCGCCATGAATTTAAGCGACAAGGATCTCGACGCGCTTACCGCCTATCTGGAGTCCTTGCAATGAACCCGAGGGTTTTTCTCTATGTCCTCTGAATCCATTGCCATCACCGGCGTTCGCGAACCTTCGCGCTCCATCGGCGCGATTCTTCACACCTGGATCACCACGGTTGATCACAAGCGCATCGGCATTCTGTATATTCTTTATGCCCTGGTGTTCCTCGTGATTGGCGGCCTGGAAGCCACCATCATGCGTATTCAGCTTCTCGTCCCGCACAATCATTTCGTCTCGCCGGAATTTTTCAACCAGATGTTCACCATGCATGGCACCACTATGATTTTCTTCGTGGCCATGCCCATCCTCTTCGGCTTCGGGAATTACTTGGTCCCGCTCATGATCGGCGCGCGCGACATGGCCTTTCCTCGCTTGAACGCTTTCAGTTTCTGGCTCTCCGCGTTCGGTGGTTTCCTCCTCTATTTCAGCTTCATCGGCGGTAATGGCCTCTACGGCGCCGGCGGCGCTCCCGATGTAGGCTGGTGGGCTTACGCTCCGCTGACCTCCAAGGCATTTTCCATCGGGCACAGTACCGAGTTTTGGACCCTCGGCCTGCTTCTCGCCGGCTTCGGCAGCATCGGCACCGCCATCAACTTCGTCGCCACCATTCTTTGCCTGCGTTGTCCGGGCATGACTCTCGGCAGAATGCCGCTCCTGGCTTGGCTCAATCTCGTCACCGGCGCGATGGTCCTTTTCGCCATCTCGCCTCTCACCGCCGCGCAGATCATGCTCTGTCTCGACCGCTTCCTCGACGCGCATTTCTTCGACACCCAGGCCGGAGGTTCCGCCGTCCTGTGGATGCATTTCTTCTGGATCTTTGGCCATCCCGAGGTCTACATCCTGGTCATCCCCGCGTTTGCGTTTATCTCTGAAATCGTTCCGGTCTTCTCGCGCAAACCCATCTTCGGTTATCCCGTCATGGTGGCCGCCACGGTCGGCATCGGTTTCGTCAGCTTCAGCGTCTGGGCTCACCACATGTTCACCATCGGGATGAACTCCTACGCCAACACGTTCTTCACCATCAGCACCATGGTCGTCGGTATTCCTACTGGAATTAAGATCTTCAATTGGCTTGGCACCATGTGGGGTGGAAAACTGATTTTCAAAGCTCCTCTGCTCTTCTGCATCGGTTTTCTTTTCCAATTCCTCATCGCCGGTCTCACCGGCATTATGCTGGGCGCTGCTCCCTTTAACTGGCAGCTCAACAATTCTTATTTTGTCGTCGCTCATTTTCACTATGTTATCGTCGGTGGCATTCTCTTCGCCATCTTCGGCGCCTTTTATTACTGGTTCCCCAAAATGAGTGGCCACCTCTACAACGAGAAACTTGCCAAGCTCCATTTCTGGCTCTTCCTCATCGGCTTCCATCTCACTTTCGATTTCATGCACATCCCCGGCATTCTCGGCATGCCTCGACGCATCTACACCTATGAACCCGGCCGCGGCTGGGAAATCTGGAATGTCATCGTCACCATTGGCGTGTTCTTCCAGATTGTCGGCACCATCGTCTTTGTCGCCAATCTGCTCTACTCCATTTTCCGAGGCGCGCCCGCCGGAAATGATCCGTGGGACGCGTGGACCCTCGAATGGTCCACTACTTCGCCGCCTCCTGACTACAATTTCGCCAGCGTTCCCGTGGTGAACAGCCGTCGTCCTCTCTGGGATATCAAACATCCCGAAGATCCGGATTGGAGATATGAGTAAGCAATTCCCATGCCGCAAGGAGCCATGCTCGTGAGCACCGCCGTCACTTCATCTGCTCCGCTCGAATCTCAGTGGGTACGCCCCTACAAGGGGCATGTGGGCATGCTCTGCCTTATCGCCGCGGAATCTTCCATCTTCACGATCTTCGTTGTCGCCTACCTCTATTACATTGGCAAAAGCCTCTCTGGCCCTACTCCCCGCGAGGTTCTCGAACTTCCCATCTTTGCTACCGTTTGCCTGCTCTCCAGCAGCCTCACCATTCATCTTGCCGTCGCCGGTCTTCGCAAAGCGAATTACAACGCCTTCCGCCTCTGGTGGTTCCTCACCTTTGCGCTCGGCTCCATCTTTCTTATCGCTACCGGCCACGAATGGCATCACCTCATCTACGACAAGGGCCTCACCATCTCCACCAATCTCTTCGGCACCACCTACTACTCCCTCGTCGGACTCCACGCGTTCCATGTCACCGTCGGCCTCATCGGCCTTCTCACGATTTTGTTTCTCGCTCTTTTTCATCGGGTTGAACAGGAGCATTCGAAAAACGTCGACACCTTCGCCATGTACTGGCACTTCGTCGACGTCGTTTGGGTTGTCGTTTTTACCGTTGTATACATCGTCGGTCGTTAGCGAGAGCACGAATTATGTCTTTGCCGAACGAACAATCTGGCCCCAACAGTGCGAGCGCCGCAACCGTTCACTTGCCCGCGCCCACCGCGTGGCCTATCGTGCTCGCCTTCGGCTTCACGCTCCTGATCGCCGGCCTCCTCACCGATGTCTCCATCACGATTCTCGGTGCCATTCTCGCCATCGTTGCTTGCGTCGGTTGGTTCCTCGACGTGTTCCCACACGAGCAGCATGTGCAAGTCGCCATCGCGGATGTTCCCGTAGAAATCGTCAGTACCCGCCACAAGGTCCAGCGCCTCGAGTTTGCTCCCGAGCTCCCTCGCGCTCTTCTGCCCCTCGAAACCTATCCGGTTTCCGCTGGCATCAAGGGAGGTCTCGCTGGCAGCGTCGCCATGGCCGTGCTCGCCTGCCTCTACGGAATCCTCAAGCAGCACAGTATCTGGTATCCCATCAACCTTCTCGCCGCCACTTTCTATTCCCAAAGCCAGACTATGACCCTTGGCCCCGCGACCTTAAACGCATTTCATCTCGACAGTTTCCTTCTCGCTGTCTTGATTCACCTCGTTACTTCCGTTCTCGTCGGCCTGCTCTACGGCGCCATGCTTCCCATGATCCCCCGCCATCCCATTTTCCTGGGCGGCGTGATTGCGCCCATCCTCTGGTCCGGCCTGCTTCACAGCATGCTCGATCTCATCAATCCGCTCCTTAACCAGAAGGTCGATTGGTATTGGTTCATCGCTTCGCAATTCGCCTTCGGCATTGTTGCTGGTCTCGTCGTTGTTCGTCAGCAACGCGTCCCCGTCAAGCAGTTCATTCCCTTTGCCGTTCGCGCCGGTATTGAAACTCCCGGCGCCATGGCCCAAAAACAACGCGAGGACCGCCAACCGTGAAGATTCCTCGCTGCACGTTTTGCTGGCTGGCCGCGATCCTGCTCTTTTGTGCCGGCTGCAGCAATTTGCCCGGGCGGCCCGCTCTCGATTCCATTCCCGTCGACCCAGATAACGTCACGGACTTCAACACGCTTTACAAACACAACTGCTCCGGCTGCCACGGTGCCGAGGCCAAAGGCGGAGCGGCCCTTTCCATCGGCGATCCCGTTTACCTCGCCATCGTCGACGACTCCACGCTCCGCAAAGTCGTCACCAGCGGCATCGCGCACACCTCCATGCCCGCTTTCGCCAAAAGTGCTGGCGGCATGCTCACAGAAAGTCAGGTCGATCTCATCATCCACGGCATCCGCGCGCGTTACTCCCAACCTGATGCACTCTCCGGTGCCACTCCGCCCCCATACTCCGATGCAACTCCCGGTGATGCCAAGCGTGGCGCCGCCGTCTACGAAATGTTCTGCTCTTCTTGCCATGGCCCTGCCGGCAAGGGCGGACCCAAAGCCGGCTCCATTGTCGACGGTTCTTTCCTCGCGCTTCTCACCGATCAGGAATTGCGCACTCTCGTCATCGTCGGCCGGCCCGACCTCGGTGCTCCCGACTGGCGCAACAATATTCCCGGTAAGCCTATGTCTCCGCAGGAAATTTCTGATGTCGTCGCCTGGCTTTCCTCGCAACGCCCACAATTTCCCGGCCGCCCTTATTCCAACGCCGCAACGTCTGCGGGAGAACTCCCATGACCCTGCCCGAAAATCTTTCGCGCCGCGCCCTGCTCATGAAGGTGGGCCTCGCTTTTAATGGCATCATTGCTGCGGTCGTCGCCGTTCCCATCCTCGGCTATGTTCTCGCCCCGCTTCTTCGCTCTCGAAAGACCAACTACACAAACTGGCTCACCCTCGGCGCTCTCGATCAATTTCCCGCCGGCCAAACGCGCCTCGCCACCTTCCGTAATCCCGATGTTTCCCCTTGGGATGGCAAAACCGCCGAAAGCGCCTGCTGGGTTCGCCGTATCGACGCACAAACCTTCCAAGTTTTCGCCATCAATTGCGCGCATCTCGGCTGCCCCGTGCGCTGGTTCCCGCAGTCCGGGCTCTTCATGTGCCCCTGCCACGGCGGCGTCTATTATGAAGACGGCTCTCGCGCTTCCGGCCCTCCCGAACGCGGCCTCTTCGAATACGCCTACAAAATTGATGGCAGCAATCTCTTCATCAAAGCCGGCGAATTGCCCACTCCTGGCAATCCCACCGCCCTCGTCAACATTTCCGGAAAACTCCCATGCGCCTGATCCAAACCATCACGGACTGGCTCGACCAGCGCCTGCAACTCGCGCAACCCATTCGCGAAACCGTCGAGCATCCCGTACCGCGCCAAACCGCCAGCTGGTTTTACGTCTTCGGCAGCGCTGCCCTCACCGTCTTCGTTTTGCAAATTGTTACCGGCATCTTGCTCGCTCTTGTTTACGTTCCCACGGCCGGGGAAGCTTGGAACAGCCTGCAGGCCCTCAATCACTCCATCGCCTTCGGCTGGTATATTCGCGCGCTTCACGGTTGGGGCTCCAACTTCATGATCGCCATCGTCCTCATCCACATGGTTCAGGTTTTCCTCTTCGGCGCCTACAAATTTCCCCGTGAACTCACCTGGATCATCGGCGTGTTTCTTCTTCTCATGACTTTGGGCATGGCCTTTTCCGGCCAGGTTCTGCGCTTCGATCAAGACGCCTTCTGGGGCATTGGCATCGGCGCTTCCATCTCCAGCCGCGTTCCCGTCGTCGGCCCGTGGACCGTTCATCTCCTTCTCGGCGGCCCCATCATTGCCGGCGCCACGCTCTCCCGCTTTTTCGCTCTTCACGTTTTTGTCATTCCCGGGCTGCTCATCGCTTTCGTCAGCCTGCATCTGCTGCTGGTCCTGAAGCTCGGCATCAACGAATGGCCCATGCCCGGCCGCATCGTCAGCAAAGCCACGTACGAAAAGCAGTATCACGAGCTCACGCAAAAAGAAGGCATCCCCTTCGTCCCCGGCGCCGTCTACAAAGATATTTTCTTCAGCGGCTGTGTCCTGCTCGCTCTCATCCTGGTCGCCGCGTACTTTGGACCTTTCGGTCCCTCTGGACGTCCCGATCCCACCATCATCCAGACTGCTCCTCGTCCCGATTACTTTTTCCTGTGGCTCTACGCGCTGCTTTCCTTGCTCCCGCCGCAAATGGAAACGCCTGCGCTTCTCATTGGCCCAGTCATCGCCATTCTCGGGCTCTTACTCCTTCCGTTTATTTTCGGCGAAGGCGAAAAAAATTGGCGCCGCCGCCCGGTTTCGGTTCTCTCCATCCTCCTGATCGCCGTAACTCTCGGCACCTTTACCAATCTTGCTGGCCACGCTCCGTGGAGTCCCGTCATGGATGCCTGGAGTGGCGACCCCATCCCTCCGGCATTTCTGCAGCGCCGTTCCGCTCTCGAGCGCCAAGGCGCGATCATCTTCCAACTCAAGCAGTGCCACAACTGCCACTCCCTTGGCAACGAAGGCGGCAAGCGCGGCCCTGCTCTCGACAACGTCGCCACCATTCAGACCGAAGACCAACTCATTCGCCAGGTAATTCAAGGCGGCGGCAATATGCCCGCCTACGGCAAAAATCTCAGCCCTGCCGAAACCACTGCTCTCGTTGCCTTCCTCAAAACGCTTCACCCTGCCGGCCAACTCCCCGCGCGCGACGCCTCTCGCTCCGTCATCTCCGAGTCCACTCCCACTCCGCCCGCCGCAACGCGGTAGCCGCCATGTCTCCCGCCGCTCGATCCCTCCTCAACGAATGGTCGCCGCCTCTGCTACTCGACGCTACCATCCTTCTCACCGCCCTGATTTATCTCTTCGGCTGGCTCTCTCTGCGTCGTTCTTCTCCCTCTCTTCTCTCCACACGTCGCCTTTCCGCATTCCTCGCCGGCATGTTCTTCCTCTGGTTCGCCATTGGCTCGCCGCTCTCCGCTTTCGACGAAGCCTCCCTCACCGTGCACATGATCCAGCACATTCTCCTCATGCTCGTGATTCCTCCTCTCGTCCTTCTTGGTGCTCCGTCTCTTCCGCTGCTCCACGGGCTCCCGCAATCCCTCGTGCGCTCCACGCTCGGCCCGTTTCTCCGCTACGCATTCGTCCAGCGCGCTGGGAAGTTCCTCACCCATCCTCTCGTCTGCTGGATTCTCGCCGCCGTCGCTCTTCTCGCCTGGCACGTTCCTTCGGCCTTCGATCTCGCCCTTCGCTCTGATTTCTGGCACGACGTCGAGCACCTCTGCTTCCTCTCCACCTCCATCCTCTTCTGGTGGCCCGTGCTCCAGCCGTTCCCTGCGGAAGCGCGCTGGCATCGCTGGTCGATTCCCCTCTACCTGTTCTTTGGCATGTTTCCCGGGGCCGCGCTTGGCGCCTTCCTGGTTTTCTGCGACCGCGTCCTCTACTCTTCTTATCTACAAGTCCCCCCGGTTTTTTCCATCACGCCGCTCACTGATCAGATTCTTGCCGGCACGCTGATGTGGGTCTTCGGAACCTTCGTCTATCTCATTCCCGCAGTCGCCATTACCCTGAAACTTCTTTCGCCTCGCGACCTTTCCTCTCACGCCTGCTCGCCACGTCGCGAACCCCATCTCGAAAAATTCTCCTCAGCCAGCGCCTCTCCGCCGCTATAATTTTGGCCAATTCTCGGGTTACCATTTCGGGGGAACACAACGCATGTCCGACACCGCACGCCAATCTCGCACCGCCATTCTGCAAATGCACATGAGCGAATTTTGGTCCGGCGACCTTGGCCTCACGCTGGTCTCCATCTCCCTTATCCTTCTCATCTTCATCATTTTTCCTCTTCGCCAGGACGGCCTTTCCGGCCGATTTTTCTTCGACCTCGTCATGGTTACCCTCATGGTGTCCGGCGCTTTGGTCGTGAAGCAAAATCGCGTCGTCACCATTCTCACTGTCGTTTTCGTCATCATCAGTGCGCTCATCTTGGTGGCTTCCCGCATCCACCCTTCTCCTTCCCTCCGCTACGTCAACAATATTTTTTCCCTCATCATTCCGTTGCTGTACGTCCGCATCGTCTTGCTCGTCATGTTTCGCCAGGGCAACGTCACGTGGAGCCGCATTCAGGGCGGTATCTGCGCTTATTTTCTATTGGGAGTCGCTTGGGCTTCTGCCTACGATCTCGTCGAACAGGGGCATCCCGGCGCGTTTCACTTCGTCACCGACCCCATCAATCTCGATCAGCTCCATTCCAAGCTGATCTATTTCAGTTTTGCCACCTTAACCACCGTCGGTTTTGGCGACGTCTTGCCGGTGAGCCCCTTCGCGCGCTCTCTCGCCATCGCCGAAGCCATGGTCGGTCAACTCTTCCCCGCAATTCTCATTGGCGCGCTGGTCGCCATGGCCATGCAGCCGCATTCCAAAACCTGACCCGCACTTACCGCAAACATCCCTTTTCCTCTTATAATGCCTACACTCTGCCGCCCATTTCTTTGACGTGGAGGGATTCGTATGGCCGCGATTTTCCGGCGGTTCTCTGTCTTGCTGTTTGCTCTTTGGCCGGTTTCCTTTCCGGCCGCTGCTCTGTCGCAGCAACCGCCTCCTTCTGCCCCGGCCGCACTCCAGCTCACCCTCAAGGATGCGGTACAACTGGCGCTCCAGCAGAATCCGCAACGCATCATCTCGCAAATCCTGGCTGCGGAAAGTGACCGCAACGCCCAGATTGCCCGCTCGGCGCTCCTTCCTCAAGCCGGTATCGCCGCCGACGGTGGTATCCATCAGTACAATTTCGCCAGCGTCGAACGCGTGTCGCACCGCTCGGCGGCCGGCCCTTATCAGGTCATTGAAGCAGGCCCTACGTTTTCCCAAACCCTTCTCAATCTCCCGCTGATCCGTAATTATCAGATCAATCAGGAAGGCCGTCGCGCCGCTCGCGCCGACGAGCAGACTACCCGCGAGATCGTGGTCACCGCCGTCGTCGATCAATATCTCCTTGTGCTGCGTGCTCTCGCCACGCGCGATGCCGCTAATGCCCGCGTCGTCCTCGCCCAGCGCCTCTACGATCAGGCCTCCGATCTTCAAAAGACCGGTCTTGGGCTCAACATTGATACCGTCCGCGCCCACGTCGAACTCCAGAACGAGCGCCAGAATCTCATCGACGCCGAGACCCAAACACACACCACCAAATACAATCTTGCTGAGCTCCTCGACCTTCCTCGCGATCAGGATCTCCAAGTCACCGATCATCTCGACTTCTTCAATCTTCCCAAGCTCGAAAAAGACGCTTTGCTCAATCTCGCTCTCACCCAGCGTCCCGAAGTCCGTTCCCTCATTTCCCAAACGCGCATCGCCAAACTCTCCACTAACTCCGCGCAGGAACAACGCCTCCCGCAAATCGGCTTCGCCGGTTTCTGGTCTTATCAGGGCGATCGCTTCAATACCGGCATTCCCGCCTACGCCTATGTCCTCTCGGTCGACTTTCCTCTTTTCACCAGTGGCCGCATTCGTGCCCAGGTCGCCAACGCCAAACTCGAAGAGCAGCGTGTCGCCCAAAATCGCCGCGCCCTCGACGACCGCATTGTCCGTGAAGTGAAAACCTCTTTCGATGAACTGGAAGCCGCTCGCTCGGCCGTTGACGTTGCCAACCTCGGCTACGAGTTGGCGCAGCAGGAAGTTGCCCAGGCCGAGCGCCGTTTTCAGGCCGGGGTCACCACCAATGTTGAAGTCATCACCGCACAGGACGCCCTGGCCCGCGCCAGCGATAACCAAATCGGCGCTCTCTACCAATTCAATCTTTCTCGCGCCTCGCTCGCTCGCGCCACCGGCGACATCGAGTCGATCTACGGCAAGTAAAGGATCCTTTCACACATGAGCTCATCTCCATCCTTTCCTCCATCGCCCGCCCCCGCCGCCAATAATCCGGCGGCTGCACCACCACCGCCGTCCCCGTCCTGGTCACAGCGCATTCGCGATCTGAACCCCTTCGTAAAAGCAGGATTTTTCCTGCTCCTCATTTTGCTTACCATCGCTTGGTACATTTTCTCCGGGCAGGTTTCCACCGACGACGCTCAGGTCGATTGCCACATCACCGCCGTTGCGCCCCAGGTTCCCGGTTATGTCGTCCAACTTTTCTTTAACGACAACACGCCCGTCAAAGAGGGCGAGGCCCTACTCCAAATCGACCCCCGTCCCTACCAGGCTTCCGTCGATCAAGCCAAGGCGGCCCTCGATGTTGCCGAAGCACAGGCTAACTCCGCTAAACTTCAAATCGCTTTGGTCCGGGAAACCACCACCAACAGCACCAGCGGGGCTACTGCCCAAAAAGAATCGGATGCCGCTGATTACACCAGCTCGCAAGCCCAGCTCGAACAATCCGCTACCGCGAATCTCCAACTTGCCCAAGCCAACGTTGCCGCCAAGCGCGCCACCAATGAGCGAGCCCAAAGCGACCTCGCTCGCTACACTCCGTTGCTCTCCACCGGCGATGTTTCGAAATTCCAGTACGACGCGGTCGACGCCTCCGCACGCGTCGCAAAAAGCGAGTTGGATGCTGCCCAGCAGCAACTGGCTGCGGCGCAGCAGGCCGTAGACATCGCGCGCGCCAACGCTCGTTCTGCACAGGCCCGCGTCGCCCGCTCGCAGTCCCAATTTCTCGAAACCAAAGCCCGTGAACGCCAGGTTCCTATTACCGAGGCCGCCTATAAATCCGCGCTCGCCGCCGTCGAGCGCGCCAAAGCCGAACTCCAACACGCCGAACTTAATCTCGCCTACACCCGCATCACCGCGCCCATCACTGGACAAATCACACAACGCTCGGTCGATCTCGGCCAGTACGTTTCCCCCGGACAACTCCTCTTTACCATCGTTCCACTCACCCAGGTCTACGTCACCGCCAATTTCAAGGAAACCCAGCTTGCCCGTGTCGCTCCTGGCCAGAAAGTCCGTCTTCGCGTCGATACCTACAGTCAGGATTTCGAAGGGGTCGTCGACTCCATCGCTGGCGCCACCGGTTCACGTCAGGCCTTGCTCCCTCCGCAGAATGCCACCGGCAATTTCATCAAGGTGGTCCAGCGTATCCCCGTCAAAATTCTCGTCAAGCCTTCCAACGACCCGCGTCTCGTCTTGCGGCCCGGCATGAACGTCGAAGCCACCATCTATTTCCGGTAATGCGAAAGGATTCGCGATGAGCTATCTCGGTGGTGGTTCCTCGGCGCAACTGGAAGCGTGGGAACAGGAAGAAGGACGATTCATCAGCGCTTCTCTCGGCCAGCTTTCCCAGCGCCGCAGGATGACCATTCTTCTCAGCGTGGGCCTCGTCACTGCCATCGAGATTTCCAATCGCCTCTCCGTCAATGTCCTGCTCCCGGATATGCAGGGCAACGTCGCCGCCAATGCCGACGAAATCAGTTGGGTCGTCACCCTCTACAACCTCGGCTTTCTCTGTTCTTTGGCTCTCGCCGCATGGATGACCCGCGTCTTCGGCGCCAGGCGTCACCTCTTGTACTCCATCGCTCTCTATTCCATGGGAGCTTTTGGTTGCTTCCTCAGTGCCCGTAGTCTCAGCCTGCTTCTGATCTCTCGCCTGATTATGGGTTTTGGTGGTGGTGCCTTCCTCGTGCGCGCGGTCATCCTCGCCGGCTTGATGTTTCCCGGCGCGGCGCGCATTCGAGCGGTCACCTGGCTTTACGCCGTCCTCTTTGTTTTTCAGATCGCCTACCCGGTTGCCATGGGCTGGATTACCGATCACCTCCATTGGAATTATGCGTTCCTCATCGATTTTCCCTTTCTTGCTCTCGGCACGTTCCTGATCTTGAAATACATCCCGCCCGGTTATCTTTTTCGCCGGAGAAAAGAAGCTGGTGTCGATGTTCGCGGTGCCGCTCTGCTCATTGCTGCTCTCGCGGGCTGGCAGATTGTCGCCAGCCGCGGGGAACGCGACCTCTGGTTCGAATCCTCCTGGATCCCTCCGCTGCTGTTGGCCGCACTGCTTTGTTTTATCGGGTTTCTCTGGTGGGATAGCCGCCCGGAAAATGCAGATCCTGTATTCCACTTGCGTATGATTTGGCGGCAAACTGCGGTTCGCACTTCCTTCGGTGTCATCCTGATTATCGGCGCCATTCTCGGCGCTGGCCTCTTCGTCGTACCGCAGTACCTTCGCGGTGTTCAGGACTACAGCGCCACACAAACCGGTGGCTTTATCTCCATGTACACCACGGGGCTTGGCTTGGGCCTCGTGCTCTCTCTGCGTGTCCTCATTCCGCGTTTCGGCGGGCCTCGCACCTTGGGCTTGGGCCTGGCTCTTTTGATTGCTGCCTGCGCGGCGATTATTTATATTTGGACTCCCACCACTCCAACCAGAGTCCTGGCTCCTGCTATTTTTCTTCAAGCCTTTGCCTTGGCACCAGCCCTTATTGCCGCTTCCAACGTTGCCACCGCCAATGCTCTACTGCCCGACCTGAATGATATTTCGACCACTTATTTCTTTGTTCGCCAGTTAGGCAACACCTTCGGCGTCACCGCTGTCACCGTGCTCTTCGACCATCGCATGACTTTGCATTCTCTGCGGCTCTTGGACACCGCCAATCGCGTCGACCCCACCACGCGTTCCACCCTCGCCCAATATGCCGCCCTCATTCATCGCAATGGCGGAGGGGGCAGCAACCCCACTCTCGGCGCGCTCCAGCTCTTCCAAGCCAACGTGATCACCCAAAGCAGGCTGCTCTCTTACGTCGATATTTATTTCGGGTTAGCCGCATTGGCGGGACTCGGACTGTTTCTGCTTGTCATCGCCAGAATCGAAAACAAAACCACCCACCACCACTTTCATCCCTGGTAGTTTCTCCGATCCTTTCTCGTTTTATCTACTCCACCACCGCCCATGTATCGTCCGGATCGAACGCCTTGATTTCTTTCGCCAGCACCACCGTTTCCGCCCCGAGATCCTTCTGAAACACTCTCCCATCCTTCGCAATCACGAAGGTCATCACTCCGCTTCGTCGATACTCGGCCGGGTACGCCAATATCGCAAAGCCTCGCGTCATCTTTCCGTCCACCACGTAACTTTTCGCCCCGCCTTCCGCCCACGCTCCCTGCTCTTTCAAAATCCGGTAAAAATACCCGTGAAACGGCTGTGGCGATTCCTTCGTGCCTCTCTGATATCCCTCCGCGCTCGCTCGCGCGGCCAACGGCCCCAGCGGGCTTTCCGCCTCGCCTTCTCCCGCCTTCCAGTACAGTCCGTCGTGCTTCCCCTCACTGCTGACAAACCGTTGTGCGTACTGCTTCACTGTGCCGCCATCGGATGTTGTATTGAAATATTCCACCTGCGCATCTGCCATTTCATTCACAATATCGATCACCGTCAGTTCGTTATCCCCTATCTGCCTGGCTTGTATTTCCTTCTCCGCTCGCGCGGAGCTGAACTCCCATTGACCGTCCGCCGTTTTCACCAGGGGAAAGGGAAACGGGTAATTCTCCGTCCCAATGTCCAGCACCAGCCCGCCGTCCTCCACCGTGGCCCACCGGTGCATCGTTTCGTAATCTTCCGCGAAGGTATCTAACGCGTTCTTGTCCTGCCCCGGGTCCTCGGTCAGCAAATACTCTTTTCCTTCCGGCCCAAATATCGCCAGCACGGCATTCGTATCGCCCGCTTTCACGGCGGAGTACAACGCCTTTTCTGCCGATTGCGGCGACACAAATTTCGTTGGTCCGACGATTTCCTGGTGCTCCGACGGTTTCTTGCATCCAAACGTCAACCCCAAAACCGCGATCGTCGCCACAAGCGTCACGCGCCATCCCAACTCGCGTTCTCTCGCTCGTTTTGTTTCCCTCATTGCAGCTCCTTCTTCCAAAACCACCAGCCGCTCCGCTCTTCCTTTATCACTGCTTTTTTCCGCCGCTCGGCGCCCGCGGTGCTGGACTTGGCGCTCGCGCGGGTGCGCCTTGTGGTTTGGCGGGCGGATTCAAGCTGCGATTGCCTCTCGCGCTTTCCGGCCGCCCTCCGGTGGTCCCGGTAAATGCATTTGGCCGCGCTACGGGTTTCACGTTTTGTGCGGGTGGGTATCCACGCAGTTCGCGGGTATTCTGGGGAGCGCTCGGCCGCGTCGTGGGCTTCGGTTGCACCACCGGTTTCGCGGGCAACGTGCTCGGCCCGCCAGGTTTCACCGGCTGGATCGATGGCTGCCCCGGCCTCACCGGTTGTGGCAGTGGCGTAGGTTTCACCGTTCCGGGCGGTCTCCCGCCATTTGGCGGACTCGGTGGTCGCCCTCCTCCCGGTCTGCTCGGCAGTGGCTGCACCACAGGCGGCCTTCCTCCCGGCGGACGATACGGTGGCCTGTTCCCCGGCCGATACGGCGGACGCCATCCCGGCGGCGGTGGTCTCGGTGGACGCGGTGGCGGATAATAGGGTGGCCGGTACCCCGGTCGAAATCCCGGATAATAGCCGCCCCACCAGTACGGGTTCCCATAATATGGACCGCCGCCGCAGTACACCGCGCGTCCCGCCCAATTCATGCGCCAGCCGTAATACCCCCACCCGCAGCTCGAGCTATTCACCATCGCGCCTACGGCTACGCCCAACCCAAAAGTGATCATCGCCGTCGCTACGACATCTCCCGAGCTGTATCCCGGCGTCGCTACTGGCGCTCCATAAATCACCGTCGGGTTGTACGCCGGCACATACACCACTTGCGGGTTCGCCGGTTGAATCACAATAATGTCCGGACTTTCCTTCACCACTTTGATCTGCTCGCCCGATTTCAGATTTCCCGCCGCATACGCCTTCGCGCGCATCCGCTGGACGGCCGCCATCACGTCGCTCTGCTGGTTCGCCGACACATCGCCCAGCGCCGAGGTCCACCCCAGGTTTTGCGCCAGCTTGTCCAGCACGCTCGGAAACTGCAGCAACGCCATCACCGACGGGTCCCACTCCTGATTCTCTGCCGCCTGCACCAACGCATCGCCTGATAAGTTGTAGTTCGATTTTACGAACGTGTCCGCGGCTTCCACTTGGTCCGGATACGTCGCCGCCCCCAGAATCTGTGCCACCAGCGCGTCGGGATACAACGCGATCGGCGCCACTAGCGCGTCCATATCATTCGGCGGTACCGGCGCGTACACTTCCTGCGCCGCTCGTCTCCCCATCGACACGCCAAATCCCTCCGCGTCCTGCGGCAACGTCGTCCACAACAGCAGCACGCTTACACACACCGCCATCCAATGCTTCACCAGTTTCATGATGTTCTGTACTCTTCGCAGGAGCTTGGCAATCCTTGTCCTGATTGGGGCGGGGGAGCGCGACACTCACGATACCATTACAAAATAAAAAGGAAAAGATGCGTTACGCTCGCATTGTCTTGGTTTGCCTTTTGCATGCGATTTAAATCAGGTGAGCTACGTTTCTACTTCTTCGCTTCGCCTTCCAGGTGAATGCGCCCGCCGATGATCACGTCCGGTAGCACAATGTCCGTAAATCCATTCACCTGCGTCGTCTTTAATTTCTCGCAGCATCCCCGCTCCGGGCTCTCGTATCTCGCCTCACGAAACGTCCCTTTCACCTGCACCTGCACCGCCGTCGGCTCTTCGTCGTAATTCACTACTTCCACAATCGTCTCGCCGGATTTTTCGCCCGGGTAGTCCACCACCAGCGTCGTCAGCGAATTCCACAATCCCACCGGTACATGCTCTTTCACCATAAGCCGCCGTACATCCTGCGCGAACGTCTCCGGATCGCTCACTGCTTCTCCCAACTCGATCACGCGCCCTGTTCCTACCGTATATGCCACCGACGGACCATTCTTCTTCCCGCCATCCGCCGCAGCCCACGGATACTTCCCCGGCAAATTCACCAGCACCGCCACACCGCCGCGTTCTGCGAACGCCCGGATCGCCTCCGTCAAATTCTTGTCCAGCGCCGCAAACGCGATCACCACGTCAAACCCCGCCAAATCCCCGGCCTTCACGTCGCTCGAATCGAACACCCGGAACGGAATATTGTGCCGCGCCATCAGATTCAATTCTTCGTAAGACGCCTCGTAATCATCCGTCAGCACGGCCACGTCCGCCGCTTCCTTCTCCACCGGTTTCTCGCGTTCGTAAAACGCC
>Ga0335085_10006854_pt1 | contig 17874 bp, 12 predicted proteins | sample Lox_Sample_45_FD_206712 | JGI IMG/M metagenome (GOLD analysis project Ga0335085, IMG submission 206712) | Soil microbial communities from Loxahatchee National Wildlife Refuge, Florida, United States - Lox_Sample_4.5 | ecosystem: Environmental > Terrestrial > Soil > Wetlands | place: USA...
ACCAATTATCAGACTTTCAGTCAGCGCACCCAGATCGCCTGCACGCGCGCCAACGGCCAGCCATATTCAAACGTCGAAGTCGTCAGCGGCGCCTATGCATGGGACGAAACCGCGCCCGGCGCTGAAATCGGTGACACCAAAGGCAAAGCGACGCCCATGCCCGCAACATTGCAGGAGCGCCTCATCCGCTTCTGGGCTAGTCCGCAGGGCGCGCCCAAAGCCGCCATCGCGGGTTCCGAGGATACCTTCTGGCTTGGCCATAATCCCGGAACGCTCTTTGCCGACGGTCTCATGAAATCGGGACAGACTTCCCTCTCATGGGAGAACGGCAAGGCCGTTCTGAGTTTCCCGCTTCCCGGCGTTCCCGGCGCGGCCGCCACCGCCACGCTGGATGACCGGTTCATGACCCAGCGCGTCGTCGTCAAACTCGGATCCAACACTTATGAATTCACCTACGGCGATTATCAGGACTGGAACAATCCGCTCAACAAAATCTTCGTCTTCTACGCCGGCAAACTGACCGAACGTCATAACGGCACTGTGGTTCGCGATCTCACCACGACTCAGACCGAAACCGGCGACGTCTATGTCGTCGCGCCCGTGCCCGCCAGCGTGCAGACCGCCGAGAAGGCCACCGTGCAGTTCCCGAAAGGCGTCATCGCCAAGGACGAACCGCCAGTCGACCACACCAGGCCCACTCCGCGCATGGGCGCTCATCCTGACCTGAGCGGCAATTGGAGTTTCACCGACTGGATCGGCAACTACATGACCGGCGGCGGGCGCCGCTGCTCTCCCGGCGAGCCCTCCGACTGCGATCGCGGCGACAATCAGACTTACGACTTCGAGCTTTACTCGCCTTCGCGCTTCGGTGGCCTCGGTCGTGCCGAATACAAGCCTGAATACTGGGATAAAGTCCAGGAGCTCGATATGTGGACCAATAAATACGATCCCGTCATGACCTGCCAGCCTCTCGGCGTGCCCCGCGAAGGCCCGCCCCGGCGCATCACGCAGAGCGACAAAGATGTGATCCTCTTCTATGAAGGCGGCGATGCGGGTGGCGGATACGCCGAATTTCGCGTGATCCCCACCGATGGCCGCCCGCACGATCCGAAGAAAGCCCTCGATGCGACTTACATGGGCCAGTCCGTCGGCGCCTGGGAAGGTGACACGCTGGTGGTTGACTCCGTCGCGTTCACCGATGCCACGTGGCTCGGCCGCGGCGGCCTCTTCCATTCCGCCGATATGCACGTTATCGAAAAATTCCGCCGCGAAGGCGACGTAATCTATTACGACGTGACGGTTGAAGACCCCGACGTGCTGGTCCAGCCCTACGTGTTCCCGACGCGCATCATGCGCCGCAACATGAATCCGGACGCGGGCCTGCTGGCTGAGCGCGGCGACTGCACGGTACAGGAACTGGGCCACGCCGCCACCCAGATCCGCCACTAATTCGGGGACAGGCTACTCAATCCCCAATTTCTGCGATCGCTCGCGGAGTGTGCCACAATCGCTCAATGCCCGACTTCGGCCCGCCGCCGCAGATCCTCGCTGTTACCGAAATCGACCCCACGACCGGCAACGCAACCGTCATCTGCCGCGGACGTCTGGTCGCCGATTACCGCGATGATTTCCATGACGAAGTCCGCAGGCTGATCCCCGCTTCGAAGCGCATCGTCCTTGACTTCAGCGAAGTTACCCACATGGACAGCTCCGGCCTCGGCACCGTGGTACGTCTCTTATGTCGCGGCCAGGTCCGCCGGCTGCGACCTGCAGCTGGTCAACCTCAGCACCGGCATCCGCAAAATCCTCAGCGTCACGAACCTGCTGTCCTTCTTCACCGTCGTCTGAATTTCGGGGACAGGCTACTCAATCCCCATTTGCATTCGCCCGGCGCCGCGCAGCGATACGCCGTTATTCCCTTGACCGGATCTCCGCCAGCCGCTCTCGCAGGATGTCAGGCAACTCCGCCTCAATTTCGGGCGTAATCAGTCCAGCGGCGTCAAGATTCCTGAATATGCACCTGATCCTTGAGCCGGAAGCTCGTTAGCAGAAACACCAGATGTACTGCAGAGCGGGCCTTCGGCTGCGCGGCGTCGACGAGCATGTCGCCTCCAGCGACCCGCCGGTACACCCACCCCGCATCCTGGGCAGCCTGAATCACTGCGTGGAGATGCCGCCGCTCGATCGCCGCATCGACATCGGAGGTGATTCGGGCCCGCAGCGGATCGCGTTCGGAAACGTGGATAAACACAGCCCCCCACGATCCTGTACGGCACTCCAGCCCTCTGCAGCATGGAATGAAGTTGCTGGATTCGTTCGAAAAGTTGTTTGACGTGCGTGTCGTAGGACGTAGCCGTCAACATTGGCTCTTCCTCATTCTGTCACGCACGAAGACCGCCCGTTATGTGAAACCGGGGACTCTCCCGCTTGTTCGACGCCACTTTGTCGAACCACGTCATCCGCACTGGTCGGGTCGGAAAAACGGGGACAGGGTTCGAAATTCCGCAACAGCAACTCGGTGAAAACAGCAGAAACGCATCCAAGGAATTTCGTTGCCTGTCCCCGTTTTTCCAGCGCGGCTGCTTCCGCCGCGCGACCAGGTCCGGATTCTGAATTTCCGGATTCACTATGTGCCCTTGCGTCAGACCACCTCAGGAATCCCGGCCCCAGAACCTCCGACGGCAACGGCCTTCAGCCCTTTCGGACGAGCGAAACTTACCTTCCGAATCCCCACGTTTCGCACCGCCGGGATTTTCCATTTCGGACCTGGGATTGTATCCGCGTCGCGAAGAGCGAAGGTCGTCTGTGTCGTTCAGCAAATCGCTAACCAGCCACAAATCCTGTCGAAACTGCCGTGCCCTATCGGCATAATTTTGACAAAGTTGTATGATTTTCGAATACTAGGAGCGAAGTGCATTATTATAAGGTTAAAAATACCTGCCAGCTTCGGTGATTTAATGCTATATTACCGCGTATGCTTTTCTTTCTGAGAAACATGGCTATATTTGTGCGAGCTTCGATAGCGATAGTCCTGTTCACAAGTTCTGCCAAGGTTGGATTCGGCCAGGACGTAAGCTCTCAGCAGAAGATCATTAACGCTCCCATCAGGAACGTGGCCCAACAGCAGAATGCCGGCAGCACGCAGGGCTCGTCAGCTGCCGACCAACCTACGGACGCGAACGAACGAGCTGTCGGGACCGACGGTAGCACCGGAAACCCACCACCGGGAACTCTCGGAGACTACACGAATGATCGCGTCGATAAAGACAACAACAGCTACATCAAAATCTGGCGCTCCATCATGGCCCCCAAGAACGTCGCCGATACCTTCGGACACCGCATCGCGTCCAAGTACATCGCGATGCAGGTCACTGTGGCAAATCGGAGCAAAGACTTCCAGTGGCTGATACAGGACGCCTCGGTTGATGTCAGTCGCCTGTTGACCATCGAAAGGCAGCGTCAAGGGAAGTGCAAAGAGAACCTCACACTCCTGATGAACGCTCTGGAGATCGAAGAGGCGCCACGCGACAAAAACGGCAGGGCATTACCGATACACACTCCCGGGGATTACAGGGATCCCGGAGACCACAATCGCGTCACCTCCGCAGACCTGACAATACTTCGCGGTGTGGCTGAGAAGGGCCAATCGCTTGACCCGCGGAACATTACGGTGCACACCCTGACAGCTGCCGGAATCGTTGCCGCAGGGCTGGTCGGAGTCACGCGAGTAGGTCACTCATATGCTCCGGGCGTAGCAGCTTTCAACGGTCCGTTGATCAGTGCCGTCGAGCAGGTGGTTCCTGACTATACGGTCAATCAGCTCAACAGGCTTAACGACAGCGCATTTCTGGCGAACACGGTGGTCGGAAAACAACAAGCCAAAGTAATAGTTGTCTTCATTCCCCAATCGGATTTGTTGACAAAGGAGCAGGAAAAACTGTACTACAAGAACCCAGAGGCAGTTTATGCCTGCCCCGACTTACGCATGCTGGAGGCAAGCGTCGACGGGAACTTTATCACAACAGTTGCTGGATCTCCAATGATCACAGCGGTCGCGATCGACTCCCCGGCATCTTTCCAGGGAGACAACTTTACCGTCACGGGCTCGATAACTGGCAACTTCCTGGCCGGCACCGATGTGAAACTGATTTCGCCTCCGGATGGCGTCACGATCAAGCGAAATGGAGATTCCACGGACAACCAGATCAAGTTCTCAATCAGCGGAACTTTACCAGTGATGCCCGGCACGTCCTTGGATTTCGCCGTCCAGGGAAAAACCGGTGATCCAGTTCATGCGAATTACAAAGTAGAATACGCCGCCCCGGCACCGACGCTCACATCCTTGGACAACACGACCGTAAAAGCCGGAGAGTCCGTCACGGTTACCGCTAAGGGAACACACTTCCAGCCCCAGGGCATGAAGGTGCTGATCGATCCGTCTGCCGGGCTTACTGTAGGGCCCGTGCAATTCCAAAGTTCTCAGGAAGTCAAATTCGATGTGGCCGCGAGCGCCACGGCAGCAGCAGGAAACCGAACGTTGAAAGTAGCAAGCACCGGCGGTGTCAGTGAATCCTCGCAGACCCTGGCGGTGACAAAATAATCAAGGGACACACGCCACGCAGAGGTGAACGTATATGCGCAACTTAGATCTCGAAAAGCTGATTAACGGTCGCGTGCTTTTGGATGTGGGCTCCGACACCCCTGGCGGCGCGACATCCGATACACCTGGAGGGGTGAAGTCGAGCAAGGTTCTCAAGGCCGGTGCGCAATCTGAGAATATAGCCGATCTCAACGAGGAAGCGACCGAGCCCCTGGAAGAACTCGATCCGAATCTCCAGCCACCTGAGTAGCTCCAGCCTGGCTGGGAACATCTCGATGACCAGCGGGCGGCCTGTGGCCACATCGCTGCTCCCCCTGTTTTTAATCGCAAGGTATCCCGAAGCTGCAGAAGGACCGTGCTCGGGACTGCACCCCGGAGCCGATCGACATCCTCCCCGAATGTTTTCCGCTGTCAGTAGAAAATATACCTCACTCTATCAAGGAGTTAGCTGCTGCACCCCGCCCCAGCCCACTTCCTCATGCGACACTGTAGCCGCAATGGAATTCCGCGCCCAATCCACTACCTCCGCGCCCGCGCTGCCCATCCGCGTTCTCTCAACGCACGCGAATGCGCCAACCACCCCAAACCCCCGCCAATCGGCCCTCCTAACGCATTTCATCCCCGGACCTCCCCAGCAGAAAAAAGTCGTTTTTTCCAAACGAACCAAAGCCAAAACCAGAAAACTACTGATGCCCCGCCCGCCGCTCGCCCCGTCATCTTTCTCGGGCCGCCTCCCAACCCCGCGCCAATCCCGTACCGGTGCCGGCCATGCGCATCCCGCGAGCCTAATATTTCCAAACGAACCGAACCCAAGCCCGGCAAACCCCTGGACGCCCGACCCTGTTTTATCCGGTTCATCGGCCCGTCAGGCCCCCTTTATGGGCGCCACAGCGTTTCATCCGTGCCAATTCGCTCCGCGAGTTAACCTGTGAGTGTCCCCTCTCCCATGTCGCTGGTCGCCATTGCCACCTCCACGCCCGTCCCGCACGCCAATCCGCGTCTCGTCGACGCTGCCGCCCTCGCGCGCGCCCTCACCGCCGCCCTCGAAGGCGAAGTCCGCTTCGACGCCGTCTCCCGCGCCCTCTACTCCACCGACGCCAGTGTCTACCAAATGACGCCCCTCGGCGTCGCCGTTCCCAAAACCCGCGAAGATCTCATCCGCATCGTCAACATCGCGCGCGACCACCGCTGCCCCATCACCATTCGCGGCGGCGGCACCGCGCAGGCCGGCCAGTCCATCGGCGCCGGCCTCCAGGTCGACACTTCCAAATACTTCAACCGCATCCTCGAACTCAACGTCGCCGAGCGCTGGGTGCGCGTCGAACCCGGCATCGTCCTCGACGAACTCAACGCCGCTCTCCGCCCCCACGGTCTTCGCTTCGCGCCCGACGTCTCCACCGCCTCCCGCGCCTGTGTCGGCGGCATGATGGGCAACAACTCCTCCGGCGCTCGCTCCGTCATGTACGGCAAGACCATCGACCACGTTCTCGAACAACACGTCATCCTCGCCGATGGCAGCGTCGCCCACTTCCGCCCGCTAACGCCCGCCGAACTCGAAGCCGCGCTTCAAGGCGACTCTCTTGAAGCCGAGTGTTATCGCACCGTCGATCGCGTCGCCGCCGAATGCGCCCCCGAAGTCGCGCGCCGCTTCCCCAAAGTTCTGCGCCGCGTCGGCGGCTACAACCTCGACGAGTTCATCGAACCCACGCGCCCTTTCAATCTCGCGAAGCTCATGGTCGGCAGCGAAGGTACGCTCGGCGTCGTTCTCGAAGCCAAACTCAATCTCGTTCCGCTGCCCAAAGCGAAGGCCGTGCTCGTTGTGCAGTTCGAAACTCTTCTCGAAGCACTCGCCGCCACCCCGCGCATTCTCCAACACGGCCCCTCCGCCTGCGAGGTCATGGACGAGTTCATCCTCAATCACACCTACCTCAGCCCCAGCCTGCAGCGCGTGCGCGAGACTTTCATCGAAGGCAAGCCCGGCGCTGTCCTCTGCATCGAGTTTTACGACGATTACGCCGACAACCTCCCCACCCGCCTCCGCACCCTCGAGCAGGACCTCATCCACCACAACTTCGGCTATCGCTACTTCCACGCGCTCGATCTCGCCCAGCAGGCCCGCATCTGGCATCTCCGCGAAGCCGCCCTCGGCCTCTCCATGACCATGAAGGAGGACGCCAAATCCCTCTCCTTCGTCGAAGACACCGCCGTCGCTCCCGAAAAGCTGAAGGACTATGTAGACCGCTTCATGCAGATCATCGCGAAGCATGAAACCTCCGCCGGTGTCTACGCCCACGCTTCCGTCGGATGCCTGCACATTCGCCCCGTCGTCAACATGAAGACCGAAGCCGGCGTCCGCAAATTCGAATCGATCGCCAACGATGTCGCCGATCTTGTCCTCGAATTCGGCGGCGCGCTTTCCGGCGAGCATGGCGACGGCATGGTGCGCGGCCCCTTCATGGAGAAGATGTTCGGTCCCGTTCTCTACGACGCCTTCCGCACCATCAAGCGCACCTTCGATCCGCAGGGCATCTTCAATCCCGGCAAAATCGTCGATTGCCCGCCGCTCACCGAAAATCTCCGCTACGGCGCCGGCTATACCACGCCCAACCCGCGCACATACTTCGACTACTCGGACTATGGGGGTATGGGCGGCGCGGTCGAAATGTGCAGTGGGTTAGGCGCCTGCCGCAAAACTCTGGAAGGCACCATGTGTCCTTCTTACATGGCTACGCGCGACGAACGCGACGTCACCCGCGGCCGCGCCAACGTCCTCCGTCTCGCGATGGGCGGCAGGCTCGCTCAATCGGGACTCGACGACAAAGGCGTTTACGAAGCTCTCGATCTCTGTCTCGAATGCCGCGCCTGCAAAGCCGAATGTCCCGTCGGCGTCGACATGGCGCGCTTCAAAAGTGAATTCCTCGCCCAGCATTGGGCAACTTACGGAACCCCGCTACACGCGAAGATGCTCGGCAACGTCCGCACCGTCGCCGAACGTGGCAGCGCCTTCGCATCCATGTTCAATTGGATTCAAAGCGCCAAACCAGTCCGCCTGATCAACGAAGCCCTCTTCGGCGTCGATCATCGCCGTACACTGCCAGCACTCGCGAGCCGCACCCTCGAATCGCAGACCAAAGAACGAAGTAAAGCAAACGCCTCAGTCCTCCTCTTCAACGACACTTTCACTAACTATTACGATCCCGAAATCGGCGTCGCCGTCTGGGACCTTCTGGAATCCGCGAATCAAACTGTCGCCCTGGCTCCGAACCACTGTTGTGGACGCCCGCTGATCTCCAAAGGCCTCCTCGCGCAAGCCCGCACCCAGGCCCAGCGCAACACCGACGCCCTTTTCGACGCCGCTTCGGCCGGAAAGAAAATCATCTTCTGCGAACCGAGTTGTCTCTCCGCCGTGAAAGAGGATGCCCCCTCGCTTCTCCGCGGCGAACAGCAGAGGCGCGCCAAAGTTGTTGCCGATGCCTGCCTCCTCTTCGAAGAGTACGCCGCTACGCTCCCCCTCGATCTCAGACAGGGCCCCGAAAAAATCCTTCTCCACGGCCACTGCCATCAGAAATCGATGGGCCTTCTCCCGCCAGCCAAAGCCTTGCTCGAAAAAATCCCCGGCTCAACCGTAGTCGACCTCGACGCCGGCTGCTGCGGCATGGCCGGCTCCTTCGGCTATTCAAAGGACCACTACGAAGTCAGCAAAACCATCGCCGAGCGCAAACTCATGCCGCAGGTTCGCAAAAAAGGTCCGAACGACGTCGTCGTCGCCGCCGGCACCTCCTGCCGCCACCAAATCCACGACTTCGCCGATCAGCAAGCGATGCATCCCGCCGTCCTGCTGAGGTCTCTGCTGAATGGAAAACACTGACACAATCCGCAAACCGTTCCCGGCCATAGTGGCTCTCAGCGCTGTGATTGCGGCGTTCCTCTTCTGGCTGATCTACTTCAAAAGCAAAGTCGCCGCCCCGGACTGGGTTTCTACCCTCCCCACCGCGATCGCCGCCTTCAACTCATTAGCCGCAATCTGCCTGATCTTCGGCTACATCAACATCCGCCGCAAAAACCGCGCGGTCCACCAGCGCTTCATGCTTAGCGCGACCGCCTTCAGCGCTCTGTTCCTCATCACCTACATCACCTACCATTCCTTCCGCGCCGACACTCATTTCCCAGGGCAGGGAATCGTCCGCCCGATCTACTTCTCCATCCTGATCTCCCACATCACTCTCTCCGTGATCGCGCTCCCACTCATCCTCTCCGCGCTCTGGTACGCCCTCCGCGGCCGATTCCAATACCACCGCCGGATCGCCCGCTGGACCTTCCCCATCTGGCTCTACATCTCGATCACAGGCGTTGTGGTCTATTTTTTCCTGAGGGCTTATGTCAGCTAAAAAACTCCTGATGTTAGTCGGCGATTACGTCGAAGATTACGAAGTAATGGTGCCATTCCAGGCGCTTCAGATGGTCGGCCACACTGTCCATGCAGTCTGCCCGAAGAAAAAGGCGGGCGACGCCGTTCGCACCGACATCCACGACTTCGAAGGCGACCAGACTTACTCCGAAAAGCGCGGTCACAACTTTGCCTTGAACGCGACCTTCGACGAAGTCGAAGAAGCCACCTACGACGGCCTGGTCATCCCCGGCGGCCGCGCCCCCGAATACATCCGCCTCGATAAGCGTGTTCTTGAAATGGTCCGGCACTTCTCGGACACGAACAAACCGATCGCAGCCATCTGCCACGCCGCTCAACTTCTCGCGGCAGCGGGTGTCTTGAAAGGAAAATCCTGCAGCGCCTACCCGGCAGTGGGCCCCGACGTAACCGCCGCGGGCGGTAAGTACATCGAACTCGGGATGACCGAAGCCCACACAGACGGCAATCTGGTCACCGCACCCGCCTGGCCAGCCCATCCCGCCTGGCTGGCCCAATTCCTGAAAATCTTAGCCAAAATCCAGGTCTGAATTCGTCACGCCGGTCCGGGGCAATATCAGACAGGCCCCGGCGTAAGCCGCGCACCAAATTAATTTGATAACGGAAAGCTGATAGCGGAAAGCGCCGGGCCGCCGGCTCGGCTAAATCTCGGGAACAAACCGCGCCAGCTTAATCGCCGGATTCGACATCAGCGAATCCAGCACGCTTTGCGGGATTTCCGCGTCGGTCGAAACCGCGGCCATCGCCTCATGCGGTCCGTCCGAATCGCGCCTTCCCAGCGAGAAGTTCGCGATGTTGATGTTGTGCGCCGCGAAAATCGATCCGATGTGCGCCACCACTCCGGGCACATCGAGATTCCTCACCAGGACCAGTGGTCCGGTGAGCTGTACTTCGCAGTAAATGTTGTCGACGTGCATGAGCCGGGGCTTATCGAGAATCACCGCGCCCTCGACCATCACCGAGCCCGATTCGGTCTGCACTTCAAGGCGAATCGTATCCGAATGGCCCGAGCGCCGGTCATGTACTGCGGCGATGTTCCAGCCGCGGTCCGACGCCAGCTGCATGGCGTTGATCACGTTCGCGCGTGAAGTCGCCGTCGAGCGATTCAGCACGCCCGCTAGCCCCGCGTTGCGCAGCAGCGTGGTGTTCATTTCCGCGATGTGGCCGAAGAAAGTCAGCCGCACTGCTGTCGGGTTTCCGGTCGCCAGATGCGCGGCCACGTTGCCGAGCCGCTCGGCAAGATCGATGAAGGGTCCGAGGCCCTTGTACTGTTCCGGCGACATCGCCGGCATGTTGACTGCGTTGATGGCAACGCCGTTTTGCAGGTATTCGACCACTTGTTCGGCGATCCGCACGCCCACAATTTCCTGGGCTTCTTCGGTGGATCCGCCGATGTGCGGCGTCGCGAGCACCTGATCGAGTGCGAAGAGAGGATAGGAGGAATCCGTGGGTTCTTTAAGAAAAACGTCGAGCGCGGCTCCGGCCACTTTGCCGGATTCAATTGCGTTCTTCAGCGCCATTTCATCCAGCAGCTCGCCCCGCGCGCAGTTGACGATCCGCACGCCCGTCTTCATCTGCGCGAATGCTTCTTTGTTGAGCAGTTTGTCTGTCTCAGGAGTCAGCGAAACATGCACCGTAATGTAATCGCTGCTCTTGTAAAGCTCGCTCAGCGGCACAAGCTGAATGCCGAGGTCTTTGGCGAACTGCGCCGTGACGTAGGGATCGTGCGCCCGTACGCGCATCTCGAATGCGCGCGCCCGCTTCACCACTTCGCGGCCGATGCTGCCGAGCCCGATCACGCCCAGCACTTTGCCGCGCAGCTCGCTGCCGAGGAATTTCTTCTTCTCCCACTTGCCCGCTTTGGTCGAAGCGTTCGCCTGCGGAATGAAACGCGCCATCGACAGCATCATCGCGAACGTGTGCTCCGCGACCGACACTGCATTGCCGCCCGGCGTGTTCATTACCAGCACGCCGGCCGCGGTCGACGCCGGCAGATCGACGTTATCCACGCCCACTCCCGCCCGTCCGATCACGCGCAGTTTCGGCGCCTGCTTCAGTACGGCAGGCGTCACCTGCACGCCGCTGCGCACAATCAGCGCTTCAGCCTCAGGCAGATATTTCCCGTATTCTTTCGGATTCGATACGATGACGTTCCAGCCTTTCTGCGACTGGAAGAGCTCGATGCCCGCCTGGGCCATCGGCTCCGCGATCAGAACATTCATCTATGCGGCCGCTTTCTGCGCCTGCGCGCTCTCATAAATGCGCTGCACCGCCGCGACGCCCTTGCCCAGTTCCACCTGGTGTCCGTTGGCGCGCAGAATCAGCTCCAGCCCGCCGATGATGCCGAACATATCGGCGAAATCGAAGTAGCCGAGATGCGCCATGCGGAAAATCTGTCCCTGCATCGTGCCCTGGCCGTTGGCAATGATCGCGCCGAATCGCTCTTTGAAGCCTTTGACGATGACTTTCGAGTCCATTCCCGCCGGCGCTCGGACCGCAGTCACCGAACTCCCTGGACGTTTCGCAAAAAGCTCGAGCCCCAGCGCTTCGCACGCGTCGCGCGTTCCCCTGGCGAGCAGTCTCGCGTTCTCAATCAGGTTCGGCATCCCGATCTTCTTCATGTATTTCAGTGCTTCGCCCAGCGCGATGATCAGCGAGGTCGCCGGCGTCCAGCTCGAGTCGCCTGCGTCCGCGCTCTTCTTTTCTTTCTTCAGGCTGAAGTAATAATGCGGCAGCTTCGCCGTTTCCGCCAGCTTCCACGCCTTCGCGCTCACCGACAGAAACGCCAGCCCCGGCGGAATCATGAACGCTTTCTGCGATCCGCCGATTACCACATCGAGGCCCCAGCCATCGATATTGAGCGGCATCGTGCCCAGACCAGTGATCGCATCGACCACAAAAATCGCATCGGTCTTCTTCACCATGCCTGCCATCGTCTCGATGTCGTGCTCAGCGCCGGTCGAGGTTTCCGACGCCTGTATGAAAACGCCCTTTGTCGCCGGCTCAGCTTTCAGCGCGGCTTCGATGCGGTCGGGTGTAACCACATCGCCATATTCGGCCTTGAGAACGTTGGCGTCGAGCCCGTAGGCTTTCGTGATCTCGACCCACCGCTCGCCGAATTTGCCCGCTGTCGCGACGATCACCTTGTCGCCGGGAGAGAACAGATTCGATACCGAAGCGTCCATCGCGCCTGTACCGGAGGCCGCGAACATCAATACATCACTCGAAGTGCCGTACACTTCCTTCAGGTCCGCCAGCGCGGATTTATAGATGTTTTTGAAGTCTTCCGTGCGGTGGTGAACATCCGAAGCCATCATCGCGTGCAGCGCTGGTGGATAAAGCGGAGTCGGACCCGGTGTCAGGAGCCGTTGCTTGCGAATGTACATGGGAACGAATAGAGTCTTTAGAATATCAAACGGATGCCAATTCTCGATCAATTACAAACCGACCTCGTAGCGGCCATGAAGGCCAAAGAAGAGGCGCGTCTGAGCGCTATTCGCATGATCAAGGCCGCGCTGATGAAGGCGAAGGTCGATTCGCCGAAACCGCTCGACGACGCGGCCGAACAGGCCGTCCTGAAGATCCTCGTCAAGCAGCGCATCGACGCCGCCGACATGTTCCGCAAAGCCGGCCGCGAAGAACAGGCGCGGAAAGAAGAAGCGGAAAAGGCGATCATCGAAACCTATCTCCCCGCCGGTGCCTCTGAAGATGAAATGAACGCCGCCGTCGAAGCCGCCATCGGCGAAACCGGCGCCACCACCGCGAAGCAGATGGGACTCGTGATGAAAGCCGCCCAGGCGAAGCTCGCCGGCAAAACGATCGACGGCAAGGCTCTCAGCGAAAAAGTAAAGGCAAAACTCGCATGACCACCCCCGCGCCGGCAACCACGCATAAACCGTTCGTTCCTCCGAACGTGCAGATGAAGGAGTTCACGCTCCGCGCCGTTTTACTCGGCCTCGTGATGTGCGTGATTCTCGGCGCGGCCAATGCCTATCTCGGCCTGCGCGCCGGACAAACCATCGCCGCCACCTACCCCGCCGCCGTGATCGGCATGGCAGTGCTCCGCATCTTCAAAGGATCGATTCTCGAAGAAAACATCGCGCGAACCGCCGGGTCGATCGGCGAATCGGTTGCGGCAGGCGCTATCTTCACCATTCCCGCGTTCATCATCTCGCGCTCATGGCTCGATTTCTCGCCCGGCACCGCGTACTGGAAATCGACATCCCTGATGCTCATCGGCAGCGTGCTCGGCGTGCTCTTCGTCTCGCTCGTGCGCCGTGCGCTCGTTGAAGATCCCGAGCTGCCGTTCCCCGAATCGGTCGCCGCCTCGCAGATTCACAAGGCGGGACAACTGGGCGCGCAGGCTGCAAAGTATCTCTTCTACAACATGGCCTTCGGCTCCGCCGTATTTCTCGCGGGCGCCTTCAACATTTTTGCGACGGATATCGATCGCGTCTTCCCGGTTGGACAACTCGGGAAAAGCGCTTTGCGCCTGGGCGATGCGTCATCCAAAGATCTGCTTCCGACCGGCGGCGCGACGGTTTTCTCGGGTCCCACCGTAAGTCCCGCTTACATCGGCGTCGGCTACGTGATCGGCCCTGCCCTCGCATCGCTCAATTTCTCGGGCACGGTGATCGCGTGGGGTCTGCTGATCCCGCTGATCATGTATTTCATGGGCCCGCAGATCCACGCGTTCATGCCCGCGAACGGGGGAAACGATTCGTGGGTCGCCGAAGCCAATCAGGTCTGGCGCTACATCGTTCGGCCCGTTGCAGTCGGCGGCATGCTGTTCGGCGCCGCTTATACGCTGTTCCGCATGCGTAAGTCGCTCGGGGTTGGTCTGTCGCGCGCGTTCAAAGAACTGCAGGCCGGCGCTGCGCCGGCTGAAACCACGGCGCGCACAGAGCGCTACATGAGTTCCCGCGTGGTGCTTCTCGGGATCTTCGCCGTGTTCTGCGTCATGATTGTGCTCTACCGCTATCTCTCCGGAGGTATCGTGGCCGCCGTTACCGCGGCCATCGTCATGCTGCTTGTTGGATTCTGTTTCGCGACGGTTTCCGGATATCTCGTGGGCGTCATCGGATCTTCTAACAATCCGATCTCAGGTCTTACCCTTTCGACCGTCATCATTGCGGCACTGCTGATGGTGGCCCTCGGGGTTTCCGGAACAAGCGGCGTTGTCGCTGTGCTTGGGGTCGCTGCGGTCGTCTGCGTCTCCAGCGCTGTCGCGGGTGAACTCCTGCAGGACTTCAAAGTCGGATACATCATCGGCGGTACGCCGCGCAGCATTCAGATCGTTGAACTGATCGCAGTCGTCGCCGCCAGCCTTGTCATGTATTTTCCGCTGCTCGTGCTCTACAAAGGCAACCTCAATTCGGGCGGCGTCGGATTCGGGGACAAAGCTCTGCCCGCTCCACAAGCGGGACTGATGGCGTCACTTGCCCAGGGCATCGTTGGCGGCGATATGGCCTGGCCATTGATCGCAGCCGGAATTCTCATGGGCGTTGCCCTCGTGATGATCGGCGTCAAAAGTCCCATGCTCGTCGCCATCGGCATGTATCTGCCGATGGGAACTACCTTCGCAATCTTCATCGGCGGCATGGTGCGCTGGGTGACCGATACGCTCGCCACACGCCGCGGCCTCAACGAGGCGCAGCGAATCCGCGTCGAAAGTGTCGGTGTGCTGGCGGCGTCCGGCATGATCGCCGGCGAAGCCCTGACAGGACTCATTACGGCGACCTTCAGCTTCATGAGGATCAAAGTGCCCGTCGTGTTCGCCAATCCCTCTTATATAGCCGGCATCGTCGTGCTCTTCGTTCTCGGATTTGTCCTTGTGAAAGTCCCGCTGGCGAATGCCGGCCGTCCGGAAGATCCGGCGCCGCCGGCGGCGATCGTCTAAATGGTCATCGACGATTACCAGGAGATTCGCTCCGCTGTGCGCGAGCTCTGTTCGCATTTCCCGCCCGAGTATTTTCGCGAGATCGATGAGCAGCGCGGTTATCCGGAAAAATTCGTCGACGCCCTGACCAAAGCCGGTTGGCTTGCCGCCCTGATTCCTGAAGAGTACGGCGGCGGCGGCCTGACTCTTGCCGAAGCGTCCGTAATCATGGAAGAGATCAATCGCTCCGGCGGTAATTCCGGGGCCTGTCACGGCCAGATGTACAACATGGGCACGCTGCTGCGCCACGGTTCGGATGAGCAGAAACGGGCGTACCTGCCGCAAATCGCGAGCGGCGAACTGCGGCTGCAGTCGATGGCGGTGACGGAGCCGACCGCGGGCACGGATACGACAAAGATCCAGACCACCGCGGTACGCAAAGGCGATCGCTACGTCGCCAACGGCCAGAAGGTCTGGACTTCCCGCGTCCAGCATTCCGATTTGATGATCCTTCTCGCGCGCACGACCCCGCTGGCCGAAGTGAAGAAAAAATCCGAAGGCATGTCGATCTTCCTTGTCGATCTGCGCGTGTCGATCGGCAGGGGGATCACCGCGCGCCCCATCGCCAACATGGTGAATCACGAGACGAATGAGTTGTTCATCGACAACCTCGAGATTCCCGTCGAGAACCGCATCGGCGAGGAAGGCAAGGGCTTCAAATACATCCTCGACGGCCTCAACGCTGAGAGAACACTCATCGCGGCGGAGTGCATCGGCGATGGTTACTGGTTCATCGACAAAGTGACGAAGTACGTCAGCGGACGGATCGTTTTCGGAAAGCCGATTGGCCAGAACCAGGGCGTGCAGTTCCCGATCGCGAAAGCCTATATCGACATCGAAGCCGCGAATCTGATGCGTTTCAAAGCGTGCCAGCTCTTCGATGCGCACAAACCGTGCGGCGCTGAAGCCAACATGGCGCTGCTGCTCGCCGCGGAATCGTCCTGGGAAGCGGCGAATGCGTGCCTGCAGTATCACGGCGGCTTCGGCTTCGCGCGCGATTACGACGTGGAGCGCAAGTTTCGCGAAACGCGTCTGTATCAGGTGGCGCCAATCTCCACCAACCTGATTCTTTCGTACGTGGGCGAGCACGTCCTGAAGATGCCGAGGTCGTTCTGACATGCTGCCGCTCGACGGAATCACGGTCCTGACGCTGGAGCACGCAGTGTCGGCTCCATTCGCAACACGCCAGCTTGCCGATATGGGCGCGCGCGTCATAAAGATCGAGCGGCCCGACGTCGGCGATTTCGCGCGTGGCTATGACGAGCGCGTGCGCGGCCTCGCATCTTACTTTGTCTGGTGCAATCGCGCCAAAGAAAGCCTGACGCTCGATCTGAAGCATCCCGCAGCGGCTCCGGTTCTGGTGAAGCTTCTCGAAAAGACCGATATCCTCGTGCAGAATCTCGCGCCCGGCGCGGCTGCACGGCTCGGTCTTTCTTATGACACCCTGCAGAACCGGCACCCGCGCCTGATCGTCTGCGACATCTCCGGCTACGGCTCAGACGGCCCGTATCGCGACAAGAAAGCCTACGATCTGCTGATTCAGAGCGAGTCCGGATTCGTTTCGGTGACCGGCACTCCGGAAGCGCCCGCCAAAGCAGGATGCTCAATCGCCGACATTTCGTGCGGCATGTTCGCCGTCACAAACATTCTCGCCGCGCTGATCACGCGCGGCAAAACGGGGCACGGAAGCCGCATCGATCTTTCGATGCTGGAATGCATGGCGGAGTGGATGGGCAACCCGCTCTATTACGCCTTCGACGGCGCGCCGCCTCCGCCGCGTGCCGGCGCGGCCCATGCAACGATCTATCCATATGGACCATTCGCTGCGGGCGATGGCAAGAGCGTGATGCTCGGTCTGCAGAATGAGAGAGAGTGGGCGGTCTTCTGCGAAAAAGTTCTCGAACGTCCTGAGCTCGCAACCGATCCGCGCTTCTCGACAAACACCCGGCGCTCCGATGCCCGCAAAGAACTGCACGCGATTGTGGTGGACACGTTTTCAAAATTCCATTCTGAACAGGTGATTGAAAGACTCGATCGGGCGCAGATCGCCAACGCGCATGTCAATGACATGCACGATTTGTGGGAGCATCCGCAATTGAAAGCGCGAATGCGCTGGGTCGATGTCGAGACTCCCGTTGGGAAAATTCCCGCGCTTCTTCCTCCGGGCATGACGAAAGCAAATATAGACGCGGTGCCTGCGCTTGGCGAGCACACCGACAGCATACTTTGTGAGCTCGGTATGAAGCCTGACGAAATCGCAGGCCTGCGATCGGAGCATGCAATATGACTCTGGCTGCTTTCGCCGCGAATCTTCGATTCGAAAATATTCCGCAGCCTGTTGTGCAGCGCGCAGAGGAGCTCTTTCTCGACTGGCTTGGCTCGGCGCTGGCAGGCTACGGCGCGCGCCCTGTTGAAGCGGTTGAAGCGTTCGCAGAGGCGATGGGGCCAGCTGCCGGATTGTCTGAAGTGCTGATCTCGCGCCGCCGAACCTCGCCGCTGTTCGCCGCCATGGTCAACGCAGCCGCATCTCACTATGCAGAGCAGGACGACGTACACAATGGCAGCGTTTTCCATCCCGGCACAGTAGTGTTTCCGCCAGTACTCGCAATCGCGCAGACCCTCGGCAGTTCCGGTCGCGACCTGCTCACCGCCGCTGTGGCCGGCTACGAAGTCGGCATCCGCGTCGGCGAATTTCTCGGCCGCTCGCATTACAAGGTGTTTCACACAACGGGCACGGCGGGCACAATCGCCGCTGCCGCCGCGTCCGGGAGTCTCCTCGGCCTCGCGACGGAGCAGATGCAGCATGCGCTCGGATCGGCGGGCACGCAGGCCGCCGGATTGTGGGAATTTCTGCGCGATGCCGCGGATTCGAAACAACTCCATGCGGCGAAGGCAGCCTTGGACGGGCTT
>Ga0335085_10006855_pt1 | contig 17873 bp, 17 predicted proteins | sample Lox_Sample_45_FD_206712 | JGI IMG/M metagenome (GOLD analysis project Ga0335085, IMG submission 206712) | Soil microbial communities from Loxahatchee National Wildlife Refuge, Florida, United States - Lox_Sample_4.5 | ecosystem: Environmental > Terrestrial > Soil > Wetlands | place: USA...
GGCGAGTGCCACTTTTACGGACGATTTCTGGCCCGCCAATGTCAAAAATCAGGAGCGCATGATCCAGCTTGCCGGAAGCGTCGACCGTGTTGTTCCCGGCCACGACCCGTTGCAGTTTCAGAAATTCTCCACCCAGGGGCGGGTTGCTACGATCAAAGCTCCCCAATAGGTAGTGAGTCACTTTCCGGCACAACTAATCAGGCACAATCACTCAAATAGCCTTAATGGTCGGGCACAGCTAGCAACGTGATTTTTTTGCCGTAGACGACTGTGGACATCTCTTCCGGAACGAAACTGCCCGGATACTCGAAGTGCGTACTTCCTTTGTAGGAAAACTTATCTCCCCTCCAACACGTGGCGGAAACTAGAACTTCTCCTTTTGGCAAATCCTCCGTTGACCCCATGTAGGGCGCGTCAAATCGCCGTCCTTCCGAGTCCGTAGGACTTTCTGGATCCAATCGTTTCAGCTTTGCTTTTCCGCGGAGTTCAACGGACATTCCCGGTTTGAGTTCAATCTCACTCCACGGCATGTCCTCGGAACCGTACAGGCGGAGGAGTGGTACAGATATGTATCTTTCATGTGATTCCTCGAAAAAACCAAGCCAAATCTCGATCGCTTCGTAATTTAGATCTACGTCCGGGTCATCTGGCTCAAGGTCGGCAAGATTGATGACAGTCGGGAGCTTCACTGTTTCAGCTCCGGCGACCCTAACCTCAAGAGTGTAATTAATCTCGTCCTCGGGACTGTATTCGCTTTTGTCCATCGAGAGCACGGAGACAATCAATTTGCCCGATGTCATGCCCCCAGGGCGTCCTCCCAACATAGTGCCCGGCGGGAAGGGCTTGGGAGGATGCTTCCGAGGCTTAGAAACGGTTGAACTAAAGTCCAAAATCGCAACCCGCTGAGCGGCGGTACCTGTCAGATCGCCTACCAGTGCAATCAAGAAGGCAGCGCATGCAAATTTTCCACTCAGCCGCAAAAAGCCAAGCATTCGGCGTTTTCCTCAGTCACTGGATCATTCTGCCTCTCCGGCTGCATCGATGAAATAGGACTTTAGTGCTAGTCAAGTCGTGGTAAATGGGGAAACCGGAAAGTGACCCAGCGTACTCAAATAGCGGCATTTGTAAGCCGCCGGAAATCCACGTAAAATGAGGGTTCCTGATACCTCCCATGGCCTCACCCTTTCACATCATCTCCAATGGCGCCGCCGGTGCCGTGCCTCCTCCGGACGCCCACCCCCGCCCGGACTGGCTGCGCGTCAAATTCTTCGGCGGTGAGCGCTACCAGAACCTGAAGCGCATCATGCGCACCCTGGACCTGCACACCGTCTGCGAATCGGCGCGCTGCCCGAACATGGGCGAGTGCTGGGAACACGGCACCGCCACCTTTATGATCCTGGGTGACATTTGCACGCGCGCGTGCGGTTTCTGCGCGGTGCCTTCCGGCAAGCCCGTAGGCGCACCCGATGAGGAAGAGCCACTGCGCGTGGCTGAGGCCGTGGCCTCGATGGGCCTGCGCTACGCCGTGGTCACCAGTGTCAATCGCGACGATCAGCCCGACGGCGGCGCGCACATTTTCGCCCGCACCATCCAGGAAATCCGCAAGCGTGTCCCCGGCTGCAAGGTGGAAGTCCTGATTCCCGATTTTCGCGGCGATTGGAACGCCCTCGATCAGGTTTTGGCCGTGAAGCCGGACATTCTGAATCACAACACCGAAACCGTTCCGCGGCTTTATCGCCAGGTGCGGAAAGGCGCGGTCTACGAGCGCTCGCTGGAACTGCTGCGCCGCGCCAAGGCGACGTACGCCGACGTTCCGACGAAAACAGGTCTAATGCTTGGGCTCGGGGAAGAAAAAGAGGAAGTGCTCGCCACGATGCGTGATCTGGCCGCCCAGGGCACCGACATCCTCACTCTGGGCCAATACCTGCAACCCACACGCGAGCACTTGCCCGTCGTGCGCTTCGTCCACCCGGACGAATTCGCCGAGTACAAGCATCAGGGCGAAAAAATGGGCTTCAAGCACGTCGAATCCGGACCGCTCGTGCGCTCTTCTTACCACGCCTTCGACCAGGCCGAATCCGCCGTTCGCTAGCCCGCTATCTTTCGCAAAGCCGCCAAGTACGCTTTACTTCGATTCGGCGATGGACCAGTCTGTGAACGGCACGGCTCTGCCGCCTCGGATAATCGTGGGAATCACGTGCTCGAATCCCTTGTGGGATTTCGCGGAGTAGTTGAGCTTCAGTTGCGGACCCAGCCCCATATCCACCTCGTGTAAGGACTCGAGCGCTTCGATCAGGTTCTCTCGTGTCGGCTCCTTGCCCGCCTTCTTCAGGCCTTCCACCATCACCATGGCGTCCACGAACCCTTCCAGGCTGACGAAGCTGGGTCGCACCGCCGGCATGTATCTCTGCAGCGTCCGCCGGTAGAGGGCCACGGTCTTCAAGTCGGTCAAATAGTAGGGCGGCACCACCTGGGTGATGATCATGCCCTCCGCATCCGGCCCTGCAGCTTGAATCAAATCGTCGGTACCGACGAACGACACGGTCACAAACAGCGGCTTCCACCCTTCCGCGTGCGCCTGCTTGATGATGGGCGCAACGGTGTTCGACGGTCCAACGACAATCACCGCTTCAGGATCCGCCGCCTTCACTTTTTCAATCGCTCCGGCCACCTGCGTCGTCTGGCGCACATAGGAAGCCGTCGCAATCGGCGACGCGCCTTCCTTCTGCAGCGCGTTCTGCACTCCCAGCAGCACCGCTCCGCCGAACGCATCGTCCGGATAGATGACCCCGATTTTTTTGAAACCCAGCGTCTTCCAGAGTCCGTCGATCTGTTCCTGGGTTTCATCTCCATACGAGGCGCGCACATTGATCACCCAGTGCCGCAACGGAGTGTACAGAGTCTGCGCCCCGGTAAAGAGGCCGATCAGGGGAACCTTGTTGCTCTCGGCCAGCGGCACATACTTCACTGCCGTTGGTGTGCCGACGAAAAACCCCATGGCGAAGACTTTTTGCGCCATCAATTTTTCCCAGCAAGCCTGGGTCTTCGCGGGATCATAGCTGTCGTCCATGGAGACCAGCTTCAGTTTTCGCCCGTTCACGCCGCCTTCATCGTTCACGGAGTCAAAATAGGCCTCGGCTCCGGCAACCGTCTCGCGCCCCAGAAAGCTCGACGGACCTTCCAGGGCGGCGCACGATCCGATCAGGATTTCCTTTTCGGTGACGCCCGGTGCGCTCTGCGCAGGGGCCAGAATGGGAAGGAGAACGAGTCCGAGGGCAGTCGCCAAAACGCGGGTCCAACGCCAATTTGCGCTCACGTATGCCTCCTAAAATAAAGAAACACCCCGGGGCGTGGTCCTGCATTTCACTGTACTCCGAGGGAGCGGCCCTTCAACAGGAATTCGCGCCTTTGCGACCTAACTGGTAGGGACGGATTGGAAACCGGAATGGGCGCAGACACACCCCTGCGCCATTTCTGGCGCTGATTCCGGGGGCACTACAGGAGAGAGAACTTACTTCGCGGCGGCGGCGGCTTTCTTGCTGGCTTTCACGGCGGCGGATGCTTTGCGGCGGCGCTTGGTTTTGGGCGGCGTGGCGGGCGCTTCACCGATGAGTTCCGCGGTAAAAATGCTGGTGACGAACAACTTGGGCCCATGGTCGTCAAAATCGATGGCGGTGCGCTCCGGATCCGAGGCAGTGACGATTCCCAGGCCATAAATCTCGTGCTTGATGGTTTGCCCTTCCTGCATTACTTGCACAACTTCCTCCTTAGACCGCTCGCTGAGTCTTTACGTTCTTTCCGTTTCTGGAAGAGGAGAGGCTTTCGACCCCTCGAGAGCCTCTCCCGATCTAACAGGCTAGAGGCTTGTGACGTTCTCTGCCTGAAGGCCCTTCGGGCCCTTCTTTACTTCGAATTCCACCGCCTGACCTTCATTCAGGGACTTGTAGCCGTCCATCTGAATGGCAGAGAAGTGCACGAAAACATCTTCTCCGGTTTGGCGTTGGATGAACCCGTAGCCCTTCGAAGCATTGAACCACTTCACTGTTCCTTGTTCCTTCACTTCAGAACCTCGATGTTGAAATTGCTTTGCCTCTCTTGGTCCCGGTGTCTGGTTTCCCAAGCGCCGAAACTGCCTCTAGCCCGACAAAAAAAGGCTGCGATTTGTTGTCGCAGCCCCCTGAACGAGTCAAAAGGTAATACAAGAGCAACAAACGCTATACCTAACACTATCACAAGAAAGGGGTTATTGTCTAGGGCGGTTACCAGACAGATATCCTCTCTCCCCAGAAGGAAACCTATAGATTTTAAATGATTTAGGGCAACCTGGGAGCCGGCCGGGGCCCCTCGGGCTACTCTTCCAGGGCTTCCGGCTCGATGGTGGCGTGTCCCTGACCGCTGGACTTTTTTTCCCAATACTTCTTTATCCACGCCTCCCAGCTCTTGCCCGCAGCCGTGTCCCGGCCCGTAAAAGCCAGCGCGGCAATCTCGGCGTAGCTGATTTTCATCCGTTGATTGGAATCTTTTGGTAAAAGGCGCACAAACGAGGCGCTGAGCGTGTCACCCGTCACACGATCGAAGATATACCCTTCGAGTTTGGCCCCGTCTTTACGCGTGATGGTGACGTCGCCGCGGTAATCGAACGCCTTTTCCAGCGCTTCTCGCAGTTCCTCGTCGTTCGCGAGCTCAGGGATCCAGCCTTGCAGGGTTTCGTGAGCAAATCCCGGAGCGACTTCGAGTTGATCGGGATGCAGAGTGTGTTCCGGCCGATCCGCGTGCCTTGGCCCGGTCACGCCCGCGTCTCCTCGAGCTTGTTCGGAGTTTCAATTTGGACGAGTGGATTGTAGGAGTGCACAGGCTTCACCGGCTCATCGAGTAGCGCTTGCGCCCCGGGGTCCAAATAATTGCCAAAAAACGTCGCTTTGGCCGTCGCCAGCAAGCCGCTTAGGCCGCTAAACGTGTGATCCACGGCCGTGGCTTCATACCCGCTGTGTACCATACAGTTGGCGCACTCGGGATTCCCGGATTCCGTGCCGTAATTTTGCCACTGGGTTTCGGCCATCAATTCCGAAAACGAATCCGCGTATCCGTCCTGCAGCAGATAACACGGCTTCTGCCAGCCAAAAATCGAGTACGTCGGCATGCCCCACGGGGTGCACTTGAAATCGCGCTTGCCCATGAGGAACTCCAGGAAAAGCGGCGACTGGTTGAATTGCCAGTGGGACTTGCGGTTCGACAGAATGGCGCGGAACAATCGGCGGGTGCGTGCACGGCCCAAAAAGTGCTTCTGGTCCGGCGCCTTGTCATAGGAATAGCCAGGCGAAAGCATCATGCCTTCCACGCCCAGCTCCATCATCTCGTCAAAAAACGCGCGGACGCTTTTGGGATCCGCGCCGTCAAACAATGTCGTGTTGGTGGTCACGCGGAAGCCCCGCGCCTTGGCCGCCCGTATCCCTTCAATCGCTAGCTCGTAACCCCCTTCGCGGCACACCGAAAAGTCGTGGTGTTCTTTCTGCCCGTCCACGTGCACCGAGAATGTCAGGTACTTGCTCGGGGTAAACAGGTGCAGTTTTTCCTTCAGCAGCAGGGCATTGGTGCACAGATAGATGTATTTTTTGCGCGCCACCAGGCCTTCGACAATCTTCTCGATCTGCGAGTGCATCAGTGGCTCGCCGCCCGGGATGGACACCATCGGCGCCCCGCACTCGTCCACCGCCTTGAAGCATTCTTCCGGCGAAAGCTCCCGCTTCAGCACGTGCGCTGGATATTGAATCTTTCCGCAGCCGGCACAAGCCAGGTTGCAGCGGTAGAGCGGCTCCAGCATCAACACCAGCGGATACTGCTTCCGCCCGCTCATCTTTTGTTTGAGGACGTAGCTGGCTACCGTCCACATTTGGGATATTGGTACAGGCATTCCTTCCCCTGACGAAAGTCTAGTCTCTTGATGTGATGCGGGAACCCCAGCCCCCGAATCTCTTATTTTACCTGAGAAGCTCGCGCCTCGTAACCCCTAGATTCTATCTGCCTTTTCCGAGGGCCCCTACTCTGATGCAGCGAAAGGTGCTTCGGTGGCACCCGGCATCCTGCAGGGGAGCCCAAACGGCGTGGGGTCCGCCGCTGTTCAGCAACTCACACGCAAACTCCAGACACTGAACCGCTCCGCCGTCTTATGGCAAAATAGAAAGTCTGTAGATGACACCCATGGCTAACCGTACAACCTTAGTTCCGGAAAAAACCACGAAACCCGCAAGGAAGTCCATCTCCTCCAACGGCGACGCTCACGCCGAGCGTGAACGCGTGTTTGCCCTCTTCCGCCGCTGGGGTTTTTACGAATCCACGCTCGATCCCCTGGGCTTTTTCGCCCCTCTCAAGTTTCCCGACCTCCAGGGCGTCACCGGCGAGTTCGCCGAGGAAGCCCGCCGCTTCTACTGCGGCACCATCGGCGCGGAGTTTGAGCACCTGCCCGAACCTGAACGCCGCCGCTGGATCGCGGAGCGCATGGAAGGCCCCGAATTCGAGGTCAACCAGGAAAAAATCCTCGAGCGTCTGATTCGCGCGGACCTCTTTGAACAGGTTCTCCAGAGCCGCTACCTCGGCAGCAAGCGTTTTTCGCTGGAGGGCAACACTTCGCTCATCCCGCTGCTCGATTCCATTCTGGATTCCGCCGGCGGTTTCGGCGGCGTGGATTCCGTGTTGGCCATGAGCCATCGCGGCCGGCTCAACGTGATGACCCACATCGCCTGCAAACCCGCTCATGAAGTGGTCGCGGGCTTCGAGGACGTCGACCCGCGCAGCGTGCTGGGCGCCGGCGACGTGAAATATCATGTTGGCGCCACCGGCGCGTACACCACCTCCGATGGAAAGAAGCTGAACGTTCACCTGGTGTCGAATCCCAGCCATCTTGAAGCGGTAGACCCCGTGGCCATGGGCCGCGCCCGAGCCAAAATCACCCGCCACGGTGTGAGGGGCTCGCAGCTCGACCGCTCCAAACAAACGCTCAATAAAGTCTGGGCCGTTGTGATGCACGGCGACGCGGCCTTTGCCGGACAAGGCATCTGGGCGGAGACGCTGAACCTCGCCGACCTCGCCGCCTATACGGTCGGCGGCACGATCCATATCGTCGTCAACAATCTCATCGGCTTCACCACGCGCCCCACGCAGGAGCATTCTTCGCGCTACGCCTCCAGCATCGCCCGCCGCCAGAGCGTGCCCATCTTCCACGTCAACGCGGAAGACCCCGATGCCGTTGTTCGCATCGGTCGCCTCGCCGCCGAATATCGCGCCGAATTCAATTCCGACGTGGTGATTGACCTGATCGGCTACCGCCGCCACGGCCACAGCGAAGTGGACGACCCCACCATCACCCAGCCGCGCCTTTACGAACGCATCAAGAGCCATCCGCCGCTCTGGAAGATTTATGCGCAGCAGACCGGCATCGCCGCGGATGCCATCGCCGATTCCATCAAGAAGGAATATGAGGAAGAGCAACGCAAAGCGGGCAAGCTGACCAAGATCCCGCACCTGCGCAAGCTGCCGGATTACTGGTCACCGTACAACTTCGGCAAATACGACCCGAAATACGAAGTGGACACCGGCCTGCCCGCGGAGACACTGGCGAAAATCACCGAGGGCCTTATCCGGCCGCCCGCCGGTTTTCACGTGCACCCGAAAATCGTCAAGCTGCTGGAACAGCGCTCCGAGATGGGCCATGGCAAGCGCCCCGTGGACTACGGCTTCGCGGAGCTACTCGCGTACGGCTCACTCGTTCTCGAGGGCAACCCGGTTCGCCTCACGGGCCAGGATTCGCAGCGCGGCACCTTCAACCAGCGCCACGCCGTTCTGGTGGACACGCAGACGGAGCAGGAATATCTGCCTCTCGCGCACCTTTCGCCCGATCAGGCTTTCTGCGAAGTTCACAATTCGTCGCTCTCCGAAGCCGCCTGCATGGGCTTCGAATACGGATTTTCGCGCGACTATCCCGAAGGGCTCGTCCTGTGGGAAGCCCAGTTCGGCGACTTCGTAAACGGCGCGCAGATCATCGTGGACCAATTCGTCAGCGCCAGCGAAGACAAGTGGGGCCTGCCCACGGGACTCGTGCTTCTCTTGCCGCACGGCTACGAAGGCCAGGGCCCGGAGCACTCCAGCGCGCGCATCGAGCGCTTCATGCAGCTTGCCGCCGAAGGCAACATGAACATCTGCCAGCCCTCGACCGCCGCGCAGTATTTCCACCTTTTGCGGCGCCAGGCCCGCCGCCTGTGGCGCAAACCGCTGGTGGTTTTCACGCCAAAGAGCATGCTGCGCCATCCAGAAGCCATCTCGCCGCTCGCCGATTTTTCTCGGCCGCGTTTCCAGACGCTGATTCCCGACGCGGAAGTCACCGACGCGCAAAGCATCCTGATCGCCAGCGGCAAAGTTGCCCACGAACTGCGCGCCGAACGCCGCCGCCGCAAAGACGCCAACACGGCCGTCTTTTTCCTCGACCAACTCTATCCCCTGCCGAAGACGGAAATCGCCGCTGCCATCGAAGCGCATCCCAACGCCCGCGAAATCGTCTGGGTCCAGGAAGAGCCCGCCAACATGGGCGCTCTCTTCTACGTTCTGCCGCGCCTGGAACGCATCGCCCAAGCGCGCAATCTTCGCGTGCGCACCGTGAAGCGCTCCGCCAGCGCCAGCCCGGCCACCGGCTCCGCCAAGGCCCACGAACTCGAGCAAAAAACCCTGCTTACCCTGGCTTTCTCTACGGGTGCTGCCTCTTAACTGCGTCCCCGCCCAACCGGCTCAATCGGTTGAACTTCGAACTGCCGGCAATGGGAAGCCTACGTCCCACAGGTTCCGCGCCTCTTTCGAAGTTTGCATTGACTTCCACTCTGGGCGAGCACAGAATTTGCCCTCAATGGCCGCCGGTGATTCCCCAGGCCAGTCCAGGTTTCAAACCGACGCCAGTTCCTCCCAGTCTGTTTGGAAAGGAGAAGACACCGTGAGCCCTGCTTCCCAACCTGCCCTTGATATGGAAAAACTGAATGAGTTTATGGGACGATTCGTCGGCGACCTTGGCGCTGCCGTGCACGCAGGGATGGTCGTCATTGGAGAGAAGCTGGGCCTCTACAAGGTACTCGCGACCGGGCCCCATTCCTCCGGCGAACTCGCGGAAAAAACCGGAACCGATGAACGGTATGTGCGCGAATGGCTGGCTTCCCAAGCGGCCGGCGGCTACATCACCTACGACGCAAGCAGCCACAAATTCGGCCTGACGCAAGAACAGGCCTTTGCCCTGGCGACAGAGGATAGTCCAGCCTATCTGCCGGGCGCCTTTGAACTCGCCTTGGGTTCGCTGGCCGCGGTTCCTCGCATCGCCGAATCGTTTCGCACCGGCGCGGGAATGGGCTGGCACGAACACGATGACGGAGTTTTTCACGGCTGCGAGAAATTTTTTCGCCCGGGGTACGCGGCTAACCTTGTCAGTTCGTGGATTCCCTCCCTTCACGAGGTACAGCAGAAACTCGAAGCTGGCGCGAAAGTCGCGGATGTGGGCTGCGGCAAAGGCGCATCCACCATCCTGATGGCCAAAGCCTTCCCCAAATCCCAGTTTTTCGGTTTCGATTATCACGATAAATCCATCGAAGCTGCCCGGGAAACCACCAGACGGGAAGACCTCGCGGATCGCGTCACATTTGGCGTCGCCAAGGCAAAGGAATTTCCAGGGAAAGACTACGACTTTGTCGCCGTGTTCGATTGTCTGCACGACATGGGTGATCCCGTTGGCGCCGCCACGCACGTGCGCCAATCGCTGCACAAGGATGGTACCTGGATGATCGTGGAGCCTTTCGCCAATAATGAACTGAAAGACAATCTGAATCCTGTGGGGCGCGTTTACTATTCCTTTTCGACGCTGCTCTGCACACCCTGTTCCCGTTCGCAGGAAGTAGGACTTTGCCTTGGCGCGCAAGCCGGAGAGCCGCGTATCCGCCAAGTCGTCAGCTCGGCTGGTTTCACTCGTTTTCGTCGTGCGACGGAAACCCCGTTCAATATCGTCTACGAAGCGCGCCCCTGAACCCGGGCAGGAAATCCTGCTCATCTGGCCTTCTCGAGCAGGACAGGTGCATGGCCTCCCTTACCCGCTTTCCGTACCAGAACGTACTTTTCCGCCTACCCGAGTTACCAGGATCTCGCCTAATTTCGGCTGTCCTTTCATAAATATTTCCCATTCTTTTGCTCAGTCGTGGCATCCAATGCCGGGAAGTCCTCCCTATTGAGGGCGCAGTGGAGGTGCTCGATGGCGCGGAGCGTGGCAGATCAGTTGTGGGAAATGCTTGAAAAGGCTGGCGTAAAACGCTGCTATGGAATCGTGGGCGACGCTCTCAATCCCGTCATCGACGCTCTCCGCCGGAACGGAAATGTTGAGTTCGTTCACGTGCGGAATGAAGAGTACGGCGTCTTCGCCGCGGTTGCAGAAGCTTACTTCACCGGAGCTCCCGTTGCGGTGTGCGGCACGGCCGGCCCCGGCGTGACTCACCTGTTTAACGGCCTGATGGACGCGAGGAAAGAAGGCGCCCCGGTCATCGCCATTGCGGGCGACGTCGAATCAAAACTGATCGACACGGCTGCCCTTGAAGAACTCAATCCTTACAAGTTTTTCGACACCGCCGCGCTCTACATCGGCCGCGTTGTGAATCCGGAACAGGCCCGGGCAGTCATCAACACCGCCATCACCACTGCCGTCATCGACCGAGGGCCCACGGTGATTTCACTTCCCGGCGACATCGCGGCATCCGCGGCGCCCGACGGAATGCATACGGTCGCTATTCCCGCCAAGGCTGTCTTTCGCCCCGGCGAGACGGACTTGGAAAAGCTCGCGCGCTTGATCAACGACGCAAAGACGGTGGCCATCTTTGGCGGCGACGGCTGCCGCGACGCGCGGAACGAAGTGCTGACGCTGGCCAACAAGCTAAAAGCGCCTGTTGGATACTCCTTTCGCGGCAAGCAATGGCTCGAGCATGACAACCCCTACGCCACGGGCATGACCGGTCTCCTCGGCTACGGCGGAACCTACAACGCGATTCACGGCGCCGATCTTCTTCTGCTGCTCGGAACGGATTTTCCGTTTTCCGAGTTCTTGCCGAACGGCAACGTGAAAAAGGTACAAATTGACGTGAACCCGAAGCATCTTGGCCGCAGGACGCCGCTGGATCTCGGTCTCATCGGAGACGTGCAGGCGACGCTCGCGGCCGTGCTGCCAAGGGTGAACGAGAAAAAGGACACGAGCTTCCTCGAAAAACACCTCGCGCAAACGCGCGAGTTCGACGAGTTGCTGAATCACTACGTGGACAAAGGCCCGGGCATCAAGCCGATTCGTCCGGAGTACCTCGCCGCGACATTAAGTGCGCTGGCTTCTGACGACGCCATGTTTTTCGCCGATACGGGAACGGCCTGCATCTGGATGGCGCGGCACATCAAGGGCGGCGCAAATCGCCGGCTCTTTGGTTCCTTTTCCTGGGCTTCGATGGCCAACGCCGTGCCCAACGCTTTCGGCGCACAGTTGGCCTTCCCTGGCCGGCAGACGATCGCCCTGTCCGGCGATGGTGGATTCACGATGCTCGGGCTCGGCGATCTGCCCACTCTCGTGCAACGCAAGGCACGCGTCGTGCACATCGTTCTCAACAACGAATCGCTGGACTTCGTGAATATCGAGCAGCAGGAGGCGGGCTTCGTTCCCTATGGAGTGGATTTCAAGAATCCAAATTTTGCGCGCGTGGCCGAAGCGATGGGCGCCAAAGGCATCCGCCTGGAAGATCCCGGCGATGTGAAAGGCGCTCTCACGGAAGCGCTGGCCTACAAGGACGGCCCGGTTGTCGTCGATGCCGTCGTCGACCCCTACGCGCTTTCGTTGCCGGCGCACGTCCCCCTCCGCACGGCAGCGGGATACACATTAAGCCTCGCCAAGCAGGTGCTTGCAGGCCGGTTCGACGACGTCATCAAAACGATGGAACACAACGTCCGCTTGGTCTAGGGGCTGCCGCGAATCCCAATGTGCCTACAGCATTCAGCTTCTTGTCGAATTAAAGGCTCAAGATGAACGATCAACAAAAGCAGGCGCAGTATTCTGGGGCGCGCGATCAGGAGATCCGTGTGGCACTGGATCAGCATTGGGCCGCGTCCGATGCCAACGATTTTGAAACGGAGCACCTCATTTATCACGAGGACGCCGTGCTGGAATACCCACAGTCAGGCGAGCGAACCCGCGGTCGAAGCAACATACGGAACCAGCGCGCTAGCCAGCCGAACAAAAAGCGGTTCTCAATCCGGCGAATCATTGGCGGTGGTGATCTTTGGGTCACCGAATTCGTTCTGACCTATGACGGGAAGCCGTCCTACACCGTGAGCATCATGGAGTTCAGGGACGACAAGGTTGCGCGGGAAACACAGTACTTTGCGGATCCGTTCGTGGCTCCCGCATCGCGCGCGCAATGGGTCGAACGGATGGACCCATAATCGCGAGGCGCGAGAATTCGCTAACGACACCTCCGTTTTTGGTTTGCAGCGCAATTGTCGAGAACAGAGAGTAACGCCAGAGATCCGCTAGGTCCTGATCAACGCAGTTACCGGAGGAATCGGACTGCAACATACGAGGTAGCGTTACAGCACATCCTGCGACGGAGGGACAAGCGATGGATTGGAAACGGTTGGTCCAGTTTTTGCTGCTGGGTAGCAGTGATTTGGAACCATATGCCATCCTGCTGGTACGCGTTTCGCTCGGGCTGTTCTTCGCCATCTCGGGGGCAAACAAATTGTTTGTCGCCAGCGGCACGAAACTCGTTTACGAAACGCTCGTTAAGGCTAAAATCCCGTTTCCCCACCTGATGGCTTATTTCGTGTCGGGTGTCGAATTCGTTGGCGGATCCTTGGTGACCGTGGGATTTCTTTCGACCCCCGCCTGTCTGGCTTTATTGATCGATATGATTGTTGCCACCCTGACCAGCGCGGTTTCCACCCTGCCTAAAGGACTTTCGTTTCTCAGCTGGCTCGACGATTTCCTCTACCTTCCGGAAGTCCTGTACGTGCTCTTCTTTGTCTGGCTGATCAGCTCTGGTCCGGGAAAGTTCAGTGTCGATTACTGGCTCGCCGCCAAGCTGCTCAGGTGATCGATCAGCGAACCAGCTTGTTGCCGGGCAAGAGCCTGATGGTCGTTACCAGACTTTTTCAGCCGCAGGAGTGGCGCTAAGTCCCGATTAACGCGGTGACCCGAAGACTGCGATTGGCTCGAGATTGATCCGTGATCCGATTTGTCACGCGGAAAGGGATCTTGGATATGCCTAAACCCATTCTGGTGGTCACCAGCCGCTATCCGAAGGAGATTGAAGACCGTATTGACCGCGACTTCAACGCCCGGCGGAATCCGAGCCAGTTTCCTTTCAGCCAGCAGCAGTTGCTCTCTGCAGCCGAAGGAGCCGACGCCCTGGATCGTCCAGTGCGGACACAGTTGGAGCACCGGTCGCCTAAGAACTGTGGGAAGAGAGAAACCCAAGGCCCATTCTCAGAAAGCGAGGATGGGGCCCAGGCCAGACTGGAAACGGCCCGAACTACTCAGCTTCTGATAATTGCAGCAGCCGGACAAGTGGCTCGCGGTACTTTCTATCGTAGTGTTCTCTCGGTCGGAAAGCCCACGCATTGCGGACGCCCGCCCGTGCAGAATACCCCGCCCGCGCGTTGACTTACTTCGGTCGCTGGCCTAACATGCCGTCTCACGAAGCTCCACCAGCAAGTCACGGCCTGAACACCCGAGGAACCCACGGATGAGCGACTGGCAATTTGCGCAGGAAAATCCGGCTGAACAGCTCGCCCTGCTGCACTTTTTCTCCTTCCTGAAACGCCAGCCCAGTGGCGACATCCCCTTCCGCATCACCGTAAAGGAGTTCGCGGCACCTCCCCCGGGCCAGCGCCTCCGCTTTTTCGCCGAGGCCGACAAGGCCGTCAACCAGAAAACCGCCGCCTTCATTCCCTGCGGCTGGGGCAATACCGTGTTCAACGCCCTGGTGGATTGTGTCCGCCTGATTCGGCAATTTCCCTACGAAGGGGACGAGCCCCCGGTTGCGTCCTAAGCTTCGGCGCAGGATTCCATGGTCAGGACCGCCACAACCCGATCGGAGCCGACACTTTGATTCTCGAAATCTCCAAAGAGCAGACGCCCGAGGGCATTCATCTGGTCACCCTGCGCGGCAGCATCCACACTGGCCCGGATTGCCGCCGCGTGGAGCAGGAAGTGGAGCAACTCCTGGCGAACAAGCAGACGCGCGCGATCTTCGATTTCACCGGAGTCACCCACATCGACAGCGCGGCCATCGGCGTGATCGTCCGCTGCTACTCGCGGCTGAAAAATGCCGGCGGCGCGTTGCGGCTGGCCGGCTGCAACGGCATGGTGGTATCCAGCATGAAGCTCACCCGAGTGGACAAGGTGATTGAAATGTTTCCCACCGCCGCGGCCGCCGCGGAGAATTTTCCCTCCGCGACGCCACGTCCGTAAGCTGGTCCCTGACTTCATCTCCAAATCAGAATGGGTGGCATCCTGAGGCTATCCCACAAGGATAGGCGAAGGATCTCAACGTCCAATCCAAGCACACTTTCTGCCTGGTTCCCGCCTTCTGGACTCCGCCGCCCCGCCATTCTGCACAGGCTCCTCGGAATTCCGATTGCACCAGCTCCTTGCCTTTGTTACGCTCCGGCCAATCTTTTTCAGGAGGGTCCTCATGGCTTTTTGCAAAGCTTGCGGTCAGGATATCGGCGCCGCCGCGTTCTGCCCGAAGTGTGGTGCGAGTCAAAGCGCTGCCGCTGCCCCGGCGTCGGCTCCGGCTTCCGTTGCCGCGGCTCCGAGCAGCGAAGGGCTCGCCGAAAATGTCGCTGGCCTTCTCTGTTACGCTCTCGGCTGGGTCACCGGACTGATCTTTCTTCTCATTGACAAGCGCCCGTGGGTCAAATTTCACGCGGCCCAGTCCATCGCCGTTTTCGGCGGACTGACCATCATTCGCATCGGGCTTATTTTCATGGGCCACTTCATCGGCTGGGGCATTTTCGGACTGATCGGATTGCTCGGCTTCGTGCTGTGGATTTTCCTGATGGTCAAGGCTTACCAGCACGAGACTATTCGCATTCCCATCGCCGCGGACATTGCCGACAGCATCGCCAAAACTTAGCCTCGGTGGCCGCCTTCATGCGTGCAGGTGGTAATAGCCGGCGTCGTGGACCAGGTTCACCGGCACGCCAAAGAGCCCGCTGAGCTGCTCGCCGGTCAGCAGTCGCTCTTTCGCGCCGTCGGCGAGAATCCGCCCGGCTTGCAGCAGCACGACGCGTTCAATCTCCGGAATAATTTCCGAGACGTGGTGGGTCACCAGCAGGATGCCGAGGCCGGCGCGCGCCAACTCCCGCATGGTGTCGCGCAGCTCCAATTGTCCCGCGATATCCAGCGCGTTGCTTGGCTCGTCGAACAACAACGTTTGCGGGTCGTGCACCAGCGCCCGCGCGATCAACGTGCGTTTCGCTTCCCCCGACGACATTTCCGCGACGGCCCGCTTCGCCAGGTGCGCGATCCCCAGTCTTGCCAGCGCCACCTCTGCGCGTTCCCGATGTTCCACCAGGGGCTGGTGGTTCGGAAAAATCCGCGTACTGCTGAAGAATCCCGAAATCACCACGTCCAGGCCGGTGGCGTCGGTCGTGCATGCGGCCAGCAAATCCGGCGAAACAATCCCCAACAGCGACCGCAATTCAAAAATATTCCAGCGTTCTTTTCCGAGGATCCGGATGCCGCTGTCTTCCCGCGCCACCGGATAACACTCGCGGGTCAGCGTCTTGATCAGCGTGGATTTTCCGCAACCGTTCGGCCCCAGAATGCACAGGTGCTCGCCCTGCTCGATGCGCAGGGATACCCGGTCGAGCGCAAGATTCTCCCCGCGCACCACGGAAACGTTTCGCAACTCCACCAGTGGAGGGGCCATCGCCATCCAGGCGGTCCTTTCGCCGTCAGGCCAATGATTATAAGGAATGTGGCGAACAAAAATAAAAAGGAGGCGAAAACAGAAGTCTCCGCCTCCCGGGGTGGGGTAGGTGTTACAAACAAACTCCTCAGAGGGAACAGCAGCGCCTGCTCTGCCAAGCAGGCCTGCATCTCACTCGCGGTTCGCGACTGCCATCACGAAGGAGACTCGCCACCAAGGGGCTTGTCTTTTGCGTTTTTCTAACACCCAGAACCTTGGGTGTCAATCAAAAAAGGCCGCTGCATCCCAGCGGCTCCACTGATGCACTGGCGGCACACTGGGTCAGGCAACATCCAGGATTTCCCGGATCATGCTCGCCAGCGAAGTGGGGCTATAGGGCTTCTGGAGGTAGTGCGAGCCCGGCACGTGGGCCTGTGCGTTGTTGGCATTCTCCGAGAAGCCGCTGGTGAACAGGATCGGCAACTTCGGATTCCGACGCAGGAGCTCTGTCGCGGTGGCCGCTCCTCCCATTTGTGGCATGACCACGTCTAGAACGGCCAGCGCCGGGGGCTCGAGGTCCGCCAGATGCAACGCTTGCTTGCCGTCGGCCGCGGCCAGCACCTGGTAACCAAGTCGGCTTAGCGACTGCCGCACCAGTTCCCGGATGGAATCATGATCTTCCGCCAGCAGAATGGTTTCCACGCCCTGCAAGCTCTTCGCGGAGCTCGCAACTCCGTCTTCCCGCGCCGTTTCCGCATGGGAGCCTTCCAATGCCGGTAGATACACGTGGAAAAGGGTCCCTTGCCCGGGCTCGCTGTACACATGAATGAACCCGCCATGCTGGCGCACGATTCCATACACGGTCGCCAGCCCCATCCCGGAACCCTTCCCCCGCTCCTTCGTGGTGAAAAACGGCTCGAAAATGCGTTCGCGCACCTCCGGGCTCATGCCCGTCCCCGTGTCCGAAATGGAGAGCACCACGTACGTCCCGGCGGTCACGCCGGGATAAAAATGGCAGAACGAATCGTCCAGCAGGATCATCTCGGTCTTGATGCGCAGCCGCCCGCCGTCCGGCATGGCGTCGCGCGCATTCAGGCAGATGTTCATCAGCACCTGCTCGAGTTGCGCCGGATCGGCTTTCACCGGCTGCAGTTTTCCCAGCTCGGTTTTGATCTCCACGTCTTTGCCGATCACCTTGTCGAACAGGCTCATCAGGCTTTCGATGATCTCGTTCAACCGCACCGCGCGAGGTTGCAACGCCTGCCGCCGCGCGAAGGTCAGCAGTTCTCGAGTCAGCGCCGCGGCGCGGTCCCCCTGTTGCCGGATATGCGCGAAATATTCCGCGAGTTGCGGACGCTCGCGGCTCTGGTCGTAGCCGATTTCGGCCCAACCCAGCACGGCGCCCAGCACGTTGTTGAAGTCGTGCGCGATGCCTCCGGCCAGTTGCCCGATGGTTTCGAATTTCTGCGCCTGATGCAGCTGGCGTTCAAGCGCGCGCACTTCGGTGACGTCCTCGACAAAGCCCTCGATGGTTTTCTTGGCGTCGTGCAGCGGAACCATGCGCAGGTGCAGCCGCACGCAAACGAATCCGCCGTCCCGCCGCCGCCACTCCGTCTCGGCGTTCCGCACCACCCCATGCTCGCGGCAGTCATTTAAGAGCCGCGTGAATGTTTCCGGATAACGGAACACGTCCTTGCCCAGATTGAGTTCTCGGATTTCCTCGAAGCTTGAGCACGCCAGGATTTTCCCAAGCGTCTCATTCGCCCCCACAAACGTTCCATCCGCCCCGGCCTGGAAAATGCCGTAGATGGCGTTCTCCATCAGGTCCTGGGCGCGCTTTTCGCTTTCGCCGAGCGCCACGCGCATGCGTGCGTTTTCCTCCAGGATCTTTTTCTCTGCCAGCGCTCGCCTCAA
>Ga0335085_10006857_pt1 | contig 17872 bp, 13 predicted proteins | sample Lox_Sample_45_FD_206712 | JGI IMG/M metagenome (GOLD analysis project Ga0335085, IMG submission 206712) | Soil microbial communities from Loxahatchee National Wildlife Refuge, Florida, United States - Lox_Sample_4.5 | ecosystem: Environmental > Terrestrial > Soil > Wetlands | place: USA...
CGGTGCAGTCGGTGCACATCGACGGCGTGCTGCACGAGTTCTCCTCGATCGCCGGCGTGCGCGAGGACGTGACCGACATCGTGCTCAACATCAAGGACATCGCCATCAAGATGCAGGGCGACGGGCCCAAGCGCATGGTGGTGAAGAAGCAGGGTCCGGGCACGGTGACGGCGGCCGATATCCAGACCGTCGGCGACATCGTCGTGCTCAACCCGGAACTGGTCCTGTGCACGCTCGACGAGGGTGCCGAAATCCGCATGGAATTCACCGTCAACACCGGCAAGGGCTACATCCCGGCCGAACGCAACCGTCCCGAGGATGCTCCGATCGGGCTGATCCCGGTCGACAGCCTGTACTCGCCGGTGCGGAAGGTTTCCTACAAGGTCGAGAACACCCGCGAGGGTCAGATCCTCGATTACGACAAGCTGACCTTGTCGATCGAGACCAACGGCGCGGTCAGTCCCGAAGACGCGCTGGCCTATGCGGCGCGCATCCTCCAGGACCAGCTCAACGTGTTCGTCAATTTCGAGGAGCCCAAGCGCGAGACGGCGCATGAGGCGATTCCCGACCTTGCCTTCAATCCGGCCTTCCTCAAGAAGGTCGACGAGCTGGAACTGTCGGTGCGCTCGGCGAATTGCCTGAAGAACGACAACATCGTCTATATCGGCGACCTGGTGCAGAAGACTGAAGCCGAGATGCTGCGCACGCCGAATTTCGGCCGCAAGTCGCTCAACGAGATCAAGGAAGTGCTGGTGCAGATGGGCCTGCATCTGGGCATGGAAGTGCCGGGCTGGCCGCCGGAGAACATCGAGGAACTGGCCAAGCGTTTCGAGGATCATTACTGAGCAGAGGACAGAAGATAGATGACGAAGCACAGATGATGGGAATGCTCCATTCCGTCGTCCGTTGTCCGTCGTCCGTCATCTGACGAAGTCGCATGCGTCACGCCAAGACCCACCGCAAATTCAACCGGCGTTCCGATCATCGCCGCGCCATGCTGGCCAACCTGGCGGCATCGCTGATCAAGCACGAGCAGATCACGACGACGCTACCGAAGGCCAAGGACCTGCGGCCGATCGTGGAAAAGCTCGTCACGCTCGGCAAGCGCGGCGATCTGCATGCGCGGCGGCAGGCGATCGCGCAGATGCGCGACATTGCCATGGTCAGGAAGCTGTTTGAAATCATCGGCCCGCGCTACAAGAGCCGCGACGGCGGCTACACCCGCGTGCTCAAGGCCGGCTTCCGCTACGGCGATTCGGCGCCGGTTGCGGTGATCGAGTTCGTCGACCGCGACGTCGAGGCCAAGGGCAAGGATTCCGGACCGGTTCGGGCCCGCGCCGAAGAGCCGGCTCCCGCCGCGGCGTAGGGCCCGGGAGCAGCTATCCGGGGACGTTCGTCGCCTTGTCGGCGACTGAGCGGACTAAAAAACCGGCCGCTTCCCAAGCACCGCGGGCGCACCTATATCTGCCGTCGATTCCGGGGTCGCTGATGCCGCGTCTACGCAGTTTCCGCCTGCTATTCGCCGTCGCCATGGTGGCGGTGTCCGGCGCGTTCGCCGGCGCCGGCGCCGAGGATCGCCGTGTGCCCTCGGCAGCGGCCGAGGTGCAGCTTTCCTTCGCGCCGGTGGTTAAGCGCGTGGCGCCTGCGGTGGTCAACGTCTACGCGGCGCGCGTCGTCGAGAATCGCAACCCCTTCCTCAACGATCCGCTGTTCCGCCAGTTTTTCGGCGCGGTGCCGCGCGAACAGGTGCTGCGCTCGCTCGGCTCCGGCGTTATCATCGATCCGTCCGGCCTCGTCGTCACCAATTACCACGTGATCGAAGGCGCGAGCGAAGTGAAGGTGGCGCTGGCGGACAAGCGCGAATTCGACGCCAAGATCGTGCTGAAGGACGAGCACAGCGACCTCGCCATCCTGCGCATCAAGGACGCAAGCGAACGCTTTCCGGTACTCGAGTTCGGCAATTCCGACGAGCTGCAGGTCGGCGACATCGTGCTCGCCATCGGCGATCCGTTCGGCGTCGGGCAGACGGTGACCCACGGCATTGTCTCGGCGCTGGCGCGCACGCAGATCGGCATCAGCGACTATCGCTTCTTCATCCAGACCGACGCCGCCATCAATCCCGGCAATTCCGGCGGGGCGCTGGTCGATCTCAACGGCCGGCTGGTCGGCATCAACACCGCGATCTATTCGCGCTCCGGCGGCTCGCAGGGCATCGGATTTGCCATTCCAGCGAACATGGTGGGCGTGGTGGTGGCATCGGCCAGGGGCGGCAGCGCCGCGGTGCAACGGCCGTGGCTCGGCGCCAAACTGCAGGACGTGACGCCGGAGATCGCCGAAAGTCTCGGCTTGCGGCGGCCGACCGGGGCGCTGGTGGCAAGCGTCGTTCCCGGCGGTCCGGCTGCACGCGCCGGCCTCAAAACCGGCGACCTTATCGTCAGCATCGACGGCACCGCGGTCGATGACCCTAACGCTTTCGACTATCGGTTCGCCACCAAGCCGCTCGGCGGCACGGCGCAAGTCGGCGTGCTGCGGCAAGGCCGCGAACTGACGCTGGCGATCAGTCTGCAGACGCCTCCCGACCGCCCGCGCGAGGAAATCGAAATCCGCGCCCGCTCGCCGTTCCTCGGCGCCCGGGTCGCCAATCTGTCGCCGGCGCTCGCCGAGGAGCTGCGGCTCGATCCGCAGAGCCAGGGCGTTGTCGTCCTTGGCGTGGCCAGCGGCTCGACCGCGCAGACGTTCGGCCTTCAGCGCGGCGACATCGTGGTCGCGGTCAACGGCCAGAAAATTCAAACCTCGGCCGATCTCGATCGCGTGACCCGCGCCGGCAGCCGGGTGTGGCGCGTGGTCATCAACCGAGGCGGCCAACAGATTTCGGTCACGATCAGTGGATGAATGACCCGGCGGCCGAAGAAGACTGCACCGACGTTGTTTGCGGCCGCCGGCCTCGACCGCGCCGCGCCGCGTCCGCTCGCCGATAAATTGCGGCCCGGCACTCTCGCCGACGTCGTCGGGCAGGATCATCTGCTCGGTCCCGACGGCGCGCTCACGCGCATGCTGGAGACGCGCTCGCTCGGCTCGCTGATCTTCTGGGGCCCGCCGGGCACCGGCAAGACCACGGTGGCGCGGCTGCTGGCGCAGGCGACGGACCTGCATTTCGAGCAGATTTCGGCGATCTTTTCCGGCGTCGCCGACCTGAAGGACGTGTTCGACGCCGCGCGCGAGCGCCGCGAAACCGGGCAGGGGACGCTTCTGTTCGTCGACGAAATTCACCGGTTCAACCGGGCGCAGCAGGATTCCTTCCTCCCGGTCGTGGAAGACGGCACCATCGTGCTGGTCGGCGCCACCACCGAGAACCCGTCGTTCGAACTGATCGCGCCACTCCTCTCGCGCTCGCGCGTGCTGGTGTTCAAGCCGCTTGACGCCGCGGCGCTGGAGAAGCTGCTCGCGCGCGCCGAGGCCGTCGAGGGCAAGAGGCTGCCGCTCGACGATGACGCGCGCGCTTCGCTGATCCGCATGGCCGACGGCGACGGCCGTGCGGCGCTGACGCTTGCCGAGGAAGTGTGGCGCGCGGCGCGCCAGGGCGAGACGTTCGGGGTCGCCGCGCTGTCGGACATCGTGCAGCGGCGCGCCCCGATCTACGACAAGAAGCAGGACGGCCACTACAATCTGATCAGCGCGCTGCACAAATCGGTGCGCGGCTCCGACCCCGATGCCGCGCTCTACTATCTCGCCCGCATGCTCGATGCCGGCGAGGATCCGCTCTATCTGGCACGGCGCATCGTGCGCATGGCGGTCGAGGACATCGGGCTTGCCGATCCACAGGCGCTGGTCGTGGCCAATGCCGCCAAGGACGCCTACGACTTCCTCGGCTCGCCCGAGGGCGAACTCGCCCTCGCCGAGGCGGTGCTCTACGTTGCGACCGCGCCGAAATCGAACGCGGCGTACCTTGCCTTCGGCGAAGCGAAGCGGGTTGCCAAGGAGGCGGGCTCGCTGTTGCCGCCGAAACACATCCTCAATGCGCCAACCAAGCTGATGCAGGCCGAAGGTTACGGGTCCGGCTACCAATACGATCACGATGCAGCCGAGGCGTTTTCCGGCCAGGACTATTTCCCCGAAGCGCTCGGCCGCCAGACCTTCTACGATCCGCCGGAACGCGGCTTCGAGCGCGAGATACGCAAGCGCCTGGAATACTGGGCCAAGCGGCGCAAAGAGCGGAGCGGCTCGTGAGAGGCGCCCGTGGGCCGCGGCAGCCGGGCGGCGGCAAGGGAAGCGCCGGATCGCGCCAGCAACGGCGGTTTGCTCGCCGTCACCCTGAGGTGCTGCCTCTGCGCACCGCTCGCTCCCGAGCGGGGGAGGGAAGGGTGGGGGCCGCGAAGGGCGACGGCCCAGGCGCCCGGGCCGCATCCTTCGAGGCGCGCCTTCGGCGCGCGCCTCAGGATGACGGGAAACAGAAAGATGCAGTCCCGACACCAATGCCGACCAGCGTTCAGAACGTCGCAGTGACTACCGACGAAAGCGGCATGCGCGTCGATCGCTTCCTCGAAGCGCGCTTTCCGACCTTGAGCTTCTCCCACATCCAGCGCGTCATCCGCAAAGGCGAGGTGCGGGTCAACGGCAAGCGCACGCAGCCGAAGACCCGCCTCGAAGTCGGGCAGACCGTGCGCGTTCCGCCGCTGCGGCTCGAAGCGCCGACGCCGCGCGCGCCGGGTGGCGAAGCGGAGCAAAAGACTCGCGATTTCCTGAAATCGATCACGCTCTACGAGGACGCCGACGTGCTGGTTTTTAACAAGCCGGTGGGGCTTGCGGTGCAGGGCGGTTCCGGCACCACGCGCCATCTCGACGGCATGCTCGACGTGCTGCGCGACGCCCACGGCCAGCGGCCGCGCCTAGTGCACCGGCTCGACAAGGATACCGCCGGCTGCCTTCTCGTCGCCAAGACCCGCTTCGCCGCGGCGGCGCTCGCGAAGACCTTCCGCTCGCGCGCGGCGCGCAAGATCTACTGGGCGCTGGTCGCCGGCGTGCCAAAGCCTGCGCAGGGCCGCATCTCGACCTTCCTCGCCAAGGAGGAGCGCGAGGCGGAATCGTTCATGCGCGTTGCCCGCCACGGCGACAAGGGCGCGACCCACGCCGTGACCTATTACGCGGTGGTCGAAACCGCCGGTCCGCTCCTCGCCTGGCTGTCGCTCAAACCGGTTACCGGCCGCACCCATCAACTGCGCGCGCATTTGGCGCACATCAATCACCCGATCGTCGGCGATCCGAAATATTTTGCCCGGGAGAACTGGGAGTTGCCGGGCGGCATGCAGAACAGGCTGCACTTGCTTGCCCGCCGCATCGTCGTGCCGCATCCGCGCGGCGGCGTCATCGACGCCACCGCGCCGCTGCCGCCGCACATGCAGCAATCGTGGAATCTGCTCGGCTTCGACGCCGCGCGCTACGATCCGATCGTCGAGGCGCCGGAGGAGTAATTTGATGCTCGTTGCAACGATATTCCTTCGTCATGCCCGGCTTGTGCCGGGCATCCACGTCTTCAATGCAAAGCCATGACAAGACCTGGATGGCCGGGATAAACCCGGCCATGACGGGAAATCACCGCAGACTGGCGTTGATCTTCTCCAGCGCCGCCGAGCCCGGGCAAAGTTCCTTCTCGGTCAGCGTATTGAGTGGCACCTCGACCGTATTCAGGTGGCCGTGCAGATCCTGGGCCTCCGCCGCGACATAGAGCAGCCCGGTCACGATCTGCCCCTTGGCGGCGTGATGCTGCAGGAAACTTACCGCGGCGACGCGGTCATGCACATCGTAGTCGCCATCGAGCTTGCGCAGCGCGATGGTCGAGCCGTCGTGCTGCTCGACGAGTTCCACGGTACCCGGGGCGTAATCGACCTTGATCGGCGTGCGGCCGGTGATGAAGTCGAGCCGGTTCACCGCCTCATTGTGCTCGCGCACGTAATCGAAGCTCTTCGTCGAGCCGGCGTGATTGTTGAAGGCGACGCAGGGCGAGATCACGTCGATGAAGGCGGCGCCCTTGTGTTCGATCGCGGCCTTGATCATGGGCGTGAGCTGTTTCTTGTCGCCGGAGAAGGAGCGGCCGACGAAGGTGGCGCCGACTGCCAAAGCGATGCAGACCAGATCGACGGCGCTGTCGGTATTGACCATGCCGCGCTTCGACTTCGAGCCGGGATCGGCGGTGGCGGAGAACTGGCCCTTGGTCAGGCCGTAGACGCCGTTGTTCTCGACGATGTAGACCATGTCGACGCCGCGGCGGATGGCGTGGGCGAACTGGCCGAAGCCGATCGAGGCGGAATCGCCGTCGCCGGAAACGCCGAGATAAATGAGGTCGCGGTTGGCGAGGTTGGCGCCGGTCAAGACCGACGGCATGCGGCCGTGCACCGAATTGAAGCCGTGCGAATTGCCGAGGAAATAGGTCGGCGTCTTCGACGAACAGCCGATGCCGGAGAGCTTGGCCACCCGGTGCGGCGCAATCGACAACTCGAAGCAGGCCTCGATGATCGAGGCCGAGATCGAATCGTGGCCGCACCCGGCGCACAGCGTCGATACCGCGCCCTCGTAGTCGCGGTGGGTGAAGCCGAGCTCGTTCTTCGGCAGCGCCGGATGGTGGAATTTCGGCTTGACGACGTAGGTCATGGGATGCGCTCGCTGAATATCCCTCCCCTGAAAGGGGAGGGTCGACGCGCCAAGCGCGTCGGGGAGGGGTCCGCTTCTTGGCTTGACCCCCACCGGACCGGCTGCGCTGGTCCACCTCCCCCTTGCAGGAGGAGGATGAAAATGGATGCAAGTTTCATGACACAACCTTGCCTTTGCGCAGCGGCGTCACTTTCAGCGCGTCGAGGTGATCGGCGACGGCGCGGGCGATGAAGCGCGCGGTGATCGGCGTGCCGTCGTAATGCAGGATCGGCACCAGCCGCACCGGATCGATGCTGCATTCGTTGACGATGAGCGACCGCAGCTGCGCGTCGCGGTTCTGCTCCACGACGAAGATGAAATCGTGCTCGGCGATGAAGCTGGTCACGCTGGAATGAAACGGGAAGGCACGGATGCGCAGCCGGTCGAGCCCATGGCCGTCGGCTTCGAGCAGCGCGATCGCCTCGTCCATCGGCGGCGAGGTCGAGCCGAAATAGATGACGCCGTATTTGGTCGGCTTGTCGGCGTTGGCCTGCAGCGGACGCGGCACCAAATCCTTCGCCGTTTCGAACTTGCGCAACAGCCGCTGCATGTTGTCGGCGTAGGCCGGGCCCTCCTCGGTGTAGCGCGCATAGCGGTCGCGCGAGGTGCCGCGGGTGAAGTACGAGCCCTTGCTCGGATGCGTGCCGGGCAGCGTGCGATACGGGATGCCGTCGCCGTCGACGTCGAGATAGCGGCCGAAGTCGGCGCCGGCTTCGAGCGCGGTCGCGCTCATGATCTTGCCGCGGTCGTACTTGGCGTCGTCGTCCCAGGCGAGCGGCCGCGTCAGTCGGTGGTTCATGCCGATATCGAGGTCGAGCATGACGAAGACCGGCGTCTGCAGGCGGTCGGCGAGATCGAAGGCGGCGGCGCCGAACTCGAACGCCTCGGCCGGGTCCTCAGGGAATAGCAGCACATGCTTGGTATCGCCGTGCGAGGCATAGGCGCAGGAGATGATGTCGGTTTGCTGCGTGCGCGTCGGCATGCCGGTCGAGGGGCCGGCGCGCTGCACGTCGAAGATCACCGCCGGGATTTCGGCGAAATAGGCAAGGCCGAGGAACTCCTGCATCAGCGAGATGCCCGGCCCGGAGGTCGCGGTAAAGGCGCGGGCGCCGTTCCAGGCGGCGCCGATCACCATGCCGATCGAAGCCAGCTCGTCCTCGGCTTGGATGATGGCGAACTTGCTTTTCTTCGTCGCCGGATCGACCCGCATGCGCTGGCAATGCCGCGTGAAGGCTTCGGCGAGCGAGGACGACGGCGTGATCGGATACCAGGCGCAGACCGTGGCGCCGCCATAGACGGCGCCCAACGCCGCCGCCGAATTGCCCTCGATGAAGATGCGGTCGCCGACCGCGTTCGCGCGTTTCAAGCGCAACCCGATCGGGTGATCGAGATTCATCGTCACCCAGTCGCGGCCGAGATGCAGCGCGTGCTTGTTGGCGTCGAACAGCTTCTCCTTGCCTCTGTATTGTTCGCCGATCAGCTTCTCGATCTCGGCGACGTCCATTTCGAGCAACGCCGAGAGCGCCCCGACATAGATGATGTTCTTGAACAATTGGCGCTGGCGCGGATCGCTATATTCGCGGTTGCAGATAGCGGTCAGCGGCACGCCGATGACGGCGATGTCGTCGCGGAATTTCGATTTCGGCATCGGCTTGGTGGAGTCGTACAGCAGATAGCCGCCGGGCTCGATCGAGGCGACGTCCTTGTCCCAAGTCTGCGGGTTCATCGCCACCATCAGGTCCGTGCCGCCGCGGGCGCCGAGATGGCCGGCTTCGGAAATGCGCACCTCGTACCAGGTCGGCAGGCCCTGAATGTTGGACGGAAAGATATTGCGCGGCGCCACCGGAATGCCCATGCGCAGCACCGCGCGGGCGAACAGCTCGTTGGCGCTGGCCGAACCCGAGCCGTTAACGTTGGCGAACCGGACGACGAAGTCGTTTACGCTCTGGAGTGGCATGCTTGTTCTGCGTGAGTCATGTCGATGAGATATTTCTGCATGTCCCACGCGCCGGTGGGGCAGCGTTCGGCGCACAGGCCGCAGTGCAGGCACACGTCCTCGTCCTTGACCATGATGCGGCCGGTCTTGAGGCTGTTGCCGATATAGAGATCCTGGGTGAGGTTGTTGGCCGGCGCCTGCAGGCGCGCGCGCAGATCGGCCTCGTCGCCGTTCTCGGTGAATGTGATGCAGTCCATCGGACAGATGTCGACGCAGGCGTCACACTCGATGCACAGCTGCCCGGTGAACACGGTCTGCACATCGCAGTTGAGACAGCGCTCGGCCTCCTTGAGCGCGAGATCGACGTCGTAACCGAGTTCGACCTCGGCCCTGATGTCGCGCAACGCCACGACTTTCTCGCGGTGCGGCACCCGGAAGCGCTTGTCGAGAGTGATCTCGTTGTCGTAGCTCCACTCGTGGATGCCCATCTTCTGGCTGGTGACGGCGACCTGCGGCGGCGGCCGCACGGCGATGTCCTCGCCGCGGCAGAATTTGTCGATCGAGATCGCGGCGTCATGGCCGTGCGCCACCGCCCAGATGATGTTCTTCGGGCCGAAGGCGGCGTCGCCGCCGAAGAAGACCTTTGGATGCGATGACCCCATGGTCCCGGGATCCACCTTGGGCATGTTCCACTTGTCGAATTCGATGCCGCAATCGCGCTCGATCCAGGGAAACGCGTTCTCTTGGCCGACGGCGACCAGCACGTCGTCGCAGGCGAAATGCTGATCGGGCTCGCCGGTCGGCACCAGGTCGCGGCGGCCCTTGGCGTCGCGCACCGCCTTGACCTTCTCGAAGCTCACGCCGGTGAGCTTGCCGCCCTCGTGGGTGAATTGCTTGGGTACCAGGTAATTGAAGATCGGAATGTCCTCGTGGATGGCGTCCTCCTTTTCCCAGGGGGACGCCTTCATCTCCTCGAAGCCGGAGCGCACGATCACTTTGACATCCTCGCCGCCGAGCCGGCGCGCCGAGCGGCAGCAATCCATGGCGGTGTTGCCGCCGCCGAGCACGATGACGCGCTTGCCGATCCTGCCGATGTGGCCGAACGAGACGCTGGATAGCCAGTCGATGCCGATATGGATGTTTTTGGCCGCTTCCTTGCGGCCGGGAATGTCGAGATCGCGGCCGCGCGGCGCGCCGCAGCCGACGAAGATCGCATCGTAGCCTTCGACGAGCAGCGCATTCATGCTGTCGATGCGCTTGCCGCCGACGAAGGCGATGCCGAGATCGAGGATGTATTGGCATTCCTCGTCGAGCACCGTTTCCGGCAGGCGGAATTTCGGAATTTGCGTGCGCATCATGCCGCCGGACAGCGGATCCTGGTCGAACACGACGCAGTCGTAGCCGAGCGGGGCGAGGTCGCGCGCCACCGTGAGCGAGGCGGGACCGCCGCCCACGAGGGCAATGCGCTTGCCGTTCTTCGTCGTCGCGGGCTTGGGTAGGCGGCCCCGGATGTCGTTCTTGAAGTCGGCGGCGACGCGCTTGAGCCGGCAGATCGCGACCGGCTCCTTCTCGACGCGGCCACGCCGGCAGGCGGGTTCGCAGGGGCGATCGCACGTGCGTCCGAGCACGCCCGGAAATACGTTCGACTCCCAATTGATCATATAGGCATCGCTGTAGCGGCCAGCGGCGATCAGGCGAATGTACTCGGGGACCGGCGTATGCGCCGGACAAGCCCACTGGCAATCCACCACCTTGTGGAAGTAATCCGGCGCCGAAATGTCGGTAGGTTTCATTCCATTCCTCTTACACGCAGCATGCCGCCGATGCTCTGGCGGTTTTGTTAACGCTGCTGCGCGGATCGGCGTTGCTCACGGCGAGGCTCCGTTCGCCGATTCCGGGCGCCAATAGTAGTCGAGCGAGGTGCGGATTGCCACCGTTTTTGCTTGTTATAACAAGGTTTTGTCGCTGCCGATCGTTAACAAAAGCGCGATTGCAGGTGCGAAAGGACGGCTGGCCGTGACGGGCCGCGTCACGGCGTCGCTCGGTTAATTTAAACCGTTGAATATGCTTGCCATTTTGTGCAAGGACGCAATCCAATCCGGGGTTCCCGCGCGGGCATGCTGCTGCGCGTTATAGTCTTGCCGTATTGTTCCAAGGTCTGATGGGCGACTTCTGCGTGAATGGTGACAGTGAGGATCCGGTCGAGGCTGCGCGCCGCGGCGTGCGGCCGAGCCTGCGCCGGCGCTTTTACGCCAGAGCGGAGGCCGTCGCGGCCGGCGACGGTCATACCGTCCGGCTCGACGACAAGCCCTTGCGCACGCCGGCGGGCCGCGTTCTTGTCACACCTAACGCTGCGCTGGCACAGGCGCTTGCCGCCGAATGGCAGGCGCAGCGCGCCGTCATTGACCCGGCCGCGATGCCGCTGACGCGGCTTGCCAATGCCATCATCGACGGCGTCGCCGACCGCTCCGGCCCGGTCGCGGCCGAAGTCGCAAAGTATCTCGGCTGCGACCTTGTCTTTTATCGCGCCACGTCCCCGCAGGGTTTGGTCGAACGCCAGGCCCAGGCCTGGGACCCGATCCTAAACTGGGCGGCGCAACGTCTCGGGGCACGATTTGCGACCGGCGCCGGCGTCATGTACGTCGCGCAGCCGGAGGCCGCGCTCGTCGCCGCCCGCGCCGGCATTCCGGACGATCCATGGCGGCTTGGCGCGGTTCACGCCATCACGACGCTGACCGGCTCGGCGCTGATTGCGCTTGCCTTGCTGCATGCGAGACTGACGGGCGAGCAAGCCTGGCAGGCCGCCCATGTCGATGAGAATTGGAACATGGAGCAATGGGGCCGCGACGAATTGACGCTCGAGCGCCGTGCCTTCCGCTTTGCCGAGTTGCAGGCGGCGATGATGGTGCTTGCGTCGTCGCAATAGCCGGCTTCGAGCGGCAGCTGGGATGGCGCGAGGGTGCTGCGCGGCCGGCTGCGGATTTCGCTGTGCTCGATACGGACCGCGCGCCGCGACCCGCTCATTTCTTTCTGAAAGCCGGAGCGATGAGGTTCGGGTCCGCCTGCTCGATCCGCAGGTAGAGGCGATCGATGCGTTGCGATTGTCCGGGCGTGAGATCGCTCCGGCGCGGTTGATGATTGCGCCAATGGCGGATCGGCCACGGGGTCGGGTGACGGACAGCCGCGACATCGGCAGCCGTGACATCGGCGTGGGCCGCCGCAATCGCGGTCGGTAGGGCGATCGCAACGAGAAGCGTTGCAGGTCTGATGCGTTGCCGCACCGCACAGCGGGTTTTTGACGCGTCGCCCTGCCAGATAACGCTCGGCGCGGCGCGGCGGTTGCATTGGCGGCGTAACAATGATCGCGATTTTTTGCGAACGGGCGCCTCGCCAGCGGCGGCGAATTTCGCTACACGAACGCTTTTACTCGGGGCGGGCTCGATCGCCGCGTGACCAAAACTTGCAGCATCGCGATCGTCGGCGGCGGCCTTGCCGGTTTGGCGGCGGCGGCGGCCCTGGCGCGGTGCGGCTTGGCGGCGGAGATTTTTGAAGCGGCGCCGCGCCTCTGCGAGGTCGGGGCCGGCATCAATGTCAGTCCGCAGGCGATCCGGATACTGCGCGCGATCGGGCTCGGCGATCGGACCTCGGTAGCGGCCAACGTTGCGCCCGGCGTTCTCACGCGCGACATGCATTCGGGCGCGCCGCTTGACTATCGCGACCAGAGCGGTGCGGTGGCGCGCTTCGGCGCTCCGCTCTGTACGTTCTACCGGGCCGATCTGCTGGACGCGCTCGCGCGCGGCATCGACGCCGGCCGCCTTCATCTCGATCATCGCCTGATCGGAGTGAAGGAACGGCGGTCAAGCGTCGAACTGAGCTTCGCCAACGGCGTCAGCCACGGCGCGGACCTCGTGATTGCCGCCGACGGCGTCCACTCGCAGGTGCGGCGCGTGCTCTATGGCGACGACCATCCGGCCTATACCGGCCAGATGGTCTGGCGGGCGCTGTTGCCGGGCGACGCCCTGCCCGCCGACGTGCTGGAGCCTTCCGGCCACACCCAATGGCTCGGCGCCGGCCGGCATTTCTACGCCTATTACCTGCGCGGCCGGGAGCTGGTGAACATCGTCACCCAGCAGGATACCGAACAATGGGTCGAGGAGGGCTGGTCGATACCCGGCGATCCAGAGGACATGCGCGCAAGCTTTCCGAACCCCGAGCCGCGGCTGCAGGCCTTGTTGCATGCGGTCACGCGATGCTCGAAATGGGGCCTGTTCACCCGCCCGTTGACCGACAATTGGGGCCGCGGCCGCGTCGCCCTGATCGGCGACGCGGCGCATGCCATGCTGCCCAATGCCGGGCAGGGCGCCGCGCAAGCATTCGAAGATGCCTACATCCTTGCGCGCTGGCTTGCTGCCATGGCGGGCGATCCGGCCGCCGCGATGGCGAACTTTCGACGCATCCGCATGCCGCGCGTCCACGCCATCCAGCGCCATACCCTCGCCATCCTCCGCGCCAAGCACGATTACGATCGAACAGCCGAGAACACGGGGCGCGCCCAGGTCGATGCGGTCGAGGCAATGGCGTGGATCTGGGGCTACGATCCGGTTGATGCTTGGGACAGGCTGCCGGCGGCGGGCGCCGCCGTCTAAGGCGTCCTGCGGAAGCGATGCGTGCATGGCAGCGGTGCGTTGTCGCGCTTCATAACGCGGCAGGCCGCGCGCTCGGCGCCACTGCTGCGCGGCGTGTCCCGGCCGGCCAAACGATTGCGCCTCTCGCCCTTTGAATTTGCCAGGACGATGTGCGCAAGCTTCGCGCGGAGAGTTTTTGCCATCGGCTACCCGAGGATGGGATGGCGGCGAAGGCGATTAAGCATCGCGCCTGGTTCTGGTTCGCGGCCGCGATTGCGGTCGTGGTGGCAGCGCTTGCCGCCAACACCGTCACCGTCGACGGCAGGATACGGTCAGCCGCGCCGCGCGACGGCGGCAGCCTGATCGACACCGGATTGGTGCGTGCCAATGTCAGGGTAGACGGCTCGGGCCGCGCGCTCGTTCTCATTCACGGCTTCGCTGGTGCCATCGATTGGTGGGACGCGGTCGTCCCGGCGCTCGCCGCCGATCATCGCGTGGTGCGGCTCGATCTCATCGGCCATGGCGGCACCGCAGCGCCGGCCGTGGGTTATTTGATCAAGCGGCAGGCGGCCCTGGTCGCCGCCGTCCTCGACAAGCTCGGCATCGCCAAGGCCACTCTCATCGGCCATTCCATGGGCGGCGACGTGGCGACGGCGTTTGCCGAGGCGTATCCGGATCGGGTCGATGGTCTCGTCCTGATCGGCAGCCCGCCGGCGGCGACCGAGCGCTATGACATTCTCACGTCGCTATATCTGACGCCGGTGATCGGCGAGGCGTTGTCGCATCTTCGCAGCGATCGGGCGGTTCGCTTCGGCCTCGCCCAAGGCTTCGCGCCCGGCTTTCAGGTGCCGGCGGGTTTCGTCGCCGACGTGCGCCGGCTCACCTATAACGGCTTTCGCCTGGCCGATCGCGCCAGCGTCGCCTTCCGCCGGGCGCGGCCGCTGAACCAGCGCCTTGCCGATATCCGGCCGGTGCCGCCGCTCCTCGTCATCGTCGGCTCGCTGGATCCGTTCGTGCCGCCGGAAGGCGCCCGACAATTGGCGCAGGTTCCCGGTGCAAGGCTCGTCACGCTCGACGGCGTCGGCCACTCGCCCATGGTCGAGGCGCCGGCGGACACGATCACGGCGATCAGGAATTTCTTGTCGGGCCGGCCGGTCGGTGATTAATTGAAACAATCCCAATAGCGCAAGATCAGCCCAATCTTGGTTATGATCACTTCGATCCGCTTGATCTCATCGGCTATATCAATCAGTGGTCCTTCATCAGCGACAATGTTGTCTGTGACTACTCTTGCGCTGGCGCTGATCCGTAATACCGCGGATACAGTTCCGTCGTTGTGACAAACGGGAAACGGCTGCCCGATGCGGCACCTTTGCACGGCGGCTATTTTCTCTGTTTCGTCAATCTGCTCGGGCAGGACGGGTGAAATATCCAATTCGAGCGCAGCATAAACGAATTGACAGTCGCTCAGCGGCAACGCCCGCTCATTGCGCACCAGAAAGAAACAAAAGATCGTCGTGACTGCCATCTCACCGTCCAGCGGGGACGATTTATCTGAATAGCCTTCACAATCTGAGTCCAGCAGCATGAGAAAACCGCTGCGCTTTATCATTTGGCGAACGCAGTCTTGAAAATGCGTGTAGGTCGATATCCTTGCTGCCTTGTCGATCGAAAAATAGGAACGCATTTGATGTACAGCCGCTTTCCAACGGAACAACAGCCCCAAGTTCCGCTGCGGTGCTGGAATGGATCGTCGAATTTCCGTCCAGTTCGTCGGCCAGTCGTCGCGGCTGGCGTAGGCAGCAAGACCGGCAGGAAGGGGCCGGCCTGGCATGTTCAAACTGGCAACCGGCATCAGAACGGCTCCGCTGAACGGAGGCCCGGCAAAAAACTTGGACCCCGTAATCGTTACAAAATATCCTTGTGCGATATACCAACTCAAACGTTCCTGGCTTACGCGAAATTGACACGCATCAACGACGACCTGCAGATCGGCGCCAAACAATTCCTTCAACCTTTGCACGAGGCGCAAACTCGGACACCGACGCCCGAGTTTCGATCTGTCCATAACGTGCAGGAGTACACGCCTGCGTTTTGCTATCGCTTCACAAACCGCTGCTTCGACGGCGTCATCTATTTGAGAAAGACTTTTAAGAGATCCATCGTCGTTTTGCACTGAAACCGTCGACAACTCGAGGTCGTCATTCAAGCCCGCAATGGAACTTCCCGCGGGGAGCGGTAATCCGTAGCAGCTTCTTGAGCAAAAATGCCGACCCTGCGCGGCCAGGCGTATGCTACTTCCGGTTTCGTCGAAAGCCGTCAAAACGACTCGAAGGGGTATGCCGGTGAGCGAGCGAACAAGGTGCAGCACAAACAGCTCAGCATCAGTCCCGGATCCACAAAGCGCTATTTCCGCTTTTAGTTCCTGAAGTCGAAGGAGCTCAGTAATGTCGTCCCGAATTTGGCGACTGAAGTTCGAGACCGCATGTCTCATCCCTTTCTTGGAGGCCATCGCGATCAGGCTTTGCCTGGACTCCTCGCAGTGCGCGTATGCGGTCTCAGATATTGAGTTCGCCGTCGAGGAGGCAAAAGCGACAATGTCCGGTGTCGGGAAGGGGTAGCATCCATAGCCGTAACGGGAGCTTGCGGCATCCAAGGTCAATCTCGGGTCGCAACCGCTCACGATAAGGTACTCGACAGGGCTCGCGAGCTCGGCGATTTCTCCCATGTCGATGCTTGGAACGCTGCGCTTGGAAGAGCCGGTGCGCAAGCGCGCGCAAGTCTGGCGATCTTGCTTCGTTACGGCGCTGAGATTAAGTCCGGCGTTCCATAAAGATGCGATTGCGCGATACAGGTCGGGCATTGTCTTGCTGGTGACTTGTCGCCTATTTCGACCGGGTAGCAAGCCGAAGTAGGCGGCCGCGGCGCGCAAAGCCATCAGATCAAGTTTGTCCCCTTCGAGTTGCGGAATTTGACGTCGCCAAATTTGCCACTCCAAGCCATATCGGAGCGCAAGCTCGAGCGCTGACGGAACGGTCATTAAATTGGAATTTACGAAGACGTAATCCGGGCCGAGTGTTAGGGGTTCGGCCAGGTCGGACAATTCCACCGGTCCAGACCAAAGCCCGCTCAGACGCGGGTCATTGATCCTCTGCGTGAGGTTTGTCCCCGAAATGGCGGTGCACGTCCCAAGCATGACCATCGGAGCCAGCCGGTGCGATCAGTAACAAGGCCTCACTACCTGACGCAATCATACACAAGAAAGTTTGCCAACATGCCGACTACTGTGCATAGCCTCAGGCTTCTTCGGCCTTTGGATGTGCTTCGCTTCATTCGCGGACCGTTGGCATGAACAAGATCCATCCGCCGCGAGTCGATTATCACCAAGGCCTCACGCTTGTGGAAAATATCTCGCGATATCTTGCGGAATTTCGCGCCCAATCGTTGTTGGATATTGGTGCTGGAAGTTCATATACCGCCCAGCCGCTTTCACAACGTGTTCAACGATACTTGGCCGTCGAGGCTGATGTCCATTCCGTAGCGGAACTGCGAGGTGCTGGTTTGTCGGTGATGCACGGGACGTTTCCTATGGAGCTTCCTTGGCAGTTCGATATGGTGCTCAGCTCACATTCGGTGCCGGAAGATGACATCTCCAAATATGACGATTTTATTTCGAAAGCCTGGGAGCTGACCAATTCGGGGGGCGTGCTACTCATTATAACCTTCAAAGGAAATCGTGGAGATCTCAACCAGATACGCGAGGAGCTTCTAGGCGAGGCTTTTCCTTCGTCTCCCGAGTTTTCTTGTATCATCAATACGCTCAAGCGCTTAGGAGGCAATGTGCAAATCGAGCGCGTGAACAGCTATGCCGAATCCTTGGCGGCTGCCGATCTTGTAAAATTTTTTGAATCATGGATTTCGGGCGACCGGGCGGTTCGCGAACGCATACGAGATCCGTTCACGCGCATTATCGAAACCCGATACAAAGTAAAATCTTCCATGTTCGTATTCCCTACCGAGCACCTCTTCATTAGTTGCATTAAGCAATGAAGCCGGGAAGCGGTGATTGTGTCGTTTGGTATTGAGGTACCTGTCAGCTCGCCAAGTCCAGGGACATCTAACACCGCTGCTAGTAACACATGGGAGGATTGCTGCTAGAAAGAGCCGCTTTCTCAGGCTACAGTAAAAGTGAGACTTAGATGGAGGAGCAACGATCATGATTGCATTGCGCCCGCACAATGCGAATGACTATGCGAACCTTCCGGACATTGATGCAGCCGGCACCGGTGCTCTGACCGAACAGGATCATGCTTGTCTGGACGACGCGGGCGAGTGCCTGGTTCGATCCAACTCGCATCAACGCTTTGGAGTTAGCCTTCTGCACAGTCACTTCCCCGTCAAAAACGATGAAATGTTTGTAGAAGAGGCCGATCCGGACAATGCGCTGGTTACATTGAGGCCAAAGCGTCCAATTTCATCTTATGCCGCATCGAACATGTGTTTCGAGAGCGATGACGAACCTAGCGGCGCCGTGCGGCTTGTCGGGCTCGAATTTACTTCAAAGGCGGCATTGTGCGGCGTCTCGCCGGTGGATGCTGCCGACAGCCGTATTTTGGCAAGCATGCGA
>Ga0335085_10006858_pt1 | contig 17871 bp, 13 predicted proteins | sample Lox_Sample_45_FD_206712 | JGI IMG/M metagenome (GOLD analysis project Ga0335085, IMG submission 206712) | Soil microbial communities from Loxahatchee National Wildlife Refuge, Florida, United States - Lox_Sample_4.5 | ecosystem: Environmental > Terrestrial > Soil > Wetlands | place: USA...
GTGCCCGCCGTTCATCCAACCGTACAGATAAAGCCAGGCATTCCCCTGCGACGATCCACCGGACACGCCGGGCGCGAATCCAAGCCGCTTGATACGTCCCTTCTCGTCGTGCTCGGTGAGCTTGACCGCCATCTCCTCCAATTCTTCCCACGTCTTCGGCGGTCGCGCCTCGCCGTTGTCGTCCACAAAGCCGGCGCGCTTGAGCAGGTCCTTGTTGTAGAACAGCGCCCGGTTGTCCACTTTCTCCGGTACGCCGTAAACCCCGGTACGGCCGGTCTGCGGATCGCGGTACACCACCTCGTTCCAACACGAATCGAAATAATCCTCGGGCCGAATCGCCTCGGGATCGCCGCTCACCCTGTCCCGCTCGATGAATCCCGATAAATCCGCAAACGCACCGCGCGCCGCCCATTCGGTTACCGCGTATCGATCGAACCGAATCACGTCCGGCGGCATCCCGCCCGCGACCCCGACAAGAAATCGTGTGGGATCTTCCGTCTGATTCTGCGAGGCGTTCTGGCTGCTGATGATGCGGTAGACCGGCTTGGAAGGATCTTTCTCGTGCGATTTCCGGCTGTCCTCTTCGAACGCGCGCACTGCGTCGCCCAATTCGCCCGAGATCGGTCCGCCGCCCATGTACGTGATCTCGACCACGCCCGGCTCCGGCGCTTTCTCCGACCGCGACGGCGACAAAAACCACAAGGCGGTCAGAATCAATGCGGAATAAAGGGCAACTTTCCAGGCACTCATCGGAAACGTGCAGATTGTTGTCGAAACGTTTCGACAAGTCAAGCAGCGCCGCGACTGACGCGCCTGACACGACCTTGATGGCAACGCGGAGACGTGGCACCACGATAAACGGTTTCTGCCAGGGCGATGTCTACAACTTGTTGGCCCACCACATCTTTTCGGTGACGGTCCGAGGATTGGCAATCCATTCGCCGTGGCCGTCGGCAAAAACGTAGCATGCGCCCATCTGATGGCGCACATAATCCAAAACGTTGGTCTCATTGCCTTCGACGAGGTCCATGTAAAAGTTGGCGTCCCCGTCTTTGCTTTCGCCGAAAAGGATCGTGCCCGCCGGGCCGGGCAGATCATCGATTTTGACCGCGTCGCGGGTGTTGTACGGGATCACGTCGTTGAACCCGTTAATGATGTAAGAGGTGTTGTTGTGCGCGTTGGCGTAGGGATTGGCGTGCTGCTCCGCATAGTCTTTGGAGACCGGGCAGTAGAAGACGCCCACGTTGCCCGAAAGATACGAGCGAAACGCCGCCGGCCAGCGGTCATCTCCACCCAGGCCGCGTGCCGGCAACCAGCCTTCGTGATCGTCGGCAAAGATGCGCGCCACCAAAAAGAGTTGTCGTTCATTGTTGATGCAACGCGTCCGCAGCGCAGATTGTCTGGCTGAGCCCAAGGCAGGAAGCAGGAGGGCCGCCAAGATCCCGATGATCGCGATGACGACCAACAGTTCGATCAATGTAAATGCGACGTCTCGTCGAGAAATTAACCGTGCGCCCATAACCGTCATCCCTGGTGGGCCGCTGCGTGCCGCCCACAATGCTCTTCGTCAACGAGGAACTGACGACAAGTTTACCTCGCCGGCAACAGTTGAACAAGCCGAAAGCCGTGAATTTCGACGCTGCGTCACTCGAAGATCCATCAACTCACTGCCTACGGCACCAGCCGCACGCGGTAATACCGCGCAGGCTTGTTGGTCGCACCGCCGACATCGAGGTAGTTGGTCACCGTGCCGACGGTGTTGGTGACGCTAAAGATATCGGTCATGTTGGTGGTGTAACCGGTCGCGGTCGCCGCCTGCAGTGCGTTGGTCTTGCCGGGGCCCATCATCCACGTGATGCGGATGTCGTTGTTGAGCCGCAGCACCGAGGTGATGCGGAACGCGGAGGCGCTGTCGTTGGCATCGGTGCCGGCCAAGTATTCTTGCTGGTTGCTCAGTCCGTCGCCGTCGTTGTCCAGATAGTCGTCCGCCGCGTTCAACGGGTCGAGTCCGTGCGTCTGCTCGTAGCCGTTGGGAATGCCGTCGCCATCGGCGTCCAAGTTCGGCGCGAGCACCATGCTGCTGACGATGAGCGTGCCGCCGTTGCGCACGAACAGCCCGCAGGCGTTGGTCATCACGAGACGGTCCACCACCACTGTGCCGCTGCTGAGCGTGAATGTCCCGCTGCGCACCTCCAGCGAGGCGTTGCCCGCCGCGTTGGTGACGAACAGGTCGCCGCCCGTGACGTTGACAATGCCGGTCGAGCTGCAGGCAATCCACCCCACCGTCATGTTCGAGAACACACTGGCGGTGCCACCTGCCAACAGCAGCGTGCCGGTCTTGCCTGCGCTGGCACCGACCAGCATGCCGGGCGTTCGGACCGTGCCATTGGACACGACGAGTTTGCCGTCCGCGAGATACGACACCACGATGCGGTCGTGGAGGATGGAGTCCTCAAACGGCGGCGGCGGACCTTCCACCACTTCCAGCATACCGCCATTAATGGTCGTGGTCCTGATCCCGTTGGACCGGAAGCCGCCGTGCACCAACACGTGACCGCCACCAGCCACCGTGAAGCCGCTGTCGTTGCCGGAATTGTCACCGACCAAAACGCTGGCCGCCTCCAGCAATCCATTCGACACTGCGACGAGCCCGAGACCTCCCGTGCCGCCGACCGTTCCGTTGTTGCCCACGCCGAACACTCCGTTCGTCACGACCACCGAGCCACCCGTGATGAACACATTGCCCGTCGCACTGGAATTCATTCCGACCAAAAGATTCGAGGACAGATTCACGCTGCCACCGGCCATCTCGAACGTGCCCCGGCCATTGGCCAAGCCGATCACCATTTCCAACACGCGCACTGCGCCATTGGACACAATCATCCGCCCGTCGCCCTCATAGGCCACGACGATCCGATCGTGCAGCGCCGGGTCTTCAAACGGTGGGGGCGGCCCGTCCACCACTTCCAGCGTGCCGCCGTCGACGGTCGTTGTTCTGATGCCATTGGACCGGAACCCCCCGCGCACCAACACGTGTCCGTTGCCCGTGACGGTAAAGCCACTGTAATTATCGAAGCGGTCTCCGATCAAAATGCTTGCGGCCTCCACCAAACCAGAGGACACGTTCACGTGGCCGACGCCGCCGGTGCTGAAGAGCGAGCCGTCATTGCCGATGGCGAACACGCCGTTGGTGACTGTGAGCATGCCGCCCGTGACATTCACGGTGCCGGTGGAGCCGACGGTACTGCCGACCCAGAGATTCGACGACAGCGTCGTGCTGCCACTGGCGACAGTCTGTGTGCCTTGATTCACGTGGGCCGGGCCCGTGACTGAGAACGAGCCGCCACTGTTGACGAAACTACCGTTCGGGTTGGTAACGAGAAGGCTATCGGTGACAAACACGCCGCTGGTGAGTACCAGTGTGCCGTAGCGGACCTCCGTCTGACCGGTGTGGTCGGAATTGGTCACGTACAACGAGCCGCCCGTCACCGTGACGGTGCCGAGGGCATTGGTCGCGCCGCCGATGAGTAGGTTGGACGAGACCAGCGTCGTGCCGCCGTTGACAGTGAACGTGCCATCTTCAGAATAGAAAACGCCCACGTTCAGGTAATTGGCCAGGATGGTGCCATTGGACACGGTCGTTTGTCCTTGGGAGCGCAGTTCACCAACCACACCCGTACACACCAGGCGGCCGCCGGTGATCCACGTCGTCGCGAAATTCTGGAAGAGATCGCGATTGATATTCGTTCCGCCCGCCGCTGTGAACGTGCCCGATTCGATCGCCATCGACTCCGTCACCATAGTGCCGTTCGACACCGTCAACCGTCCGGCCGCAGACAGGCCGACATAGAACGTGTTGGCCAAGGGCGGATTGGTTTGCACGAGCAAGCCACCGTTGAGCAGCAGGCTGCCGTCGACGTACGGGGTTTGCGATTTGATCTTAAGGAACGAGTTGCTGATGACCACCGAGCCGCCGCTGTTGACACGCAAGCCGGTTACGCTCGCCACGATTTGCAGCGGCGTGGTAAGGCCGGCGTTGGCAAGAAACAGTGTGTTGCTGCTGACGGTGAGGTTGTTGATCGTCAAGCTCGCGCCATAGGCGTTGGTGGTGGTGGCGAAATCAATGGTGACGACGTGGTTGCCCGCATTGGTGATGAGGTCGGCGGAATCGGCGGTGGACGGCGCGACGCCACGCGACCAGTTCGTGGGCTTCTCCCACTTGCCATTTCCATCAATCCAACTGTTGGTCTGCGCCTCGGCGGCGCAGAGCTGAAAGACGGCAATGCCGGTGGTGGCCACGCCGAGAATGCCGCGCCAGAACGAATTCGACCTCATAGTCTTCTCCTTCGATACAGGAAGTGTGCGTAACCGCGACCCACTCTTCTCCACCTTGAAGTGAAGCAAAACTCAGCCCTCCACGTCTAGTCAATTCGCCGTAACGGTACGATCGCGACAGGCGAATTGCCGCCACTGCCTGCGGAACCGCCGCTACTGCCCGTGCTGGCTTCTAGTGCGCTTTGTCGATGTCTTTCGTGATCTCCCGCATTACGGTTTCGTAGCCCTTGTGCTCTTTCGCCATCTCTCCAATGACGGTGCCCAGTCCCTTTTCAAACACAAAGTGTGTCTGACCGGCACGAATACGATTTCCCGGCGTCAACTCGGCTTCGGTGATCAGACGCTTGTCAACCCAAGTGCCATTGACGGAGTTGAGGTCGCGGATGAGATACCTGCCATCCTTGTACTCAATTTGGAAATGCCGCTTGGACATTTCCGGGTCGTCGATCTTCACATCGACATCTTTTCCCCTGCCAAACACGAGCGCTTGATCGCCCAACTGCCATTGCTGCACCATGGTGCCGTCGGCTTTCTTCTGGATGAGGTATGGCATCGTTGCCTCCGTGGTTATGGATGATCCCTGTTAGTTACTTGCCTAATGTTTCTCCAACGCGTACGTAATCGCCTGCTCGGCGCTCATCTCTCGTCCCTCTCTCTGAGCTGTTGCGAATGCTTCGCTGTCCACTTGGGAACGGGTCGCCGCAAGTCTCGCGTTGTACTCGGTCCCGTCAAACGAGACGGGCTGGCTCGTACCCACAGTCTCGCGCAATGTGTCCGCAATCCCAAACAGCCGCGCCGCATGTTCCCCCTGGTTCTGAATGCTGGCGAGCACGGCAAATCCTTCGACGCACGCGGTGATGCCGAGTTTGTCATCCAGCTCTCGAAACAGCCCCAAACTCTGCTGATAAAACAGCAGTGCCCTCGCAAACTCACCCTGCAATTGCATCAACTCCCCATAATTGCGCAGCGTGATTGCGATGCCTTTCTTGTTCCCCAGTTCCCGGTCGATCACCAAACTCTCTTCCAGCAAAGCCCGCGCGCGATTGAAGTCGCGCTGTTCCTGGGCCAACACCGCGAGATTCGTGAGCGATTGCGCGATGCCTGCCTTGTCTCCGATCTTTCTCCGGATTGCCAGACTCTCCTCCTGCAGCGCGCGCACACGATCGCTGTCACCCTGCGCCTGGGCCAGATTTCCTATGTTGTTCAGCAAGGTGGCGATGCTGCCCATGTCGCCCAACTCGCGCCGGATGGTCAGCGCTTCTTCATACAACGCTGCCGCCTGCTGGTAATCGCTCTGCTCGTGGGCAAATGTTCCCAGCGCATGAAGCGACGCGGCGATGGCGCTCTTATCGCCCAGCGCTCTCCGAATCGACAGGCTTCGCTCTTCCAAGGCTCGCGCCTCGACGTAGTCGCCGTGCTTCCACGCCACCGACATCAGATTGTGGAGCGCGTCGGCAATGCCTCGCTGGTTACCCGACTGCTGCTGCAACGCCAACTGTTCCTCAAAGAGCACCTTGGCTCGACCATAATCCCCCTGGCAGGACGCCAGATTGCCAGCCGCATCCAGCGCCGCCGCTCGCAAGTCCGTCGCGAGAGTCGCACCGGCCGACAAGCACGGCTCCAACCATCGCATCCCTTCCTTCCAGTGGCCGTGTAGTTCCCAAAACCGCCACAGCGCTTTCCCCAATCTCGCGCTGACAGTCACGTCGCTGGCGGCTGCCCACGCGAGCGCGAGCCGCAAGTTGTCATGTTCCGTCTCGAGGCGCTGGAGCCACAAGCCCTGCTCCGGACCGGCCAACTCGTCTCTGGCGCGCTCCGCGAACTGCAGGAAAAATCCGCGGTGTCGGCCACGAGCGCTTTCTCCGTCCGTCGAGCCATCCAGCTTTTCGCGCGCATACTGCCGGATTGTTTCGAGCAATCGGTATCTCGTCTCTTCGTCCTCGTCAGCCCCGGCCACCGACACGAGCGACTTGTCCACCAGTTCCGACAACAGATCGAGTACTTCGTCGCCCTCAAGACCGTCGCCCGTGCAGACGGACTCGGACGCTTCCAACGCAAACCCGCCCGCAAACACCGCCAGTCGTCTGAACAACACCCGCTCCTTCTCCGCCAGCATCTCGAAACTCCAGTCCATCGTCGCCCGCAACGTCTGCTGCCTCGGCAGCGCCGTTTCCGTGCCCCGCGTCAGCAAGCGGATGCTGTCGTCCAGACGCGCGGCGATTTGCTGCAGCGTCAACATCTTCACTCGCGCCGCCGCCAGTTCGATGGCGAGCGGAATGCCGTCCAGTCGCCGGCAAATCTGCGCGACTTCAAGCGCGTTGGTGTCGGTCAACGCGAATCGTGATTGACTCGCGGCGGCGCGTTCGGCGAACAGTTGCACCGCTTCACAGTTTCGCACCTCCTCGAATTGAACCAACGCCGTCGCCAGATCCCCACGCCCTGACCCCCGCGCTTTGAACTCGGGCACCGACAACGATGGCACGCTGTAGACCGTCTCGCCCGCGATGTGGAGAGGTTCGCGACTGGTAATTAGCAGTCGAACCACCGGACAACCGCGCAGCAGCGTTTCCGCCAATTGAGCGCAGGCCTCGCGCAGATGTTCGCAGTTGTCCAGCACCAGCAGCAGCGATTTCTTTCGCAGGAAGTTTACTACTGTGTCCGTCAATGGTCGGCCCGGCTCCTCGCGCAGTCCCAGCGCCGCAGCCACACGTTCGGGCACGAGCGTCGGATCAGACAACGACGCAAACTCCACCAGCCACACACCGTCGGTATGTGACGAGAGTACTTCGGCAGCCGCTTCTAGCGACAATCGCGTTTTGCCAGAACCGCCAGCACCGGTGAGCGTCAGCAATCTGGTTTCAGCAATCAATTGTTTGACCGCGGTCATCTCCCGCTTGCGACCGACGAAGCTGGTCAACTGCACCGGCAGATTATTCGGCGGCAACGACACCAACTCCGGCAGCGCCGCGGGAGCCCACGCAACGGTGTCGCGCGCGGACAGGACAGTCGCTGCGTCTTCAGAGACGCGGGGTTCCTCCAAAGCTGGCTCAGGCCGCATGCCGAGCACGGAGTCAAGTTCGGCGATCAATTCCGCCGCGGACTGAAATCGCTCGGCCGGTGCCTTTCGCGTTCCACGTTCCAAAATCTGCCCGATTGCTTCCGGCAGGCCGGGAACGATGAGTCGAACATCCGGAAAAGGAGCGTGTTTCTGTTTGTAAAGAACCTCGCCAACGTCCGTGAATTCGTACGGCGTTTGACCGCTCAGCAGATGGAAGTACGTGCAGAGCAGCGAATACAAATCCGAGCGCGCATCGAGGTCTTTGCCCGCACATTGTTCGGGCGACATGTACGCAGGCGTCCCAACCACCGCGCCTTGCATCGTGATGTCCGACCGCTGGTCAAACGATCGCGCCAGCCCAAAATCCACCACCTTGATGACGCCGCGCGACGTGCGCATCAGATTCGAGGGTTTGATGTCGCGGTGAATCAAGCCCACTTCGTGCGCCGCCATCAAACCGGCGGCTGCATCGCGAGTCACTCGTGTCGCCTCCAACCACGGCATTCTCCCGTGCGCGTCGAGATAGTCCTGCAGGTTACCGCCATCGACCCACTCCATGATGATGAACACCGCGCCCGCGTATTCCCCCGCCTGGTAGATCGCGACCGTGTTCGGGTGATTAAGCTTCGCCGCCGATTGGGCCTCGCGCAGGAATCGCCCGACCATCCGCTCATTCCTGGTGTACTCCTTTTGGAGCAACTTGACCGCGACCTCGCGCCGCAGCTTTGGGTCGACGGCGAGCCAAACCACGCCGATGGCGCCTTCGCCGAGTTTACGGCGCAAGACGTACGGCCCAATCTTCTCATTAGGTGCTAACGGACGGTCATTCATCGGCTGCGTCACCTTCAGCCCTTTGCCACCATAGGTTTCGACGTGCCGGCGCTTGGGTATTATGAGAGTTCGCTGGGCAAAACGCAAGCGGCCAACCCCATCAATCGGCAGTCACCGCTGGCCTTTTCCCTGCTTCTGAATACATTAATGAAAGAAGTGTCAAAGGGAATGAAGGACATGCGAACCGTCTACGACCTCGTTGCTGCAATCGCCGTTGCTCTAGCTGCCGTCGGTTGCGGCACCATGGCGAAGCAAGTCGTCCTGCACAACCCGAAAGTCGAACACGTTCTCGCCAAAGAGCAGACCGATCGCACCGTCACGCATCAGGGATACGTCGAGACGATCGGCGACGCAGACTGCCGCGTCACGGTCCTCTACGTCACCGGCACGCCCTACGAAATGGGGTACGAACAGGGCCGCCTGCTCAAAAGCGAAGTGCACGCTACGATCCATGATGTCGAGGACGGCGCTCTGAAACTATTGCCAAAGGCGGTCCGCAACTCGAATCTTCTCAGCGAACGCGACAAGCGCGACATCGTCGACACGTTGCTCGACCGCGCATGGCAGAAGATGCGTCCCTACACGCCACGCGCAGACCTCGAAGAGATGCAGGGGCTGGCCGACGGCAGCGGCATTCCGCTGCAGGTCATCCACCGCATGCACGCCATTCCCGATGTCGGCGAAACCAGTTGTAGCGCGCTCGTGGCTCGTGACACCGCCACGCGCGACGGCCACGTCTATCAATTGCGCATTCTCGATTACGGCGCGAACTTCAACCTGCAACGACGTCCGCTCATCACCGTCTATCGTCCCAACAGCGCCAACGCCTTCGTCAACATCGGTTGGATCGGATTCGTCGGCGTCATATCGGGCATGAACGAGAAAGGCGTAGCGCTCAGCGAGATGGGGTTCGGCAATCCGCCCGGCGAAACGCTCGCGGGCCAGCCGATGCCGTTCCTGCTGAAAAGTGTGTTGCGCTACGCCAACACCGCCGACGAAGGTGCCACGTTGATTCGCGCCGCGCGCCGCACGAACTCGTACGTTTATTTCCTCGGCGACAAGGAAGGCGGCGCCGTCGGCATGATCACGTCTGCGCAGAATTTCCTTGCCTACCGCGCCAACGAGCAAGACGAGCTGAAGGTCGGCAACCTGTTGCTCCCTCAATTCAAAGACGTCGTTTACGGCGGTCACTACGAAGAGAAACAGGCGCAACTCGTGCGCGAGATGACCGGCACGTTCGACGTGCCCGTGATCGAAGACCTCGCTCGTCAGATCGCGATGAAATCCAACCTCCAGACCGTCATCTACGATCTGACCGCCGGAAAAATCTGGGTCGCCAACCGCAAAGACAACACCCGCGCCGCCGACCGCCCCTACGTCGAGTTCCACCTCTCCGACGCCTGGGCGAAGTATCTCGCTCCGACAGCACCCGCACAGCCGACCGCAAACGCCGCGCCGTCACCAGTCACGGCAGCACACAACGTCAACTGAATCTACGCAGGCCGTCGGTCGTTCCTTGCTTCTACGGCACGAGACGCACCCTGTAAAACCGACTCGGCACATTTGTGGCTGCGCCGATGTCGAGGTGGTTGGTCACGTTGCCGACATTGTTTGTTACCGTGAAAATGTCGGCGAAGCTGTTTGAGTAGCTGCCGTTCGAGCCTAACGAACGTTGCAGTGAGTTGGTTTTGCCGGCGGCTGCTTGCCATGTCACGCGAATGTCGTCGCCTTCTCTGGCAATCGCTTTGATGTCGGCAACGGGATTCGATCCCGCCTGAAACTCCTGCAAGTTGGTCATTCCGTCGCCGTCGGGATCGCCGTTCGCGCCATCGTTGCCGTTGGGTGAAAGTGGATCGAGTCCGTACGTTTGCTCCCAACCGTTCGGCAATCCGTCGCCGTCGGCGTCGAGCGCGGGATCAAGAACGAGCGTGCCGACAATCAGCGTGCCGCCGTTTCGTATGAACCGAGCGCAAGCATTCGTGATGACGAGCCTATCGACTCGCAACAAACCGCCGCTGAGAATGAGCGCACCTTGTCGCACTTCCAGTGTTGCGTTGTGCATGGAGTTGGTCACGACCACGCTGCCGCTGTCCAGTTGCACCCAGTTGTCACACGTCGTCGATGCCGACCCAACCGTAAGTCCGTTGCAAACAACCGATCCTCCGGCTACCACAAGGGAATTACCTGATCCTTGACTCCCTATCGATAGTGAACCACTCCGCCAAATGCCGCCATCCACCACGCGAACTGTGTTGCTCATGTTATTAGCGGTACAGCCCACGCAGCCACCCAAACCTAAGACGCTGACCACTTGACCTCCATTGCTGATTATCAGGCTGTGGCCGATGCCGGATGTGCCGACCTCTAAGATCGTTTGGTTACTCCAAACTGAGCCGGGATCGGTTACAAGCGCGCTGTTGTAGCTGCCCGAGGTCCCGAAAATACCGCTGCTGTCTAGGATCTGCCCCCCGTTGCGAACAGCCAAGCTATTACCAGAACCGTCGCATTCGAACTGGCTGCTTTTCCAAAGGGAGTTTGTACCCACGACAATTACGCTGTTGTTGCTGCTGGAGTCGCTGCCGATAAAGCAGTCGACGTCAACCACCTGGCCACCATTGGTGACAACGGCGCTGTTCCCACAACCGTAGACACCGAAGAACAACCAGTTGCGGTTGCTCCAGACAGAACCAGAGCCGGAAATCAACACACTGTTGTTGCTACTGGAACCGTACTGCCAGTAACCGACATACCCGTAGCCATCGAACACTTTGCCACCGCTGCTAATCGTCAAGCTGCTGCCTGAACCTCCATGACCAACGTACAGGTCGCCACTATTGGTCCAAACTGAGCCAGACCCAGTAATAACCGCATTGTTACCATTGTCAGTAGCGTTGTACCCGATAAAGCTACTTCCACTGACCACTTGGCCGCCGTTACTGACAATCAAACTATTATCTGGGCCTGCGGAGTTGGCGTAGTAATTGTCGCCACCAATGTACATATTTGCTGTCACCCAAGTAGACCCTACATCTGTCACCACCGCACAGTTGTTACTTCCCACGTAGTATCCAAAGTAAGAATTGGGGGTCGTGACCTTGCCACCATTGCGAACAGTCAGGTTGTTGCCAGATCCCCAACCTCCCAAGTAGAATTCGCCCAACCCTCCGTTCTGCCAAACCGAACCGGAGCCTTCGACCAAAACGCTGTTGTTGCTGCTAGGTGAGCTGAAACCGATACGGCCTTCGCCGTTCATCACTTGGCCGCCGCTTCTGATCACTAAGCTGTTGCCCGCGCCATAATTGCCAATGACCAAGGTGCTGCCACCGCCATTCCAAACTGAGTTAGTTCCACAAACCGAGACGCAGTTGTTGCTACTGCTATACTGGTTGCCAACGGTACCAACACCGAGTACCTGTCCACCGTTGCTGATAATTAAGCTGTTGCCAGAGCCGTAGCTGCCCACGGTCAACCCGGAAATCGAGGTAATGCCGCTCCCTCTCCATACTGAGCCGGGATCGCTGACCAACACGGAATTGCCCGACGCATCCACATTGTAGCCGATCGATGCGGAAGGGCTATAAAGAGAACCGCTGTTCCTGACTACTAAGCTGTTGCTCACGCCAGAGTAACCGACGTACAAGTTGGTGTGGTTGTTCCAAAGCGAAAACGCACCTGTGACTAGAACGCAGTTGCCGCTGCTGTTGGAATTGTAGCCGACGAAACCGTTATCACTTATCACCACAGCTCGATTACTGACCGCGAGACTGCCGCCACCGCCAGAGTAGCCGACGTACAACGACCCCACGTTTCTCCATAGTGAAAACCTGTCGCTAACCAGTACGCTATTGTTACTACTGATCACTTCATAGCCCACGTAGCCGAATGCGTTGGACAATACGCCATTAGTTTGAATGAGCAGCGCATCCGCAAACGTGTTGGAGCCGACAAGGTAGTCTCCCGACCAGTTGTTGGTCACGCCATAGATGATGTTGGTCTGGTAGTCGGCTGTGTATTGCGCATGCACAGCGAAAAACGGCACAACGAGGCTGACCACGCTCAGCCAAGCTGCCAAAGGCGTTGAGCGATACGTCTTGATTACTCACTTCTCCTGCGGCCAGTAGAGCACAGCCCTGCAGGGAAGTCGAGCCTGGAGTTCTGACGCGGCACGCCAATCCGCCGCGCGCGCTGGGAAGTCGATTGGAAATGGCGCGGCCCTTCCCTTCCGTGCTACACTGCGCGCGATGGTTCCACAGTCGTACTATCGGTGCTGGGTTGAAGTTGACCTCGATGCGCTGCGGCACAATGTCACCGCGATCCGCCGGCGCATTAGCTCCGCGAATCCGAGTCCGCGAGCAGCGGAAGGGCGAAGGCCGCAACTTATCGCCGTGGTCAAGGCCGATGCGTATGGTCATGGGCTGGCGCAGGTCGCGAGCACGCTGATGCAGTGCGGCGTGGATGCGTTTGCGGTTGCGAACCTCGCCGAAGCATTGGTCCTGCGTCACGTCGGCGGGAGCGGCTGGCCGGTTTTGTTGTTCGGTTCGGCGCTCCCGTTCGAGGTGGCGAAGATCGTCGAACAGAACATCACGCCCACGATTTCCACGCTTGACGAAGCGCAACTGTTTGAGATCGAAGCCGCATTGCAGAGCAAGACGGTTCCCGTCCAGGTCGAGATCGACACGGGCATGGGTCGCGTTGGGTTTTGGTACAAGGAAGCCGCGGAGCAAATCACGAAGCTCGCCGCATTGCCGCACTTGCGAATCGAGGCGTTGTACACGCATTTCGCCAGCGCCGATGAAAACCTAGCTGAGACGAAGCGGGGACTGGAAGCGTTTCTGGGCGTCGCGAAGCAGTTGAACCTCGGCCTACCTCTGCACGCTGCCAACAGTGCGGCGCTGTTAAATCTGCCCGAGGCCATTCTCGACGCAGTGCGCCCTGGACTGCTGCTGTATGGGATTTCTCCAACGAAACGTCCCACCTCCGAGCTTCGCCCCGTGCTGACGTTCAAGGCGCGCGTGGCGCTAGTGAAGGACGTGGCCGCGGGACGCACGATCAGTTACGGTCAGACGTTTGTGGCGACCCAGCCGATGAGGATTGCTACGATCGCTGCGGGCTACGGCGACGGGTTTATCCGCAACTTGTCAAACGCCGCGCAAGTGCTGATCAACGGCCAGCGTTGCCCTGTCGTTGGGCGCGTCACGATGGACCAAATCATGGTCGATGTAACCGGGTTGCCAAGCATCAAGTGCGGCGACGAAGTTGTGTTCATTGGCCGGCAGCGCGAGGCGGAGATCACGGCAAGCGAGATGGCGAGTTGGGCGGGCACGATCGCGTGGGAAGTTCTGTGCGGAATCACCAAAACCGCGCGCGTCCCTCGCGTCTACCGCGGCGCGTCAGCGGCGTGAGCGGGTAGCGGGTTTGCGGCGCGCTCGACGTCAGCCTATATTGTTGCGTCATGAAACGTGGAGGCAAAACGATGGGACGGAAAACGGTGGCGAAGTCCGGCAGTGCCGCAGCAACTGGCAGTGCGTCTCGGCGCGTGAAATGTGCGTGCGCCAGTTGCCATTGCACGGTCGCGTTGGATCGGGGCGTGCGCCGCGGCAATCTGGTGTTCTGCGGCGAGGCGTGTGCGTCGCGGGTTTGCACGCTCGAAGTATGCCGATGCGAGCACGACGGATGCGCGGCCTGAACGCGAAGCCGTGCGGCTTACCGCCGTCTGGAATCGACTTGCTCCCGAGGACGGGGAACAGTCTTTCTTCGGCGCGTGTTCCTGTGTTTCGCCGATTCCCAAAGCGCGTCCAACTCTTCGAGAGTGCAGTCTTCGAGGCGGCGACCGCTCTTGTGGACGGCGCGCTCGATTTGTTGAAAGCGTGCGACGAATTTGCTGATCGTGCGGTTGAGCAGTTCCTCCGCGTGAAGTCCCTCGAAGCGCGCGAGGTTGACGGCCGCGAACAGCAAATCACCCAACTCCTCCTCGAATTGTCGTCGGTCGCCTGAGGCGAGCGCGCCTTTGAGTTCGCGCAATTCCTCTTCGACCTTCGCGACGACGTCGTCCACGCGCCTCCAATCGAATCCGACGCGCGCGACTTTGCGTTGCACCTTGTCAGCCTTCAGCAGCGCGGGCAGGCTGCGCGGGATTTCAGCAACGATGGAGTGTGAGTTTTTCTCCTTCTTCTTGATCGCCTCCCATTGCTTCAGCACTTCGATGCTTGTGTCCACGCGTTTCCTGCCGAAAACATGCGGATGGCGACGCACGAGTTTGTCGGCGATTGATTTGGCAATTGAATCGAAATTGAATTCGCCTGTCTCGCTCGCCATTTGCGCGTGAAACACAACCTGCAACAGCAAGTCACCCAGTTCGTCGCGGAATTCGGCCATGTTGTCCGCATCCATCGCATCGAGCGCCTCGTAGCATTCTTCGATGAGGTTGTGGCGGATCGACCGGTGAGTCTGTTCGCGATCCCACGGGCAACCCTTGGGGCCGCGCAACCGCGCCATGATGCGAAGCAACCGGGCGATGTTCTTGGTTTGTGTCGCCATGCTGTGCGCGCTACAATACCGAGCGGGAGGCAAACATGGCAAAGAAAATTGGTGTTGTATTATCAGGGTGCGGCGTGATGGACGGCAGCGAGATTCATGAATCCGTGTTGACGTTGTTGGCAATTGATCGCGCGGGCGCCGAAGCGGTGTGCATGGCCCCGAACATCAAGCAGCACCACGTCATCAATCACCTCACGGGCGAAGAGTCAACCGGCGAAGCGCGCAATGTGCTGACTGAGTCAGCACGTATCGCGCGTGGCAAGATCCGCGACGTTGCCAGCGTGAAGGCGCGCGAACTGGATGCGTTGATTTTTCCCGGCGGTTTTGGCGCAGCGAAGAATCTGTGCGACTACGCGTTCAAAGGTCCTGAGTGTTCGGTGAACGGCGATGTTGCGCGGCTGGCGAATGAGGTTCACGCATCGAGAAAGCCGATCGGCGTGGTGTGCATCGCGCCCGCGTTGGCAGCGAAGCTGTTCGGAACGGAACACCCGCAGATAACCATCGGCACCGACAAGAACACGGCGAAGGACATCGAGAAGATGGGTGCCAAACACGTCGCCTGTCCTGTGACGGAGTTCGTGGTCGATAGGGAACACAAACTCGTCAGTACTCCTGCGTACATGCTTGCCAGAAACATCGGGGAAGCGGCCGAGGGCATCGAGAAGCTCGTGCGCGCAGTGATCGAAATGGCGTGACGGTGTCGGACCGGATCACTTTACAGGCAACCAAACTCCCGCTGGTACGGACGGACGATTCGCTACCCAAAGACGGCAAGCAACTGATGATCCACGACGGACTTCCAAATGGACTTTTTTGGCGTGCCGAGTTTGGCTCGTGCCGAGGGGATTGTTAGTTTCCCCGCGACCGGCTACCACCAGGAAAGGCTAGAACCTTCTCTTCCTCATCAGAAAGGGCGGTTTGCCGCAATGGAGCGGCCCGTTCTTGGCGGCGCAACTCCCACAGACGCTCGAGTTCCGACTCAAGCGCCGCCAATCGATGGGTGCCGACCGCGGGCAGGTCGTCCCCCGCATTGGCCAGCCGACTCCGAAGAAGCTGCAATTCATCCGTCACCTGCGCGATCTTCTCAAGGAGCGATGGCTCCCTGGGTTCACGAAGCACGCGCGAAATGCGACGCAAAGGCGACCGGCGACGGGTCTTTTTCATCATCTTCCTAATTCTCGATTTCATGTCATTTGTCTCTAAGAGACAGGCACCTTGTAACATTTGTTCGAATAAACACAAGCAGTTTCGCGATGAAATCGCGCTAGATGCGAGCTTAAGCTCCTATTATCAAATGCCTTATGACTTTCTCTTGAGTGAGAGAACGAGCGGCTAAAGAACGTCAACCCGGTGGCTCAACAGGCGGTCATTGTCGAAAACGAAGAAACCGCGAAACCGCTGGCGCTCAATGACCAATGGCAACCAATGCGGGTCATCCTGCCACATTTCGTGATAGGGAATTTTGTCGATGTCAGTCCAAATGGGTGCAGCCTCGTCCGTTTCGATCAATTCGCCCTCGCAATCGTTGGCAACAAACACACTTACATGCAGCTTGTACCCGTCGAGGAATTGGAAGTATAGCTCCCCGGCCTCCTCCAATTCCATAGGCGTGACACCGATTTCTTCTTGGGTCTCTCGGATGGCAGCCTGCATGGCTGTCTCGCCCGCTTCGAGGCGGCCGCCCGGACCGTTGATCTTGCCGGCGCCCAAGCCTCGCTTTTTCCGAATCAACAAGATGCGTCGATCTCGCTTGATGAAGCAGAGGTTTGCGTACTCAGTCGGCTTCCAGCCCGCCCAATCGATTCGGTCTACATGCAGGTCACTTACGCTCACGCGCATCTCCTGTGATCAACTGAAAGTTTCCGTGTTCGCAGCAGCTTACAAAACCTTCGGTGACCGACTTGAGGTCTTCCCACCGCTCGCGAATTTTCTCAGCCTCACCCTTGGTGATGCTGTTGTCGAGCGCTGCGGTCGCGATAACTGACAACATGTCGGCAAATTCCTGTACGATCTTGTTCGTCGCGGGAACGACCGCGTACGAGCGCGACTTGGCCACGTTCGCGTTCTTGACGAAGAACCCGTCCACCCGCTCGCATAGCCACTGAATAATCCGCTGATCGTTGGTGTAGCGCATCAACGCCTCGACGCGATCCAGCGGATTCAACGCCCCGCTGCCCTGGTCGGTCGGTGGCTCGGCCCATTTGTATACCAGCGAGACGGACAACCCCATCCCGGCCGCCACCTCTTTGGGACTGCACGACTCAAAAACGTCTCGCAGGACTTCGTGGGATTTCATGGTGCGCGATGATTACAAACAATCAACGTATTTGTAAATGACTCCGTGAACAACCTGTGATTGATTGGGCAACAATGAAACGCAAGCTTGACGCTGTCGCTTGGGCGGGGCAATGATACGCGCCACAACGCACCTCATGATTCCCGTTTGCCCCAAGTGCGACGTTGGATTGTTCGTCCTCAATTTCAAAGCGATCGAGGTCGATTACTGCGAACGTTGCCGCGGCATCTGGCTCGACGCGGGCGAGCTCGAACAATTGGCCGGCGGCCCCCTCCCCAATCTCGATCGCCAGAGGGGCACGGTACCGCCCGGCAAGAAACATCTGTGCCCACGTTGCGACACGCCGCTCGAAGAAATCCGCATCCAGGACAGACTCACGCTCGATCGCTGTCCCCGCGGCCACGGGCTGTGGTTCGACGCGGACGAACTACAGCAACTGTTGGCGATGTCTCGACCCGCCGGCGGCGCGGGCCAGGTGATTGATCATTTGAACGAACTTTTCGGCATTGCGCCGAAAACATAACAAGGAGAGCCACTCATGATTGGAATCATTCTACTGGTACTCGTCGGCGTCGCGCTGGTCTTGATCGTCTGGATCGTTGGCGCCTACAATGGCCTCGTCCGCCTGCGTAACCAACTCGAGAATGCCTGGGCGCAAATCGACGTGCAGTTGAAACGCCGTCACGACCTCATCCCGAACCTCGTCGAAACCGTCAAAGGCTACGCGGCACACGAGCGCGGCACCTTGGAGGCTGTCATTCAGGCCCGCAACATGGCGGTCGCCGCCAAAGGCGTTGCAGAACGGGCGCAGGCG
>Ga0335085_10006859_pt1 | contig 17871 bp, 14 predicted proteins | sample Lox_Sample_45_FD_206712 | JGI IMG/M metagenome (GOLD analysis project Ga0335085, IMG submission 206712) | Soil microbial communities from Loxahatchee National Wildlife Refuge, Florida, United States - Lox_Sample_4.5 | ecosystem: Environmental > Terrestrial > Soil > Wetlands | place: USA...
CATCTGAGGGAGAGGATAATCCGTTAGACCGTCACTGTAATTCGCCAGGAATACCTCATCCCCTTTTAAATACGGTTCAACAAGGCGCAATCGATCCGCGATAGTAGAACGTAAGCCGGTGTCAACGAAGGTGATGGTCCAGTCGTCGATATCCCGCTGCGTGAACTCCAGCTTCCGACCGCCTTGAGAGAAGACGAAATCGTTAGAAACGGATTCATCATATTGAAGAAAATAGTCCTTAATAACATTCGCCTTGTATCCAAGGCAGAGAATGAAATCCTTGTGGCCGAAATGGGCATAGTACTTCATCACGTGCCAAAGAACCGGCCGCGCGCCAATCGTCACCATAGGCTTCGGAACGTCTTCCGAATAGCCCCGCAGCCTCATGCCTGCGCCACCACAAAAGAGAACAACTTTCATGCTAGCCCCTTTCCCCCTCCGTACGCTAGAACCTTGGCGGCCGTCTGGCCGGAAAGCAACCCCGCCGGCGACAGCCGGCTGTGTCGCGCTTGCCGGAGTACCTCCTTCTCCAAGTTATTTCGTCGTTAGAGAAGGCTGAGTGTACAGGCTTTCGGTGCCATCCGCATACAACACCATGGCCTCTTGGGGAAGGTGGGACAAGTCCGTTCCACGGAGATAGTCCCCCATGGTCGTCCCGCTACATGCCGAATCGACGTTCGGCGCTCCGATTCGCCCCATCACGTCGTCCAGATGGACCGTACGAAAGTCAATGCTGTACCGAATGACATTCGAGGTGTTGGGAACTGTCGAATGAAGCTGCGCCGCCGAAAACAGGTAGGCGCCGCCGACGTTACAGATCAGGCGGACCTGTGGTTCCAATTCAACAGGTTCCTCGGGACGAGGCTGCACTCGCGTGTCCGCTTTGACGTGCTGGGCAGCACTCTTCCGGCTCTCTAAATTCCACTTGAAATAATTGTACTCGCCCGATCCGTTCTTAATTGGTTTTGACCAATAATGCGGATGAATCGCCATGCAGTTTTGAGAGTTCAGCTCAAAAATTGGCATCCACCAGTTGATCTGGCAAAAGGGCGCCGAATACCATGTGTCACGGTGCGGATGGAACGCGTACGCGATGCCAGACTTGAGATAATCGCCGGGATACGCCGTTCGCATGCGCGGAACGTCGAAATAAGTCTTCTCCAAATCGCACCCGCATTCCGCCAGCATCCCTGCAACATAACCCTTCGCCTGCGGATGGTGGATGAACTTGGGCTTCAACACCGCCAGAGTTCGGGCGCACTCTTCAGCGGGCATGCTCTCATGAACGCGCAGAGGATCGAGGGGCCGGAAGGCCTCTTCAATCAACTCCTTGGCCAGTTGACAAAGCTTCAAGGCGTTGCGCCCCGGAGAGATCGCGAACAGAGAACCTTGATAGAGATCCTTTCGCCGCGCGCTATCACCCATCTGCGAATCAACGTAGATATTCATTTCATCCTACTTTCCGCAACTGTCCGCAATCGACCGATAGGCGCGGGGGAACTCGTCCGGCCATTTCGCTAGCTAACCTCCACCCGCGGAATAGGCACCACGAATTTGCCACCCCATTCCCGGATGAAATGCAATTGCTCCATGATTTCGTCCTTCAGGTTCCATGGCAGGATGACCACGTATTCCGGCCGGGTCTCGCGAATCCGGTCCGGGTGATAAATAGGAATATGGGTGCCCGGAAGAAATCGACCTTGCTTGTACGGACTGCGGTCAACCGTGTACTCAATGAGGTCCTTGCCAATGCCGCAATAATGGAGCAGGGTCGCGCTCTTACCGGGCGCGCCGTAACCAGCTACGGACTTCCCCTCGTGTGCTGCCGTAATCAAGAACTCCACCAGGGCCAATTTAGTTTCGTTGACCTGGCGAGCAAAATTCTGATAACCCTCAACCGAAGCTAATCCGGCCTTCCTTTCCTGCGCTATCAGGCTTTCCACACTCGGCAGGACTTCGTGCGTCGTGTCGTCCGCCCGGCAAGCATAGACCCGCAAAGAGCCGCCATGCGTCGACAATTCGTCGACGTCGATCGTTTTCAACCCGTGAGCTTCCAGGATGCGGACCGTAGTCAGCATCGAAAAATAGGAGAAGTGCTCATGGTAAATCGTATCAAACTCGTTTCGCTCCATCAGGCGCAGAAGATGCGGGAATTCCAGCGTCAAAACCCCGTGGGGTTTCAGCAGGATCTTGAGCCCTTCCACAAAATCGTTAAGGTCGGGAACTTGTGCCAAAACGTTGTTACCGAGCACCAAGTCCCCGCGCTGGTTCTTGGCTGCCATCTCTTCGGCGAGCTTTACTCCCAAGAATCGTACCAGCGTCGGCACGCCCCTTTCGACTGCAACCTTGGCGACGTTGGCCGCGGGTTCGATGCCCAAGACAGGAATATGTCGGCGTACAAAGTACTGAAGAAGGTAACCGTCGTTACTGGCCACCTCAATCACCAGGCTTTCGGGGCCCAGGCCCAACCGCGCCGTCATTTTCCCACAGTAGTTATCGGCATGGCGGAGCCAGGAGTCGGAAAAGGAGGAGAAATAAGGATAATCACTGAAAATGTTCTCCGCCTGTTCGTATTCCTCGAGTTGGACCAGAAAACATTTCTCACAAACGTAGACATGAAGCGGGTAATAGACTTCCCCTCGATTGAGATCCGGCGCGGAGGGGTACGTCTCGCAAAGCGGCGACATTCCCAAATCGACAAAGGTGTGGCGCAGGCTCGCCTTGCAGAAACGGCAGGACTTGGTTGCCATCTTCGGTTCGGTATCTTTAGAGGTTTCCATGTTGGCTCGGAGACATCAATCTCTTTCTAATCATGAGGTTAAACCACTACCGAGGCTCCGACGTAGTGGCGAGTCCAACGCAGCGACGCATCCAACCGCCCGGCCTGTTGAAGTCTGTTGATTTGCTTCAGGCGGACGTAGCGGCCAGACTCCATATCCGCGCGCGTCAATCCTACACTGCGATACGCGTCGTAGATTTCCTGGGCGCCTTTCCGCGCGCTCCATTGCGGTCGAAAACCTGGCACCATACGCCGAATCTTATCGCAGTTAATCCGGTAGCAACGGAGGTCCGGGCCGCCTCCCGAAGCATACTCAACTCGCGCCCCCGGAACTGTCTCGGCAACGATGTCAGCCAGCTCCCGGATGCGGTAATTCTCTTCCGTCTGGCCGACGTTAAATGTTTGATTATGAACGGCTTCGCGTGGGGATTCGAGGACGGCAAGAGCGGCGCCCACGATGTCGCGAATGTGAATGATGGGGCGCCAGGGCGTACCATCGCTCTTGATCAAAACCAGACCCGTGGTATGCGCCGCCGCAACCAGGTCATTCAAAACGATATCCAATCGCAGCCGAGGCGAAATGCCGTATGCCGTGGCATTGCGCATGAAAGTGGGAGAGAAGTCGTCTGTCGCCAGCGGCGCAATCTCGCGCTCGGCCAAAACTTTGGATTGCCCGTAGGGGGTCACCGGGTTGAGCGAAGCGGTCTCATCGTGAAAATCGTCTCCCGCCGCACCATATGTGCTGCAAGAAGATGAAAACACGAAGCGTTTTACCCCAGCTTCTTTGGCAATCTTGGCGAGATGGACCGAGCCCAGATGATTGATGTCATAGGTAAGGCTCGGATCGAGGTTCCCCAACGGGTCATTGGACAACGCGGCAAAGTGGATCACCGCGTCAAACCCCGCAAGGTCCGCCGTGGTCATGTCGCGCAGATCCTTGTGCAGCTCCGGAATCTGCGGAGCCGGGGGCCCGAAATCGCAACCCGCAAACAGATCGGTGTCTGCCCCGACAACCTCGTGGCCGGCGTCCTGCAAAACCGTTCCCGCCACGGCCCCGATATAACCCTTATGGCCCGTCAACAATATCTTCATTCGCACTTACCCCGCTTAGATTCGGATTCTATTAGTATGATCTCAGAACGGCCCTTTGACGGAATTGGTCAAATCTGACTGGGTCCGGCCAGGTCTCGTATGTTTCACGCACCGACTTCACCTGGAGCAATGGAAAGGAGGCCATTCTCGTACAACAAATCCGCAGCCTCGCTGATATTCGAGAATACCATACCAGATTGCTCGGCGATGTCCAACAAGGAGTGTTTTCCGTCCGAGAGGTTCAGGACCCACAGGCGCGCCATCATGGCATCGCCTCCCGCCTTCCCACCCGTCGCGGGGTACAGGCCCCGTCGGCCGAGTTGCGGCTCGCCAAAGGGGCTTTCATTCCGAAAGTACTGATTCTGCTCGAGTACGTCGATAATGCCGCCGCAGGCAAGCAGTGATCGGGCAAGTTGCATGGGCTGGATGAAGTCGAGGTTGTCGGCGGAGGTGTGATACTCGGGAAAGCTTCCCCATACGCTGCGCATCAGGCACCCCACAGGCAGGTTGAAGCCTGGGGAGCAGTACTGCCGTTCGTCGTAACCATATGGCGAAAATCCCAGAATTTCTGCCGATTCGCCGCAATGGCGCAGGATGTGCGCCGCCGCCCGGTCGATTTCGGCGTCTCCACGCCGGCTCTTTTTGTAGTGAAATCCACCCGCATCACCCAGGCAAGTGAGCACCAGCCCGTGCCGGATACGCTGGGCGATTTCGCGGTTGCGGGCCAGCCAAGTAATCGCCCCAATGGTTCCGGGAATAAAGAGGAAGCGGTAGGAGTAGCGATTCTTGTGTCCGGAAAGGTACCCCGCCAGAAAAGTGGCGACCGTTAGGCCTGACAGATTGTCATTCGCCAAGGAGGGATGGCATACATGGGTGGAGATAAAAACCTCCTCCGTCGAACGGCCTGGAATATAACACTCACCCCAAGTCAGGTGGCCGTCTTCGAGTGTCGAGTCGATGCGCACCTCGTAATCGCCGTCCTGCAGTGACTGCATTTGTCGGTCGGTAAGACAAAACCCCCAGTCCTCCTTGTAGTACGATGTTCGGTAAGGGATCCAATCGGGACGCTCCGGAAGGGTAAATAAGTGCAGCCGCAACTTGCTGAACGGCATTGTCTCGTGCACCGGCGAACTGTAATTCAAGACGTGCAGGTTACATTTTCGAAAATCCACCAGGCGCCGTCCACCGGAATCAGCTATATAGGCGTCGCGAATATTCCATTCCTTAGGCACCGTCCAGTCCAAGACCGGTGTCCCCGAGGGGACCTCAAACGTCTGCAATGGGATTCGGTTTCCAATTCGATCGAGGGTCTCCCGGATGCCGGCGCCCGTGATGCTTCGGCAGATCGGGTAGAGATCTGCGGCAAAGCCGTGCAGTCCATGGCCAAGACTCTTCCGGTCGAGCTGATTCAGCACCTTGAGGAGAGTCATTGCGGCAAATGGAAGTCAGGGTAGGTTCGGTCCCGCTCAGAAATAACTTGGACCTTTCCCGGCCAAGCGATCCCGAATGCCGGGTCATCCCATCGGACACCGCGAGCCACTTCCGGGTGATAGTACTCACTCATCTGATAGCAGACCTCAGCATCAGCTTCCAAAGTAAGGAAGCCGTGCGCGCATCCCTCCGGGACAAAAACCATATTGCGTTTTTGGGAGGTAAGAATCACGGCGATCCATTGCTTGAAAGTATCTGATTGAAGGCGCAGATCAAGAACCACGTCATAAATCGATCCGCGCGCGCAACGCACCAATTTGGTTTCTGCGAAGGGAGGGGCTTGGTAATGCATACCGCGAAGGGTTCCCTTTCGGGTGCTTACCGAGATGTTGCACTGGACCAAACGGGAGTTGAGCCCGAGTTGGGCAAAATCCTTCTGGCACCAGGAGCGCGCGAAAAAGCCGCGCTCATCGGGTATCTCTTCAAGATGTATCTCGTAAGCGCCGGCTAATTTCAATTCATGAAAGATCATTGGAAACAATAACCCCTAGTGGGTAAAGAAAAGCTTGAGGCCGAGCAAATAAGCAATTCGCATGCAGATGTCAATTTCGCTTCTCGGCAAATGCCCTCTCATAGGCGGCCAGGAGATTCTTAATGGAATATTCCCACGCCAACTCCCCTTCGACCCGCTTGCGCCCAAACTCGCCCATTCTTTTTCTTTCCTCGGGATGATCGAGCAGCCAAATGATACGAGTTGCGAAATCGGGCACCTGATTTTGATGATCGGCGTACAAAGATGCGTCCTGCGCGCTGAACCTGCCCTCGCGGGAGTCAAACTGCACAATGGGTTTACCCAATGCCATGTACTCCATGATTTTTATCATGGTGGAGATATCATTCATTTCGCAAGGCCGGTCCGGATTAACGCACACGTCGGCGGTCGAGAGAATCTCCAGCAATTCGTCGTCGGGTATCCTTCCCGTAAAATGAACCGTGTCCTCTAGTGCTTTCTCCTTGGTCATTCTGCGGAGGCCGGCTAAGCCGGGACCGCCGCCAATCATACAAAAGTGAATGTCCCGGCGTCCTGAGGTTTTGATATGCTCTGCAACGTCCAAAAGGATATCCAGTCCATCCTGGACATTCATGGTCCCCACATATCCAACAAGAAAAGGTTTGCCGAATTTTCGGGACGGGTTGGGGGGAACGGGTTTGAAAGTCTCCAAATCTGGCCCGTTGCGAACGATAAACACATCCTCAGGTTTCATGCCGCCTCGGGTTATTGCAAGTTCCCGATAGCTCGCGTTAGTAGCCATTACTACGTCGCTGAACCGGTAGGTCATTTTTTCAAGCCACACCAGAACGCTGTAGAGAAAACCCTTCTTGTTGTATTTCGAACGGTAAAGCTCCGGACTAGCGTCATGGTGATCAAAGATGAACTTAATTCCGAGGAGCTTAAATGGCAGGGCGACTAGGAAAATCGTGTCGGGAGGATTACAGCCTTCTACAACATGAAAACCGTGCCGCAAATAGATCCACCAAGTATATAACGTCTCCCAAAATAGCGCGGCTCCGTATTCGAACAGATGCCCTAGGGCGCTGTTTCCCTCGGTGGGCATTGGGTGCCGATAAATACGAACACCATCAATCACCTCATAGCCTCGCTCGTACCCCTTGTCGCGGGGGCACAATACTGTAACTTCGTAATCGTTTCTAGAAAGAGAAGAGGCTTCTTTCCAAACCCGCGGGTCAAAAGGTACCGGCGCGTTTTCGACAATAATAAGAACTTTTTTCTTCAAGAGCAGGGCCCCTTTAAATCACAATGATTTACACAGTCCGGCCAGTCCGCACAACATCATCGCATACCCTCACTGGAGGTTGGGGGGGACCGCAATTTCTCGGTCGCTTACCAACAAATGCCGTCATATTTTCCATTTTCGCTCCTGCGATTGGTAACGCGGACGAAGTCCACGAGCACCTGCCCATCGCTAAGCCGGTCCGGCACATCCCGAAACGCGGGGTCGCTATTACCAACCACCACCGTTTGAGCGTGGTTCAGAACCGCGTCGATGCTGTCAACCATGAGTCTTGAAATATGCGGAATATGGTTGAGAATAAAATCGCGGTTCGCTCCCACCAAGCTAGCCATGCTGACGTTCTTGTCGTAAATTCGCAGGTCGTAGCCTTTGCCGATGAGTCGCTCGATGACTTCGATAACCGGACTCTCCCGCAGATCATCCGTCCCCGCTTTGAAGCTGAAGCCTAGAACACCCACTCGTTTGTGCCCCTTCTCGACGATGAGCTGCAGGCCGCGAGCAATCTGCCTTTCATTGCTAAGCAAAATGGAACCGATTATGGGCAAATCCACATCCTGCATCTTGGCCTGATAACTCAACGCGCGGAGATCCTTGGGCAAACAGGAACCACCAAAGGCAAATCCCGGCTGAAGGTAGGCAGTAGAAATATTAAGTTTCTCATCCTTGCAAAAAATCGCCATGACCTTATGCGCGTCGACGGCTAGGGGCTTGCACAGGTTACCAATCTCATTGGCGAATCCGATTTTTAGTGCATGCCAGCAATTATCGACATATTTAACCATTTCTGACGTTTCCAAATCCGTCCGAATGAGTGGTGCATCAAGTTTGGCGTAAAGCGAGGCCAACTTATCGCCGCTGGCCTGGTCCAATTCGCCGATGACGGTCTTGGGTGGGTGGTTGAAATCCTTCACGGCCGACCCCTCGCGCAGGAACTCGGGATTGTGGCAGACGCCGAAGTCAACGCCGGCCCTTCTGCCCGAGAATTCTTCAAGGATCGGTATGACAATCCGGTGCATAGTTCCCGGTAGGACAGTGCTGCGGATTATCACCAGGTGCCGAGCAGCTTTCCCCTTGAGCGCTTCGCCAATTTGTTCGCAAATTCGCACAATGTAACGCAAGTCAAGATTGCCATTGGCCTGGCTGGGCGTGCCCACGCAAACAAACGAAAGCTCGGTCTCCAGGACGGCTTGAGTTGGGTCGTTCGTAGCGCGCAGCCGGCCGGCTTGGTTGACGTATTCAATAATTTCCCCAATGTCCGCCTCGATGATTGGGGTCCGACCTTGGTTGATCAGGTCAACTTTCGTTTTCACCGGATCGACACCGACAACTTCATGACCTTCATGGGCTAGGCATCCCGCCGATACTGTACCAACATATCCCAACCCAAAGACGCTTATTTTCAAGATAGTTCCTTTCCATCGCTCAGCATAACAGTTCGACTGATGCCCTCATGGTAACACTGTCTAGGTGATAGTGCTGAAAGTTGCTCAAAATAATGACTAAAGACCAAGCCGCTGAGTCAAATCACGCCTCCAGTTCTGATACCAATCCTCTAGGGCCGCACGATCGCCGTGGGGCCCGAGAATGAAGCGGGAACTATGCTGAGCTTCGGCACCGGATTGTGTTATGTCCCTTCCACGAGGGACAGTGCCTACACTCGAAATGATCTTTCAGGCTCCGAGGAGCTGACGGCCGCAGCGTTTCCGCTAGGCATAGACCGGCGAACGGAGGCTCCTAACGTAGCGAAAAGGTTTGCGGGGAGATCATCTCCGACGAGAGAAGAATCTAGACCTGATGCCGTTGAGTGAATCCGAAACGAAGTTATTTTCTCCCTGTACGTGGGCGCTCTCCGGAGCTGAACAGAGCAGGATATTTGTCCCAACTCCCGCTGCGTGGCCGGCTTGGATATCGGATTGCTTGTCTCCAATGAGAATACTCTCCGCCAAGCATAGGTTAAAGTCCGCCTGCGCTTTAAAGAGCATACCCGGGTTCGGCTTTCGGTCACTAGAGTTTAGCTTGTATTGGCCAAGCCCGTGAATTGGATGGTATGGACAATAGTACACGCGAGCGATCCGAATCTGTTCTTCTTCAAACTTCCCAGTCATCCACCTTGTTAACGCGTGGAAATCCTCCTCAGTGTAATAACCTCGTGCAATGCCAGCTTGGTTGGTGACCACGATTAAGATATAGGAGAGTTCCTGGGCAGCCCGGCATAGGTCGTAAATTCCTGGCACGAAGTGAAAAGTCTCGGGACGATGTACGTAGCCCTCGTCCACATTTATAACGCCGTCTCTGTCCAAGAAAAGGGCCTTGTTATTGGACATTACGCGTACCGGCCTATGCGGTGGCCCTGGAACTCGATGCGGATGCCAAGCGGTTTCTCCACCATTCGAGCATATCATCCAGGGTTTTGGCTATTTCAACTTCTGTCGTCCATCCCGTGCAGTGCTTGAATTTCGAAATGTCGCCTAGGATAACGGGTTCATCGCATTTCCGCATCAACTCCGGATCCTGGTCGATCTGAAAGGGCACTTTCACTCGGGCGCTAATGGCATCGATGATTTCTCGCACGGAGTAATGCTGGCTAGCGCCGACATTATAAACTTCCCCCGGTTCACAGCGCTCGCTTGCCAGCCAGAGTCCCCGAACCAAGTCCCGCACGTCGACGATAGCCCGGCGGGTATCGAGATTACCCACATGGAGCGAGGGTGAGCGAAGGCCACGTTCGATCTCGATCGCTCGCTTGGCAAGATCGGAGCAAACATCTCCCAACTTTCCGGGGCCGGTAGTGTTGAAGATGCGGATGCGGACGGCTGGAATTGCGTAGTTCAGGAAGTATTGCGCCGCCAGCAGATCCTGCCCAACCTTGCTCACGCCGTAGGGGTGTAGCGGATGGAGGCCGTGATCCTCGCGCACCGGCAGATCCTTCGCCTCCACGGGTCCGTACTCGCCGCTCGAACAGGCCACTACTACCACCGGACTCATCCCCTCTGCCCTGAGAGATTCAAATAGATTGACGGTCCCTCCAATATTGATGTCCAGGGTCTCAAGGGGCTGAAGCATCGAAACCGTGGGATAACTCTGGGCCGCCAAATGGAAGATCCGGTCGGGGTGGAAAGTCCTCAAAAGTTCGGACAAACGCTCTGCGTTCCGGATATCACAACCCTCGAGCGTGGCACCGGGCAATGCCTCTTCTAAGCCGCGCCGGTCAATTCCTAATACCGAACAACCGTTTTTCAAGCAAAGCTGCGTGAGAAACCTGCCAATGAAGCCCGTGGCTCCAGTGATCAAAACTCGCATAATCAACCCTCGCAATCAGGCAAACTTGACTCCCTTTCCACGGCAGCCAGGAGATCCTGTGCACTTTGAAAACGGTCGGGCGTGCCAATGTCAATGCACCGGCAGAACGCCACAGACGCCTTCAGGCTCCGTCCCTCCTGAAGCCAGCGGGGGAAAAGGTCCTGCTCCAAAGATATCGGAACTCCCGCGGGAACCTCGAGCAGGAGGCGTCGCGCCACCATGTAAATGCCGGCGTTGACAAAAGGCGCGCGGGATGAATACTGCTTTTCGGCGAACCGCTCCACAAAACCCTGCGGATTCACGTAGACCGAACCGCAATCACCGCGGCCGTCAGGGGGATTTACCACCAGGGATAGGTCCGCCTGGGCCTTCATATGGTCCGCCACCAACTCGGCAAGGTTGGCATCTATATAGCTGTCCCCATTCATAATCAAAACGGTCTCCGACCGGACCAAGTCAGCAGCATTGCGCAGTGCACCACCGGTCCCCAGTGGAGAAGCTTCGGAGGAATATGCCACGTTCAGCCCCAAGGCGCTATTGCCAAAGTGCTCGCGGATCACTTCCTGCCGGTAGCCGACGGCCAGAATTACGCGGCGGAAGCCGTACCGGCACAACTGCCGGAGCAGCAATTCCAAAAAGGGCCGACCGGCCACGGTTGCCATAGATTTAGGGCCGTCTCCTGTAACACTCCGCAGGCGGGTTCCCGCTCCTCCACAGAGAATGACGGCATCCGGCAGGTCAGGCATAGACGAATCGCCTTTCGCTGGCCAAGGATTGATCGTAGGCCTTCTCAGGCTCATAAACGACGATGTGGCTCCCGTGCGTTGAGAAGCTTATTGGGACGCACAAGAGCTTTTGCAAACGCGCCCGAAGATCCTGCCGGCGTTCAGGGGGCACGAAGAACAGCATGAATCCGCCGCCACCCGCACCGAGCAATTTTCCCCCGAGTGCGCCGGAACTCCTGCCCGCCTCATAGATTTCATCAATAGCGGCAGTCGAAATTTTCTGGGTCACTGTCCGTTTGATCTGCCAGCTCTCATGTAGCAATTTCCCAAATTCACTCACCGGGCGGCTGGGATTGGTAATAATGGCTTCGGCCTCATCCACCAGTTGCAGCATTGCGGTCAGTTCCGCTTTTTTATTGGGCGTCACCTTCAACTGTTCGGTGGCTATTTCCGAAGCGGTCCTCGAAAACCCAGTGAAGAAGAGTGCCAAGTGCTGCTCAAGTTCTGCCAGGCGGTTCTTGGGCGTGAGGACCCGTCTGACCTCAATCCCCCCGTCGCTATTGAAGTAGATGCGATTGAACCCTCCATAGGCAGCGGTAACTTGATCTTGCGATCCTACGGCCTCTCCGATAATGTCCTGCTCGACGTGGATGGCATCCGTGGCCAATGAATGCTTGTCCCGCATTTGGTCCCTCAGCCCATACAGGCCGAGCAGAAGCCCTACTGTGAATGCCGAGCTCGTGCCTAAGCCCGTACGAGCGGGCAAATCCGCGACGTGATGGATCTCCACGCCCTCATCGATGCCCAGGTACTGCAGGCACCCCCGCGCTGAGGGATGCTCAATGGCGTCATTCTTGGCGACGTTCTCAACCCTTGAATAGGAGACACGGCTGTGGTGTTCGAAGAATGGCGGTAAATGCCGGCAGGTGATGTAACAATACTTGTCAATGGCAGTCGCCAACACCGAACCACCATGCTCGCGATACCAGACCGGGTAGTCCGTACCGCCACCGAAAAACGAAATACGTAATGGCGTGCTCGTAATAATCAAAACCTAAACCTCCCCCCTAAAATGCTGGGCAGCGCGGTCAGGGTGCACCGCGCTACACTGTTTCTCTGGACAGGCGCAGCTCGCTGAGCAATTTCCTAAGGGATAGGGCCTCCTCCCTCATTGAGGGTATGAGTGCCGAGAGCGCAGCAGCCACTGCGAAACCGAGACCTGCAACGAACAGGTCCGAAACGATACTACGCGGCGCGATCACATGCCGGGCAAGCTCGGCAAGAAACACGCCGGCGAAACACAGGGCAATCGGGCGAACTATCGCCTGCCCGAGGCGTTGCAAGTTTAGGTCGGTCCCGCGGAAGGCGTATTTGAGTACCCATGGAAACATGCCGACGAAGACTAGCGAGCCGGATAGGGCAACCCCCTTGATGCCAAAGGGTAGACCTACCACAAAGCTGCCGACAATGATGGGTGAAATGATGAGCAAGAGCTTGAGGAGCCGAGCCGATTCCCCCCGGCTTACAAACAACCAGATTATCGACTCAAACAGGAGTTGTCCCAACGCAGCGATAACCAGAATCTGAAAAACGGGAGCCGCTTCCTGCCACTTACGCCCGAGCAGCAGAACAATCACAGGCTGTGCAGCGACGAAAAGAAAGCCGAATATCGGAGCGCTAATCCATATGATGAGGTTGACGGTTCGCAAATAGTAACGCGCAAAGCGCTCCGGGTCGTTCTGGAGCCTGCTGAAGGCCGGGATAGCAACGCTGCCGGTCGGGGCATTGAGCTGGCGCACCGGCAGCATCAGGAGATTATATGCCCGCGAGTACAGCCCCAGCGGACCGGCTCCCCAATGCCAACCGATCAGGACGGCGTCTGCGCTGCGGTTCAAGTTGGTTACGAGGTAGGACGCGGATACATTGCCGCCGAATACGATCATCGAGCGGACGTTGATGCCACGCTTTGGCAGGCCCGGTATCCATCGGACCATCAGCCAGGAAAGGACCATTCGAGTAGTATTGATCGTCAGAGGAACGACGACAATCGCCCAATATCCACCGCCGCGCAAAGCCGTTATGATGCCCGCAGCGACGGCCACAGCCATGGAAGCCACATCCCGAATCGCCAGGGGTACAAATCGCATCTGGCGCTTGAGGAGCGCACCGTGCTGAACCATCAGACCGCCGGTAAGGAATGTTAGAGACAGCCAGAACGTGATGCCTAGAAGCCGCGGCTCGCGATAAAACCAGGACAGGACGGGAGCCAAAACGACCATGACCAGCGTGAGCCCCAGACCGACGCCGGCGTTGATCCAAAACAGCATGTTGACTTGATCGTGGGTGATCTCGTGGCTCTGGATCGTCGCCTCTGAGAGGCCAAGATCCGAAAACGCCATGGCCAGCCCGGTGATGGCGGTGACCATAGCCACCAGGCCGAAGTCAGCCGGGGTCAGTAGCCGCGCCAAAACGACTGTTGAGATGGACGAGATGACAAACTGTGCGCCTTGAGAGGTGAGCGTTAACAGTCCCCCGCGAACCGACCGGCCCTTCAAATCGGCGTGCAGATGGTCGGTGCTCAGCGCGTCTTGCAATTGGGCCTGAGTGGACATAATTAAAACAAATCTGAGGAGTGACAAGCGGCCAGCGGCAAGAAAGCAGAACCCCGGGCACACCTCGCGGTCATACCTCAGAACGACAAGGCCGACGGGTCACGTTCTGACTGTGCCTTCGCTGAAGACCTGCGCAGCAGTCCAGCATAAACGCGCATGGTCATTTCACTGACCACGTCCCAAGAATGACGCTCAGCGGCGTAAGCGTGGATTTCTGGCCTGCGGCTGTCTAGATTTGCAAATAAATCGCTGGTGAAGTACTTCTCGATTGCCCGTGCCAAGTCAGCCGGATCCTCCGGCCTGAACACAGACCCGGTCTTACCCTCGACAATGTCATCCTTCAACGAACCCACGTCAGCGACTAGAGCGGGCAAGCCGAAATTCTGACCTGTGAACAAGACTCCGCTCTGGTAAATATGCCTATAAGGCAAGATGAGAACGTCCGCAGCTTTGAAGTAGACCTCGGTTTCGTCATCGGGTATAAATTCCGCCCGAAGCAGTATCCGCCCCCTCTGAACATCGTCTCGGATTTCATCTCGGATTTCGGTCCAATATTTCTCGCAGTTCTTGGGAACGCCGGCGATAATTAATCGATACTCGTCGAACCGGGCAAGATGTTGCCGAAACGCCGTGACGAGGTATTCGAGCCCTTTATAGGGCGTGATATTTCCAAAAAACAGAATCACCTTTTCGCCTTCCCGAATACCCAACCGCTGCCTTGCCTCTACCGGCGTGAGACGCGTATTAGGGATGGAACTATTGATTCCAAAGGGGATAATTGTTACTTGTGTCGCTTGCACCCCAAATCCTTCGATAAGCTCACGCTTCATTTTTTCAGTATGGACAAAGAGATGGTCGCAAAGCCGGTATTGAATGCGCAACGTAAGCCGGTTGAGGAATGAATCCTTCGAATCCCGAACGCCTACATTTACGTTGTGGGCGGTAAAGACAATTTTCTTCCCCAAGAGCTTGTAGTAAAGCATCAGCAGCGTTCGATCAAAAATTTGGATTTTGTTATTCCACAGGATATGAAAGACTCGCGGCTTGGAGGTTGCTGCGTAACAGATTAGGCGGACATAGTACAGGACAACCCTGAGAACCTTTTCTAGCAACCCGGCCGACGGTTCCTGACTCCCGCGAAGGTTAAGAAAGTTCAGCTCACGCTTGCCGTGGAATTCCGGGGAATCAAGATCGTCGCTTCCAATCAAATCCAGCAATGCCCCCTGGGACAAAAGCCCGGGAGCAAGCCCCAGGACGTAGGGGCGATCACCCCCGCCGGTAAGCAGTGCGACCGAAACTGGGTTTTCGGTTGAAGATTTACGATTCTCGATTTGCAATCAAGTCCTCTTCTTTTCGGGGCGGGGAGTTTACCCCCGAATCGTTGCCCTTGACCGCTTGGCGCCTTTCCAAGTCAAACATAACCTTGTCCAATCGCCTGATCACTCCAACCTTCGCCTGGGAGACGGAGTCTTGCAAATTTCGAGCCGACGGTATGCCGATCACTGCCGCTAGCCAGGCATATTTCCAGCTTATCCCTGGAGACTTCAAGCTCCCTCCCAGCTCTGTGGCCATGGACTGCAATTCTGCCACAAAATCCGCGAGGTCAGAGTCGAAGAAGAGATGGTACCAAGTCTGCAAGTACGCCAGACAAGCTTTGCGGACACGTTCACTCTCCTCAAGTGACCGTATGTATTGGATGTGCAACTTCATGGATCGAAGTAGCGACTCTTTCTTTTTCTTCGAGGTGCCGATATGACTGATACTACCTGCACCCGACACCCTATAGAAGATTCCGGTTTCCGGCACGAACCTGGTGCCCTCGGAGGCCATTAACACACGAGTAAAATACTCGCCATCTTGGTCATAATAAAGGTCCTCTTTCCAGGGACCGGCGGCTTCGATCAATTCGCGGCTCACCAGCCAGGTGGCATTTTGCATGTGCAGATTTTCGCTCAATTTCCGGAGGAGCCACTCGACGGGTGAAAGATCCTGGCATAGGGAGGTGTGGATGAATCGTGCCTTTCGGGTGCGATAGTAGAAAGGTGCCCAAGGCGAAGAAAGCAGAAGGCGCTTGCTGTCGCCTTCGCGCAGAGCCGCGAGCTGCCGCTCGATCTTGTCGGGCGCCAACAGGTCGTCGGCATCCAACTCCTGGATGTAGTCCCCTTGGCAGATTCTCAAACCCTGGTTGATTGCCGCAGACAGGCCCCGGTTTTCCGTGGATACCACCTGCATACCCCTGGAGGCAAACTGCCGGACCACTTCGGCTGTCCTGTCCGTTGACCCGTCATTGATTACAATGATTTCTTTGCGCGGCCAGGTTTGAGCAAGAGCCGATTGGACCGCATAGCCGATCCACTTCTCAGCGTTATACGCGGGAATGACAATTGAGACCAACGGTTTCATTGCCTAGCCCTTCCAGGTCAGCTCGTTTACAAAGATTAGAGCGCTCAAAATACATCTACTGCTGTTGCCTCGCCGCCGGGTCCAAGATCCGATGCGTGCGTGGAGAACATTTGGCCGAGCGAGCAGCGAAATTTAACCAATGGCATCTTAGTTCTTGATTGTAGACGAAGCAAGGATCATCTGCCCGTCAATTCCCGGGAGCCACTTGGCGGCTATACCGCCCGAGTTCAAGAGCCGCTCGCCGGATGCCGATATCTTAATATTTATGGTGCACCATGGAACGCACGCACAACCTGCCAAAGGAAAAAATGCTTCTCTTAGCAGAAGCCGTGTACTATCCTATTACGAGCCCCTCTGCAATAGCATGCTCGATTTTATTTCAAAAGGGGGAGGGTCAGTCATGATAAGGATCGTCAAAGGGGCAATTTTCGCATTAATCTTGAGCACAATTTTCGCGATCGGCGCCCGTGCGCAGAGCAGCTACACCGCCGCTTCGTGCAACCGGAGCGACGTGAACGCAGTCATCAACGGGCCGACACATACAGCAGTTAGCGGTGACACCATAATTATCCCTGCCGGGTCATGCACGTGGACCTCCGGTGTTACGGTTTCAAGCGGAATCGGCATTTCGATTATTGGAGCCGGGCAGGGATCGACCAGTATCACCGATGATATGACTTCAGGCGGCAACATATTCCGGCTGCAGCCTACTGCCAGCAGTCCTCTAAGCAGGATTTCTGGTATGACAGTCTTGGCCCAAGCCGGCTTGGGGGCCAACGCGATTCAATCTCCGTTCGCAATCCAAGGAACATGCAACTCGACGACGTGTCCAAATTTGAGAATCGACCATGTGACGTTCGATGGAAGCCTCCAGGGGACCATATCGAACTCGGATACCTGCATTGTCACCGACAACGTATTCGGCGTTTTGGACCACAACAGTATGTCCGGTTCTAGCAGCGGACCGCTATTTGAGTTTGTAAATTACAACAATAGCTCTTGGGGTGGAATAGGGGCGTATGGTGACAACTCCTGGGCCAGCGCGGACAGCTTTGGAACATCGCAAACCCTATATTTAGAGAATAATACATTTGGCACTCAGGTAGTCCCAGGGGAAACTGAGTCTGCGGTTCCAAACGGCGGCTGGGGTGGAGGCCGAATCGCCGCAAGGTTCAATACGTGTACCGGCTGCTATGTGGGGATGTCAAATCACGGCACGGAGTCTGCTGGACGCCCAAGAGGGGGTCGGCAGATCGAGTATTACGGCAACAGTTATCTCTGTAATCTGTCAAGCGCCTGCGGGGGGGGCAATGGGGTCGGTTTTCGCAGCGGTATTGCATATATGTTTGGAAACTCGCTCACCGTATCGAATGGCGCATGGTTCAACGGTTACCTGTCTTTTGTGAACTATCGAGACCTTCAGTATTTCGCTCCGTGGGGTGGCTGTGACGGCACGGGATCATGGGATGACAACGATGGAACGGTCTATGCCTCGGGAACCTTCACCGGAGTGTCGAATTCGGGGGTAACTTCTACCATCACCGATACCACAAAATCGTGGACTACCAGCCAGTGGATTCCGAGCGGTGCTCCTTACGCCATCCATGACGTGACGACTAAAACTGGGGCACAGATAACCGCAAACACCTCGGATACGGCAAGCGCGAATGGTTGGACCGGCCCGCCAAATTTCAATATCGGCGATAGCTACCAGA
>Ga0335085_10006860_pt1 | contig 17866 bp, 19 predicted proteins | sample Lox_Sample_45_FD_206712 | JGI IMG/M metagenome (GOLD analysis project Ga0335085, IMG submission 206712) | Soil microbial communities from Loxahatchee National Wildlife Refuge, Florida, United States - Lox_Sample_4.5 | ecosystem: Environmental > Terrestrial > Soil > Wetlands | place: USA...
GCGCGGCAGAAAGACACCTAAGAAAGCTTGGACAGACACGGAGGCCGGGCCATGAGTGGTGAAAGCAAGATGCACTATTACGTCAATTGGGCCAAAGAACGCCTCGACGAAATGGATGCAGCGCTGACTTCTCTCGAAGCAAAGGTCCCGCAGGTCAAGGCCGATTCCAAAATGAAGGCCGAGCAGGCGATCGCCGACCTGAAAAGGCGTCGTGACGAATTCGCATCGCTCGCTAAGAAAGAGACCGAGGCGGGAGAAGCCGCTTGGCAGGGCGTCCAAACTGAGCTGCAAAGCCAATGGAACAGCTTCGAAGGGCAACTGCAGACCTATCTCGAAAGCGCAGGTAAACAGATTGAACAGCAGCGCGCCACGTTCCTAAACATCGCCGCTGCACAAGCCAAGGCATGGCGCGAGGCGGCCGACACGTTCCACCACGAAGCAGGCAAGATCGCCGCGGCGAAGCGTGCCGACCTCGATGCTGCCATCAATCAGATGAAGGCTGACGCGGGGCAGGCCGAAGCGCGCTTCGACAAGCTGAAGCAGGTGGGAAGCGAAACCTGGGCGGCGCTGGGCGCCGCCTTAGCTGAATCGCGAAAAGCTTTTGATCGCGCCAATCAAAAGGCGGCCGATGCACTCAAGGGCGCCGGGTCCGGAAAAGCTGTTTGATTGGGCTCAATTTCGGCCGGGGCTATGAGTTATCGAGAGGTTGCTGTCGTGACTGATGCCATTGCCTCCCGTGAGTTGAAATCGCTGCAGGAAGAGATGTTGGCTACCCAGCGAGAACGTAGGGCCGCGCCGGCCGCGCCGGCCGCGCCGGCCGCGATGGCGCCCGGTCTTGCCGAGCCGCCCGAGGGCAGCTCCGGCGAGCGTGAGCTGCGCGAGCAGTTACGTGAACTGGTAAGCGAGGCCACGACCTTTTTCGAGGAGGCGGAGCAAAGCATTTCCGCCCATCCCACACAGAGCGTCGTCGGCGCCCTGCTTGTCGGGATATTGATAGGGCGCCTGCTCGGCAGGCGGTGAGGAGCTGTGCCATGATCGATCACCTCGTTCGTGACCTCCAGGTCCTGCGGAGAGCTGATTTACTGATCGCAAAGATTTGGCTCGGCGTTCTCCTGCGCCGGTCCGGCTTGATTGCTTTCGCCGGCCTCATCGCGGTGTTCGGACTAGGGATGGCCAACGTCGCCGGCTTCTATGCCTTGCAGGGCGTCTTGGGCTCGGTTTGGGCAGCCGTGATCGTTGCCGTGGTCGACTTTGTTATTGCGGCGATCGTCCTGCTGGTCGCCAGCAATTCTCGCCCGGGACCGGAGATCGAGCTTGCCTTTGATGTCCGCAAGATGGCTGTCGAATCAATTCAGACGGACGCGCGCGACCTCAAGCAGGCAATAGATGCGCTCGGCCAAGAAATCAGAGATGTAAAGGCAAACATCGTCGGCTTTGCACACAACCCCTTAGACGTTGCAGCGCAGAAACTCCTTGTCCCCGCCGCACTGTCGCTCATCAAAGGAATACGCTCAAAGAAAGCATAGTCCTCAGCGGACTGTTCTTTTGATCGTAACGACGAACGCCCGCCTGCGCTCGAAGTCGAATAACGCGCGAAAGCACGCACGCTACGGACTATCAGAGGTGGGAACCTTATATGACCCAAGAAGGGAAATTTTATCCCGCTTCGTTGATCTTACAGCAATTGCATGATCAAGCCCCGGCAGGTGCCGTTACATTGCAATGGCTGATGGGACGCCTCCGCCAACAGTCATTCGGCATAATCATCTTGATTTTGGCTATTGCGGCCGCCGCGCCCGGTGTTTCTATTCTGGCTGGACTCCTGCTGCTGGTTCCGTCCTTCCAGATGATAATCGGGTTTTCCGAAATCAGATTTCCGCAGTGGATAGCCATGAGAGAATTGCCCACGCGACACGTCGGCAGCGTTATGGGACGCGCCATTCCAATTCTAAAATACCTCGAAAGAGTGATTTATCCGCGCCTTGCGACCCCGCCCGGAACGACACGGCGCGTCGTCGGCGTGATTATATTTGTGCTCACGATTCGGTTGCTGCTAGCGCCATTGCCGCTCAGCAATATCGTCCCCGCGATCCTCATCGCGTTCATTTCGCTGACTTATGTCGAACAAGACGGTTTACTCCTTATCCTGGGGCTTTTGCTGGCTTGCCTTTTTCTCGTCTTCGAAACTGGCACAATTTGGCAACTGATCCACAATGTGAGAATCAGTTAGGTCGCAAACTTAGCGAGGCGCGTCGCTCTCATATCATTCTTGATGGCGGGAGAACGTTCGTCGCCCAGCATCACCGCCTGCCTTGCCGTGCGAAACTCACTGCTTTTCTCTGTTGAATTTTCCCCTGCGTGAACCGGGTACGGAACCGTCACGTCGGACCACGCGATTCAACCTGGCCTCCTTGCCCGAGCCGTGCCATCAGCACCCAGCACCCTAGCGCCCAGGCCGCACCAATGCACCAGCCTCCCAGAACATCTGTCGGATAATGAACGCCCAGATAGATGCGGCTGACGCCTATAAGGATCGTCAGAAGCGCCGCCAAGACGATGAAATAGAGACCAACCTTCGACGAGGATTGGCTTCGCGCCAGAAGTGCTGCTATGGTTAGATAAACAATTGCTGACAGTGTGGCGTGACCGCTTGGGAAGCTTGTTGTGAAAACCCGCGCTGCCGGAGAGACGAAATCCGGACGGGGACGCGCGAAGGCGAACTTCAGCAAATCGTTCAGTGCGATACCACCAAACACGGCTGCCAGCATCAGCCAAGCCACTGCATGCTTGCGCTCGAGGAACAGATAACCTGCGACGGAAAGTGTTATTATCGCCAGCACGATAATACTGCCGAGACTTGTTAGATCGCGCGCCGCTTCCTGAACCCATGCTGGGCCGATGAGCGCCGACGGGTTACCCGGCTCACGCAAGGCAAGAATGATGCTGCGATCGAAAGCGAGCGATTTTCCTTCGGCGACACTTTGAGCAACGAAACCGAATATGAACAGCAGACAGGCCATCGCCAAGATGGATATCAGCGCACCATTTTTGCTGTTCTCTGCGGCGTGGTTTCGCATGCGACGGCGCTGATACTTTGGGGTCTTTTTGCCCATGGGGACGTCTCGATCGTTTCCACCTAGGCTAAACAAAACCGCCAGCTTTAGAATCGTGTTCGGGCAAGCTGGCCGCTGATAACAGGGCGCTTTCGCCGAGACGCACCGGAAGTGCGCAGCGGCGGCATTCCACGCGAAACTGCTTCGACACGGTCGGTTCTCCATCCAGGTTTACGTTCAATTCATGCTCGGATTCATACTCGATCCACGAGCTTCGCCTGGTAATTGGTTTGGCGCGAATACCTTGCGCACCTTGCCGCAACATAGTCCGAGAAAGCGTCCAAGCGCGCCGCGCGGTCTATTGCGGGCAGGATCATCAAGTCGAGCAAACCGTCGTCAATCAGCGCGGTTGGACAAAGCGGTATGCCGCCACCAGCCTGCCGGCCATTGGCAATTGCTGTCGTACACCTGACAAAGCCGGCGTCCAAGCCGCACAAGGTCTCGCTGTGGACCATAGCATCGGTTGCCTTCCCGCGGGCAGGCTGGTTTGTGGCTGGCTCTTATCGCTGCACAGAGCTGACTACCGACGCTGCTGGTCCGTACTGAAGTTCCGAAAAAAAGTAGGAAGATCAATCAGCCAGTTTGCTTTATCGATTCTCCGCTCCCCAAAAAATTCTTGCGAAAGTGCGGAGTTGGGCTGGAACAAAAGTGCTGAGCAAGCAGTAGCTTACGAGAACCGTACTGAACTCACGCAGTCTGGAGGTTTGGAGACAAACGGGCCAAGAGAGAGAATCTCGGGCCCCAGCCGGTCCGGCACAGTGCGGAGGTTTCGCCGCGGAGCCCCCCGGCTATTGGGCTTCTTGGCACGCTCGAAGCCGGCAGAGAATGTTGGTCGCGGCAGGGCTGGCGGAGGGAGTGGGATTCGAACCCACGATACGGTTTCCCGTATACACGCTTTCCAAGCGTGCGCCTTCAGCCACTCGGCCACCCCTCCGCATCGGCGAACGCGCAATATAACGGCGCCATGTCGGCTGACAACCCGCGCCAGCGGCGTCCGGCATGACGGAACAGCCTACGCGTTGCCCGCGCACTTGCGCTTCTGCTACGGTCGCGCCGAAAACCGGCGCACTAAGCGCGCATCGATAGGGACGGAACGCATGATCGTACGGGAACGGCCGGATGGCTCGCTGATCCTGATCGCACAAACCGACCACGCCAAAGTCTCCGGGCAGTGCGCCGCGCATTGGGGCAACCGGCAGTTCGCCCGGCCGCAACCCTACGAAGCGGTCGTGCGCGCGGCCATGTTCCACGACAGCGGCTGGTACGACTACGAGGCGAGCCCGATGGTCGCGCCGGATACCGGCAGGCCGCTCAATTTCATGCAGGTCGCCTGGGGCAAACCGCAGCGGCGCGCCTTCGAATGGGCGATCGACTGGATGACCCGGATCGACCCGTATTCGGGCCTGCTCGTCAGCAAGCATCGCACCGGCCTGCAGCGCGGCCGCTACGACAAGGTCGCGCACCCGAAATTCTTCAACACCCAGAACCTGCCCGAGGACAACGAAGATTTTCTGGCGCGCAACGAGGCGGCCCAGGCCGAACAACTGAAGAACTACGACGCGGCCGAATTCTGGACCAATTATCAGCTCCTGCAGGCCTTCGACCTGATCTCGCTGTTTTTGTGCAACAAGGACGCGGTCGACGACTATATCGAGCCGGTGCCGACCTGCTACGACGGCAAATCCGAACCGGCCAGGCTGACGCTGAAGACGCTCGCAGGAACCCGGATCGAGATCGACCCGTTCCCGTTCGACGTCGATCCGCTCCGGGCGCAGCTTGTCCGCCGCACGCTCACCCGCACGACCTTTCCGGACCCCGGCGCGTTCCGCGAGGCCTATTTCAAGGCGACGCCGGAAGCGGTCGATTTCATTTTTTCAGCCAAGTCCCGTTGAGGCTTCGGACCCGGCGCCGTGAGAGCAATCCGTGTGCACGCGTGCGGCGGCCCGCAAGTGATGCGGCTCGACGAACTGCCGCTGCCGGCGCCCGGCCCCGGTCAGGTTCTGGTGGAAGTCAAAGCGGCGGGCGTCAATTTGTTCGATACCCAATTGCGCAGCGGTCTCTATAAGCGCGATCTGCCGCTGACGCTCGGCCTCGAAGGCGCCGGCATCGTCCGCTCGCTCGGCGCGGATGTGGTGGACTTTGCGCCCGGCGAGCGCGTGGCTTTTGTCTTTGCGCCCGGCACGTACGCAACCCACGTCCTGGCGCCGGCCGGGCGAACGGTGCCGCTGCCTCACGATCTCAGCTTCGAAGACGCCGCCGCGATCCTGTTCCAGGGCTTGACCGCGCATTATCTTGCGACCTCGACGTTTCCGCTCGCGCCCGGCTCGACCTGTCTTGTTCATTCCGCCGCCGGCGGCTGCGGCATCCTGTTGTGCCAGATGGCGAAGATTCGCGGCGCGGCAGTGATCGGCGCCGTCTCGACGCCGGCGAAGGCCGCGGTGGCGTGCGAGGCCGGGGCCGACCACGTTGTCGTCTACGGGCAGGAGGATTTTGCCGCCGCGGCAAGGCGCTTCACCGGCGGGCGCGGCGTCGATGTCGTCTACGATGCGGTCGGGCTCGACACCTACATCGCCAGCATGAACGCGCTGCGTCCGCGCGGCCTGCTCGCGCTCTACGGCGAGGCAAGCGGAGAGGTGCCGCCGATCGATCCGCGCGAGCTCTTGTTCCGCAAGTCGCTGTTCCTCACCCGCACCGGCCTCGACCATTATATCGCCGACCGGCAGGAACTGCGCGGCCGCAGCGACGAGATTTTCGGCTGGATCGCCCAGGGCCGGCTCAAACAAAGAATCTTCGGCAGATACAGGCTGGACGACGTGGCCGACGCCCATCGGGCGCTCGAGTCGCGCGCAACCGCCGGCAAGCTTCTGGTGATCCCATGACCGGTTCGCGACCGGCGCCGCCACACCTGCCGCTCGTCGACAAGCCCACCGACCCGCTGGCCGCGGAGTTATTCGACAAGCTGGCCAAGGGCCGCGGCATCCTCAACCTGCACCGGATGATGGCGCACGCGCCGGCCCTGATGAAGGCGTCCGGCGACATGGCGGTCGCATTCCGCGACGATGCGATCCTGTCGCGCGCGCTTGCCGAGATCGTGGTGCTGCGCACTGCGCAGGTCGTCGACTGCGATTACGTCTTCGGCCGTCACGTGCCACTCGCGCGCTCGGCCGGCGTCAGCGAGCGGCAGCTGGCGGAGGTCGGCCGCTGGCCGCAGAGCGAGGCATTCACGTCGGGGCAAAAGGCGGCCCTTGGCTTCACCGAGAAGGTCGCGCGCGGCGCAGCCGCCGACGACGAAACGTTCGCCGGCCTGCAACGACACTTCTCGCCGCGCGAGATCGTCGCGCTGACCATGCTGATCGCCTTTTACGTCTCGACGGCGACGTTCGTCAAAACGCTCGGCGTTCCCGACGAGAGCCCGTAACCGCCGCCGCCGGGAAGTCCCGCGGCGCTCACCTTGCGCGCGACGGCGGTCCGATCCGATCCCGCGGCAACGCCTCGGCCTGCATCATGTCGGCGATGCCCTCGACGTCGTCCAGCATCAATACCGGCAACTGCGCTTGCGGCAGCGGGGCATCGGTCGCGATCGCGACGATGCAATCGTCCTCGGGGTTGAGGAACGGCTTGCCGACCGACGCGCGATAGACTTCGAGCTTTGGATGGGCGTGGCGCTTGAAACCTTCGACGATCACCAGATCGGCGTGGCTCAGCTTGGCCAGGATTTCCGCAAGCGGCGGCTCCGGCTCGCCGCGCAGTTCGTGGATCAGGGCCCAGCGGCGGCTCGACACCACGGCGACTTCGCTGGCGCCGGCCTCGCGGTGCAGCCAGGAATCCTTGCCCGGCCGATCGAGGTCGAATTCATGATGCGCGTGCTTGACGGTTGCGACCTTCAAGCCGCGCGCGGCCAGAACCGGAATGACCCGCGTGATCAGCGTGGTCTTGCCGGACCCGCTCCAGCCGGCAAGCCCGATGATGCGCATCGGCCTGGCATGAGCGTTCGGATCCGGCGGGGCCATGGCCGGTATGATAAGGCGGGGGCGCGGCTTTTGCGACTCTCGTCACGGCGCAACGGCCCCTCGAGTCTGCGGGGCTCAAATGCTCGCTTCCGGTGCTGCGCACCCGCAAGGCGCATGCCGGCAGCGCGCGGGGCGATGTCCCGATCGTCACATGCAGCGATCCGCTCACCGGTGCTGCAGCACACGGGCAAACACATCCCGTCTTGCGTTCCGCATGCACAAGCGCTGACGTGTCCGTTGATAGCCGGGGCTCGCTGCCGCGCCGGCGAAAATCCGGCGATGACCTCAAACTTGGCACCGGCCATCGCGAGCGCGCCGCCAAGCATCGGCTTATTCCGCGGCGACGTATTGTGCGGCAGCGCCCCGTGCCTTCACCACTACCTTGATGGCGCCGTCGATCCGCTCCTTGGCATAGCGGATCGCGGTCGGCAGGTCATCAAGCGCGAAGGTGTGGGTGTGGATTTTGGTGGCGTCGAAACGCTTCTGCGCCATCAAGGCTTCGGCGCGGCGGGTGGCGCTCCTGCCCTCGCCGCGAATGCCGTAGAGATAGATGTTGTTGCGCACGATGTGGGCCACGTCGACTGGCGTTTCCGCGTGGGGAAACGCGGCAAGGCAGACCTTGCCGCCGCGATTGACCATGCGGATCGCGTCGTTCACGGCGTTCGGCGCGCCCGAACATTCGATCACGTAATCGACGCCCTTGCCGCCGTTGAGCCGGCGCACGGCGCCAACCGCATCTTCGTCGCGCGCGTTGACCACGTGATCGGCGCCGAGCTCACGCCCGATCCGGAGGCGATTGTCGCGGGTGCCGGTGAGGATGACGGGCGCGGCGCCGAGTGCTTTGGCCACCGCGACGGCGAGCAGACCGATCGGGCCGGGCCCGCTCACCGCAACGCTTTCGCCGGCGACGAGGCCGCCCAGCTCGGCAAGCCCGTACATGGCGGTGCCGGCGGTGACGACCAGCGTCGCCTCCTCGTCCGACATGGCATCGGAAATGGCGACCAGCGTGTTGATGTTGTTGACCTGATATTCGCAGAAGCCGCCGTCGGTGGTGAAGCCGTTGGCACGATGGCCCTTGTCGACCTCGCCGTAATTGAGGCCGTAGTTCAGGCACGCCGTGTACATGCCTTCGCGGCAGCGTTTGCATTGGCCGCAACCGGCGTGGATCTCGACCGTGACGCGCTCGCCGATGCAGTACTCGTCGACCCCCGGACCGAGCGCGATCACCGTGCCCATGTATTCGTGGCCGGGCGTGAAGTTCTGGTTGAACGGCAGCCCGCCCCGGATCAAGGCCGGCGATCCGTGATCGATGATTTCCAGGTCGGTGGCGCAGATCGCAACTGCGTCGATGCGCACGAGCACTTCCGCGCGTGCCGGCACGGGGACCGGCTTATCGATGAGCTTGAGCTCGCCGGGATTGCCGAGCACCCAGGCTTTCATCGTCTGCGGAACCGGGAAATCCCGGCTGGTCTTCGCCGCGGGCCCGATGGTCGGCATAGCCAATCCTCCGCTTTCAGCCGCAAGGTATAGGGAATTTCGGCGCCAGGCGGAACTCGCCCAGGCACTCACACCGGCACCGTTGCGGCGTCGTAAGTGTACAGCCAATCGTAGCGTTCCTTGACGCGGTCCTCGCCCCATTCGCGGTCGAGGTGGGCTTGCGCCCGATGCGGGTCGGCCAACACCGGGCTGTGCAGGCGGGCGATCATGGCGGCGGAGCCGGCGACCGCCTGGTTGGCGCGGGAGCAGCGCAACGCCTCATAGCGCGCGAAGGCGGCGGCGTGATCCTGCGGGTATTTCTCGAGGCAGCGCGCGAGGACGAGGCCGTCTTCCAGCGCCATGACCGCACCCTGGGCGAGAAACGGCACCATCGGATGGCACGCATCGCCAAGGAGCGTGCAGCGGCCCTTGCTCCAGGCGTCCATGGTCGGCCGCAGCGCCAGCGCCCATTTGTACGGCACATCGATGTTGCGGATGATGGCATGCACGTCCTGGTGCCAGCCATGAAAGTCGTTCGCCAATTCTTCGATGCTGCCGCGCAAATTCCAGCCTTCCACGGTCCAATCGGGGCGCTCAACGATGCCGACAAAATTGAGAAGCTTTCCGGCGCGCAGCGGATAATGCACGACGTGGCCGCCAGGCCCGGCCCATTGGGTGCCGATCGTGCGCGAGACCGACGCCGGCAGCCGCTCCATCGGGACCACGCCTCGCCAGGCGGTGATGCCGCAGAAGCGCGGCTGCGGCGTGCCGAACAGCACGGCGCGCACAAGCGAATGCACGCCGTCGGCCCCGATCGCGATCTTTGCCCGCACCGGCGCCGCCGCCTCGAACTCAAGTTCGACGCAGTCCGGCAATTGCACAAGGCCGATGCACTTGCGGCCGAGATGGATGGCGCCCGGTTTTTCGCGCAGGAGCGCGCGGGCGATCAGGTCGTGCAGATCGCCGCGATGGATGGTGATATACGGCGATCCGTAGCGCGCGACCGACTGCGCGCCGAGGTCGAAAAGCTTCCAGGTTTGCCCGCTATCCCACAGTCGGATCACCTTGCCGGCCGGCTCGACCTGCACGTCCCTGAGCGCCGCCTCGAGGCCCAGCGCGTGCAGCACGCGCGTGCCGTTGGCGCTGATCTGCACGCCGGCGCCGAGTTCGCGCAATTCCGCCGCCTGCTCGTAGACATCGACATCGATATTGCGGCGAATGAGCGCCAGCGCGGCGGCAAGCCCGCCGATGCCGCCGCCGACGATGGCAATGCTGTCGGGCACGGCAGCGTCCGGTTATCGCGTCACGCCGGCTCTCCGGCGGCGTTGCGGCTCAGATCGACAAAAATATCGTCATCGCGCGGCAGGACCTGATAGGTGCGCAACGGCACTTCGCAGGGCGCCTGCACCGGCCGCCCAGTCGGAACGTGAAAGGAGCCGAAATGCATGCAGCATTCGATGATGTCGCCCTCGAGAATGCCGTCGGCGAGGCTCGCCGCAGCGTGGGTGCATTCGTCGTCGGTGACGTAGTACGTACCGTCGATGTTATAGACCGCCAGGGTGTGAGCGCCGACCGCGACCGCCTTGACCGATCCCGGCGCGACCTCGGACTGCGCGCAGACGCGCACCACGCTCTCAGCATCTGCCATCGGATCTCCCTCCATCGCGATTGCTGTTTAGAATAAATGCCCCAAGGGGTGAAGCCATGCAGGTTCTCGTGGTCGGCGCAGGCGTAGTCGGGTTGGCGATTGCACGCGCCGCGGCCCGGCGCGGCCACGAGGTGGTCGTGGCCGAAGCAACCGGCGGCGTCGGCAACGGCGTCTCCTCGCGCAACAGCGAGGTGATCCATGGCGGCATCTACTATCCAAGCGGCTCGCTGCGCGCCCGCCACTGCGTCCGCGGACGGCGCATGCTCTACGAATTCTGCGCCTCGCACGGCGTCGCCCACAGGAAATGCGGCAAGCTCATCGTGGCAACCGACGCCAACGAACTCGCCAAGGTCGAGACGCTGCTGGCGCAGGGCAGAGCAAACGGGGTCGAGGGCCTCGAACTGATCGGCGCCAACGCGGCGCGTGCGCTCGAGGCGGAACTGTTCTGCGTCGGTGCGCTTTGGTCGCCGGAATCCGGCATTGTCGACAGCCACGGTTTGATGCTGGCGCTCCGGGGCGAACTGGAAGATGGCGGCGGCGCCATCGCGTTTGCGACCGCGGTCGAGCGTCTATCCTGCGTGGCAACCCGTTGGCAGGTGCAGTTCGGCGGCCGCGATGCCGGCACCGCCGCCTTCGACGCGGTGGTGAATTCAGCGGGTTTGGGCGCCCAGGCGCTGGCGCACCGCATCGACGGCTATCCGACCGACAAGGTACCGCCGCTCGTCCTCGCCAAGGGCAATTATTTCGGCTTCGCCGGCAAGCCGGTATTCTCGCGGCTCATCTACCCGACGCCGGTCGACGGCGGACTTGGCGTCCACGTAACGCTCGACCTTGCCGGCCGCATGCGGTTCGGCCCGGACGTGGAATGGATCGAGCATGAGAATTACACGGTCGATCCGCGGCGCGCCGATGCCTTCTATGAGCGCATCCGCACCTACTGGCCCGGCATACCAGCGGGCTCCCTGGTGCCGGATTATTGCGGCATTCGGCCGAAGCTCAGCGGCCGGGGCGAACAGCAGGCCGATTTCATGATCGCCGCGGAGCGCGATCACGGTCTGCCGAGGCTGGTGAGCCTGTTCGGCATCGAGTCGCCGGGGCTGACCTCGGCCGTTTCGCTTGCGGAAGACGTCGTCGATCAGTTGTCGGGCTAAGATCGTTCGCTGCGCCGGCACCAATGCATCAGAAATAGCGCAGCCAGAGATAAAGCTGGGAAATCGCGATGGAGACGAACGTCATCGGCGCGCCATAGGCCATGTATCGCATGAAGCCGAAGCGGATACCGTTGCGCTCGGCGATGCCGGCGACAGTGAGGTTCGCCGAAGCGCCGGTCAGGGTAGCGTTGCCGCCGAGGCAGGCGCCGAGCGACAGGCTCCACCACAGCGGCTCGATGTGGCCGGCATCGGCATACGCCCCCGCCATGCCCTTGATCACCGGGATGATGGTGGCGACGAAGGGAATGTTGTCGAATATCGCGGACAGCGCCGCGGAAGCCCACAGGATGACGGCACCGGCTGCCGCAAGCTTGCCGCCCGTCAGGGACACCAGTTGGTCCGCAGCGAGACGCAGCGCACCGGAAGCATCCACCGCCTCCACGACGACGAACAGGCCGATGAAGAAGAAGATCGTCGTCCAGTCGACGTCAGCGAACGTCTTATGCACATTGTCCGCTTGTTTGCTGCCGCGATGCTGCCAGTTATCGAGCAGCATCAACGCCGCCGCGCCCGCAAGCGCGATGGTCGCCGGTTGCAGCCGCAACGGCCGCGCCAGCACAAAGGCGACCAAGATCGCACCGATGACGGCCGCCGAATGGCGCAGCAGCACCCAATCGCTGATCAGCCCCGGCGCGTTCATGCCCATGACCAGGACCCGGCTTTCTGGGCTCGCCCGCAGCGTGCGGCCCCAGATCAGATGCACGATCGCCGCTTGGACGATCATGATGATCGCGACCACCGGCGCGACATTGGCAAGGAAAGTGTTGAAGTCGAGTCCGGTCTCCGAGCCGATCATTATGTTCGGCGGGTCGCCGATCAGGGTCGCCGTGCCGCCGATGTTCGAGGCGAACACTTCGGCGAACAAATAGGGAAACGCGGGCACTTCAAGCTCCTCGGCGATAGCGAGCGTCACCGGCACCAGCATCAGGACCGTGCTGACATTGTTAAGCACCGCCGAGAGCAGCGCCGTCGCGATCTGCAACATCAAGAGAATGCCGGCCGGGTGGGCGTTGACCCTCTGCGCCGACCACACGGCGAGATACTGAAACAGGCCGGAGCGCCGCGAGATGGTAACCACGATCATCATGCCGGTCAGAAGCCCGATCGTGTCCCAGTCGATGCCGCGTAGCGCCGCAGCCTGATCAAGCGCGCCGGCGATGACGAGGAGCGCCGCGCCGATCAGGGCGACGACCGCGCGATTGTGGCGGCCAGCGATGATCGCCGCATAGGTGGCGGCGAGCACTGCGAGCGAAACCCACATCGGATCCAGCCCGAACCGGACATGCGGCACGTATGTATCGGTCATGGCGAGGGCACGTTACGGCATCGCCAGCGATCCGCGAAGCAAAACCGACCGGCTGGCGCGCATCGGCGGTGTCGCGCGGCGATGACCTCCTGAGGCCGCACCGCGAAGACGCGCAACCGGCCGCCGCGCAGGCTCCGTTCTCCATTCCGATTGCACCGCAGTGGCGACGATCAGCCGCGTTCGGCGCCGCAATTGAGCGGCGATCGGCGACATTGTGCACCGGGCCGATCGTCGCAGAGGCGTTGCAACGTCGCGGCGCATGGGTAATTATTGATCATGCCTCCCGGCCAACGCGCTCCGCGGTTGAGGTCGAGCGGCCTCACGCGGGGTCCCGCAACAACATCCGAAGGTAAACATTTCATGACATCGCGTGCCTGCCGCGCAGAACTTGGCGATGAGTTCCGGCTGCGCATTTCGATCCAGCGAAGGCTCCCGTCGCTGCGCGCTTTCGCGCTGGCCTTCCTGATCCTCGGATTTTCGGTCGGCGGCGCCGCCGCGCAGTCGAAACCGCCTGCCAAACCGCACGCCCATGTTTATTTGATCCGCGGCTTCATGAACGTGTTCTCCCTGGGGATGGACGAAATCGCTGCCAAGCTGCAGCAGCAGGGCATCCACGCCACGGTGCACAACCATTTGGCATGGTCGCTGATCGCGGACGAAGCCGAGGCGGAATATAAGAGCGGCCAGTACCGCACCATCATCCTGGTCGGCCACTCTGCCGGTGCGGATGCGGTCGCCAGTATCTGCGCGCAGCTCGGCCGAGACGGAATCCCGGTCAGACTGGCTATTGGGCTTGATCCGGGACTGTCGCGAATGCCGGCCTCAGGGCACGTCGCCCGCTATATCAACTACTACGTTTCCGGCGGCCTCGGCCATACCATCGGCAAGAGCCCGCAATTCCGCGGCCACTTCTCGAATGTCGACGTGGCAAACGTGCCGGGCGTCGGGCACTTCAACATCGACAAGAACAAGACGATGGAAGCCAGGGTGATCGCGGACATCCACGCCGCTCTGCGCTGACTGTCGGAACCTCGCTGCCTTGGTGGCTGGAGCGATTGCGGGAATCCCGTTGCTCATTGACCCTGGGCCGCGGCGCAGCGCCCTTGATCGCGCCGTCCGTTGACACTTGGCGGTTTCGCCGCCTAACAATCGCCGCCTGCGAGGGTGCAGATTGCGCCGCAACGCTGCCTTTGTCGCACAGGTACCGCCTGGGCGGCACGGCCGAGGCTATCGAGCGGCGACGAGACTAGATTAAAAGATATGCGCGGTCGGATCGTCAGCCTGTCCATCGAACGCCATCTGGTCGCCGACCTCATGCGTTTTGCCGTCAGGGTCCCGACCTGTACGGAAGCGCTTCGCATCGATGTTGCCGAGGTTGCGGCCGCGCGGGCACAATCGGCCACCCGTACGCGGTGGATTTCGATCTTCATGAAGGCGCACGCCATCGTCGCTCAGGAAGTGCCGGAGCTGCGCCGCGTTTTTCTCGAGGCGCCGTGGCCGCGGTTCTATGAGTATCCCACCAGCGTGGCGCTGATTTACGTCAAGCGTGAACTGAACGGCGAGCCGTTTCACATCTCCTACAAGATCAAGGATCCCGCTTCGCTATCGTTGCGCGAGATCGATCGGCGCATCACCGCGGCCACCGAGCTGCCGTTAGATCAGATCGCGGATTTTCGCCGCGTCTATGCGTTCGGCCGCCTGCCGTCGCCGATTCGCCGGCTCGGCGCCTGGCTCGCCTACAACAACGGGCGGCAGCGCCCGAGACATTTCGGCACGTTCGCGGTTACCACGCCGCCGGACGGGCGTATCGCGGGATGGTTGACGCCGTGGACCAGCCGGCTCAGCTATGCGCGGCTCGACGCCGACGGCACCATGGCGGTGAATGTCTCGGTTGACCATCGGGTGGTGGATGGACCGACCGGCGCTGCCGTGCTCACGCGGCTGCAGCGTGTGCTGTCGACCGCGATCCTGGCCGAACTGCGCGCGGACGCGAAATCCGAAAGCGGCGAAAGGACGCTCAATAAACGCGCGGGATGATGCGGCTCGTCCGCGCCGCATAGGCGCCGTAAGCGTCGCCGAATCGTTGGCGCAACATCTCTTCCTCGCGGCCGATCCGCATGAAGAAGTGGATCGCGAAGGCGACGATTCCGACAGGCCCCGCGATCCAATTGGCAAGGAGAAGCGCCTGAGCCGCCATCCATAGCCAGTATCCGGCATACATCGGATGACGCACCGAACCGTAGATCCCCGTGGTCACCAGTTCATGGCGCTCGCGCACTTCGAGCGTCGCCGACCAATTGCGCCCGAGCTCCTTGTGGGTCCGCCAAAACACCCACATGGCTGCCGCGCACAGGACCGCGCCAAGCGCGATCTGCGGCGCCGTTGCGGCATAGTCGGCAAAGCGCGGTTCACCGGTCGCCGCGAAGACGAGCGGCACCAGAATCATGCCGAGAAACGAGATCAGCATGAGGACCCACTCGCGATCGCGATCGCGCTCGATCACGGTCGCAATTCGGCGCGACCGGCGATAGGGCACGTAGCGAATGGCGCACCAGCAAACCAACCCCGCCAGCCAGAGAATCTTGCCGATCAGCACCGTCATGTCAGCGATCCGCCCCGGTTTTCGTCCGCCTCGGACGGACGGCACGCGCCCGTTGCCCGATTAGCACGGTAGCGTTCTCGCCTCCAGCCTTACAGAGCGGCCGCCAGTTCTTTCGCTGCCGCTTCTCGTCCGGCACCGTCTCGTGTTAGTCGTATGAAGCGTGACGTGGGTCCATTGAGGACCGCAGCCCGCGGAAAAATAGCGCCGGTTCCGGTCGAGTTCGCACCCCCGCCGTCGCCCCAGTTAGAAATGACAGTTTTGGTCGAACTCGCCATCCGGCCCGTGCGCAATGCAGCAGCAAAGTCGGTTCCAATCGACGCCCGCATCGCGCTGTTGCGGCAGTACGGGTCGTTTACGCAAGCCTACTCGGCGACGTTTCAGCCGGGCCTCGACCATTTCGGCGACGAGCGCGGCTTCATCGCCTACCAGATGGTGGGGCGGACCGCCTTCGTCCTGGCGGATCCGCTGACCGCGCCGGAGCGCGCTCCCGATCTGATCGGCAGCTTCCTCGCCACGTTCAGCGATGTCTGCTTCATGCAGATCGCCCGGACGACGGCGGAAATCCTTGCCGCTCGCCGCTTCGCCATCAACGAAATGGGCACCGAATCGCGGCTCGACCTTGGCGGCCACGCCTTTGCCGGCCGCAAGTTCCGGGCCTTTCGCCTGGCGGCCAATCGTGCCGCGCGCGACGGTTACGTCGTTCGCGAGGCGCCGGTCACCGAGATCGGCGAAGCCGCCGTCAAAGCCGTGTCCGCACGCTGGCGCCGCACGCGGATCATCAAGTCGCGCGAGATCCGGTTCCTCAACCGGCCGATCGAGTTCGCCGACGAGCCCGACGTGCGCAAATTCTACATCCTCGACCATGGCGGAAAGCTGATCGCTTTCGCGTTCTTTGATCCGGTCTACGAAGGCGGCCGCGTCGCCGGCTACCTCGCCGCATTCCGCCGCCACCTGCCTGATGCCGATCCGCTCATCAACTACTGGATCACCGGTCATGCGATCGAAACTTTCAAGCGCGAAGGTCGCAAATGGCTGTTTCTCGGTCTGTCGCCCCTTGCCGACATTCAAGATAAGGAATTTCCACACAACTGGCTTGCCCGGCGCAGCTTCCGGCTGATCTACAAAAGCGCGCTGTTCAACCGTTTCGTTTTTCCGCTGCAGGGGATCGCGGCGCATAAACGGCAATATGGCGCCACGACCGAGCAGACGTACTTTGCCTTCAACACGTTCCCGACGCTGCCGCGCCTGATCAAGGCGCTGTGGGTCTCGCGATTGATCTAACGCGGTGGCGCCGGCCAGCCGCGCGGCCGCATAAACCGCCGGGTTTCCGGCGCCACGCGCGACCGCCAAACTCACCGTCGCGCGAAGACGATGAACAACAGCCCGACCACGGCTGTACCGGCGCCGTAATAGATCCAGTGCGTCTCATTGATCATGAAGCTTGACGCCGGGTAAGGAAAATAGCCCGACCCCTGGCCCATGAACACAAGGCCCGCGAGCAGCAGGACGATTCCGACGATGGTCCGGAGCGGGTTCATTGTCGTGTCGTCCGCTGAGCGTCAGCGAAATCCGGCATGCGTGCGCCGCCGATCAATGCGCGGCGTCCCAATTGTCGGCGGCATGGGCTTCGACGGAAAGCGGTACCGACAGCGACACTGCCGGCAGCGGCGCGTCTTCCATCACCTTCTTCACCACCGGCAGCGTCTTGTCCACTTCCGCCTCCGGCACTTCGAACACCAGCTCGTCATGGACCTGCAACAGCATGCGCGCCGACAGTTTCTGCCCGGCGAGCGCGTCATCCATGCGGATCATGGCCCGGCGGATGATGTCGGCGGCCGAGCCCTGCAGGCGCGCATTGACCGCGGCGCGTTCGTTGAAGGAGCGAACCGAGGCATTCGAGGCGCGAATCTCCGGATAATGGCATTTGCGTCCGAACAGCGTGAGCACATAGCCGTGCTGCTTGGCGAAGGCCTTGGCTTCCTCGATATAGTCGCGAATGCCGGGAAAACGCTCGAAATATTTCTTGATGTAGGCGGCCGCCTCCTCACGGGGAATGCCGAGCTGGTTGGCGAGCCCGAAGGCGGAAATGCCGTAGACGATGCCGAAATTGATCGCCTTGGCGCGGCGGCGGATTTCGCCCGGCATGCCGTTTATCGGCACGCCGAACATCTCCGACGCGGTCATGGCGTGGATGTCGAGGCCGTCGCGGAACGCCTTTTGCAGCGGCTCGATGCCGGCGATCTCGGCGAGGAGCCGCAGCTCGATCTGCGAGTAGTCGGCGGAGACGAGCTTGGTCCCCGGCGCGGCGATGAAAGCGCGGCGGATTTTCCTGCCGTCCGCGGTGCGCACCGGAATGTTCTGCAGGTTCGGATCGGACGACGACAGCCGGCCGGTCGTGGTCGAGGCCAGCGCGTAGTTGGTGTGGACCCGATGCGTCGACGGATTGACGAAGCCCGGCAGCGCGTCGGTGTAGGTCGATTTGAGCTTCGAAACCTGACGC
>Ga0335085_10006862_pt1 | contig 17865 bp, 12 predicted proteins | sample Lox_Sample_45_FD_206712 | JGI IMG/M metagenome (GOLD analysis project Ga0335085, IMG submission 206712) | Soil microbial communities from Loxahatchee National Wildlife Refuge, Florida, United States - Lox_Sample_4.5 | ecosystem: Environmental > Terrestrial > Soil > Wetlands | place: USA...
TTGACCTTCACGGTCTGATTCAGCACGCTCATTTCGGCGCCGAGTTTTTCGTTGAAATAGCGCCAGGAGACCACCGCGACCGGGTTCCCGCCGCCGGGAATGTCATCCTCTGGCGCGATCAGCCGACCGGCGAACGGTTGCACGCCGAGGATGGAAAAATAGCGTCCGGAGACCATCATCAACTCGCCGGAATTGCTCTGGAGCGCGGAGGCGATGTTGCCTTTGAAAGTGCGGAAGCCCGCCACGTCGGCGGCCTCGGTGTGCTTTTCCATCTCGCGGAAGGTGTGCCAGTTGAAGATGTAGTCCATGTTGCCGGAGTCGTTATCCGAACTGCGGCCGTTTTTGAGGTTGCCCGGCGACGTGAGCAGGACGATCTGTTCCGGATGGGGAACCGGCAAAGCGCTGAGGACCACCTGATGGAGCAGGGAAAAAATCGCGGTGTTGACGCCGATACCCAACCCCAGCGATGCCACCACTACCAGGCTCAGCAGGAGCGCTCTCGACAGGCAGCGGAGCGCAAAACGGATACGTCCCACGGGGCTTACCTCCTCGTTTGCTGGTTAGACGTCGGGGTGGCCGCGAATGTTGGTGCAAAAGGTGACCCTTGCTGCTGTCGCGTTGGCTATAACGGCCGGCACGAAGATGCGCGGCCACCAGCAGGCCGGCTCCGGGTCAGCATCCGAGGCCTCGGCATACCGCGGTCTAGAGCGAGTTTAAAATCGGAACCGAAGCCCCAGTTCGATGATGCGCATCGGCTGCACGTTGGTCAGGGAGACCAGTCCCTCGCCGTTGATATAGCCCTGGAACGGTGGCTTGCCGGCGGCGATCTGGTTGGCGGCCAGTTGCGCGCCGGTGTTGATGATGGTGAAGCCGTCGGAGAAATTCGCGCCGTTGGCCTTGTACTGAATGGACGTATTGGTGTTGATGCGGCGCACCTGGTTGAACGGGTTGAAGGCGTTGACGCGCAGTTCGAATCCGTAGCGCTCCTTGACGCGAATGGTCTTCACCAGGCTCATGTCGTTGGTGAAGCTGCCGAGGCCGTGGAGGAAGTTGCGCGGACCGGTGCCATCAGTACCGAGGCCGGGGATGCCGAGACCGTTGGTGTTGAAGTACTGCGGAGAGCTGGCATCGTTGGGTGAGCCGGTCACCTGCAGGCGCGGCGTCAGGTCGGGGGTGCCGAGGAAGATGTTGCCGAGGCTGACGCTGCTGGTGGATTTGGATTGCTGGATGCTGAACGAGGGCGAATAGGGCGCGCCGCTAAAAGCTGTAAAAGCGCCCGTCAGGCGCCAATCGTCGAAGACGCGGCGTCCGAAGCCGTTGTTCATGCGCAGCGCTTGCGACACTCTGGGGATCTGGTAAGCGTAGTTGATGCTGAAGACTTGCTCGCGGTCGTTGCTCAGAACGTAGCCGGTGTACTTCTGCCAGTTTTGGCGGAAGAGTCCCTGGTTCTCGAGAGTGCCGGCGGTTTTCGCCAGGGTGTAAGCGGCCTGGAAGGAGAGGCCGTGGCTGAGGCGCCTCACGGCGCTCACCTGCAGCGCATTGTAGTGCGCATTCCCGCTGTTCTCGTTCATGGTCAGCGAATTGTAGCCGGGATAGGGACGCATGATGGACGGATCAGCGGCGTTACTACCTGGAAGCGGTCCGGGGTTGCTGGCATTGACGGTGCCGGCGAAATTGCTGCCGGGATTGCTGGGGTCGAGGAACTGCGGCGCGTAGGCCGTGCCCAGCGGCACAGCGTTGAGGTTGAACTGGATGGGCTGATGGCGCTGCTGGTTGCCGACATAGGCCACGTCGATCATCAGGTTGCCGGGGACGAGGCGCTGCACCGAGAGACTGTAGTCGTAGATGGTGGGCACCTTGCGGCTGGCAGTATCGCTGGCGCCGAGGCTGAGGATGCCGATGGGGCTGACGTTCGAGGGCGCCGAAAGAGTTGCCAGGCTGGTGAGCACGATATTGGTCTGCTGGGCGTTGCCGTTCTCGAACGCATTCAGCGCCTGGGCGATGTTGGGCCGGTTATAGCCCCAGCCGAAGCCGCCGCGGATGACGGTCTTCTCGCTGGTTCCGGGCGAATACGCGAAGCCGCCGCGCGGCGCGATCAGGATGGTTTTCGGATCGAGGATGCCGTTATTGCCGATACCGTTGCTGCCGAATGGCGCCACGCCATCGCGCGGATTGCCGGATCCGGGAACGATGGTGTACTTCAGGATATTGGTGAGACTGGCAGGCAGCGGACTGTTGGGATGCGCCGGATCGATGACCTGCGACGGGCTCGCGGGATCGAGTTGGTAGAGACGCACGGCCTGGGCGGGATCCCACAGGCTCGGCACGAAGGTGGCATCGTTGGTTTTGGAAGGATCGAGCTCGTGCTGCGACGGCATGTGATAGAGCCGCAGGCCGTAATCGAAGGTCAGGTTATGTTTCAGCTTCCAGGTGTCCTGGATGTAGAAATCGGTATCTTCGTAGGCGGCATCTTTGTGCGCGATGTACTGGGTCTGGGTGAAGCTGTTGAGTGATCCCAGGAGTAAGTTGGTGGGTCCGTAGCCGGTATCGAAGGGGCTGGCGGCATTGGGCGAGAAATCGAAGGTGCCTTTGTCGTTGCCGGCGCCGGGACCACTGCTGTCGTCCTCGTTCTTATAGTTACGAATGTGCAGGACGCCGAACTTAAAAATGTGGGTACCTTTGGACCAGGTGAAGTTGCTGGAGAACTGATATTCGTCGGTATAGGAATCCGCCGGCGTGCGCGGGAAGGCGAAGTTTGGATAGGTGCCGAACGTCATGGCGGGTAGGATGTCGTTAGTGGGAGTGTAAGCCAGCGGAAGACCCTCTAGGCCATTGGCCTTTTTCGTGAGTGCCGGCTCATTCACCAGGATCCAATCGACGCGGTCGAAGCTCCAAGCCACGATGGCGTCCATCACGAATGTCGGCGAGAAGGTATGGGTAAAGGTGCCGGCGGCGGCGCGATCGGGACGCGGGCGCTTAATGATCGCGTTGGACAGGTTGCCGGAAGTGATGTTGATGTTGGGGCCGGCTTCGACGCCGCCATCCTGCGTGTAGCGGCCGGAAATGCGCGTGCTTTGGTTGATGTTCCAATCGGTCTTGCCGGTGACGTCCCAGCGCGGCATGGTGGTCTGCGATTCGAAATTATAGTTGTTGGCTAGGCCGCCGGGGATGTTCGGCTCGGGGAAGAGTTTCATCACCGCCGTGCCGAGCGGGTTAATCATCGACTGAGGGATGACATTCCCCGGGAATGGAATACCGGTCGCTCCGTTGGTGAGTTGCGAGCCGGGCTGGTAGATGATCTGCAACTTGCCGGTGCTGGGGTTGATGGTCTGGGAAAAGTCGCCCTGCCGTTCCAGGTCGGTCGGCGTGCGGCTTTGGGTCGTGTTGGTTGGGGTGGTCTGAACGAAGTTCTCGTAATTGAAGAAGAAGAACAACTTGTTCTTCTTGACCGGTCCTCCTAAGTTGCCGCCGACGTAGTTATACCGGTACTTAGGTCGCGGAATGGCAGTGCCGCAAGCGACGCAGTTATTGGACCAGCTATTGGCGTTCAGGTCTTCGTTGCGGAAGTCGTCGAAGGCCGTGCCGTGAAAGATATTGGTGCCCGACTTGGTAATCACGTTGATGACATTGCCGCCGCGATAGCCGTACTGCGCCTGGAAGTTATTGGTGAGGACCGATACTTCCTCGATGGATTCGGCACTGGGCGCCACAGTGGTTTTGGCGTCGCTGCCTTGGTCGACGATGCTGCCGCCATCCAGATTGACCTGCGTCTGCCCGGCGGGCTTGCCGTTGATGCGGAAATCGGCGTAGCCAGTGGCGGTGTACTCGCGTCCGTTAAAGGCGATGCTGTTGTTGGTCGAGGCGATGGCGTTAGCTCCCGGTACGACCTTGAGCAGGGTTACCCAATTGCGTCCGGCGAGTGGGATGTCGTTGACCTGTTTGGCCTCGATGGCGTCCATTCGGGCGGCTGAGTCCTTGACGAGGTCCTGGTTGGCGGCCACGGTGATGGTTTCAATCGGCCCCTGTCCGACCTCCAGCGTCAACTTTCCTAGCGACAACTGCTGATACGCGCTCACGTCCAGATTTTCGATTTTGCGTTCGCGGAAGCCGTTGGCTTTGATGGTGAGGCTGTAGTGACCCACGGCGACGGAAGGGAACGTGAAGATGCCTTCGGCGTTTGCGACGGTGTTGAAGGTGGTCTGGGTGGAGTTCTCCACGAGTTTCAGGTTGGCGTTCGGCAGATTGGCGCCCGAAGGATCGACCACTTCCCCTGTGATGGATCCCAGGCCGGTCTGGCTGAACACCGGTAACGCGGCCACAAATGCCAGGGCGAGAAGGTTGCGGACAGAGCAAGCTGAGTGCAGCATGGTAGATCAATCTTTAACACGAAAAGGCGATTTTGGAGCCAAAAAATTTAACGTTAAATGCCAAAATAACAAATGGGCGGTTTCACTACGTGAAATTCCGATCGAGCCTCGCGATCGGCGCGCTGCTCGCCGCAGCCGTCTTTGTATCTTTCTTACCCGTTCTGCGCAATGGATTTACCGGCTACGATGACCCCATATACGTGACCGCCAACGCGCATGTCTCTGCCGGGCTGACCTGGGACGGTCTGCGGTGGGCGTTCACCCGCGCATACGCCAGCAACTGGCACCCACTGACGTGGCTTTCGCACGCGCTCGATTGCTCACTTTTCGGGGTGAATCCGGCGGGGCATCACCTCAGCAGCCTCCTGCTGCACATCGCCAACACGCTGCTGCTGTTCTTTTGGCTGAGCGGGCTAACCGGCGCCACCGGACGCAGCGCGTTTGTCGCGCTGGGATTCGGAATCCATCCGCTGCACGTCGAATCGGTGGCGTGGGTCGCGGAACGCAAAGATGTGCTGAGCACCTTCTTCGCGCTGTTGGCGCTGCTGGCTTACAGCGCATATGTGCGGCGTCCTGGTGCGGTACGGTATGTGGTGGTCGCGCTCTGCCTCTCGGCGAGCCTGGCATCCAAGGCGATGTGGGTGACGCTGCCGGTGCTGCTGGTGCTCATCGACTGGTGGCCGCTGGGCAGGCGGGCATTGCGCGAGAAGATTCCACTGCTGGGCCTCTCGATGCTGGGCGCCGCGGCGGCGTGGTGGGCGCAGAATGCCGGCGCGTCGGTAGCGCCGATCGAAGGGCTGCCGATCGGATTGCGGCTTTCGAACGCGGCGCTATCGTATGTGCGCTATCTGGGCAAGGCAGTATGGCCAGTGGACTTGGCGGTGTTCTATCCATTCGCAAATGTCATTCCGGCGTGGCAGGCTGCGCTGGCGCTGGCGGTGCTGGCTGCCGCAACGGCGTCGGCTTTCGCATTGCGCCGCAGCAGGCCGTGGGTCGGGATGGGTTGGGGCTGGTACCTGATCGCGCTGCTGCCGGTGATCGGGATCGTGCAGGTAGGCATGCAGTCCATGGCGGACCGGTACATGTATGTACCGCTGATCGGCCTGCTAATCGCCGTGGCTTGGAGCGTTCCGGATGGGACGGCAGTGCGGGCCTGCGGGCTGGCGGTGATGGCGGTTTGGGCCTTCATTACCTGGCGACAATGCCCGGTCTGGCGCGACGGGCTGACGCTATTCGAGCATGCCGCCGCGGTGACGCGCGATAATTTCGTGGCCCACGACAACCTCGGCGTGGAGTTGGATCGCCGTGGGCGCGCGGATGAGGCACTGGCGCAGTACCGTGAGGCGCTACGCATCCGCCCGGGCGACCGCAACGCCTCGACGAACTTCGCCCAGGCCAGCTTCGCCGCCGGTGCGCGGCTGATCGACGCATCACGATTCACCGAGGCAGAGGCGCGCTTCCTAGAAGGCTTGCAGGTTCGGCCGGACAATGCGCTGGCCCATTCTTACCTCGGCATCGCGCAGGCGTCGTTGGGCCGGTACCGCGAGGCGCTCGCGTCGTTCGATACAGCGCTGCGGCTTGACCCGAAGCAGGATCTGGCGTTACGCGCGCGGGCGCAGTTGCTGCCCCTGCTGAAACAGTGACACGCGCGTCTGCTACGATTGCGCCATGACCAAGACCAACGCCGCGCGCATTCTGGACGCGGCGGGCGTGCCGTATGAGTTGCGCGAATATGTGGTGGACGAGGATCATCTCGCGGCGGAGGAAGTGGCCGCGGCAATCGGCATGCCGCCCGAGCAAGTCTTCAAGACGCTGGTCATCCGCGGCGATCGGACAGGTGTGCTGCTGGCGGCCATCCCGGCCAATTCGGAGCTCGACCTGAAGGCGCTCGCTAGCGCCAGCGGCAATAAGAAAGTCGAACTGGTGCCGTTGAAGGAAGTGCTCGGACTGACCGGTTATGTGCGCGGCGGAGTCTCGCCGGTGGGCACCAAGAAAGCCTACCCGGTGTACCTCGACGAGACCGCGCAGGTCTGGGACCGTATGTCGGTTTCGGCCGGCATGCGCGGCTGCCAGATGGTGCTGGCGCCGGACGATCTGATCCGCGTCACCGGCGCGGTGGCGTGCGACATCGCGCGGCTCTGACCCCCCGCCAAGTTTGTTACTATGCGAGACTATGAGACTTCTCCGCATCGCGGCGCTGCTGGCCCTTCCTCTGCTCCTGTTAGGACAGCAGGGCGATCTCCTCAAGGAACTGCGTTTCCGGCTGATCGGACCGTTTCGCGGCGGGCGTGTGGTGGCCGTAACCGGAGTGCCGTCGCAGCCTAACGTTTATTACTTCGGCAGTGTGGGCGGCGGCGTCTGGAAGACTACGGATAGCGGCGCAAGCTGGGCGCCGATCTCCGATGGCTTTTTCAAGACCGCATCGGTGGGCGCCATCGCGGTGGCCGATTCCGACCCCAACGTCATCTACGCCGGCATGGGCGAGGCCTGCGTGCGCGGCAATGCTTCGAACGGCGATGGCGTATATAAGTCAGTGGATGGCGGTAAGACCTGGCGCAACGTCGGCTTGCAGGACACCTACCACATCGGCGCAGTGAAGGTGCATCCGAAGAATCCCGACATCGTCTACGTGGCGGCGCTGGGGCACCTTTGGGGACCCAATGAGCAGCGCGGCGTCTACCGCTCGATGGATGGCGGCGCGACGTGGAAGCAGGTACTGACGCGCGGCGCGGATGCAGGCGCAGTGGACCTGGCGCTCGACCCGTCCAATCCGCGGGTGATTTACGCGGGCTTCTGGCAGGTGCGGCGCAATCCGTATCACTTCGATAGCGGCGGGGCGGGCAGCGGGCTCTGGAAATCCACCGATGGCGGCGATAACTGGACCGATCTTTCGCATGCGCCAGGAATGCCGCGCGGCGTGCTGGGACGCGTCGGGGTGACGGTGTCGCCGGCCAATCCGGAGCGCGTCTGGGCGATTGTGGAAGCGGCGGAGGGCGGCCTGTTCCGTTCGGAAAACGGCGGGCGCACCTGGGCCAAGGTGAGCAGCTCGAACGAAATCCGCCAGCGCGCCTGGTATTACTCGCACATCTTTGCCGACCCGCAGAACGTCGAAGGCATCTACGCGCTGAACGTGGGGATGCTCCACTCGATCGACGGCGGCCGCACCTTCGCCGCCATGCGCCCGCCGCACGGCGACAACCACGACCTGTGGATCGCGCCCGACAATCCGCTGCGCATGATCGAAAGCAACGACGGCGGAGCCAACATCAGCAACGACGGCGGGCACACCTGGTCGAGCATCATGAACCAACCGACCGCGCAGTTCTACCGCGTGGCGCTGGACAATGATTTTCCGTATAACGTGTACGGCGCGCAGCAGGACAACACCACCGTGCGCACGGCCAGCCGCACTGCCGGCTTCGGCATCACCGAGCAGAACTGGTACGACGTGGGCGGCGGGGAGAGCGGCTGGATTGCGCCCGATCCGACGGATTCGCAAATCGTCTATGCCGGCTCGTACGACGGCCTGATCACGCGGCAGGATCACCGCACCGGCCAGATGCGCGACATCAACGCGTGGCCCGACAACACCATGGGCTACGGCGTGGAAGCGATGAAGTACCGCTTCCAGTGGAGCTACCCGATTGCTTTTTCGCCGCACGATCCGAAGACGCTGTATATCGGCGCGCAGGTGCTGCTGAAGTCCACCAACCAGGGCCAGAGCTGGGAGCCGATCAGTCCCGATCTTACGCGCAACGACAAATCCAAGATGGGCACCTCGGGCGGGCCGATCACGCAAGACAACACTTCGATCGAATACTACTGCACCATCTTCACCTTCATGGAGTCGCCCGTGACTAAGGGAGTGATCTGGACCGGTTCGGATGATGGCCTGGTACAGGTGACGCGCGACGGCGGCAAGAACTGGGCGAATGTGACGCCGAAAGATATGCCCGAGTGGATCCAGATCAATTCGATCGACGCATCGGCGCACGATCCCGGAACGGCCTATGTGGCCGCGACCATGTATAAGTCGGACGACTTCCGGCCTTACTTATATAAGACCAGCGACTACGGCAAGACCTGGAAGAAGATCGTCAACGGTATTCCGGACCATAACTTCACGCGCGTGGTGCGCGAGGATCCCAACCACAAAGGGCTGCTGATCGCCGGCACCGAGTTCGGGCTGTATATCTCGTACGACGATGGCGAGAACTGGAAGCCGTTCCAACTCAACCTGCCCATCACGCCGATTACAGATGTGGCGTTCCACAAGCGCGAGCAGGAGTTGGTGGTGGCGACGCAAGGCCGGGCATTCTACATCCTCGACGATGTGCCGCTGCTGTACCAGTTGAAGGACAGCGTCCAGACCGAAGATGCGCACCTGTTCAAGCCCAAGGATACCTACCGCTTCGGCGCGGGCGGACGCGGCGGCGGTGGCGGACGCGGCGCGGGACCGGCGGTCGGCGAGAATCCTCCCGGCGGCGCGGTGGTGTACTACTGGCTGAAGACGCGCCCGCAAGGCGAGGTGACGCTGGAGTTTCTGGACTCGAGCGGCAAGCTGGTGAAGAAGTTTTCGAGCCGTGCGGTCGAACCGCCAGCAGGCGGGCCGGCTGGAGAAGTCGGCGAAGAGAATCCGTTCGCCGGTCCGCCTCCGGCCAGGCTTTCGGCGCAGGCGGGCATGAACCGCTTTGTGTGGAACCTGCGCTATCCCGACGCCACGACTTTCCCGGGCCTGATCATGTGGGCCGCGAGCGTGACGGGTCCTCGCGTTTCGCCGGGCAGTTACCAGGTGCGGCTGACGGTCGATGGTAAGTCGCAGACGCAGACCTTCGAGGTGAAGAAAGATCCGCGCCTCACCACGACGCCGGAGGACTATACTAAGCAGCTAACCCTGTCACTGCAGATCCGCGATAAGCTTTCGGCGACTAACGAAGGCGTCATCCGTATCCGCGAGGTGCGCAAACAACTGGAGCCGTACACGACGCGCAGCGACAAGCGCGTGGCCGATGCTGCGAAAGCGCTGGTGGCGAAGATGACGGCGGTGGAAGAGGAACTCTACCAGACCAAGAACCGCGCCAGTGAAGATCCGCTGAATTATCCCATCAAGCTGAACAACAAGCTGGCGCATGTGCTGGGCATGGTGTCGAACGCGGAGGATCAACCGACGCAGCAGTCGTACATGGTGTACGAGGATCTGGCGACACGGGTGAATGGGCAGTTGAAGACGTTGGATGGCCTGCTGACCACCGAACTAACGGCGTTCAACAAGCTGCTGCATGACTCGAATGTGCCGGCGGTCGAGCCGCCCAAGGCGACCGTGGGGGGTGGGCAATAGAGCGGAACTCTAACTGCGGGTCTTGGGAATTAGATGCAGTAGGCGAAGAAAATGCATCGTCTGGTTCTCATCGGCGCGCTTGTGGTCGTAGCTGAGTGCTGGGGTCGAGGGCCTCTGGTAAGGACGGCAGTGACGCGGTCTCCTGAGATCGTCGTCGCCGAGTTCGCCCAAGCGGGTGCCCTGGAGTGCCCTGACCGCACATCGCGCCTGTGCAAGCGCCGGGTGCGCGTGCGAATCCTACGGGTACTGAAGGACGCGGTGGGCCTAGGCGCTCCCCCAGAACCGTTTGAGTTGGACATTCCGGTCTATTCAGGCGACTCCCAAGGCGATGAAGGTAACATCTGGACGGACTTGGATCTCCGCGACGGCGCTCAGTATTTACTGATCGCGGGAGGCCATCCGGCCACGTTCGCGGGAGTGGTAGGCTCGGCACTCACGTTAGAGCCTGTAACACCAGAGGCGGACCCCACGGCGGATGTGCAGTCGATCCTGGGCATCTCCGATTTGAGCGCCGTGCAGCAGGCTCAGACCCTGGCCGGGTCGATCATGAGCGCCCAATCCCCCCATGGTCGGCTATTGACCCAGTACGTGGCGGAACTACTCCGGATCGGCAATCCAGGAGAAACCTCCAGCCTGGCCCAGGCATTAGAGTCTGCGCCTGAAAACGCCTTTTCAGACGAAGGGCGGGCCGCTTTGCTGGGCGGCCTTCGGGATGCGGCGATCGAGGCACGGCGGCAAGAACTGGACCGGTTGCTCTTTTCCCTCACCGCGCGCTATTTCCTGATTGATCCTGATCCCCATCCCAAACCGAGCAACCGGTTGGTGGGCGCCGATAAGCTATCGCTCACGCAATCAGAAATCCTGGCAAACATCGTCCCGTGGATGGTGAACCAGAAGCTTGGTCAGACGTTTTCGACATCGCTGCCGACGCCGCTTCGGCAACGCCTCGAGGCCAAACTCGCGCTCCTTCTATCCGACCCGCAAGTCTGGTACCGCGATCAGATGAGCCAGTTCACCACGCTCATGGGCGACCATTAGTTCTTGAGTTCTTGGCGGTTCCCAAAGGGAAGCTCTCCCGGCGATCGAGTCGCCTAAGCCAACCGTGGGTGCACAATAGAGGAACGGCGTCCCGGCCGCTGAAAAGGACCGCTTGACTCGTTTCGCAGTCTCCGCCACGTTGGCCTTGGCAGCTGTGCCGCTATGGGCCGCCGTTCCCACCTACAGCAAAGATGTCGCGCCGATTCTGTACGCGCAATGCCCGTTGTGCCACCGTCCGGGAGAAGTGGCGCCATTCTCCCTATTGACTTACCAGGATGCCTCCAAGCGCGCGACGCTGCCGGCTACCGTCACGGTGTCCAAGAACAGCCAGATGGTCGGTCAACCGTAGGAGGTTAGAACATGAAAACTCTGTGGCCGTTTCTCGCTGTCGTCTGCGCCGCTCAAACACCGGTCATGTCGCGTGCCGCTCATAGCACGGAAGAAGCCGACTATTATAGCGGCGGTGGGATCGGCGAGTGCCTGGTGGCCGAGTGCCAGATCTTTCGCCGCATCCTGACAGACATGCCAACACCGGAGGCGGGTGCTGTCATCGCAGTCTCGGAACAACTGTTCGGACCGCCAATCCGTGGACAAATCAAGCGGATCCCCTTCGCCGCGCCGGACCAGGGGCCTCCCATTCCGGGCCGGGTGGGAGACGCCTGGAGGGGGGTCACCCTCGCGCGAGATGCTGAGTTGACAGTCATGTTAGCTGTGAGTGACGTTCTTTTCACAAAGGCAGGCAATCCCATCGCTGTCGTCTCAAACGATCATAGACAGGCATTGATCCGGCATGTGGTCGCTGAGGCCGCTCGCATCGAGGGGTCTCCGGATGGCGTCTCCCAGGCCGTCGATCGTTTCTCGTCGTCCCCCGATCCATCCGTGGCAGGATACTTGTTCACCCACATCCAAAGGATCGAAACCTACCACAATCCCGATCTTGCGGGCCTCCTTCTGGCAAAGATGGTCGGGAGTCCGAGTGTGCCGCCCTTGGCATGGAACCAAGTCTGTTCGACGGCGCGGTCCAACTACGAGCGCATGACCTCCAATGGGCGGATCGCGTTGACAAAGCGTTTCGCTGGTCTTGCTGAAGCGCTTGACCCCCGTGTGGCTGTGCCGGCGTTCAACGCGATCGAAATGACGACCCATGTAGACACGACTTTACAGACAGCCCTCCCAGGTCAGGAAATGGTTAAGCTAGCGAGTGCGTATCGCGACTTAGTCAAAAGGGGCACGTTGCTGCGCAGCCCAGCACTCGAGGCAGCCTTCTCGATGCAATAGCGCTTGGCCCTCAGGAGCAGGAGGGGCGCCGGTTGACGGGGCAGTTGTGACTCTGGTTCCAACGTCGTCAGCACCCCGCCCTTCGCAAAGCCGAATCACCAGTAATTCCGCTGACAGCGGGCCGGCCTGCTGACGGACCGGCTCGAGTGGCCCCAGCCCACCGTGGGTGGACAATAGGGGAATGGCGCCCCGTACGCCGGAAAGGACCGCTTGAACCGATTCACCATTAGAGCCGCGCTTTTGCTGACGGCTGCGCCCGTGTGGGCCGCCGTGCCCACTTACAACAAAGATGTCGCGCCGATTCTGTTTGCGCACTGCGCGTCATGCCACCGTCCCGGCGAAGTCGCGCCGTTCCCCCTGCTGACTTACCAGGATGCCGCCAAGCGCGCGGCGCTGCTGGCCACCATCACCGGCAAACGCTTCATGCCGCCGTGGAAGCCCGAGCCGGGGTTCGGCAAGTTCGAGCATGAGCGGCGGCTGACGGATGCGCAGATCGCCACCATCGCCGAATGGGCGCGCAACGGCGTTCCGGAGGGCGACCCGAAGGATAAGCCCACGCCACCGACCTTCGCCGAGGGCTGGCAGGGCGGCACTCCCGACCTGGTGCTGAAAGCCGGCCACGGCTACGACGTGCCCGCCGACGGTCCGGATCACTTCCAGTGCTTCGTGCTGCCGCTGAACCTGGAGCAGGATTCCTACATCCGCACAGCCGAGTTCCGTCCGGGCAACCGGCGCGTGGTGCACCACGGCGTCATTTATATCGATCAGACGGGCGCGGCGCGCCGACTGGCGGCCAATTCGGCGGACGGCAGCTATCCCTGCTTCGGCGGTCCGCGGGTCGGCGGGCAGACCGCGCTGCTTTCCGGATGGGCGCCGGGCACCATCATCGAAGCGGGCGATCCGAACCTCTCCGTGCCGGTGCAGAAGGGCGCCGACCTGGTGTTGCAGGTGCACTACCATCCTTCAGGCAAGCCGGAGACGGATGTGTCGTCGGTGGGCGTGACTTTTTCCGGGCCGCCGACGAAGGGGCGCACGGCGGTGGTGCTGGTGAACACCAGCCTCGACATTCCGCCTGGCGACGCCAATTATGTGGCGACCTCGTCGCTGACCCTGTCGCGCGACGTGGCGATCTCCGGCATTTTTCCGCACGCCCATTGGCTGTGCAAGCAGATGCTGGTGGAGGCGCATCTGCCCTCCGGCGAAACCGTCCACCTGATCCGCATCGACGATTGGGACTTCAACTGGCAGGGCGGCTATCGCTACCAGACGCCGCTGCAGTTGCCCAAGGGGACGCGCGTCGAACTGCGCTACACCTACGACAACTCGTCCGCCAACCTGCGAAACCCGTCGAATCCGCCGGCCCGCGTGACGTTCGGCGAGCAGACCACCGATGAAATGGCGGTGGCGTTTCTGACGGTGGTGCTGCCCTCACCAGCCGACGTGGCGCCCTTCCAGCGCGACATGCGTCTGGCGGCTCTCGAGGACCTCATCTCGTTCGGCAACCTGGACCGGCTGCGCGGCCGCGTGCCGGGTATGAACGGGCAGCGCCTCGCGCAGTTGATGCAGCAATTCGATAAGAACGGCGATGGCAAGCTGGATGCTGACGAGCGTGCCGCGCTGATGGAGTTTCTGCGCAGCATGATGCGATAGACGCCGGCTAACCTAAGGGACTTCACACACCCATCTAAGGCGTTTCGCCAATTGTTCTCCACTCGCGCCCCTGTAAGAATGGGGCTGTGGGACGTCATACGATGAGCCGGGTGTTGAACCGGGAGCAACTTCGTGAAGTCACGATGGACGATCCCGAGCTGATGCGCGAGATTCTCTCGGCTCTGATCGACGATACCTCCAGGCAGATCCTGCTGCTGGAAGCGGCTATCCGGGAGGCTGACCCGGTGAAGTGCGCGCGCCTGGCGCATTATTCCAAAGGGGCCTGCGCCAACGTGGGCGCCGAATCCGCCGCCGACCTGTTGAAGCACATCGAACAAAGGGCCCACCGCGGCGAGTTCACTGAGTGCAGCAATTCTCTGGCAGCCTTGACCAACGAGATCGGGCGCCTTCGCTCCGAGGCGGCCGAAATCTAGACGGCCGGAGTCCGGCGGGTGGGCGGGCCGCCTGCTCACCCCATCTTCTTTAGCAGCATCCGGACGCCATCGGCGCACAACGCCGCGGCGTGCCCCGATTCGGCCGGCAATCCGCCCACCGCCCGGTCCACGATCGAGCCTTCGAACGCCGCCAACTCTGCCTGCGTTTTGCCCGTCATCCATTCTGTCAACGCCGAGCCTGCCGCAATCGACGCCGTGCAGCCGCGCACTTTGTAGCGCACCTCCGCCGCACGCCCCGCCTCGAACCGCACCGATAGCCGCAGAATATCGCCGCACGCCGGATTGCTCACTTCCACTATCACCGCCGGCGGTCCGAGCTCGCCCACGTTGCGCGGATTTTGGAAATGTTCGAGCAGCTTTTCCGGATACATTGGTATGCTTCAATATTGGCATGCTTCAGGTAGTGGCCGCGATTCTGGAACGCGACGGGCGCATTCTGATTTGCCGCCGCCGTCCGGAACAGCAGCATCCGCTGAAGTGGGAGTTTCCGGGCGGCAAGGTCGAACCGGGCGAGCGGCCCGACGAAGCGCTGGTGCGCGAGTTGGCAGAGGAACTCGGCATCCGCACACTCGAGAGCCGCGAGATGGACCGTTACGAATACACCTACCCCGGCAAAAAGCCCATCGAGCTGATCTTCTATTTGGTGGTGTTTGACGGCGAGCCTGAGAATCGCATCTTCCACGAAATGCGCTGGGAGTCGGCCGGACGTCTCGCCGGGTACGATTTTCTGGAAGGCGACACCGAGTTCGTCAGGCGTCTCGCCGACGGCGCATCACGGTAGCGGCGTCAAGCGCTCCCTCACGGTCGCGGATCTGTTCGAGGCACTTCCGAGCCGCGACCAGGAGGGAGCGGTCCGCTTCCGTCTTCATCCACTTCGGCGGCCACTGAAGCCATTCGGAACTCCCAGCTAGCGGCGCTGTTGTTCTACCATGTCAGATAGCACCTGCGAGGTTTCGCCTCATGTCTCATCGTCTGCCGTGTTTGCTGTCGTTGCTCGTGGCCGTGGCTTGCTGCGTCCCGCGGCTGACGGCCGGGCAGGCCGCCGACCTGGCGCGCCAACTCCGCGAAAACGACTTCGACCCGCAGGAGTGCTACCGCGTTCGCGATCTGCGCCTGGTGAAGGAAGATATCAGCCTCTATCTCACCGACGGCCATCTGATCTTCAGCAAGCCGGTCGCCGGACGGCGCTACGCCGCCATCTTCATCGCCGATGTCGAGGGCGGCGACGGCGAAGTGATCCTCATGCCGCCCGACCGCGCCGAACGCAGTTCGCTGGCCGCCTACACCGGCAGCCCTAACCTCGACGAACATTTCCGCTCGGTGCTGCTGTTCTTCACTGGCGACGATTACGCGGCACTCAAAGCGCAGATGCCTGCGAACCCTGCCAATCGCGCCGATCCCGATGTTGGGCCGGGCATGGCGGAGCACTGGAATTCCGTCTTGCGCAACGTCGGCGAAAGTTACCAGACGCGCCTCACGCTCGATCTGCTGCACAGCCCCGGCTTCGATCCCGGTATCCTGGTGGCCGTCATCAACGGCGTCAAGCTGGGTGCTTTCGACCTGCTCTACGATCCCAACAACTCCGAGCAGATCACCGCCGGTGCCATGTCCACCCGCGATAACCGCCTGTACTTCGATACCTGGGTGAGCTTCGCCGCCCGGTCGCAGCGTGGCGGCCCACCGCGACGCAGCGAGCGGCTGGCGCTCAGCGATTACCGCATCGAGACCACCTTAGGCCCCGACCTGACGCTGAACTGCGTCACACGCGTCAAGGTCCGTCCGCTCATCGACGGCATCATGGCCGCGCCGTTCGAAATCGCCGGGCAGATGGCGGTCTCATCGGTTACGGTGGATGGCAAACCGGCCGAGTTGTTCGGCGCCGAATCCCTGCGCAGCAACCTTATCCGCGGCGGCGAGCAGCTTTTTCTGGTGCTGCCCGGCGAACCGCTGCGCACGAGCCGCGAGTACGAATTCGAGTTCCACCACTCCGGCAAGGTCATTCGCGATGCCGGCGACCGCGTGTTTTATGTCGCCGCGCGCAGCAATTGGTATCCCACGCACGGCATGCAGTATGCCACCTTCGACCTGCTGTTCCGCGGCCCGCGCGACCTGGAACTGGTCAGCGCCGGCGAATTGGTGGAAGACCGCGTCGATGGCGATACGCGCATTATCCGCCGCCGCACTTCGACGCGCATTCGCATGGCCGGCTTCAATCTCGGCAGCTACAAACACGCGCGCGTCGAGCACGGCGGCTACGTGGTGGATGTGTGCGCCAACCGCACGCTGGAGCAGGCTCTGCAGCCGCCGCATCCCGCGGCGATGCCTCCCGTGCCGCTCACCGTTCGCGGCCGTCCCACCGAGATTCGCGATGTTCCGCCGCCGCCCGCGCCCGATCCGCTGGCACGCCTGCAGAGCCTCGCCTCCGACGTGGCGGCTTCGCTGGAGTTTATGGCCGCGCGCTTCGGACCACCGCCGTTGCCGCAGATCACCGTGTCCCCCATCCCCGGCACCTTCGGCCAGGGCTTTCCGGGATTGCTGTACCTTTCCACGCTTTCGTACCTGAAGAATCCGGCGCGTGCCACCAATATTAACGCCGCCCAGGAAATCTTTTTTCTCGACCTGCTGCAGGCGCACGAGGTGGCGCATCAATGGTGGGGCAATCGCGTTACCGCCACCAGCTACCGGGATTACTGGATGATGGAAGCGCTGGCCAACTACTCCGCGCTGATGTTCCTGGAGAAGACCAAGGGCGAGCGCACCGCCGACCTGATGCTGGAGTCCTACCGCACGCAGTTGCTGACGGTGGGCGAATCCGGCAAGACCATCGAATCGACCGGACCGATCGTGCTGGGCCCGCGCCTGGAAAACTCTATCGAGCCGCGCGGCTGGCACGAGATTACTTACGGCAAAGGCACCTGGATTCTGCACATGCTGCGCCGCCAAATGGGTGACGAGCGCTTCCTGTCGATGCTCGCCGCGCTCCTCAAGCGCTACGACCACCAGGCCATCTCCACCGACCAGTTCCGCCAGTTGGCCTCCGAATTCCTGCCGCCCAAGTCCGACGACCCAAAACTGGAGACCTTCTTCGACCAGTGGGTTTACGGTACCGGCATTCCCTCACTCAAGCTGACCTACACCGTCAGCGGCAAAGCGCCCGCGCTGAAACTCAACGGCGTTCTGACGCAGAGCGGCGTGGACGATTTCAGCACGCTGGTGCCGGTTGAGATTCAGACAGCCCACGGCAGCGCCATCACCCGCTGGATCCGCTCTTCGGACGACCCGGTGCGTTTCACCGTTCCGCTGACGCAGGCGCCCGTGAAGGTGACGCTCGATCCGCACCGCGACGTACTGCGGCGGTGACCGCTCATCCGAAAGATAGCCTTCGAAAGATAGGCCGCCGGCCGCAACGGCCGCTTAGCGACGGCTGTTACTCTGGTAAGAGGCAATTATGATTGAAGATCTGCTGCAACCCCGCCACCTGCTGGTCATCCTGGCGGTGGCCCTCCTGATGTTCGGCCCCAAGAAACTGCCCGAAATGGGCAAAGGTTTGGCCGAAGGCATCAAGGGCTTCAAAAACGCCATCAAGATCCCCGAAGGCTCCGGCTCCGACTCCGAGAAGGCGTAAGCGCTAACCCGACCTTCGCAGTTGGGCTGAGAATCCGGGCAAAAACCGCCGCGGCGGGACGGTAACGGCTTCACTGTCAACCAGAACATTTTCGCGATCGCTTGTAGTGCAAAC
>Ga0335085_10006863_pt1 | contig 17864 bp, 19 predicted proteins | sample Lox_Sample_45_FD_206712 | JGI IMG/M metagenome (GOLD analysis project Ga0335085, IMG submission 206712) | Soil microbial communities from Loxahatchee National Wildlife Refuge, Florida, United States - Lox_Sample_4.5 | ecosystem: Environmental > Terrestrial > Soil > Wetlands | place: USA...
CCTGAAAAAACCGCGACACGAGGGGGAGGATCACGACGATGGCGGCGAAGAAGCGAGGATCGCTGACGCGCAAACCGGCCACGACCTCAAAATCGGCGAAATCCCGGAAGTCGGCCAGGCCGGCGCCGGCGGGGCGCGTCGCCCAGCTCGAGGCGATGGTCGGCAGGCTGCGCGCGAACCTGGCCGCCGAGGTCAAGCGGCGCAAGCTCGACCAGCGCGTAGTGGCCGAGGCCAGGCGCGCCCGCGACGCGGTCGCGAGGCAGATGACGGCGCTGCGGGCGCAGAGAACCACGCTCGCGGCGCAAATCAAACGCGCGGCGAAGGAAAACCAGACGCTCGAGCAGGCGCGAAAGACGGCGCTCGCCATGGTCGAAGAGTTGCGCGCCGAACTGCACGACAAGAGCGAGGAGGTGCGCCGTACTTCAGCCGAGCTGGCCAAGCTCGCGCGGGAGTCGGCCACCCGGGCACGCGAGATTATGCATAGCCGCGGCCTCGCGGCTGAGCCGCCTCACGAGCCCGAGATCGAACTCCCTCACGACGACGAACCTTTCGACGACGAGCCGTTCACCGGCGGCGAAAAGCCGCCGATCTAGCCGTCCCCGCAGGGTCGCGCGGCGTCTCCCGGGGCGCCGACGCACGGCATCGGCAACCGGATGCGCGCCCGCCCGCGGGCCGGCGCGCATCCGGACGAAAAAGCAATAATCAGAAAACTTGCCTTGACAGAGCCTTACTGAGCGGCAGACGGCGCGGCCGCAGGACTTGCTTCCGCTGCGCCGCCGCTGGGCGCTGTTTCGCCGCCGGCCGCGGGGCTTGCTTCGGCTGAAGCCGCGGGCGCGGAGCTTTCGGGTGCGGGCTGTTCGCTCTTCTGACAGGCAGCCGCCGCGAAGAACATCGGGATCAAGGCCAGAACCAGATATTTGCGCATCGCAAACCTCCTTGATGAGGGAGACCCCCAACGCCAACCTACTTCGCCCGCCAAGCGTAGTTCAAGCTCGGCGGCGGCCGCTCGCGAGCCGGCTGTTCGCGAAATCACCGGGAAATTTTGCCTGTCGCTGCCGCAGTATGTATTATTGCGGGCGAAGTAGCCTAGGAGGTCGTGGTTGTGGCAGGGCGTCGTCGTTTTGGTATGTCGGCGAGAATGCTCGAATGTGTGGGGGCGGAGCACGTGGTCGAACACGACATGGACATGAAACGCGCCGGGTCGCAGGAATCTCCTGTGACCTCGCGCTTGTTCGATCTCGTGCGCTGGCTTACGCCAGGCGAGCGTCCGACAGGCTCGCCGATGCGCTCGGTGGCGCGCGAGATCGAGGAGTTGTGGCCGTCGCGCGATCGGTAGACGCCGGCCGCACCGCTTCGCGCGCGTAAAAAAACGTTCTCTTGAATCTTCCGCTTCGAAGGATCATCTTCGAAGTACCGCGTCGGGGGAAAACTTCGGGGGGAAAACTCTGATGGACGATATCGTCCGCATCTCCAGCGCCGCGCCCTGGGAACCAATCTTCGGCTACTCGCGCGCCGTAAGGGCGGGCGACTGGGTCGCGGTGTCGGGCAGCACCGGGCTCGACGAGCACGGTCAGCTGACAGGCCGCGGACAGATTTACGTCCAGACGCGCCAGGCGATCAGCAATATTGCTGCGGCGCTGCGCCGGCTGGGAGTAGGGCTCGAGCGCGTCGTGCGCACCCGGGTTTACGTGACCGAACTCGATCGTTTCGGCGACGTCGCACGCGCGCATCAGGAGATGTTCGGCGCGGCGCCGCCCGCCTCGACCGTGGTCCAGGTCGCCCGCCTGGTCCATCCCGACATGCTGGTGGAGATCGAAGCCGACGCGTACGCCGGCCCCGCGGCGACGACGGTGGCGCGGCCCACGGTCGCGGTTCGCGCCGTACCCGCATCCAAAGGCCGCGTGCCGCGCAAGGGCGCGATGGCGCCGGCGGCGCGTCCGCGGCGCAAGACCGCGCGCCGCCGCTAAGGCACTATCGCTTCTAATGGATCGCGCGCGCCGCGCTCCGGCCAGCGCGCTATCGGTTCAATACGACGTGATGATGCGGCGCGCGGTTTAGCGCCGAGGCAAATGCGCCCGTAGCGCTGCTGATGTAGGGCTGCGGGAACAGGCCGATAACGACCGTGCCGATCGCCGCGATGACCAGCGCCGCGACCAGTGCCGGCCGCGTGCGCATCGGCTCCGGCTCCACGCCGCCTTCGCGCGCGTACATCGCGATCAGCACCGACAGATAGTAGTAGGCCGACATCACGCTGTTGAGCACGGCGATTACCGTCAGCCACACGAGGTGCGCGTCGAGCGCCGCGGAGAAGATGTAGAACTTGCCGAAGAAGCCGGCGAGCGGCGGCACGCCGGTCAGCGACAGCATGAAGAGCGCCATCGCGGCCGCGAGCATCGGATGGCGCGTCGCGAGGCCGCGATAGTCCGCGATATCGTCCTGACGCGCGCCGCGCCGCTCGAGCGCGACCACCACGGCGAAGGCGCCGAGGTTGGTGAAGACGTAACCGAGCAGGTAGTAGAGGATCGCTCCGCCCGCGCGCGGTGAATCGACCGCGGTCATCCCGACCAGGATGTATCCGGCGTGCGCGATCGCCGAGTACGCGAGCATCCGCTTGATATTCGTCTGCACCAGAGCGGCCAGGTTGCCCACGGTCATGGTCAGCGCGGCCATCACCCACATCACCGTCGTCCATTGCGGGCCGAGCGGCGCCAGGTGGACCATGAAGACGCGGACGAAGGCGGCGAAAGCCGCGGCCTTCACGCCCACCGCCATGAATCCGGTAATCGGCGTGGGTGCGCCCTCGTAGGCGTCGGGCGTCCACATATGGAAGGGCACGGCGGCGACCTTGAAGCCGAAGCCGATCAGCAGGAGACCGAGTCCGGCGAGCAGCAGGGCGTTATCGGTGGCGGGACGCGAGAGGGCGGCCTCGATCGGCTCGAGCTTGACCGAGCCGGTGGCACCATAGATGAGCGCGATGCCGTAGAGCAGGAAGCCGGTCGAGAATGCGCCGAGGAGAAAGTACTTGAGCGCGGCCTCATTGGAGCGCGGGTCGCGGCGCAAAAAGCCGGCCAGCGCATAGACCGCGATCGACATCGTCTCGAGGCCGAGGAAGATCACGATCAGATCGTCGGCCGCCGCCATCAGCATCATGCCGAGCGCGGCGAACATCAGCAGCGCGTAGTACTCGGCGCCGGGCAACCGCGCGTCGGCCGCGTACTCGACGGAAATCAGCGCGGTCATCGCCGAGGCGATCAGCACCAGCAATTCGAAGTAAGCGCTGTAGCTGCTGACCGAGAGCGCGCCCGAAAAGGTGAGCGACGGAGGCCCGCTGAAGAGCAGCATCGTCAGGATCGCGGCGAAGACGAACAGCGCGATCGACAGAATCCCGAGGGCGCCGCTCTCCTCGTCGTCGGTCTCGACGCCGGCGAGCAGCACGCCCATCGCGCCCGCGCCGACCACGATGAGCGGCAGGATAGGCACCCAGGCGAAGTTGATAACGCTCCAGTTGAACTGGGTCATTTGGGGGCCACGGATTTGGCTTCGGCGAGCGCGGCGAGTGCGTGGGCCTCGCGATGCTCGCCGTCGATTCGCGCCTGCGCGGCGTGGACGCGGCCCAAAAGCGCGCCCACCGACGGCTCCATCCGGCTGAGCAGCGGCCGCGGATAGAGCCCCATCAGGAGCATCAGCGCGATAAGCGGCGCCATCACCGCCAGTTCGCGCGCGTTCAGATCGGCGATCGTGCGGTTGACGGCGTGCGTGATCGGACCGAACATCACGCGCTCGTAGGCATAGAGCATGTAGAGCGCGCCGAGGATAAGGCCGGCGACGCCGACTTCGGCGGCGAGCGATTTGCTGAGGTAAGTGCCGAGCAGGATCAGGAACTCGCCGACGAAGCCGTTAAGCCCGGGCAATCCGATCGACGAGAGCATCACCACCATGAAGACGGCGGCGTAGATCGGCACGCTCTTCCAGAGCCCGCCGAACTCGGAAATCTCGCGCGTGTGGCGGCGCAGGTAGATCATCCCGATCAGCAGGAACAGGCCGCCGGTCGAGATTCCATGGTTCAGCATCTGGTAGATCGCGCCCTGCACGCCCTGCGGGTCGAGCGCGAAGATCCCGAGCATCACGAAGCCCAGGTGGCTGACCGAGGAGTAGGCGACGAGGCGCTTGAGGTCCGGCTGGACCATCGCGACCAGCGCGCCGTAAACGATTCCCACCACCGCGAGCGCCAGGAAGAGCGGCGCCGCCTCGATCGCGATCTCCGGAAAGAGCGGAATCGCGAAGCGCAGGAAGCCGTAGGTTCCCATCTTGAGCATCACGCCGGCCAGGATCACCGAGCCCGCGGTAGGTGCCTCGGTATGCGCGTCGGGCAGCCAGGTATGCACCGGCCACATCGGCACCTTGATCGCAAAGGCGAGCGCGAAGGCCGCGAACAGCCACGTGGCTTCGGAATGGCTTAGCGGCACGCCGTAGAGCTCGGGCAAATCGAAGGTCAGTTGGCCCAGATGCGCGCGGGTCGCAGCGACCAGGTAAAGGATCGCGACCAGCATCAGGATCGAGCCGAGCATCGTGTACAGGATGAACTTGAAGGCGGCGTAGTATTTGCGCCCATGCCCCCAGATGCCGATGAGGAAGTACATCGGGATCAGCATCAGCTCCCAGAACACGTAGAACAGGAAGAGATCGACCGCGAGCAGCGCGCCCAGCAGCCCCATCTCCAGCACCAGCATGAAGAAGCAGAACTCGCGCGGCCGCGTCGCGATATCGCCGCCGCCCGAATAGAGCATCGAGAGCGAGAACAGCACCGTGGTCAGCATCACCAGGAAGAGGCTGATCCCGTCCACCCCGAGGTGATACGAGATGCCGAACTGGGGAATCCACGCGGCCCGCTCGACGAACTGATAGCCGGCCTGCGAGGGGTCGAACGCCATGAACAGATAGATCGAGATGGCGAGCGGGATGAGCGAGAAGATGAAGCCGGAGCGCCAGGTCGCGCGCTCCTCGGGCTGCGCCAGCACGAACAGCGCGCCCAACAGCGGCGTGAAGATAACCGCGGTCAGCCAGGAACCACCCATCAGCGCACCATCACCAGGTAAACGTAGTAGGCGACGATCCCGACCGCGCCCACCAGATAGACGAACGCGTAGGCCTGGACGTTGCCGGTCTCCGAGCGCCGCGTGGCCTCGCCCGCTTCCTCGAAACCCGCGCCGGTGCCGTCCACGACGCCGTCGATTATGCCGCGATCGACGCCGCGTGCCAGCACGTTTTCCGATCCCCAGAAAAGGAAGCGCCCGAAGATCGCGTTGTAAAGCTCGTCAACGTAGTACTTGCCCATCAGCACCCGGTAAAAGGCGCCGACGCGCGCGGCGATCCGATCGGGCAACTCGGGCTCGCGGATATAAAGGACGTGGGCCGAGAGAAAGCCGACCAGCGTCGCCAGCAGCGCGACCAGTCCGACCGCGCCCGTCGCGGCGCCGTGCGCGGCCTCGGTATGGAACCTGCCCAGCACTGGCGCCATCCAGCGCGTGAACGCGCCGCCCCAAAGCCACCCCGCCGGCAGCTCGACCCATCCGCCGACGACCGAGAGCACGCCCAGGATGATGAGCGGCACGGTCATCACGGGCGGCGATTCATGCGGATGCTTGCCGGGGGCGACGCGCGAGCTTCCGTGAAAGGTCATGAACAGCAGGCGGAACATGTAGAAGGCGGTGAGGCCGGCGGTAAAGATGCCGAGGAGCCAGAGCCCGCTGAAACCCGCGGCGTAGGTGCGCTCGAGTATCAGGTCCTTCGAGAAGTAGCCCGAGAACCCGGGCACCGCGCTGATTGCGAGCGTCGCCGCGAGCATCGTGGCGTAAGTTATCGGCATCCGTTCGCGCAGCCCGCCCATCCGGGTCATGTCCTGCTCGCCGTCGAGTCCGTGGATTACCGAGCCGGCGCACAGGAACAGCAGCCCCTTGAAGAACGCGTGCGTCATTACGTGAAAGATTCCCGCCGCGAACGCGCCCGCGCCCACGCCCATGAACATGTAGCCGAGCTGGCTGATGGTCGAGTAGGCGAGCACGCGCTTGATGTCGGTCTGGACCACCGCGACCGTGGCGGCGAAAAACGCGGTCACCGCGCCGACGACCGCGACGACGTACATCGCGTCGGGCGCTAGCGTGTAAAGGAAATTGAGCCGCGCCATCATGTAAACGCCCGCGGTCACCATCGTCGCCGCGTGGATGAGCGCGCTTACCGGCGTAGGGCCGACCATCGCATCCGGCAGCCACACATAGAGTGGAATCTGCGCCGACTTGCCGGTCGCGCCGAGCAGCAGCAACAGACCAGCCGTCGTCGCCACCGGCGTGAGCAGCGCGCGATGCGCGTCGAGCTCGGCGAAGTTCAGCGTCCACACGCCGTGCGCGGCGAGCGCCGAGAGGATCGCGAGGATGCCCAGGATGAAGCCCGCGTCGCCCACGCGGTTGACCACGAAAGCCTTGCGCCCGTTGTAGGCGAACTGGGCGTTGTCGTACCAGAACGCGATAAGGAGGTAGGAGCAGAGGCCCACCCCTTCCCATCCGACGAACATCAGCAGCAGGTTGTCGGCCAGCACCAGCACGAGCATCGAGAGCGCGAACAAATTCAGGTAGGCGAAGTAGCGCGCGTAGTCTTCGTCATGCGCCATGTAGCCGACGGAGTAGAGATGGATTACCGCGCCGACGCCGGTCACGATCAGCGTCATCACGGCCGAGAGCGCGTCGAGGCGGAGCGCGATCGCGGTATGGAACTGCCCCGCGACAATCCACGGCCATAGTGTCGTTTCGAGCGCCGCACCGGCGGGCATCGACGCAAGGCGCGCAAAGCCCCACAGCGCAATAAGGAAGGCGAGAAAGATCACCCCCGGGCCGACGAGGTTGACCGCACCGCGTCCGGCGCGCCGGCCCCAGAACACGTTGAACAGGAAGCCGGCTGCCGGCAAAAGCAGGATCAGCGCGAGTGCAGGAAATTGAGCCGTCATGATTGGGGCCGTCAGGGGTTCGCCGCCGTTTCGCTCACCAGCGCATCAGGTTGAGTTCGTCTGCGTTGACGGTCTCGCGGTTGCGGAAGATCGAAATGATAATCGCAAGACCGACCGCGGCCTCGGCGGCCGCCACCGTCATCACGAAGAAAACGATCACCTGCCCGTCCATCGAGCCGAGCCGGCGCCCCAGCGCGACGAACGCCAGGTTGACCGCATTGAGCATGATCTCGATCGACATGAAGATCACGATGACGTTGCGCCGCAGGAGCACGCCGGCCGCGCCGATCGCGAACAAGAGGGCGCTCAGTCCCACGAAGTAGCTCATCGGTACCATCGTCAGGCGCCCCTCTCCGAGCTCGCCGCGGCGGCGCCCGCCGCCATCGCCTGCGCGGAAACGCCCCGCCGCGACGGCTCGCGGCGGGCGAGCGCGACCGCGCCGACGATGGCGGCGAGCAGCAGGACCGAGGTGATCTCGAAGGCCACCAGGTAGTCGGCAAAAAGTGTGGTCGCGAGCATGTCGAGCGATCCGTAGCCGGGCGGGGCGGCCGCCTGCGCGCCGCCCGCGGTGGGCGCGTGTCTAAGCAGCAGGAACAGCTCGGCGACCAACGCGGCGCAGAGCAGCCCCGAGATCGCCTTGACCGCGAGATAGCCGGGCGCGCTGCGCAATTCGGTCTGCAGGTTGAGCAGCCAGATCACGAACAGGAACAGGACCATGATCGCGCCGGCGTACACGATCGCCTGCAGGAAACCGACCGTCACGGCGTCGAGGCCGATGAAAATCACCGCGAGCGTGAGCAGCGTCGCCACCAGCGAGAGCAGGCAGTGGACGGGGTTGCGCTGCGCCACCGTGCCGAGCGCCGAGATCACCGCGAGCGTGGCGAGAAACATGAATACGCCGGGCGTCATCTCATCGCGCTCCCGAGGTCAGCACCACGACGATCGCCGTGACCACGATATTGGCCAGTCCGAGCGGCACCAGCCCCTTCCATCCCAGGCGCATCAGCTGGTCGTAGCGAAAGCGCGGCAGCGTCCAGCGGATCAGGATCTGCAGCCAGCAGAACAGGACCGTTTTGATCATGAACGACACGAGGCCGAGAATCGCGACCAGCAGCTGCGGGAGCGCCAGATGGGCGCCGCCGGGGAAGTGGAAGCCGTCGCGATAGAGCCACGGCACCTGCCATCCGCCGAAGAAGAACACCGTGATCAGCACCGCGACCAGCACGATCTCGGCAAAGTCGGTCATCATGAAGACCGCCTGCTTGCCGCCCGAATATTCGGTGAAGTAACCCGCGACGAGCTCGGATTCGCCCTCGGGTAAATCAAACGGCACGCGCTTGGACTCGGCCATGCCGGCCACGAGCAGCATCAGGAAGGCGACCGGCTGCAGGCAGATTCCCCAGCGCGGCAGAAAACCGAACCATACTCCGCCCTGCGCCCGGCACATCTCCTGCAAATCGAGCGTGCCGTATGTCATCACGACCGCGATGATCGCGAGGCCGAGCCCGATTTCGTACGAAATCATCTGCGCGCTCGCGCGAATCCCGCCGAGCAGCGCCCAGCGATTGTTCGACGACCATCCCCCGAGCGCCACTCCATAAACGCCGATACCGATCGTCGCGAGCACATAGAGCGCCGCGGCGTTGATATTGGCCGCCTGCAGCGTGATCGTGCGCGAACCGATCTGCACCACGTCGCCGAACGGCACCACCGCAAAGGTGATGATCACCGGGAACAGCGCGAGAAACGGCGCGAGCGCGTGCAGGAACTTGTCGGCGCCGTCGGGGACGAAGTCTTCCTTGGTGAAAAGCTTCAGCGGATCGGCGATCAGCGTGTTGACCAGCCCCAGGTTGGGCAGGCCCATCCGCTTGCCGAACCCGGTGATCGCGGCGCGATTCGCGCCGATCCGGTCCTGGATTAGCGCGCTGCCCTTGCGCTCGAACCATAGCAGCACGCCCGCCAGGTTGAGCACCATCACCACGACCACGATCGCCTTGATCGCTTCTATCAGCAGGTCAATCAGCACGGCGGGCAAGCTCGTCGATAAGTCGCGCGGCGGATTCCTCGGTCAGATTTTCGTGGTAGCGCTCGTGGTTGAGCTGGAGCACCGGCGCGGTTGCGCACGAGGCCAGGCATTCGACGAGGCCCAGGGTGAATTTGCCGTCCGCGGTTGTCTGGCCGGGCGCGATGCCGAGCTTGCGTCCGATCGCATCGGCGACGCGGTCGGCCCCGCGCAGCCGGCACGACAGATTGCCGCAGACCTCCAGATGCCAGCGCCCGACCGGCGCGCGATAGAACATCGAGTAGAAGCTGACCACCGCATGGACATGCGCGGGCGGCAGCTCCATCAACCCGGCGACGTATTGCTCGACCGCGGGCGAAATCCAGCCGAACTCGCGCTGGGCGATCCATAGCGTCGGCAGCAACGCGGCCTGGCGGGTCGGATAACGCCCGAGCAGCGCGCGGTATTGCTCGAGGGCTGCGGGAGAAAAACGTACTTCAGAGCTGGTCGCGGCCGACTGCACGATAAGCTGACCTTCAATCGGAGAATTGTCCGGTTCAGAGAACTAATGGCCAATCCAGAAATCCTAAAATAGGTAACTCAAATCGCTGCCCCGCGCCAGAGCGCCGAGCCGGGGCTTGTCGATGTGTTCGAAATCGTCGCACGCGGTTGGGCCAGAGGTTGTGTCCACCGGATACACATGGCCGCGCACGGCGGTCTGCAAACTTCGAGACAGTCAGCAGTCATCGAGCCGGCTACGAGGCACGCTCATTGCTACTTGGAAACTGTGAAGGACATCTACCTCTAACTGGCAGGCTGGACGCCATTGCACAGGGCAGACGAAAGGTATGACGACCCCGGAGAAAGTTGATGCTCGCTGCCCTTGAACCAGACCTCGCCGAACCGGCGCTGCTCCATCGACGCCCGGGGTCTTTTATCCCGTCGAATTCCGCACCGGCAAATCGTGCCGCGAAGCGCATACATGCGACTCACTATAACGTCCTCTTCCTGTGCGCCGACAATTCGGTCAACAGCACGCTGGCTGAGGCGTTGCTCCGTCGATGGGGCGGCGAGAGGTTTCGGGCCTTCAGCGCCGCCGTAAGCCGCCGCGCGGGGATCCATCCGCTTGCGGCGGAATTTCTCAGGGCACAGCGGTTATGGCATCCGGCGCTCTACTCGAAGAGCTGCCGTAAGTTCCTCGCACCGGACGCGCCGATGGATTTCGTTATAAGCGTCGGAGAGCAGGTGCCCGAAGGATTGCCGCAAGCCTGGCCGGGCCATCCCGAGGTGATTCACTGGCACATATCCGATCCCAAGCTGAACGGCAGCCCCAAGGAACAGGCCAATTCTCTAAGAAAGACGTTCGTGGAGCTCGAAAACCGGGTCCGGCTGTTCGTGCTCGTCTACGAGCGGGAAGCTAAGAAAATCGCCCGCGCCGCCGCCTGAAGATCGACCGCAGCCCTATCCGTCAGGGCTTTCCTCCCTGCTACCCGCAAACTTGCGGCAATCCGGCGACTGGGCTATGGTCCGCCCGTCGGCCGGGGACGCCGATATTTATATAGTTGCGACACCGCTTCATCACAGGAATCGCGATCGTCGGGATCGCTATAACCGGGGCCCGCGCCGGCATTTGCGGGGCGCGAGTGCGATGAGAGTTATCGCGGGCGAGGCGCATGGACGGCGGCTTCGCGCGCCGCGTGGCCTTGAGACGCGTCCCGCCACGGCCCGCGTGCGAGCGTCGATCTTCTCGCGCCTCGCGGCGCGCACCGAGCTTGCGGGCGCGCGCGTGCTCGATCTTTTCGCAGGCAGCGGCTCGCTCGGGCTCGAGGCGCTCTCGCGCGGCGCGGCGCGCGCGGTCTTCGTCGATTCCTCGCGCGCCGCGGCGGCCGCGATTCGCGGCAACCTCCGCGTGCTGGGCCTCGAGGCGCGCGCCGAGGTCGTCGCCGCGAGCGTCGAGCGCGCGATTGCGGCGTTCACGGCGCGCGGCGCGCGCTTCGACCTGGTGTTCGTCGACGCGCCCTATCGCAAAGACACGAGCGCCGCCGTGCTGGACGCGATTGTCGCGGGCGGATTGCTGGGCGAGGGCGCTTACGTGGTCGTGCGGCGAGCCGTCCGCGCGCCGCAGATTTCTGCGGCGGGGCTCGAAGCGATCAACAGTGCAACCCTGGGCGATCACCGGATCGTCCTTTACCGCGCGCCAGCGGCGCGCTAGGTCGGACAGCGGCACGGCATGGTGAACAAAGGCAAGGAATCGGCGCCCAGGAGCGCGATCTACCCGGGGACGTTTGACCCGATTCACAACGGGCACATCGACGTCATCCGTCGCAGCGTCGCGATCTTCGATGAAGTAATCGTCGCGGTGGCCTACAATCCGCACAAGGACCCCGCGCTGTTCACGCCCGACGAGCGCGTCGAGATGATCCGCGAGACCATCCGCGACCTCGAACCGCGCGCGCGCGTGGACAAGTTCAGCGGCCTCTCCGTCGATTACGCCCAGCGCATCGGCGCCCGCATCATCATTCGCAGCCTCCGCGCCGTGACCGACTTCGACTACGAGCTGCAGATGGCGCACATGAACAACCAGATGTGGCCGCAGGTCGAAACCGTCTTCCTCTTCGCCAACCCCAAGCTCTTCTTTTCGGCCTCGCGCCTCATCAAGGAAGTCGCAAGCTATGGCAAGCGGCTCCCCGAGCTCGTGCCCGAGCTGGTGATGAACCGGCTGCGCGCGAAGCTCAAAATCGACTGAACGCAGGCGGTCTGCTAGGCTTGGCTCTCCCGCGCGCCGCCACGGCGGACGCGCCGGGAAATCTCGTCGAAGAAATTGCCGCAATCCCGGATCAGGATCCCCAGATGCTCAAGCTCAACCGCAGAGTAGCCGCGATCAAGTCGTCGGCCACCTTGGCCGCCGACGCCCGCGCGACCGAACTCAGGGCCGCCGGCATTGATGTCATCCCGCTTGCCGCCGGCGAGCCCGATTTCGATACCCCCGAACGCATCAAGGAGGCCGCGCGCCGCGCGCTCGTCAGGGGGCTCACCAAGTACACGCCCGTCGCCGGCACGCGCGAGCTCAAGGAAGCGATCCGCGTAAAGCTCAAGCGCGACAACAATCTGGAGTACGAGCCCGCCGAAATCATGGCCTCGGCCGGCAGCAAGCCCGCCGAGTACAATCTGATCGCGAGCCTGTTCGACGAGGGCGACGAGGTCATCGTGCCGACCCCGGCGTGGGTCAGCTTCGTCGCGATGATCCAGCTAAGCGGCGCCGAGCCCAAGCTCGTCGCCTGTCCGGAGAGCGACGGCTTCCTGCTCGATCCCGAGCGGCTGCGCAGCGCCATCACCCCGCGCACCCGCGGCATCATGCTCAACTCGCCCTCCAATCCGACCGGAGCGGTGTACAACGCGGCGCAGCTCGCCTCGCTCGCGCGCGTGCTGATGGAATTTCCCGACGTATGGGTGATGTCGGACGACGCCTACGAGCATATCGCGTACGTCAGCGGCGTCCCGCACATCTTCGCGATCGAGCCGCGCCTCAAGCAGCGCGGCATCGTGTTCAACACTCTCTCGAAGGCCTACGCGATGACCGGATGGCGCATCGGCTTCGCCGCCGGGCCGCGCGAGGCGATCGCCGCGGCGACGCGCCTGCAGAGCCAGAACAGCGGCAATCCCAATTCGATCGCGCAGGCCGCCGCGGTCGAGGCGCTGACCGGGCCGCAGGACGAGGTCGCAACGATGGCGGCCGAGTTCCGCGCGCGCCGCGATCTCGTGGTCGAGCGCGTGCGCCGGCTTCCCGGCTTCAGCCTCCCCAACGTGCCCGACGGCGCCTTCTACGCGTTTCCCAACGTCTCGGCGATGCTCAGGCGCGAATACAAGGGCGCGCCGATCGGCCACGGCGACCGCCTCGCCTCGATCATCCTCGACGACGCGCAGGTCGCGATCGTCGGCGGCAACGATTTCGACGCGCCCAACCACGTGCGGCTCTCGTACGCGACCTCCCGCGAGAAGCTCGTCGAGGCGTTCGATCGGATCGAACGCCTGGCGCGCGAAATCATGCGCTAGGAATTCGGTCGCAACGAAATCCTGCGCAACGAGATCTTGCGCAAACTAATTCCTTGGGTGGTCAGGTTTTCGCGCGGCCAGCCGCGGTGCGCCATGGCGCGGGCAGCTCGCCCGTGCGGATAAAGCGGAGGTAGTCGGCGAGAATTTCTGCGTGATCGAAGGCGAGCGGCGCGGGCGGAGCGTCGGCCGCGAAGAGTCCGATCGCCTTGGCGTCGTCGGCCGCTCGCGGCTCGCCCTGGGCGCGGCCGACATAAACTACCGTGACCGTATGGCCGCGCGGGTCGCGACCGGGGCGTGAATAGACTCCCAGCAAGGCGCGCAGCTCGACTTCGAGCGTCGTCTCCTCGCGCAACTCGCGCACGGCCGCGTCCTCGACCGCCTCGCCGACATCGACGAAGCCGCCCGGAATCGCCCATCCGAAGGGAAAATTGCGCCGCTCGATAAGGACGATCTGGTTTCCGATTTCGGCGATCACGTCGGCCGCGATCGGAGGACATACTGGCCTCGGCATGGATGAAAGGTTAACACGCGCCCGCCCCGCCGGTCACCCGCCGCCGGGAAATTCTAAAACTCCTCCCCCAAGGACAAGGGTTCTGGGCCTCCTAACCTCCTCCCCAGTCTTGGGGAGGATAGAGGAGAGGGTCGAGCGAGGAAGCGCCGGATGTGTCACTTCGGCGCTTTCTCGTGCTGATTCTTCCGCATCGCGCGATTGCACGGGTGCATTAGGCCTCAGCGCACCGTTTGACAACGGATCATCCGCGCCACAAAGTTCTCCACTGACATGCAAGTTGCCCGGCTCTACGACTTCGGCGATATCCGCGTCGAGCACGATCCGCGCCCCGCGCCCGGCCCGGACGAAATCCTCGTCCGCGCCCGCGCCTGCGGCATCTGCTCCGGCGACATCATGCCCTGGTACATCCGGCGCAAGGCCCCGCTCGTGCTCGGCCACGAGCCGGTCGGCGTGGTCGAGGAAGTCGGTGCCTCGGTGCGCGGCTTTCGCCGCGGCGATCGCGTCTTTGTCCATCATCACGCGCCCTGCTTCGAGTGCGCGTCCTGCCGGCGCGGCGAGTACGTGCAATGCGCGACCTGGCGCGCGACCAAAATCGTGCCGGGCGGGATGGCCGAGTTCTTCGTGGTCGGCGCGCAGAACCAACGCGACACGCTGCGCCTGCCCGACGCGCTTTCCGACGCCGACGGCGTGCTGGTCGAGCCCGCCGCATGCGTCGTCAAGTCGCTCCGCCGCTCCGGACTCAAGCGCGGCGAAAGCATCCTCGTGATCGGCCTTGGAATCATGGGCATGATGCACGTGGTGCTGGCGCGCCATCTCGGCGCCGGCAAAATAATCGGCGCCGATCTGTTCGAGACCCGCGCGCGCCGCGCCGAAGCGCTGGGCGCGGACGCGGGCCTCGTCGTATCCGGCGATAACCTCGTCGAGCAGGTGCGCGAGGCGACCGGCGGCGCGATGGCCGACGTGGTGATCGTCGGCCCCGGCAGTTCGAAGGCGATCGCGCAGGGCGTCGCCGCCGCCGGCAAGGGCGCGACCGTGGTGCAGTTCACCGCGACCCCGCCCGAAGACGAGATCACGCTGAGTCCCCACGATCTCTATTTCAACGAGACGCGGCTCGTGCCGAGCTATTCCTGCGGTCCCGACGATACACGCGAGGCGATGGCGCTGGTCGAGCGCTCGATTCTGAGCGCCGGCGACCTGGTGACCCATCGCTTCCCGCTAAAGCGCGTGACCGAGGCCTACGCGATGGCGCAGAAGCCGGAGTCGCTGAAGGTGATCGTCACCTTCGGCGAGCAGGCGTAGTCGGGCGCGGGCGCCGGCGCATACCGGCGCGCTCGCTTACAGATGCTCCGCGATTGAATTGCGCCGGAGAAGGGCCGCAAGAGTTCTCGCGCGGCTTACCGGGCTTCGCCAAGTGCGGCCGTTATGGCCCACAAGCAAGGAAAAGGGCGGTCTTGAGCCGCCCTTTTCCTTTGCAGGCTTTCGGAAACTACGGAGTCGACGGCGCAGGAGCCGCAGGCGCCGGAGCGGCGGCTCCGCTGTCCGACGGAGCGGGCGCTGCAGCAGAAGGGGCCTTGTGCATCACGTGATGATGAACGTGGTGCACGACGTGATGATGAATCACGTGATGACCGCCTTCGGTCTTCATCGAGATCGCCTCAGCGCGATCTGCAGCCGCCTTGGCGTCGGCGGCGGCCTGCTCGGTGCGCGTCGCGGCAGCCTGGGCAGCGGCGGCCGACTGCTGCGCCGAGTTCGCGGCGGCCTCAGCGCTCTGCGCCGAAGAGGCCGCCTGCGTGGCGGCTGCCTGAGCCTTTTGCGCGGCGTCCTGGCCAGCGCATCCGGCGAGCAGCGACAGAGCCAATGCAGCCCCGGCAAACCCGATCAATTTCGACGGTTTTAGAACTTCCATCCTGATTCCTTCCTCCCTTACAAGTAGGCGATGACCATCTGACCAGTTAGAAATAATCCCAACGAAACTGCCATGCCGGGCTGGTCACAGAACACAATAAATCTTGCACAAGTCGTTACGGGCCGCAATCAGCCGCGCTTATATCTCGACTCTCGTCAACTCAAGCCCTGCTTGTACATTTCGACCGTAGAACGCCGCTTGCGCAAGCCAGCTATCCATAGGTGATATTAATATTCGTCTTCGAGGCCCGTGTATTCGGAGCCGCCCATCCCGCCGCCCATTCCGCCCATGCCTCCCATCCCGGGCATCCCGCCCATTCCACCCATACCGCCCATGCCCGGCATTCCGCCCATTCCGCCCATTGCGCCCGGTGGCATCGCCGGCGCGGGCGCTGCCTTCTTCGGCGTCTCGGCGATCGCCGCTTCCGTCGTGAGCATCATAGCGGCCGCGCTAACCGCGTTCTCGAGCGCCGAGCGGACCACCTTGGCCGGGTCGATCACGCCCGCCTTGAAGAGGTCTTCGAATTCGCCGGTCGCGGCATTGAAGCCGTAATCGCCCTTGCCCTCGATCACGCGATTGTAAACGACGGCCGGCTCCTCGCCGGCATTGCGCGCGATCTGGCGCAGCGGCTCGCTCATCGCGCGCGCGACGATTTCGGCGCCGGCCTTGCGCTCGCCCGAAAGCTTCAGCCCCTGGACCGCCTTGACAGCGCGCGCGAGCGCCACGCCGCCGCCCGGGACCACCCCTTCCTCGACCGCCGCGCGCAGCGCATGCACCGCGTCATCGACGCGCGCCTTGCGCTCCTTGAGTTCGACCTCGGTGGCCGCGCCGACCTTGATCACGCCGACTCCGCCGACCAGCTTGGCCAACCGCTCCTCGAGCTTCTCGCGATCGTAGTCGGAGGTGGTCTCCGCGATCTGCGTGCGGATCTGGTTCATGCGCGCCTGGATTTCCGGCTTCTTGCCCGCACCGCCGACCAGCGTGGTGTTGTCCTTGTCGATGAACGCGCGGCGGCATTTGCCGAGCACGTTGAGCTGCAGGCTCTCCAGCTTGAGCCCCATCTCTTCCGCGATCACCTGACCGCCGGTCAGGATCGCCATGTCGGTCAGCATCTCCTTGCGCCGATCGCCGAAGCCTGGCGCCTTGACCGCCGCCACCTTAATCGTCCCGCGCAGCTTGTTCACCACCAGCGTGGCCAGCGCCTCGGACTCGACGTCCTCGGAGACGATCAGCAGCGGCCGGCCCGCCTGCACGACCTTCTCGAGGATCGGCAGCAGGTCGCGCAGGCCGGTGATTTTCTTTTCGTGGAAGAGGATCAGCGGCTCGTCGAGCTCGACCGTCATCCGCTCGGGATTGGTCACGAAGTAGGGCGAGATGTAGCCGCGATCGAAACGCATCCCCTCGACCACCTCGAGCGCGGTCTCCAGCCCTTGCGCCTCCTCGACCGTGATCACGCCTTCCATCCCGACCTTGTCCATCGCGTCGGCGATGATTTTGCCGATCGTCTTGTCGCCGTTGGACGCGATCGTCGCGACTTGCACCATCCGCTCGCGATCCTTGACTGGCCGCGCCATCTCCTTGACCGCTTCGGCGGCCTTGCGCACCGCGGCTTCCATCCCGCGCTTCAGCTCCATCGGCGCCATTCCCGCCGCAAGCATCAGCATCCCCTCGCGCAGCACCGCGCGGGCGAGCACGGTCGCGGTGGTGGTGCCGTCGCCGGCGACGTCGGAGGTCTTCTGCGCAACCTCGCGAATCAGCTTGGCGCCCATGTTCTCGAACTTGTCTTCGAGGTCGATCTCCTTGACCACGGTGACGCCGTCCTTGGTGACGATCGGCGCGCCGAAGCTTTTCTGGATCATCACGTGGCGGCCCTTGGGGCCGAGCGTCACGCGCGCCGCCTCGGCGACCAGCGAGGCGCCCTTGACGATCCCGGCGCGGGACTTCTCATGCAGGTGGATGGTTTTCGATGCCATCGAATCAAATCTCCGTAAAAAGAAAATTCTAAAACTCTAAAGGCCCGTGCGCGCGCCGCCGCCGCCGCGAGGCTTCGTCGGCACGGCCCGTTCGATTTTAATCATGCCGGCGCGCATTGCCAGAGTTATCGTGCTTTGAGCCTTGCCGCCCGGCGTGCAAGGATAGCTTCCGTGAACACGACCCAGTCCAGCCAGCGATCCGGATACGCCGCCGCCGCACCTCTGGCGGCGCTCTTTAGCTTGTCCGCGGCGCTCGCGCTGCCGTTCACGGCCGCCGCGGCCCCGCAGAGATTACTCGCCCAGGCGCCCACCGCTTCGTTCGCTCAACGCTCTGCGGCGCGCCGCACTTTCCTCCGCCTCGCCCGTCAACTCGTTCAGGACGACGACGATGACGGCGCAGAGGGCTCAGGCGCCGACAAGGG
>Ga0335085_10006864_pt1 | contig 17864 bp, 15 predicted proteins | sample Lox_Sample_45_FD_206712 | JGI IMG/M metagenome (GOLD analysis project Ga0335085, IMG submission 206712) | Soil microbial communities from Loxahatchee National Wildlife Refuge, Florida, United States - Lox_Sample_4.5 | ecosystem: Environmental > Terrestrial > Soil > Wetlands | place: USA...
GGGACGCCGCCTGGTACCTGCTCATCGCGCGTTCCGGCTACGGGCCGAGCCTCGGCTCGGCCACGATGGCGCGCAGCGCCTTCTATCCGCTCTACCCGCTCGCCCTGCGCAGCGTGTCCTCGCTCTCGCTCGCCCCGGTGATCGCCGGCGTGCTCGTGTCCGTGGCGGCCCTCGGCGTGGCGCTGTACCTCCTGCACCGCCTCACGACCCTGGAGGTCCGCGCTGGCAGCATTCTTGCAAGCGGTCACGCGCCGCTCGCGCCGGCGGCCACCTCGCGCGGGAGAGAGGTGGCGCGCATCGCGGTCTTCGTCGTGGCCTTCGCGCCGATGGCCTTCTTCCTCTCGGCGCTCTACAGCGAGTCTCTCTACCTGGCGCTCTCGCTCGCGGTCTTCCTCTGCGCTCGCCGCGGGCGCTGGCCCCTTGTGGGGCTGATCGGGGCGCTCGCCGGAGCGACCCGGCCGACAGGGATACTGCTGATCGTCCCGGCGCTGATCCTCTACCTCTATGGGCCGCGCGAGGACCGGTCGCCGCCTCGCCCCGGCGGCGCCAGCTTCCCCGGGGTGCGCCTGCGGCCGGGAACGGGGCGCCTCGCCCTCGCCGATCTGGGCCGATCCCTGCGACCCCGCTACCACCTGCGCGCCGATGTTCTCTGGCTCGCGCTGATGCCCGCCGGGCTACTGCTCTTCATGGCCTACCTCGGGCTCGCCGGCGGCGACCCGACGACGCCGTTCTCGGCGCAGCAGCTCTGGGGTCGCGAGTTCGCCGGGCCGTTCGTGGGTCTTTGGCAGGGAGCCGTGGCCGCCTTCGAGGGGCTGCGTCAGCTGCTCTCTGGGCAGGCCCACCACGCCTACCTCGCGCAGGTCTCCGGCAACCCGCTGGTGAGCGCCTCCCACAACCTGCCGCTCTTCGTCTTCGCGGTCGGTGCGCTGGTGGCCACGTTCGGCGTGTTTCGCGTGCTGCCGCCCGCCTACGGCGCCTACACGCTGCTGGCGCTGGCGCTTCCGCTCTCATATCCGGTCAGCGCCGAACCGCTGATGTCGCTTCCGCGCTTCCTGCTCGTGCTGTTCCCGATCGCGATGTGGCTGGCGGGCTGGCTGGCGGACAGGCCCCGCGCGCGACTCATCCTGCTCGCCTCCTCTGCGCTCCTGATGGTGTTCTTCACGGGGGCGTTCGCCACCTGGCACTGGGTGTCCTGATTGAGGCCGGCTGACCTGGCGCGGGCGCCGGCGGGTGCGAGTCCCTCGCCGGCGCCCTCCCCGGGCACCGCGCGCACCGCACCGAGCGTCGTGCTGCTCGACGTGCTGGGGACGATGGTCGAGCTGCTCCCACCGGAGCTGGCCCTGCGGGAGGTGCTGGCCCGCAGGCACGGCGTCGCGCTCGGCGCGGACACCGCCGCCGCGGCCTTCGCCGCGGAGATCGCCTACTACCGCGAGCACCACCTCGAGGGCCGCGACGAAGCCAGCCTGGCCGACCTGCGGGCGCGCTGCCGCGAGGTGTTGCGAGCGGGGCTCGCCGGGAGCGCCGCCGCCGAGCTCTCCGATGACGCGCTCGGGGCGGCCCTCGCCGAATCGCTGCGCTTTCGCGCCTACCCGGAGGTTCGGGAGGCGTTGGCCGGCATGCGGGCGAGCGGTCAGCGGGTCGTCGCGGTCAGCAACTGGGACGTGTCGCTCTCCGCCGTGCTGCGCGAGGTCGGGATCGCGGACGCCCTCGACGGCGCGGTCTGCTCGGCCGAGGTGGGAGCCGCCAAGCCGGCGGGTGCGATCTTCGAGGCCGCCCTGGCCCTGGCGCAGGCGAGCCCGGCGGAGGCCGTGCACGTGGGCGACTCGCCGGCGCTCGACGTGGACGGCGCGCTCGCGGCCGGCCTTGCGGCCGTGCTGGTCCGGCGCGGGGAGGACGCCTCCGCGGAGGAGGCCCGGGTGCAGCTGCCGACGGGCGTTCCCGTCGCGCGCTCGCTGACCGAGGTCGCGGAGCTGGTGAGAGTGAGATGCGCGGCGCCCGACGAGGCCGCGGGCTACCCTGAGCCGGGGGGTCACAGATGAGCGCGCGCGAGCCACATTCGTCATTTCCGCAGGAGTGGGCCGCCGCGCGTAACGGCGACGACACCGACGGCGTCAACCCCGCGGACATCACAGCCGTGCACGGCGAGGGGGGCGCCGCGGCCCCCCCACTGCCCGCCGCCGCGGCCTTGCCCGGCGCCCCCCGGCAGGCGCGCTGGGAAAAGGGACCGCGCACCGACTGGCCGCCCTGGACCGCGCCGGTCGCGCTCTTCAGCGCCTTCGTGCTCGCCGTGGTCGGCGGCCTTCTCGTGGAGATACCGGCCGGCGTCCTCGGTGCGCACATCACCTCCTCGCACGTCCCCGGGGGCGTCGAGATCGCGAGCACGGTGGTGCAGGACTGCGCCTTCGTGCTGTCGGCGATCATCTTCGCCGGTGTCGGCGGGCGCGCGGTGCGCGCCTGGCAGTTCGGCCTACGCCCGCCTCAGATGACCCTGCTGCGCGCCGGTCTCGCCGTCTTCGCCACGCTTGCCTTCTTCTACGTGTTCAGCATCACCTGGGAGGTGCTGGTGCACAGCGAAAAGGAGAAGCTGCTCGAATCGCTCGGCGCCAACGAAGGCGCGGCGCTGCTGCTGCTGAGCGCCGCGCTCACATGCGTGGTGGCCCCGATCTGCGAGGAGTTCCTCTTTCGCGGCTTCTTCTTCGGAGCGCTCAGCAACTGGCGCGGTCCCTGGCCGGCGGCGATCGTCACGGGAGTCGTGTTCGGCGCCGTGCACATAGGATCGGCGCCGGCCGTCGACCTGGTCCCGCTCGGCGTGCTCGGCTTCGCGCTGTGCGTGCTCTATCGCGCGAGCGGCTCGCTCTACCCCTGCATCGCGGCGCACTGCATCAACAACTCGATCGCCTTCGGCGACCTCGAGGGATGGACGCTGTGGCAGTACGTCCTGCTCATGGTTCTCGCGGGCGGCGCGATCGCGCTGATCGGCGTGGCGCTCAACCGTCTCGGCGTGATCGGCGCCGAGCCGGCGGTCGCCGATGTCCCGGCCGGTGCATAAGATTGCGCTCGTGAATCTGCGGCGCAAGGCGATCGCGAGCGCGGGCCTCGGGCCCGCCATGTTGGCGTTCGCCCTCGCGCCGGCCGCGGCCGCGGCCGACCCGGCCGCGTCTCCGGCGAGCGCGGCATCCACCTCCACCACGCCCGCGGGAACCTCGGCTCCCTCCCCGACGGCGACAGGCACGCAGCCCGTGGTGCCGGCGGTCGCCGGGCGCATGCGCATCGCGCTCCCCGGCATCGGGGCACGCGAACCATTCGCGCTGACCGGCGAAAGGGTGGTCTTCGAAGGCGCCGTGGCGCCCTACGTGGCCGGGCAGCAGGTCACCGTTCACATCTACCGCAACGGCCACATCGTGAGGACGAGCACCGTCGGCGTCAGCGCGGCGAACCATCACCGATCCGGGCGCTTCCGTGTCAGCTACGTGAGCGGGAAGACCGGCGTGGTGCAGGCGGTGGCCGTCCACGAGCCCACCACCGCCATGAGGTTGTTCGCGGCGGGCTCGGACAAGGTCAAGGTGATCTCGCCGAACCTCTCGACCGGGACGCGCGGGGAAGCGGTGCGCATCATGCAACGCCGCCTCGGAGCCCTGCACTACGCGGTGCCGCAGACCGGCTACTTCGACGAAGCGACCGCCGATGCGGTGATCGCTTACCGCAAGATGACGGGCCTGGCCCGCGTCGACTACACCGACGCCGGCATGTTCAGACGGTTGCGCCGCGGCGATGGTGCCTTCCACGTCCGCTTCCCGCGCGACGGCCGTCACATGGAGGCCAACCTGCAGCTGCAGGTGCTGGTGGAGGTCGAACCGCACGGGCGGGTCGCGAACATCTACACGATGAGCTCCGGCAAGCCGTCGACGCCCACCGTGCTCGGCCACTTCGCCGTCTATCGCAAGGAACCGGGCGTCAACTCAGAGCTGATGTACGACTCGAACTACTTCATCAGCGGCTACGCGATCCACGGCTATCCGGAAGTGCCCACCTACGCCGCCAGCCACGGCTGCCTGCGCGTGCCGTACCTCGACGCCCCGGCGCTGTTCGCCTGGATCAGGATCGGCACCGTGGTCGACGTCTACAACTGACACCGTCCTGCGCGCGGCCCGTGCCGGGCGAGCGCCCCCGGCGGCGGCCGCATGCGTGCAGGCGTCAGCCGCGGAGGTGCAGCATGCGCGCCACGAGGAAGCGCAGCAGGACCCCGTACAGGAGCAGCGCGAGCAGCGTCTCCACTATCTCGACAACCCATTGGCTGTGCGAGCCGGAGGTGAGGCCCGAGAAGGGCGAGGTCAGCTTTTCGGACGCTTCGTCGATGAAGCGGTGCACGGTGCCCTGTTCAGCGGGCTTCGTGCCTGTTTCGGAGCCTTCAGAGGTTACGCTCGAGGGGCGCTGGCCGGCCGGGGCTTCACCGGTGCCTGTGACCTCGTTCTTCTGATGGTTCGAGGCGTGGCTCGTCTGGTCCACGACGAACATGGCGAAGGAGGCCACTACGATCAGGCAGCAGACGATCGACACCCATCCGAGCACCTGTCCAAGCAGAGAGGAAGCACCGCGAGACACAAGCTGAGCATAGATCCCGCCGCACGCTCCGCCGCGCAAATCGACGGATGTGCGAGTGAGCTTGCAAAGGCCCGCGCGCGACTCGTCGAGTCCCTGCGCGAGCACGCGCTGCAGATCGGTGAGGTGACCCTGAGCAGCGGGGCTCGCGCGGCCTACTACGTCGACGCCAAGCGCGCCCTGCTGCTGCCCGCCGTGTTCGCCGACCTCGGCCTGCTTCTCCGTGACTGCGCGGCGCGTTTCAACGCCAACGCGGTCGGCGGCGTCCCGGTGAGCGCGATCCCGGTCGCGTGCGCGGCGCTGGCCGGCGCGAGCGAGGGTGGCCTCGACAAGGCCTTCATCGTGCGCAAGGAGGCGAAGGCCCACGGCCTCCAGCGGGTCATCGAGGGACCGCCCCTCGGCCCCGGCGACCGCTGTCTGGTGGTGGAGGACGTGGTGACCACCGGAGGATCGACCGTGACCGCGCTCGAGCGCATGCGCGCCGAGGGTTTGGAGATAGCCGGCGTGGCGAGCGTGCTCGACCGGCTGGCCGGCGGCGCCGCGGCGATCGAAGCGGCCGCAGGGGCCCCATACGAGGCGCTCACCACGATCGACGAGGTCTACCCGGAGCGGCCCGACCGCTAGGTTGCCGGCGCCCGGAGCCGGCCCCGCGACCGCTAGCCTTCGCATGGCTGACCGCACTCGGCCGAGGGCCGCGGCGAGGCCGGCGCCCTCGTAGTCCAATGGATAAGACGACCGCCTCCTAAGCGGTAAATCCAGGTTCGACTCCTGGCGGGGGCATGTAGCCGCCGCCGCCGCAGCGAGCGGCCGCCGCAGGGCGGCCCGTGCGCGCGTCAACATGTCCCTCATGGCCGAGCTCATCACCCTGCACCTGGGCGACATCACCGGCGACGCCGAGGCCGACGCGATCGTCAACGCCGCCAATGCCACCCTCCTCGGCGGGGGAGGGGTCGACGGCGCCATCCACCGGGCAGCCAGCCCGGAGGTCCTCGCCGAGTGTCGCGCGCACGGCGGCTGTCCGACCGGCGACGCCAGGGTCACCGGCGCGGGACGCCTGCCGGCCCGCTGCATCATTCACGCGGTCGGGCCGGTCTGGCGTGGGGGCGCCGAGGGCGAAGCGGGGCTTCTCGCCTCCTGCTATCGGCGCGCCGTCGAGCTTGCGGCGGCCGGGGGCTGCCGGCGCATGGCGCTCCCGGCGATCTCGACAGGAGCCTTCGGTTATCCACTCCGCGAGGCGGCGCGCGTGGCGCTGGAGAGCACGCGACAAGCGCTCGCCGCGCAGGAGGCCGTCATCGAGGCGCGCTTCTGGCTGTTCGACGAGGCCACGCTCGCGGTCTTCGCCGAGGATCTCGAGCGGCTCGAGGGGCGCTGGGCTCAGATCGCTCCCGGTGGCCGGCACGCGTAGGCGCCGGCCTGGCCCGCGGGCCCGCTAGCCGATGCCGAAGGTGAAGTGGAAGTCGCGCAGCCCGAAGCTGAGCAGCCGGCGCGCGCCGTGGAGGTGCCCCAGCGGGCCGTCCTCGGCGGGCTCGAAGGTGCCGCTCCCGAGCAGCAGCGTGCCGCGGAAGATCGCGCGGATCGGCTGCAGGTGGCCTCCCAGTGGCTGGAAGGTGCCGGCGCGCGTGTTGAGTGGAAGGGCCAGACGGCGGCCGCTGGGCCGGAAGTCCCCCCTGGCGATTTCGCCGCGCCCGTCAGCTGCCGCGGCCGAGCCGCCCGGCCCGATCCGCAGGTCGAAGCGGGCCAGCTCCTTGGGATAGCCCCAGAGCTCCCGCCCGCCTCGCATCGAGGCCTCGCTGTCGACCCACATGTGGGTGACCGTCGCGCCCGGCCTGCCCCCGACGAAGCCGACGGGCGCGGCGAACAGCTCCCCGTAGCTGAGGACGCTGCCGCGCTCATAGCTGACCCAGCCGGCCACCACGAGGCCCTGCCTGCCGATGCTCAGCGGGCGGAAACCCGCGGGGAGGGCGCCGAGCCTCTTCGCGGGCACGCTGAGCAGGTGCATCTGCGCCTGCCCGTACAGCTCCCACGGTGCCGGCGGATATCCGGCGCCCACGTCGGCCCTGACGGCCTCTCTTGTCTGCTCGACGCTCTCCATCGCGCTTGGGGTGCCCCGCAGCAAGGGTAGCCCCCCGGCGGCCCCCCTTGATCGGCCCGGCGCTGCGCCGGTGGTCCGCCCGGCAGCAGGGCAACCCCGCGCTGGCCTCGTCCGAGGCGCACCGAGCGCCGCCAACATCCGACAGTTGCCGAGGATGGGCCGCCAGCGCGCAAGCGGCAGGCGGCCGAGGCCGACACCAATGAAGCCGGAACGGATGTCCGATGCTGACGACGAGGATCCAGCCACGGATCAGCGGGCAAGCGCAGGACGCGCGAGGTTTCGGCAGGCGAGCCGCACAGTGAAAGCTCCTCAGAAGCACAGCACGACCATCGGGCGCATTGCCCTGCGAGCGAGCACGCTCGTGGCGGTCCTCGGCGCCCTCGGCGCGTTCGGCATCGCCGTTCCCGCGCCGGCCGGCGCGGACCTGTACGGCTTCCAGCCCTACACCCCGTGGCGCCAGCCCCCCGTGTGGCTCCCGGAACCGCCACAGCTGAACTACACGCAGCTCACCGAACAGGGCCTGCAGCAGGCCTCCCACTGGCGCCACCGCTCCTGGTACTGCGAATACCTGCATTGCAGCAACGGCCCCTACCCGCTTGCCACGATCTGGGCCTCGGTGCCGATGTTCGAGTCGGTCGACGCGCTCGAGATAGCGGCGCCGTCGTCGGCGCACGCGGCGCTCGTCAACTACTTCGCGCACTTCTCGGAGAGCTTCTGGGACAGGGCGCTCGGCGGCTACGCCCCCTACCCCGGTGATCGCGAACGCAACGTCGAGGCCTGGTTCGACGACAACGGATGGCTCGGCCTCGGCTTCGTCAACGCCTACAAGGCCACCCACCAGTGGCGCTGGCTCTCCGACGCCCAGCGCGCCTTCTCGTTCATCGCCTCACATGGCTGGGACGGGGCCGGCGGAGGCGGGATGTGGTGGACGACGACACACCCGTACCACTCCGGGCCGGCGCTCGCCGCGGACGCGCTGCTCGGGATGCTGCTCTACGAAGAAGACCACGAAAGGTGGCAGCTGGAAGACGTCAAGAGCTGGATCGACTGGGCGAACCGCGCCGACAACCACGACGAACGGCAGCTCTACCTGGAGAAGGCCAACGCGCCGGAATCGGTCAACGACTACGTGCAGGCCCCCCTCGTCTACGCGCAGTACCTGCTCTGCAAGGACGGCGAGGGCGAAGAATATTGCGTGCGCGCCGGCCGCGTGGCGGCCACCATGGCCGAGAACCGCGTCATGCGCACCGGCTACCGCTACAGGTACGGGCCGGAGTACGACACGATCTATCTGCAGTGGATGATGGCCTACGGCCAGGCCACCGACGAGCCCTACTGGCTGAAGCTCGCCGAGGTGAACGCCGGGGCGGCCTCGAGGCACGCAGCCGGGAGGTCCGGCCTGTGGCTTTCGAGCTGGTGGGGCGGACGCATCCGCGACCCGGAAACCCACCCCAACATGTTCCGCACGATGGCCGCCACCACGAGCCTGTTCGCCTGGACGGCTGTGTACTCCGCGCCGTCCTCCTACTCCACCGCGCCGCCCGCGCCGTCGGCCGCCGTCGGCGGACGGCACCACTAGCCGCGCCCCCGCGCCGTCCCGGGCCGCGGCCCCGGGCGCTCAGAGCTCGAGCATGATCGTCACGGGCCCGTCGTTGACGAGCTCGACCGCCATGTGAGCGCCGAAGATCCCGCGCTTGGCGCCCAACGCGGCGCAGAAGCGCTCATACAGCGGCTCGGCATGCTCGCCGCCGGCGGCCCCGGTGAAGCTCGGCCGGTTGCCCCGGCGCGTGTCCGCGTAGAGGGTGAACTGGCTGACGCAGAGCACCTCTCGCTCTCCGAGCGCCTCGTTCATGCGCCCGTCGCCGTCCTCGAAGATGCGCAGCGCCGCCACCTTGGCGGCGAGCCGCTCGGCGGTGTCGGGACCGTCCTCGGCCTGGACGCCCAGCAGCACGAGCAGCCCCGGCCCGATCGCAGACACCTCGCGGCCGTCGACCCGCACCGCCGCCCGCGTCACGCGCTGCACGAGCGCCCGCAACGACTCAGGCCTCGCGCAGCCTCGCGGCCGTCTGCTCGGGGGCCACGATGTTCAGGTAGAGGCCGGTCGAGAGCTCGAGGCCGGCGATGTGGGTGAGGCGCGGGAGGATGTCGATGCGCCAGCAGAAGTGCTCGGCGCCGGCGGGGGCGGTGCGCACGAACATGTTGAGGGGTGGGCTCGCGCCGAGATAGCGCGCGAGGCGACCGAGGCCGTCGTGCAGCAGGGCGCTGCAGAGCGGCCCGTCGTCCTCGAAGCGCGCCCGCGGGCGGCGCGGGGCGAGCATGAGCTGGAAGGGCAGCCGCGAGGCGTAGGGGGCGATGAGCACGCCGTCGTCGTCGATCGCCACCACGCGCTCGCGCCGGCGCACCTCCTCGGCGACCAGCTCGGCGAGCAGGTTCTGGCCGAGCATGCGTGTCGCGTAGGCGCCGAAGCGCTCGCGCTCGCGAGCGACCTCGCCGGGCACGAAATCCAGCGCGTAGAGCTGGGCGTGCGTATGCGGCAGCGAGGCCCCGGCCTCCTGGCGCTCGTTGACGATCAGCTGCACGTAGGAGCACCCGGCGTGAGCGCGCATGCGATCGCGCCACACGGTCATCGCCGCCTCCACCTGCGCGGCGGTCAGCTCGGCCAGCGAGGTGACGGAGTCCGGGGCGTTGATGATCACCTCGTGCGCGCCGCTCGCCGGCATCGAGCTGAACAGGTCCAGATGGGCGGTGTGCGGTGAGTCCGGCGCCACGCCCGTGGGCGCCGCCCCGGTGAGCTCGGCGGCGGGCGGCTGCAGCGCGGGGTAGAGGTTCGGCACCACGCGCACGCACCAGCCGGGGCCGTCCGGCTCGCCTCCCCCGGGGCGCACCGCGTAGATCTCCGGCGGGGTGCGGTCCTCGTGCCCGGGCGCGAAGGGGTCGGAGTCTGCATCGATCGGCGCGGCCGGCGCGCAGGAGGGCTCGCCACCGGGACGGCGGGCGCGATCGGCGGCGACGATCGCGCGATTGCCGCTGAGAGGGTCGATTCGGATCTCGGGCAAGGCCCAATTATGGCCCGCCATCCCACTTCAGAGTCGCCGTGGGGTGGTGTATGCTGAGGCTAGTTCGAGCCGGGTCGCTTGGTCCTCGGGCCCCCGGCGCTCTGCCGGTTGGAGGTGCCGGTCGTAGTCAGTCGCGCCGAGTGAAGGTGTGCCGCGGCTGCCGCACCTCGCAAGTCCAAAGCCTCTAATGGCAAGCCTCTAATGGCCGACTCCACGTCAGCGGCTTCCGTGGTCGCTTCACAAATCAGTGCCGACGAGATTGCTCGCGCGGAGAAGTTCGTGCGCGAGTCGTTCCTGCGCGACGGCGAGGACGCGGCCACCGCGCTCGCGCCCGGAACGCCCCGCGCCCGCGCGCTCGAGCAGGCCCTGAAGGAGCTGGACGACAAGGAGAAGCACCCGTCGACCGCTTGGCGCCGGCAGTTCTCGCTGCTGCTGGGGCTGGAACGGCTGCTGTCCGAGGACGAGCCCAAGCTCGTCGATGGAACCACGCTTTCCGCCCACCAGGTGGATGCGCTCTCGGGCACGCTCGCCGCGCTCCTCGCCGAGGCCCAGCGCGCCACCAACGGCAACGGCCGCGCCCCCGGCGCCGAGCCCCGCGCGGACGCCGCGCCCGAGCAGACCGGGCTCGATCCCCCACCGGCCGTGAGCGCGCGGGACGCCGGCTCGACGGATGCGGAGGCCGACGCGGACGAGCCCCCGCCCCAGAGGCGCTCCGGAGGCGACGAGGCGAACGGCGCCGGCGGCGCCAACGGCACCGGGGGGGGCCTGCCGAAGGGCCGCGCGGAGGCGCTGGACGAGGAGGAGGAGGACGAGCTCGTCGGGGAGATCGAGGAGGACGAGCTGGCGGAGCAGATCGAGCTGATCGCCGAGGCCGAGGCCGTCGAGAGCGAGCTGGAAGACGACGTCGAGGAGGAGCTCGAAGAGGAGACCGACGAGGAGCCACAGGATTGGGCCGAGGACGAGGAGGACTCGCTCGCGGACCGCCCGGAGGACCCGAACGCGGCCAAGCGGTTCTGGTTCGAGCACGCCACCGGGGCCGGCAAGACCGTGGCCGCGCTCGGCTTCGTCGAGGCCTCGCGCACGGGCGGCGTGCTGATCCTGACCCACCGCCGCAACCTCGTCGACCAGTTCCTCGGCGAGCTGCGGGCGCGCGGCTATGCCAAGCGCATCAGCCGTCCGCTGCTGAAGGGAGAGGACTCCGCCAAGGGGCCGGTGACGGTCGAGACCTACCAATGGTTCGTGAGGAACGCCGGCGAGATCTCGAGCGCCTACACGATCGTGATCTGCGACGAGGCCCACACCGCGCTCGGCGAGAAGACGAGCGGCGCCATCCGCGCCTGGTCGGGCCCGATCTTCGTCGGCATGACCGCCACGGGCGCGCTCATCGCGCGCCACGTGACCGACCTGTTCCCCACGCAGACCTCGCGCTTCGACCTCGCGCAGGCCGCCCGCCGCGGCGTGATCTCGCCACTGCGCTGCGTGCGCATCCCGCCCGGACCGGGAGTCCGCACGATCGCGAAGGTGCCGTTGCGCCGCGGCGAGGTGGACACGGAGTTCGACCAGGAGATGCTGGCCGAGCTGCTCGATCAGCACCCCTTCAACAAGGCGGTGGCGGACCTCTACAAGACGCGCTTCAACGGCGTTCCCGGCGTCGTGTACGCGGCGGGCGTGCAGCACGCCTACAACCTCGGCGAGGCCTTCCGCGAAGCCGGCCTGAAGGCCAAGGCGGTCTCCGGCGAGACGCCCAAGCGCGAGCTCGTCCAGACCCTCGCCCGCTACGAGCGGGGCGACATCGACGTGCTCATCAACGCGCAGCTCTTGGCCGAGGGTTGGAACAGCCCGCGGGCCACCGTCTGCATGCACCTCGCGCCGACCGCCTCCAAGCGCGTGTACCAGCAGCGCGTGGGGCGCGTGACGCGGCGCCATCCGGGCAAGGAGGCGGGCCTCGTCGTGGACTTCGTGCACCCGGCCACCAAGAACGACGACCCGGTGGTCACGCTGCACTCGCTGCTCGACCGCGACGTGTACCGCGGCGGCGCGATCGTTGTCGGGCCGGTACGCCGCGGCCGCGGCCGGCGTGTTCGCGTGGAGCGCCGCGTGCTGCCCGTGGCCGCCGAGGAAGAGCGGCGGTTCGAGGTCTTCAAGCGCGAGCTGTGGCGGATCGCCGTGGAGCATCTCGACCGCACCGAGCAGCACCTCTGGGCGGCCCTGGCCGGCGACCGGGTCACGCCGAGCAACTGGCGGCGCGCACGCACGATGCTGCACTTCGACCGCTCCGGTGAGCTCAAGCGCGTCTTCCTGATCACCGCCATGCAGCGCAACCGCAACCTGCAGGTGCGCATCCGCGCGCTGGCCGACATCGCGGCCGCGCGCGATCCGGACGCCTTCGACACGGCTGTGGACATCATCGGCGGGTGGCCGCGCGAGGAGCGCAAGGAGGCCTCGAAGATCCTGCTGCGCGCGCTCGCCGAGCGGCAGATCGGGCGCCGCGACCAGGCCAACGCCTGGATCTGGCGCCTCGCCGAGTACACACGCGAGGTGCACGAGGAATACGCGGCCCATCGCTGGCCGGAGACCAAGCGGTTGCTGGGCCTGCTCGTCAACTCCGCCGGCGCGGCACACGCGCGCAACGCCCGCCGCCTGGTCCACGCCGCCCGCAAGCAGGAGCGCCGGTTGGCGGCCGCGCTGCTCGCCGCCGCTCTGGCCCACACACCGGAGGCCGAGGAGGCGCTGCGAGGCGCGCGCACGCGCATGTCGCGCAAGCCGACGGCGCTCGCCCGCGACCTGCTGCGCAACTTCCCCAAGCGCCGCGCCCGCAGTGCCCGCAAGAAGCGCAAGACGGGATCTGGCGGTGACACGCAGAGGCAGGCGAGCAGCGGCGTCCTCGCGCGTCGCGCGCTCGAGCGACGTGCGGCGCTGGCCAACGGAGCCGGTCCGGCGCAGGACGGCGAGGTGGAGGACACGGTCGAGGACGGCGAGGTTGAGGAGGCCGAGGTCCTCGCCAAGGAGAAGCTCGACGGCGCCGAGGCCGCCGATGCGGACGAGGCGCTGTCGCCGGCCGAGCCCTAGCTGCTCGGCGAGCCCAGCCCGGCTGCTCGGCCGGCCGCGTGGAGGTGCACGTCGCCGGCTCCGAGCAACGTGGACCCGCCCTCGGCGACCTCGACCACGAGCCGGCCGAGGTCGTCGATCCCGGCGGCGCGCCCGTGGCGGCTCACCTCCGCGGACTCCCCGGTGGCGCCCTCGGTCCATGTGACCTCGCGGCCCACAAGGGCATCGCGTGAGCGCCACGCCTGGAGCGTCCGCTCGGCCGGCTCGCCGAGTCGCTCTTGCAGCGCTCCGAGCAGGCGGGCGAGCAGCGGCTCGATCTCGGCGGGAGAGCGGCCGAGCGTGGCAAGCGCCGGGCGCAGACCGCTCGGTGCCTCCTCGACGGCGAAGGCCACGTTGACGCCGATGCCCAGGACCAGCCAGCCGGCCTGGGGGCGGCCCTCGACGAGGATGCCGGCCAGCTTGGCGAGCGCGCCGCCGGATCCCACGAGCACGACGTCGTTGGGCCATTTCAGCCGAGCATCCAGATCGATCGCGTCACAGACGGCCACTCCCGCGGCCAGCGGCAGGAGCCCACGCTCCTCGGCCGCCCCCGGCCCCCACAGGGCGTCGAGGCGCAGGACGAGGGACATCAGCAGCGCGCCTCCCGCGGGCGCCCACCAGCGGCGCGCGTGGCGGCCCCGGCCGGCGCTCTGCTCGGCGGCGGTGACGAGCGTTCCGTGCCCCGCGCCCGCCTCGGCGAGGCCCCGCGCCACGAGGTTGGTCGACTCGCACAGGCGCAGGTGCAGGCGCGGGCTGCCGAGCCGGGCGCGGGGCTGGAGCTGGAGCTGGGCGCTCAACGCCCGGGTGCGGCCAGGCCGCTCGCGGGCGCAACCGCAGGCGGGGCGTTTCGGGCGGCGTCCTCGAGCAGCGCCTCGAGCAGTCCCTCGATGTCGTGCGAACGCGCCTCCACGTGGGGCTCGATCCCGTGCTCGCGCAGCGAAGCGCTGGTCACCGGACCGATGGACACCACGCGCGTCGTGGAGGCGAGCGCGGCGCCGGCGGCGCCGAGCGCCTCGAGAAAGAAGCGCACCGTGGAGGACGAGGTGAAGGTCACGTAGTCGGCCGACCGAGCCGCCCGGACGGTGCGCTCCGCGAGCGGCTCGGCGACCGCCTCGTAGAGCTCGATCACGTCGACCTCGGCGCCGGCGGCCCGCAATGCGTCGGGGAGCACCTCGCGCGATCCGTGGGCGCGCGCCACCAGCGCGCGCCTGATGGGAGCCTCCATGGCGGGGTTGCCGCTATCGGTGAGCGCCTCGACGAGGCCCTCGGCGACGAAGCGCTCGGGGACCACGTCGGCGCGGATGCCGTGCGCGGCGAGCTGACGTGCCGTGCCCGGGCCGATGGCCGCCACGCGGCAGCCGGCGAGCGCGCGCGCGTCGAGGCCGCCGTCCTCCAGGCGCGCAAAGAGGGCGTCGACGCCGTTGGCGGAGGTGAGGCAGAGGAGGTCATAGGGAGACGGGTCGATCGGCGGCCCCTCTATCCACTCGATCCTTATCGCCGGAGCCTCGACGACCCGCGCGCCGAGCGCCGCCAGCCGCCCCGCGAGCGCGCTCGCCTGGGTCCGGGCTCGTGTCACCGCCACCGTCAGCCCGCCGAGCGGGCGCTCGCCACGCTCGTACCAGCCGAGCCTGTCGCCCAGCCTGGCCACGTCCCCCACGATCGTGATCGAAGGGGGGCGCATATCGGCCGCGGCGGCCAGCTCGGCGATCTCACCGAGGCGGCCGCGCACCGTCCGCTGGCGCGGGAGCGTGGCGGATTCGATCACGGCCGCCGGCTGCTCCGGCGGGCGACCGGCGTCGATCAGGGCAGTGGCGATCCCGGCGAGCGCCTTCACCCCCATGTAGAAGACGAGCGTCCCCGGGAAGGCGGCGAGCGCCTCCCAGTCGAGGTCGGTGGCCCCCTTCTGCGGGTCCTCGTGACCGGTGACGAACGCCACTGCGCTGGCCAGCCCCCGGTGCGTGACCGGGATGCCGGCATAGGCGCCGGCGGCCACTCCGGCGCTCACTCCTGGAACCACCTCGAAGGGGATGCCGGCCTCGAGCAGGCGCAGCGCCTCCTCGCTGCCGCGCCCGAAGACGAAGGGGTCGCCGCCCTTCAGGCGCACGACGGCCTTGCCGGCGAGGGCCCGCTCCACCATCAGCCGCTCGGTCTCTCCCTGGGGCACGGACGGCGAGCCGGCGGAGCCGTCCTTGCCGACGTAGAGGAGCTCCGCGTCCTCGCGCGCGCCGTCCAACGCGTCATCCGGGATCAGGCGATCGTGCAGGATGACGTCCGCCTGCGCGATCAGCTCGAGCGCGCGACGCGTCATCAGACCGCTGTCGCCGGGCCCGGCTCCGACGAGGTAGACGCGACCGGGGTTTTCGCTAGGCGCGCTCAAGGACCATGCCCTCCGCCTCCCGGAGCATGTCGCCGGCACCGGCCGCACGCATCCGCTCGGCCACCGCGATACCGAGCTGCTCCGCCTCGGCGATCCCGGCACCGGCGAGCTCGTCGCCGATCCAGGCGGAGCCATCCGGCAGTCCGATCCAGGCACGCAGGCGCAGACCCGTGCTGGCCGAGCCGGAGCCGGCTTCGCCGGCGGCCCCGGGCAGCGTGGCGTGCGCGCCGATCGGCGTGTTGCAGCTTGCCTCGAGTGCGCGCGCCAGCGACCGCTCCGCGGCGAGGCAGGCGACGGTGCCGGCGTCGCTGATCTCTGCGGCGGCCGCCCTTGCGGGCTCGTCCCCGGCGCGCCCCTCGAGCGCGATCACGCCCTGGCCGGGCGCCGGGACGAAGCGCGCCGGGTCGAGGCTGGCGCGCGGCCGCGGATCGAGACCCAGCCGGTCCAGCCCGGCGCCGGCGAGCACGACGGCGTCGAGACGTTCCGCGCCCTCGCTCAGCTTGCGCAGGCGCGTGTCCACGTTGCCGGCCAGTGGCACAACCGCGAGATCCTCCCGGGCGGCGCTCAGCTGGGCCTCCCGGCGCAGGCTGCTCGTGCCGACACGCGCTCCGGCGGGAAGGCTCTCGAGCCCGGCCGCGCCCACGAGGACGTCGCCGGCCGCGCCGCGGGCCGGTGCCCCCAGCAGCGCGAGCCCGGTGGGCAGCTCCCCGGGCAGGTCCTTGGCCGAGTGCACCGCCAGGTCTATCGCGCCCTCCAGCAGGGCGCGCTCCAGGTGACGCACCCAGCGCGACTTGTCGCCGGTCGCGGCACCGTCCTCGCCCGCGCCGGCCTCCCAGCCGGCCTCGGCGGCGAGCTGCGCGGTCGTCCTGATCTCGGCCCCGCCCAACCGCTCGGCGACACGCTGTGCCTGGGCGAGCGCGAGGGCGCTGCCACGCGTGCCCAGGCGCATCAGCGCCGGCGACGCTCTTGCAGTGAGTGCACCGTGGCGAGCGGCAGCTCGCCCGCCTCCTCGTCCTCGGCCCCGGGGCCGGGCGGGAGCTCGCTTGCGAGCACGGGGTCCGGCTCGTCGTCGGCGCCGGCGGCGAGCTGCGACTCGGACGCCACGCCCTCGCCGTCGGCCCCGAGGGCGAACAGCTCGCGCACCAGCTCCAGAGTCGAGTGGCGCCGCGCGCCGGAGAGTCCGCGCAGGCGGATGGTCGGCTCGTGCAGCAGCCTGTTGGCGACCGCGCGGGCGATGGCGTCGGTACGGGCACGATCGCCGGCGGAGGCGGTCTCCCAGCGGCCGGTGTTCTCGGCGAGCACCTGCGCCACCACAGCATCGGCGTGCTCGCGCAGCGCGCGCACCGTGGGCAGCGCGTCGATCTGGCCGAGCCAGCGGGCGAAACGGCGGATCTCCTTCTCGATGATCGCCTCAGCCTGCGGCACCTCGTCGGCACGCAGGCTGAGGTTGTGGGCGAGCTCCTCCTGCAGGTCGTCGATGTCGTAGAGCGTCACGCCGTCGAGCTCGCCGCAGCGCGGGTCGATGTCGCGCGGGACCGCGATGTCGATCAGCAGCAACGGGCGGTCGTTGCGCTGCCCCATGACGAGGTCGAGCTCTTCGGCGCCCAGCACGTGGTGCGGCGAGGAGGTCGATGACACGAGGATGTCGGCCTCGACCAGCTGGTCCGGGAGGCGCTCGAGGCTGACGACGGAACCGCCGAAGCGCTCGGCGATCGATCGTGCCCGGTCGGCGTGCCGGTTGGCGACGAACACCGTGCCGGCACCCTGGCGCGCCAGCGCCTGCGCGGTCAGCTCGCTCGTTTCGCCGGCGCCGAGGATGATCACGTGGCGGTTGGCGAGCGAGCCGAGCGTCCCCGAGGCGAGGTCCACGGCGACCGAGGCGATGCTGACGCGATTGGCGCCGATCTCGGTCTGCGAGCGCACCAGCTTGCCCGTGGTGAGGGCGGCGGTGAACAGGCGGTTGATGAGCGGCCCGGTCAGGCCGGCGGCCAGCGCCGCCTCATACGCACGGCGCACCTGGCCCTGGATCTCGGTCTCGCCGAGGACCATCGACTCGAGCCCAGTGGTGACGCGGAAGAGCTGGCGGGCGGCATCGCAGTTGCGCGGCGAGTAGATCGCGCCGGCCAGCTCCGTGGGCCGTATGCCGGCGCGGCTCGCCAGCAGCCCGAGGGCGTGGACCTCGGCGCGCAGCGGGTCGGCCGTCACCTGGTAGATCTCTGTGCGGTTGCAGGTCGATAGGACGACCGCCTCCGAGGCGGCCCCGCCGTCCTCGCGCCCGCGCTCGGCGGGTGCCTCCGCGGCGCCGGCATGCTCGGGGCCCAGTCCGAGCGGCTCGCGCGCCCCGGGCGCCAGCAGCGCGGCGGCGAACTCGAGGGCCTGGCTCTGCGAGAAGGCGAGCCGCTCTCGCAGCGCCACTGGCGCGGTCTTGTGCGAGACGCCGAGCGCGAGCAGCTCGTTCATCGCGCCGGCGGCTCCTCGTGCGTGGTCTCGGCCGTCCGCTTCGTGAGGTCCTCGAGCGTGTCCTCCATGCGACGCAGGCGCACGGCCATGATCGTCACGTAGACGAGGATCAGCGTGAAAGCCACGATGTAGGCGGCGGCCACGTACTTGCCCGCCGTGTGCAGAGGCAGAGCCGGCGCCACGAGCGGCACGA
>Ga0335085_10006865_pt1 | contig 17863 bp, 9 predicted proteins | sample Lox_Sample_45_FD_206712 | JGI IMG/M metagenome (GOLD analysis project Ga0335085, IMG submission 206712) | Soil microbial communities from Loxahatchee National Wildlife Refuge, Florida, United States - Lox_Sample_4.5 | ecosystem: Environmental > Terrestrial > Soil > Wetlands | place: USA: Florida...
CGCCGTTGCCAAGGGAACGGCCGCCAGCGGCTCAACCTTGATCCTGGTGAAAGGAGCGTTGAAACTTATGGCCTGGGCACAAACGAAATCCGCGGCGGTGACTGCCGCAGCCATCATTCTGGCGACTGGCGCCACGACCGCCGTCGTTGAAGTGGTTCAGTCGGGGCGGGGTGTGGCGGCCATGCCCGACATTCAAGGTGCCTGGCAGGGAATCGGCGAAATACCTCAGCAACACATCAAAGCCCGGGGCGTGTTGCACATCAGTAAAACCAACGGCGCTTACCAGGCCACCTGGGACATCATTGACCGGGGAGTGAAGGCCGTTCCCTTTGAGTTGACTTATCATTACCCCGACATTCGCACCGTACTGAAATTGGCGGTCGGCGACATCGTTTACGAAGGCCGGTTAAATGCTGACGGGACGGAGATCGCCGGCACCTACTCGGAACCCAACGTCAGCATCCCCGTTGTCCTCAAGCACACCGCCAACCCAGACAGCGCCCCGGAACCCTTTACGGCAGACGAATGCGCGCCCCGGCGGGATTCGGATTTGCAGGGCTGGTGGATCGGAACGTTAAAGGACGGCAACAAATCCCTGCTGTATACCCTGAAGATTGTCGAGCCGTCGCCGGGGACATTCCGCAGCCAATGTGACAGTGTTCTCGAAGGGTTGCGGGATATTCCCGTGTTGGTGAGCTACGACCGTCCCGGAATCAAACTGACAGTCAACGGCTTTGGTGATTTGTTTGAAGGCAACCTGGAAAACGGGAACACGATTTCAGGAACCTGGACATCAAGTTCAGGCGAGCACCTGCTGACATTCAAAAGCGTTGACCCGCGCGCCGAAGCCGCGCGAGAAGGGCAAAAAAACTACCGGTACGCAAATCCCGGTGAACTGCAAGGACACTGGAAAGGAGTCTTGTCTGCGGACCGGAATGGGACCAGGCTAAGACTGGATCTGACCGTGGACATTGCCCAAATGCCGGATGGTACCTTTTTCGGCTCGTTGGACAGTCCGGATGAACTCAAACGCGGCGTCGTGGCCAGTTCGGTATTATTTACGCCGCCGCGTGTACGTCTGGAATGGAGAGGCGTCGGCGCCCGGTTTGAGGGTAAACTCAAGGACGGCAGACTCTCCGGCACCTGGATTAGCGGAGGTCAGGGGCCTTTGGGTAGTCCGGCTTTGATGGTGTTTGAGCGGAACCAACAATAATAACGGGACGCATGCCGTTTCGGTTGTTGCCGGGGTGAGAGAAAGTGAAACTTTTGATGACATCGCTGTGTTATCCAAGCATGAACCGCAGACGAGCTTTCACGTTGATTGAACTGCTGGTGGTCATCGCCATTATCGGGATTCTGGCGGCGATGTTATTGCCGGCCTTGGCCCGCGCCAAGTACAGGGCGAAAGTCGCCAGTTGCACTTCCAACTACCACCAGTGGGGCATCGCCATGTCACTTTACGCCGGGGATAATTCCCGGAACGCATTTCCTTCGTTTCCCCTGCCGGATTACATTGGTCGGAATCCTTGGGATGTCTCCTCCAACATGGTCCCCGCCCTGCGACCGCACAGCGTGACTGTACAAATGATGTTTTGCCCTGCGCGACCCCAGGATTTTGAGGCCGCCGATGGCTGGTGCTGGCAGAACCTGGACCACGGCCTGAATTCACTGGAGGATTTGAACGACTATTGTCTGGCAACGTTCGGCGACTTTGGACTGTTTTTGCATAGTTGGTGGGTGCCGCGATATGCCGGCGATCCGCAAAACGGCGGGGTTTTGTTTCCCGCACCCACGCCGGGCACCGGCGACAACAACGGCTGGCCGGCGCGGCTCGACGATCCGTTGGTCGGTCTCCAACCCATCATGACTGACCGTTGTGAATACCATGACAATGGTCCGCCTGAAATTGGCCGCGCCCAGGAAGGGCATACTTTTAACGGAACGATCACCTCGGTAAACCTCTTGTTCGGCGACAGTCACGTGGAGACCCGGCCCCACGCCCAGTTGAAATGGCGTTATAGCGGCAGCTATTATGGCGAGCCCCACTACAGTTTTTACTGATCGAACTTCGAAACGACTTCCCGGTGGCCACACCGGTTTAAAGCCGCCAGAAAACCGGCGGCTTTCGCGAGGGTTTCTTCATATTCCGCCTCTGGATCGGAATCGGCCACAATGCCCGCGCCGACACTGAAGTGCGCGAGACCACCTTTGCACACTGCCGTGCGGATGGTGATGCTCAGGAGGCTTTCGCGATTGAATCCCAGATAACCGTGGCAACCGCAGTAAGGTCCACGCGCAACCGGCTCCAGTTCGTCAATGATTTCCATCGCGCGGAATTTGGGCGCGCCGGTGATGCTGCCGCCCGGGAAACACGACGCGAGCGCGGCAAAATGCGTCACCTCTTTCCGCAACCGGCCTTCCACCGTCGAGACCAGATGCTGCACCTGGGCGAAGCGTTCGAGCCGCGCCAGCTCCGGCGTCTGCACCGAGCCGAATTCACACACTTTGCCGAGGTCATTGCGCAGCAGGTCGGTGATCATCACCAGCTCGGCGAGTTCCTTGGCGCTGGTCTGCAACTCGTAGGCGAGTTGCGCATCGCGCGTCGGGTCGGCGTCACGCGGGCGCGTGCCTTTGATGGGCCGGGTCTGGATGTGCGAGCCGCTCAACCTTAAAAACTGTTCGGGCGACGACGAAGCCACCTCAAAATCGCCGCAATCGAGGAACGCCGAGCACGGGGCGGGGGAGACGGCATTCAAGTTTTCGAACAATTCCCAGCCCGGCCTTGTTAAAACGCTTTGCCGCGGCAGGCCGGAGAAATCGCACGGGGCGGACAGGCGCTGTGACAGATTGACCTGGTAAATGTCGCCGGCACGGATGTAGCGCTGCGCGCGATCAACAGCGGCGAGAAAATCAGCACGGGAAACATTGGACAGGATCTTGGACTGCGCGAGCATGTCCGTGCCTTTGGGCGACGCGGCCTGTCGCGTCGAGGGAGAGCGGCAATTCATCGCCGCAGTCCAAAAGTCCATTTGTTCTCTCGCCCGCCGTTCGCTGCGCGAACCATCGGCGGCGAGGCCGGTCGAAACGACAAATGCCTTGTCGAGGTGGTGGTCGAACATGACGAGGCTGTCGTAAAAGCCGACGTGGCAATCCGGCAATTCGAGATCGTTAACAGCCCGGCGCGGGAGCTTCGGCTCGGTGAAGTTTTTGAGGTCATAGCCCCAGTAACCGAAAGCGCCGCCGAGCGGAAATGGCGAATCGATTTCGTCCAGCAGCTCAAAGCGCGACATCAGACTGTCGAGCAAATGCCATGGATTGCCAAATTGCGCCGCGGGTCTGGCGTCCGAAGTCCGGGGGCGGGAGATTTCGCAGTACGAGCCGAAGCACCGGAACACGAGAAACGGATTTGCGGTTACCGATGAATAACGCGCCAACGGCGAATGGACTGACAATGAACGAAACAGCACGACATTTGAATGCAGAGCACAAAGCAATTGCGCGGCCAGCGATTCGGGCGTGTGCGCCGCGGGAATTTCCTGAATCAGCGGGTGCATGCCCAATTACGTAAATGCCTTGGGCAGAGTGCCGGGAGGTCCGACCAGACGTTCGTATTCCAGAATGCGCTTGATAGCCTCCTGCGGATCATCGGTCACGGTGACGAGGTCGAGGTCGCCCGGACTGATAAATTTGTTTTTTCCCCCGACCTCCGTTTTCAGCCAATGCAGCAGGCCGTTCCAGTGGCTGCGCCCGAACAGAATGAGCGGAAACCGCGGGAAGCGTTCGGTTTGCACGAGCGTGACAATTTCAAAGAATTCGTCCAACGTGCCGAATCCGCCGGGCATGAACACAAAACCGAGGCTGTATTTCGCAAAACACACCTTGCGCGCAAAGAAATAATGGAAATGTAACGGCACGTTCGTGTAACGGTTGCCGGCCTGCTCCTGCGGCAGTTCGATGTTGAGGCCGACGGATTTGCCACCGCCCAGCGCAGCGCCCTTATTGGCCGCTTCCATGATGCCCGGGCCGCCGCCGGTGACGACGGCGAGGTTATGCTGCGCCAGGCCCCGGGCAATCGCCACGGCAGCGCGATAATATTTGTCATTCGGGTGTACCCGGGCGGACCCGAAGATCGTGACCGCCGGGCCGATTTGAGAAAGTGTTTGGAAGGAGTCCACGAACTCGGCCATGATGCGGAAAATGCGCCAGGGATCCTCGCGAATAAATGAAGTGCTGTCGCTCATGACCGAAACATAGTCATGATGGCCGAATGAAACAAGCCGGAGAACTCAGGGAATTCTCCGGCTGGACTGTTCAACCGCGATCTCAGGAGCAACCAAGGCTTTCACCGCAATTCAGGCACTTATAACACGCGCCATTCCGGACGGCCACGTGGCCGCAGTTCGGGCAGGTGGGCGCGTCTTGTTGAAAATGCGCGACGGAATCGTTCAGCGATTTCACGTCGTCGGGGAGGCGATGGCCGTTGCCGTTGCCTGATTTCACTTCGGGCGCGTCGTTGTCTTCGGCAATCGGCAATTCAGGCACCGGCCGATTCAGCCTTTTCTTCTCCTCTTCGAGCAAACCGGGCATGGCCAGCTCGGGCTGGGCGCGATTGGCGGTGGCTGCCGCGCGATAGCCGGGAATGAATTGCAGGGCCATCCAGCGGAAGACGTAGTCGGTGATCGAAGCCGCATTCCGGATATCAGGGTTTTTCGTGAAACCGCTCGGCTCGAAACGTTGATGCGCAAATTTTTTCACGAGCGTTTCCATCGGCACGCCATATTGCAGCGCAATGCTGGTGAGCGTGCCGATGCCGTCCATCAGGCCGCCGATGGTCGAACCTTCCTTGGCCATGGTGATGAACAGTTCACCCGGCTGGCCGTCCTCAAACAAGCCGACCGTCATGTAGCCTTCGTGGCCGGCAATGTCGAATTTGTGCGTGACGGCTTTGCGCGTGTCGGACAAGCGACGGCGCAGGGGTTTGCCGGTTTCGATGCGTAATTTGGCGACTTCGCTTTCCAGTTCCCTGATGCGGATTTCAAAAGTGGCACGGGCATCCTGCCCGTTCGGTTCGCCAACGGGCGAGACGCCCGTTCCACTGCCGTCACTGCTCTTTTTGGTGCTCAGAGGTTGCGAACGTTTCGAGCCATCGCGATAAATCGCCACGCACTTGAGCCCCATTTTCCAGGCCTGGAGGTAGGTATTGCGGATGTCCTCGACCGTGCTCTCGTTTGGCATGTTGACCGTCTTGGAAATGGCGCCACTGATGAACGGTTGCGCTGCGGCCATCATTTTCAAATGCGCGAGATAATGAATGCTGCGTCGGCCACGGTGCGGCTTGAAGGCGCAATCGAAAACCGGCAGGTGTTCCGGTTTCAAACTGCTGCGAATGGCCTGACCATTTTTCTCCACATCTTCAATCGTGTCGAATTCTTCAATATGGGCGATGATGGCTTCAATGTCCTTCGTCTGATAGCCGAGCCGCTGGAGGGCTTGTGGCACGGTGCGATTGACGATTTTCAACATGCCGCCGCCCGCCAGCAGTTTGTATTTGACGAGCGCGATGTCGGGCTCGATGCCCGTCGTGTCGCAGTCCATCGAAAACGCAATGGTGCCCGTCGGCGCGAGCACGGTGACCTGGGCGTTCCGGTAGCCTGCCTTCCGGCCGGATTCCAGCGCGCAGTCCCAGCAATGGCGCGCTTCCTCCTTCAGATAGTTGAACTCCTGGCTGGGCTGGATAGTTTCGACGGCCTCGCGGTGCAGTTGGATGACATCCAGCATGGATTCGACGTTGTCCTTTTGGCGCGGTTGGGGAACGTGCGCGCAACGGGCATTATGGTAGCCGGGGAACGGGCCGACACTCGCGGCCAGCTCGGCGCTCTGCGCGTAAGCGTGGCCGGTCATAATGGCCGTGATGGCGCCTGCCAGCGCGCGGCCTTCATCACTGTCGTAAGGCAAACCGTAGCTCATGATGAGCGAACCGAGATTGGCATAACCCAAGCCGAGCGTGCGGAAAATATGGGAATTTTCGGCGATGTCCTTCGTGGGGTAACTCGCGTTGTCCACGACAATTTCTTGCGCCGTGATGAAAATGCGCACGGCGGCCTTGAAACGCTCCGCGTCAAATTTACCGTCCTCGCGTTTGAATTTCATCAAATTGAGCGACGCCAGGTTGCAGGCGGTGTTATTCAGGAAAACATACTCGCTGCATGGGTTGGTGGAATGGATGGCGTCCGTGCCCTTGCAGGTGTGCCATTTCTGGATGGCGCCGTCATATTGCATGCCGGGATCGCCGCAGACCCAGGTGCCTTCGGCAATTTTCGACAGCAACTTCGCGGCGTCCTTCTTTTCCAGCGGTCTGCCGGTGGTGACGGCGCGGGTCCACCATTCTTTGCCGTCAATCGCAGCCTGCATGAACTCGTCGCCGGCGCGCACGGACAGGTTTTCGTTTTGATACATCACACTGCCATAAGCATCGCCGTTGTAGGAACCGTCGTGGCCTTGTTCGATGAGCGCCCACGCCTTCTTTTCCTCCTTCTGCTTCGCTTCAATGAACTCCTCGATGTCACCGTGCCAGTCGTGGAGCGTATTCATCTTGGCCGCGCGCCGCGTCTTGCCGCCGGACTTCACGACGTTGGCGACCTGATCATAGACCTTCAGGAAACTCAACGGGCCGCTCGGACGCCCGCCGCCGCTTAATTTTTCCCGTTTCGAGCGCAACGGCGACAGGTCGGTGCCGGTGCCCGAACCGAATTTGAACAACATCGCTTCGCTGTGCGCCAGCCGCATGATGCTTTCCATGTTGTCTTCCACTGACTGGATGAAGCAGGCGCTGCACTGTGGGTATTCGTATTGGGTACGGGCGCGTTCGGCCTCATGGGTCTTGCGGTTGTAAAACCAATTGCCCCGGTCGGAATTCTTGCCGATGCCATATTGGTGAAGCAACCCAACGTTGAACCAGACCGGCGAATTGAAGGCGCCGTATTGGTTGACGCACAACCACGCCAGCTCCTCATAAAACACTTCGCCGTCGGCTTTGCTGAAGTAGCCGTCCGCAATGCCCCAGTCCGCGATCGTCCGGGCAATGCGATGAATGAGCTGGCGCACGGAGGTTTCGCGTTCCGGCGTGTTTTGCTCGCCATAAAAATATTTGGAAACGACCACCTTCGTCGCGAGCAATGACCACGATTTCGGCACCTCGACGTTTTCCTGTTTGAAAATCACCTTGGCGGCGTCGTCAGTGATCTCGGCGGTGCGATGTTCCCACTCGATTTGATCGAACGGTTTGATCTTCACATCGCTGAAAACGCGTTCGATTCGCAGGTTTTTTTTCGTCGCTTCCTGGTTGACTTCCACGCTCCGCGCCGCGGCCACTTTTGTGGCCCGGCGCCGACTGACACGCGGGGTCGGCGCCAGAACTTCTTCTCTCGCATCAATCATAAATCCTCCATAAAACTTTAGACATTGAATGCCCGGCCGCGTCTAAAGAAAAAACGACAACCGAGCTTAAAAAATTGCTAATTCCCCGATAAACCCCGACTTCTGCTAAATCTGGCTTCCCCAATTAGTTGGGGAACGGCGAACATACTGCTACCACCGGTTGTGCGTTTCAAGAAAAATTTTCAAAAAAGTTACGAAAACGATATTCCCGAATAAAATCAACGGAATCTCTGCGTTGGAATTGAACAACGATGATTTATTCGCCGTGGTGAATAAAATTCAGTGCGACTTTTTCGGTCCGCGTTTTTGCTTTTGGAACGATTTGTGCCGGCGCACCGGCTCAATCGTCTTTGGCCTCGGCTTCGGCGCCAGCACAATCGGACAGCCCTCATAACCAAACGCGCCGCGCAGTTCACCGGCGAGATATTTTTTGTAGGCCGCGGAGAAGAGTTCGTCGCGATTGACAAACAGCAAAAAAGTCGGCGGTGCCTGCTTCACCTGGGTCGCGTAGAAGAATTTCAGCCGGTACCCGACCGCGCTGACCGGCTGGCGGCGCTCGACGGCGTCGTGCAACGTGCGGTTCAAAATCGCCGTCGGAATTTTCTGCCGCAATTGCGCGGCCACGTAACGCACGGCTTCGAGCAAACGATCCAGATTAAAACCGGACCGGGCTGACGTGAATATCACCGGGGCGTAATCGAGGAAAAATAATTTCTCCTGTACCCAGGCGCCGAACTCACCGAGCGTGGACATTCCCCGGTTCCGGTCCCGGTGTCGCTCCTTGCGATTACGCCGTGCAACTTCCTCTTCACGTGTCGCGCGGACTTTTTCGGCGTACAAATCCCATTTGTTAATAACCACGATGCAGGCTTTGTTGTTTCCGACAATCACGTCGGCGATTTTCTTGTCCTGTTCCGTGATGCCCGTCTCCGCATCCAGGACGAGGATCGCGATATCGCAGCGCGCGATGGAGTCTTCGGCGCGCTGGACGCTGAAAAATTCAATAGAATCGCCCACGCGCCGCGTCTTGCGCATGCCGGCGGTGTCAATCAGGATGTATTTCTCCGTGGCTGCGGCGCCCTCGCCGCCGCTTGCACGCTTGACCTCGAACGGCACGTCAATCGCGTCGCGCGTCGTGCCGGGAATAGGGCTGACGATGACGCGCGCGGATTTTGTTAAAGCGTTGATGATAGAGGACTTACCGACGTTCGGTTTGCCGACAATGGCGAGTTTCAAGGGTGATACGTGACGGGTGACAGGTGGCACGATTTCGCGGTCGTCACGGGTTGATTGTTTCGTGTCACTTGTCACTTGCCACTCGTCACCCGGCGGCAAAGCTGCCGTTGCTGCTTCCATTAGTTCCTCAAGACCTCTGCCATGAATTGCACTGACCGGGAAGATCTTATCGAAACCGAGACCGGTGAATTCATCGGCGTCCTTTTCCGTGCCGGAGGTGTCCGCTTTATTAGCGGCGACCAGGACCGGCTTGCCGCTGCGGCGCAAACGTTCCGCGGCTTCGTGGTCAAGCGGCACCACTCCTTCCTGGACGTTGACGACCAGGATGATGACGTTCGCGGCTTCGATGGCCAAGTCGACCTGCTCCATCGCCGCCTTGACGATGACATCAGCGGTTTTTTCCCCGCGTAGCAGCCCGATGCCGCCGGTGTCCACGAGTGTGAAGACGTGTCCACTCCATTCCGCCTCGGCGGTGACACGGTCGCGCGTGACGCCGGGCTGGTCGTGCACAATCGCGATGCGCTTGCCGACGATCCGATTGAACAGTGCGGATTTGCCGACATTCGGCCGCCCGACAATGGCAACGAGGTTCGACACCGAGACAAAATGAAAGACTTGGGGCGGCGAAGAAAGTGAAAATCAATCTATTTCGGCATCGCTTTTGCTGTTGGTAATGAAAAATGAAGGCGATGCGGGCCGGCGCGATCCCGCGTAATTCGCAAATAAACAACCCGTTATAAATTACGAACAAATGAATATGACACACACAAATCCGTCGGGGATCAATGTCGAACCTATGGCCGCGTTGGTCATTTTGGGCATTCTGCTGGTTTTTTGGCTTTTATTCTGTTACTGCCTCAAACGCATTTGCCTGAAATGCGGCGCGGAGCCCGGGCTGCTCATCTGGATTCCGGGTTTAAATATCATTCGGATGCTGCAGGCGGGCGGGCTGTCGGGATGGCTGTTCCTCTTGTTCTTTCTCCCGATTGTGAACTTCGTCATGGGCCTGGTGATGTGGGCCAAGATCTGTCAGGCGCGTGGCAAAAGCGCATGGCTCGTCATCCTGATGCTTCTGCCGTTTGTGAATATTCTATTCCTCGGTTACCTGGCATTTTCCGACTAGCGGCGCGTCAGGAACAAGAGCGCAGATGTGGTTGGGCTGGAAAATGAGGACGGCTCGAGGACGCTCGCCCCACCAACCTTTTGACGGACTCGCCAACATTCGGCCGCCCGACAGTGGCGATTAAACCTGGCACGAAGTCAGGGTGACGGATTTTCAATACAGACCACCAGCAAAAACCTGCCAATCTGTCTTGTTCTTTTTTCGAACAAGACTGAAATTCTAAATTCTATCGGCCGTGACCAGTGAAACACCACGACTCCGTCGGCTTCCTTACTAAAGCAATTCTTTAAGGAGATCGCTGGTCTTAACTTTTTTTATTCTGAGCTTATCGGCTGACGACGGTTTGTACATGGGATCTAAAGCTTTTTTCAAATGTTTTGTCCAAAGATAACATTGCCGCACATCATACCTCTGCTCGACGCAGGCTCCCTTAGTTCTTTCCAGAATTTCAACTCCATCGCGCGTTAATTCCCAGCAGTCACGTTGATTATTAAACAACAATCCCCATTCGACACCGTCTTTACGGCGAAATGCTATGTCTGTATTCCAACGAGGTTCGGTTTGCGTTACATAACTATCCAAGTCCTCCGGTTGAATATTCAGATATCCCCGCTGGTGAATATGTTCGATCACCTCCTGCTTTCTGGCAGGCAAAGACGGAATTTCACCCAGCACAAAAAGAAGACAAATCAACCTTTGTATCTGCTCCGTGTATAGATTTCTTCGGCTCATTTCAATTTCCCTATCAGAATTCTCGCGCGGGGCATTTTCGCAATTGAGCGCGCAAAAGAAAAGTTGGATTCATGCGGCGGTGCGATTAAATTATTACTATGCCGATCACGCTGGATCAAATTGTTGAAGAAACCCGCGAAATGCCGCCGGAGGTCGTGGCCGAGTTGATTGACCGGATCCTGGTCGCGCGGCACGGCGGCATTGAGCCGGAGATCGAGGCAGCGTGGAAGACCGAAGTTGACCGGCGCATTGCCGAAATCGAATCGGGCAAGGTCAAAGGTGTGTCTCCCAAAGAAGTCCGCGCCCGCATTAAAAAAATTCTCAAACGGTGAAGCCGCATATTTTTCATCCCGAAGCCGATGAAGAATATGTCCGCGCTGTTCAATATTATGCCGACATCGCTCTTGAGCTTGGCGACCGGTTTTACGATGAAATAGAACGGCTCATACGCGACGTTTGCGCCGGCCCGGAACGCTTTCGCAGATTCGATCCGCCTGCCCGCCGACATTTCAGCCATGATTTCCCCTATGCCGTCATTTTCCTAGAGAAGCCTGACTGCCTCTGGATTGTCGCCGTTATGAATATGAAACGTCGTCCTGGTTACTGGCGCAAACGGCTTGAATAAAAATTTGAGCCTCCTCACGTTGGCTGCAACGCAAATCATTTCAATTTCCCCATCAAACTTCTCGCCCGGCCAATCCAGACGCGGTCGCGCCGGCGCTGGAAACCAGGCGCGTGGACGTCGTCGCTGATTACGGCCTGAAGTTCGGGGCGGGCAAGTTCAGGTTGGTTCTTCGTGATGTAAAGCTCGGCCAATTGAACCTTCGCGCGCGGATAGGAATGGTTCTGGGTGATGTGCTGCCAGTATTGCAGCGCATTGTCAGCTTCACCGAGCGCGGTGAGCGCTTCGGCCAGCGCCATCATCGTGTGGCCGTAATCGTGGTCGGGTTTCTCATTCATGACGCTTTCGAGAAACGGGCGCGCCTCGGCGGGTCGGTTCAGCCGGACGAGGCATTGGCCGAGATGCGCCCGGGCGTCAATGTCCTTCGGCTCGCGTTCCAGCGCGGCGCGGTAACATTTCTCCGCCTCGGCCAGTTTTCCTTTCCGGAAATAAATGTCGCCGAGTTGGAAGTGATGGTAGGCGTTGTCGAGGTGATGGATTTGCGCCTGCAATTCACGGATGCGGGCACGGCTGCCGGCGCCGGGCAGTTCGAAGCCTTGCATCGCCGCTGGCGAGGCGCGATAGACCATGAAATAATACAAAATGGCGGACAACCCCCAGCCGATGAAAATGAACAGCGCCCAGATCCATTCACGATTGCGCAGCGCGTGAACGAGCATCCAGATTTGAAAAATCGTGATGACGAGCGAAACCGGGTTCAACAGAAAATATTGCCAGTATTCGATGTTCGTCAGCAGCGAGGTGAGCATGGCGCAAGATTAGGCACGCTGGATGGATGAGGCAATCAAACTTCATTCCCGAACGCCGATCTGGTAAAAACGCACATGGCAAGCCAGACTCGCGGCCGGCGAAGTTCAGACACGGTGGCGTTGCGCCGCGCTTATCAACTCATGCGCGCGCAGTTTGGCCATCAGCTCTGGTGGCCGGGCGAGACTCCGTTTGAGGTTTGCGTGGGTGCGATCCTTACGCAAAACACTGCCTGGACGAATGTCGAGCGCGCCATTGCCAACCTCAAAGCTTCGCGCGTGGTCGAACCGCGGAAATTATTCGCGCTGCCGGAACGCAAACTGGCGCGACTGATCCGTCCCGCCGGTTGTTTCAATCTCAAGGCGCGCCGGCTGCGTTCCTTCTTGCGTGTGTTGGTTGAGGAATTTGGCGGTGATTTGAAAAAACTTTTTGCCGGAGAACCTTCCGTCGTTCGGGAACGGTCGCTGGCCATCCACGGCATCGGTCCGGAAACGGCGGACAGCCTCCTGCTTTACGCGGGTGGACATCACAGTTTTGTCATTGACGCCTACACGAAACGGATTTTTCAGCGGCACGAATGGATGGGGAAGAGCGGAAGGCGGAAGGCGGAAAGCGGGAAAAACCATGATGTCAGTTACGATGAATTAAAATCATTGTGTGAGTCCGCGTTGGACCAAAAAGCCGGCGCGGAGCGGCTGGATTACTGGCAGGATTATCATGCGCAACTGGTGATGGTGGGAAAGCATTTTTGCCGGAAACGCACGCCGCGGTGTGACGAATGCCCGCTCCAGCCGCGGTTGCCGCAAAAGCCCTGAAAATTGCAGGAAAGCTCGCTGGTTTTTGCGTGTTTTGCATTGACAAACCCTGCTCGCAAAGTGCATTATTACCGAAGTCGGACCCAAAGAAAGCATTTGGCGCAAAGCCATTTCTTCCATGAAAAAATCACGGTTGTTCTTCCGGATTGTATTAACTGGTTTTCTCCTGGCCGCTGCTGGCGCGCCGGCGGCAGTATTCACCAACAACACCGCCATCGGCCCATTCGATACCCGGTATGACGGCTCGGACATTGCCATCAGCAACTGCACCGTCATCGTGAGTGGCGCGCATAGCTTTGCGAGCCTGCTGGTCGGGTCGGGTGCCACGCTGACGCATTCGTTTTGGCCAAACGGTCCGATTGCTACCACGTTCACCGTGGCCAATGAGCCGCAGGTGCTGTTCGGCACCAGCCCAGCAACACTGGCGAATACGAACATTGTCACGCCGTTGGTGGTTACGGATATCGCGCAAATCACCACCTACAGCAACGGCGTGGATTATGTGCAGACCAACTTGCCCGACGGCACGACGCAAATTCAGCGGACCGACACTTCGGCGATCCCCGACGGCTCGACCGTGCTGGTGAGTTACAGTTGGAATGACATTACACCCGCGGGATTAAACCTTACCGTGACCGGTGATGTTACCGTTGCCAATGGCGGCAGCATCAACGCCAATGGCATCGGCTTCGCCGCGGGCGTGGGCGCGGGTGGCGGCGTCAGTTCCGGGGGCGCATTTTTTGACGGCTCAGGCGCGGGTCATGGCGGCAACGGCGGCAATAGTTCCAGTAACGCGGTCGGCGGCATTTGCTACGATTCGCTGTATCAGCCCACTATCCTGGGCAGCGGCGGCGGCGCCAGTTACGCCGGGAGCGGTGGCAATGGCGGCGGCCTCGTTCAAATCGTCGCAGGTGGCAACATGAAGATTGACGGCGTTATTACCGCGAGCGGCGCGGGCGCGGCTAATTCGCGGGCCGGCGGCGGCGCGGGTGGCAGCATCGGGATATCCGCCGCAAGCGTGAGCGGTTCGGGTAGCATTACGGCCAATGGCGGCGCGGGTGCGGCAATTCATGGCGGCGGCGGTGGCGGGGGACGCATTGCGATTCAATGCGGCACGAATAATTTTTCGGGCAGCATGACCGCGTACGGCGCAGGCGGTTCACAAGCGGGCGGCGCGGGAACCATTTTCACTCAACTGACCGGCCAGAATGGTTTGTTGCTGGTGGACAATGGCGGACGCACGGGCGCCAATTCCACCGTCACGCTGCCGACCGTGGCCGATGTTGCGATTAGCGGCAGCGCTGCGGTTATGGCCGTCGGCCCTTTCGCTCCAGGCAACCTGACCATTGGTACCAACAGCATTTTGACCGGACCGGCCCAGAGTAGTCTGGCGCTGTCCGTGGCCGGCAGTCTGACGGTTCAAGCTGGCGGGTCGCTGTTGGTTGACGGGCTTGGCTATGCCGCCGGCAATGGCTCCGGTGCAGGCCATGTTTATTTTAGCGGCGGGTACAATTACTGTGGTGGCGGCGGACACGGCGGTTACGGCGGTGCTGCTTCAATCACCAACGGCGCGGGTGGTTCTACGTATGATTCGCAGACGTTACCGGCCACCTTGGGCAGCGGCGGTGGTGGAAGTTCCGAAGGTTCTTTTGGCGGTGCGGGAGGCGGCGCGCTGCAAGTCACCGTGGCTGGCAATTTGCAGATGGACGGGCGCATCACCGCCAACGGTGTTAACGGCACTGGCGTTGCCGGTGGCGGTGGATCCGGTGGCAGCATTTACCTCAACGCGGGAACACTTGCCGGTACCGGCTCAATCACCGCCAACGGCGGCAACGGCGCGGATTCATTCGGCGGCGGTGGCGGTGGCGGACGCATCGCCATCATCGCCGGAGCGAATTCCTTCACTGGCAACATCAATTCGGCCGGTGGCGGCGGTGCGAATTGGGGCGGCGCGGGTACGATTTATCTGCAAGTAACCGGCGTTGGCGGCCCGGGACCGTTGTTGACCCAATTGACTTTGGACAATGCTGGCCACCTCGGTGCGAGCACGCCCCTGCAATTAGCCAGTTCGGCAGATTTAATTGTACAGAACGGCGCGGTCGGCATGGCAAATTCCGGGCTGACATTTGCCAGCCTGCTGGTTGGTTCCAACGCGTGGTTGACGACACTGACTCCTTACGGAAGTTTCAACATCCGCGGTGATGCGACCTTCCAGGTCGGCGGCGGGTTCATGGCCGACTCCGGCGGGTACGGCAGCGGAGCAGGAAGCGGCGCCGGAAGATACACAACTTATTTTCCGTATGCGTGCAGCGGCGGCGGTCATGGCGGCACCGGTGGAAGTTCCGTTTCCAATTCGGTGGCCGGCGGGAGTGCTAATGATTTCGTCAATTCACCGTCGAGCTCGTATCCAGCCAGCGGCGGCGGGGGAACGCCACCTTATTCTACGGGTGGCAATGGTGGGGGCTATGTGCAATTGACGGTCAGCGGCACGTTGCGGCTTGACGGTCTCATCACTGCCAATGGTGGCAATGGCTCCGGTCTCGGCGGCGGCGGCGGGGCGGGCGGCGGCGTCAACTTGTCGGTCGGCACTTTTTCCGGCGGTGGCGCGATTATGGCAAATGGCGGCAAAGGTGTGGACGGCATTGGCGGCGGTGGTGGCGGTGGACGCATCGCGGTTTGGCTCAACAGCAATTCATTTTCGGGCACACTCTCGGCTTTTGGCGGCAGCGGCGCAAACTACGGTGGCGCCGGCACGGTTTATTTCCGGACCAACTCCACGGGCCGTTCCCTGCTCATCGTGGACAACGGCGCCCATGCCGGGGCGGATACTTCGGTTCAATATTCATCGGGCAGTGACCTGACGTTGCGGAACTACGGCCTCATATACGCCTCCAGCTCGATTACGTTCGCCAATCTCATCGTCGGTTCGAACGCCTTGCTGGTCGTGACCAACCAGAATTTGAACATCAGTGCCAACAATGTGACCGTGCAAATCGGCGGCGGTATCATTGCCGATGGCGGCGGTTCTTCCTCCGGCCAAGGCACTGGTCACGGGAATTATTATTATTACGCGCCAACCTATCCGTGCAGTGGCGCTGGTCACGGAGGATACGGCGCCAATTCCGTTTCCAATTCGGCTGTTGGCGGTACAGCCAGTTACGACTCGATCACCTCACCAAACTACCCGGGCAGCGGTGGTGGCGGATATTTGCCCTATTCCATCGGCGGGAATGGCGGCGGCCTGATTCAAATGTCGGTCAGCGGCAGCTTGCGAGTGGATGGCGCGCTCTCCGCCAACGGCGCCAACGGCGGCGGCACTGGAGGCGGCGGCGGTTCCGGCGGCGGTTTGAATCTAACCGTCGGGACTTTGTCTGGCGCGGGCTTGATCACTGCCAATGGTGGCAACGGCGTGGATGCCATCGGCGGCGGCGGTGGCGGCGGTATGATCGCCATCAGTTTCAATCAGTCGAACTTGTTTGCCGGGACCATTACCGCTTACGGCGGCGGCGGTGCAAACTATGGCGGCGCGGGGACGACTTATTTCCGGACCAATGCCACCGGCCAGACATTGCTCATCGTGGACAACGGCGGCCATCGCGGGACCAATACGCCGGTTTCATCGCTCCCCAACAATAACCTCGTCCTCCGCAACGGCGCGATCGCCGTTCAAAGCTCATATCCGCTGAGTCTCACCAGCCTGCTCATTACGTCAAATGCCTGGATGGTCCCGGGACTTAATAATCCCGGCACAGTGAACATTAGCGTCTTCGGCAGCGGCGCAATCATTCAAGCCGGTGGCGGCATTATCGCCGACGCTTCCGGCAGCGCGCAAAATGTCGGCACCGGACACGGTTACATTTCTGGTGGTGCACCCTGGTATGCGTGCAGCGGCGGGGGTCACGGCGGCTATGGCGCGTTTGCGCTCTCGAATCTGGTAGCCGGTGGAATCACTTTCGATTCTACAACCGCGCCACAAAGTTTGGGCAGCGGCGGTGGCGGCACTTTCCCCTTTTCCATTGGCGGCGCGGGCGGCGGTTACATCAACCTGGCGGCCGGGAAAGCCCTTGTACAGATCGATGGGCTCATCTCGGCCAATGGCGGCAACGGTTCCGGTTCCGGCGGTGGTGGTGGCTCCGGCGGCAGCATTTACATCCTCGCCGATTCGCTGGCCGGCACCGGAGCAATCACGGCCAACGGCGGCAATGGCGCAAATGCCATTGGCGGCGGCGGCGGCGGCGGACGCATTGTCATGTCAACGCTCAACGGGCCCGGTTTTCCTCCTCGTACCAATATCTTTACGGGGAATCTTGCCGCTTGCGGTGGTGGTGGCGCGAACTATGGCGGTGCGGGAACCATTTACGTTCGGACCAATTCATCGGCTACCGGTTTGTTGATTTTGGACAACGCCAACAACGCCGGGACCAATACCAGTTTCGATTTCATCAACGTGGATGTGACGGTTCAGAACAAAGCCGTAGGCCTGTTGCCCACAAGCGGTTCGTGGTCACCACGCAATGTGCTCATCCGCAGCAACAGCATCATGACAACGCTCGCCTCCGGCGGCACGCGCACCGTCAGTGCCAATAGTCTGACCATTGAGGCGGGTGGTGCTTTGTCTCTGGACGGAACGGGCTACGGCTCGCAAAGCGGGCCCGGCCCTGGTTTGACGGGCAGCAATGTGCGCGGCGGCGCGGGGCACGGCGGTTATGGCGGCGGCAATATCTCGGGCGGCGGCGCTGCTTACGATTCCATCCAGTCGCCGGTTACCGCGGGCAGCGGCGGTGCGACTTTCAGTCCGCCGAACGCCTTTGGTGGTCCCGGTGGCGGCGCCCTGACCTTGTACGTCAGCGGCACGCTGATGGTGAACGGTCGGCTTTCGGCCAACGGCACCAACGGCGGCTTCAATGCCGGCGGCGGCGCGGGTGGCAGCTTCTATCTGAACGCTTACCAACTGGCCGGCATCGGCGTTGTTTCCGCGAATGGCGGTCCGGCCACGGGGGCGGCGGGCGGCGGTGGCGGCGGTCGCATCGCCCTCAACTGCACGTCCAACAACTTCACCGGCCAGTTTTCAGCTGCCGGCGGCAGTGGAAA
>Ga0335085_10006866_pt1 | contig 17863 bp, 15 predicted proteins | sample Lox_Sample_45_FD_206712 | JGI IMG/M metagenome (GOLD analysis project Ga0335085, IMG submission 206712) | Soil microbial communities from Loxahatchee National Wildlife Refuge, Florida, United States - Lox_Sample_4.5 | ecosystem: Environmental > Terrestrial > Soil > Wetlands | place: USA...
CTCGTCCGGTCCGTGGGGCGCCTTCACGAGACATAGGCTAGTCTGGTTCGTTGCGGCGCGGCATTGGCCGGAAGGCATAAAAATGGGCTGCGGGCTGATACGAAAGGCGCAGCCAGAAGGCTAACTTTGGGGTCGCGAGCAAGGTGGAGCGCAGGAAGATCGCTCGCGGGCAGCGTTCCTCAACAGCGAATCGCAGTCGCCCGTCGGAGCTTCGGTGGGTCCGTCCTGCACGTCCGCGCGATCTGCCGGACGATTGTGGCTGCGCCGCTGGACTTACGCGGCTTGTCGCCGGATAGCTACTTCGCGTCGTGCTTGACGGCTTCTTTTGTCTTCGCAGCGCTCGCTTCCATCGCGTTGCCGAGATCCTTGACCGCTTTGACGCTGCCGTGCCCGATCTGCGTGCCGGCGTCCTTGAACGCATGTCCCGCTTGGCCTACCGCGCTCTTGGCGTCATGGCCGATCTGCTTGCCGGCTCGCTTGAAGAAGTTGTCCTGCTGGGCCGGTTCGTCCTTGTGCTCGCCCTCGGCGCAGACCGTGAGCGAAGCCAACATCATCATTACCGCCAGGGAAGATCTCATCGGTTTGCCAGGGCTCCTTTGCAGGCGAAAGACACGCGACCAGCGGAAGAATTATGCGCCAACCATCGCTGGGCCTGTCGCACGCCGCGTGCAACCTGCGTGCCTGCTAGCGACCTCCCGCGTCCCCTGAAAGGTCGGGGCGACAGTCGTTCCAACGCGACGTCGCGATCCCAGGTGGTGGCGGAATCGCCGGTATCGTCGCTGTCTGTCATGATCGCAATGCGGTTCCCCCGCGCCCGCCCGTGTTCAATAATCGCACTGGCGCGCATTTGAGATCGGCCCGCCGCTGCCGCCCACGCCGGAGCAATTCCAGCCCGCCGCGCAAGCGGCGGGTTCGAGCTCATCCGCGCGGTAGATGTCACGCATCAGATGTACGCCTCCGCCCGGCGCATCAGCCCAAGGGCTCGCGGTAGATCGCAAGAATCGCCCCGATCATCAGCATGGCGCCTACGGCGACGAGCCCGGAGAACCGCGCTTCCATCGCATTTCCGGTCTTGGTGAGACGCAGCTCGAGCCAGCGTCCGGTGGCCATAACGATCGCGAGCAACCCCATAGCCAGGTGCGTCGACTGGATCAGATACTGGCTCTTGATCTCGAACGCGGTGTGCGCATGGGTGACCAACAGCACCCCGCCGAAGGCGCACAGGACCGGGAACACGGCCTGCAACCGCTCGGAAGCCTGTTTCCCGGCCCGCGCGCTGGTCTCCAACGCGCCCAACGCGAAGGCGAGCAGGGTGGCGATCCGATGCTGGAGCACCTCGCCGTCTCCGAAGGTGCTGCGCCAGAATCCGACCGGACCGAGGGGCCAGGCTTCCGCGTCGCTGCGGAAGAACAGGAACACGCTCAACGCGACAAAGCCCAGCGGCCAGTACCTGGCCCAGGCGAACCCGGGGCGGTAGGAGAGCAGCGCCAGCACGCTCATGCCGATCAGGAATATGCCGGAGACATTGTGGTTGTAGTCCGACCACTGCGAACCGGCGGCCGACGGAATCCTGCCGACCAGCGCGACGCTGGCCGCCTGGCCAGCGAGCAACGCCTCGTGCGTCGGCGAGCTGAGCGCAGGCAGCCGCGGCGTGAACATCTCGAGCAGTTCGGACACGCTTGCGGTCAGGCCCGGGATATCGATTGCGGGCGGCTGCGAGGAGACGGTCGCGGCCAGGAACAGGATTCCGACCAACAGGAATGTTTCGGCCTCGACATGGCAGGGCACGCCGGTCACCACGGCGCGCGCGTTGCGGTCGTGCAGCCAGTCGCGGCCGGCCCGGAAGTTGAGATAGGCGAAGCCCAGCGTTACGCCCAGCAGGAATACCTTGGCGGCCACCAGGCTGCCGTAGCCCGTCCCGACGAGCCCGTCCAGCGACCCGACGTACTGCCACGCCAGCACCATGCCCGTGGCGAGCAGAGCCGCTACCGAGGCCATCCCCAGCGCGGAGAAACGTGTGACCCCGAGCGGCCAAAATTCCCGCGCGCGATCGTCGGTCCGCCCGATGTGCCACAACCACAACAGCTGCACCACCCCACCGACCCATACCGCCGCCGCGAGCTGGTGAGCGACGGTGAGGGCCATCAACGTCCCGCGGTGCTCGAGTCGGCCTACTCCATGCACCAACCATGCGCCGGCGATCAGCAACATCGCCGTCAGCCCGATCGCAGCCACCCACCTGGGTCGGCTCGTCGGACGCTCGTGCCACCCCCGGGTGGACCATAGGATCGCCGCAGCCACCCCGATCCGGATCGCGCCGGCCTGGAATTGGACCGTGCCGGCGTATACCGTCAGCGGGAGCTCGCCCAGCGCGGAGGCCAGGACGGCTGCTTTGGTGAGGATCTTCAGCGCTTGCGTTACCGCCAGCGCCAGCGCACCCGCACGCAGGACTCGCATGCAGCCGTGCCAGGCGGTCGCGGGCGCGGCGCTATCGGGGCGCCAGACGCGTAGCACAAGCGCGCCCCAGAACAGGCTTCCTACCAGGATGGAAAGGCTTACAAGTTCCAGCCCGCCCATCAGATCGTCCAGGAAGTTGGCCAGGCCCTGGACGTACATCACGCTGCTCCGTTCATTCCTCGACGCGGAAGCGCAGCAGGTCTTCGGTCAAGTGGCCGTCCGCAGCGAACACTCGATATCTCAGTGCGTATTCGCCCAGGGTGAGAGCCGGAACCTCCACGAGGAGCTCGCCCCGTTTCTTTCCGCCCCGGATGGTGAGCGGACGCTGGACATCGCCCTTGCTGACGAGGAACACGCGTGACAGCCCGACCTCGATGCTGCTGTTGAACTGGACGACGACCTGAGTCGCCGCACCGGCTCGTATGGGTTGCCTTTGCAGCGAAGATCCAATGACCACTGCATGCGCCACGGCTGCGCCCGCCGCCAGCGTCAGGGCGGCGGCCAGAGCGAGCGCCGCAGTTCGCCTTGCTGCGCGGCGCGAGAGGGAGGCTGGAACTGCCGTGCCTACGCGCGGATGCGTGGATCGCATGGAGTTGTCGGGATGCGGCTCGAGCGTGCGCCCTCAGGCCGGTAAGAAGAGGTCTGATGCGGCACGGGCATGGATCAGCGACAGCGTTGCCGTCGCGGCGCGGAAACCGCGGGCGAGGCGCGTAAGCGCCCCGACGTCGGCCGGGTGCAGCAGCAGTCCCCTGCAGAACCCCGCTGCGCGCGGACATCCGAACTCGTCGAGCGTCGCGACCAGCCAGCCGGGCAGCCGCATGTCGCAGCCATCCGCGATCGCGCGCACAGCGAGGAAGGGAACGCATGCCAGCTCCGCGAGCCGCGCGAGCGTAGCGCTCTCCATGTCCGCCGCCGTCGCGCCGCGCTCGCGCGCCAGGTCAAGCTTCTGCCCGGGTGCGCCCAAGATCGCCGGGGTTTCCGCCAGCGGGCTGATATGCATCGTGAGCTCGGCGCCCAGCCGCCGCCGTACCCGCTCGTGCCAATCGCCGCTGACCCTGATCCGCCGGCCGTCGCTCCCGATCACTTCTTCAGGCAGCACTGCGCTGCCGGGGTGCAGCGCGGGGTCCAATGCGGAGGCGCTGCCCCAGCTCAGTAGCGCCGATGCGCCTGCCTCGAGCAGCATCCGCCCGGAATCGAGCGTGCGCGCCGGTCCCATGCCCGAGACAGCCAACAAGGCTCCGCCCGCGACGGCCGTCACGGCTCCGGTTCGCACACGACGCCGGACCAGGCTGCACGCTTCCGCGCGCAGCGCCACCGCGATCCCCACTCGCGTCATAGCCTGGTTGCAACGACATTGCGGTAACGCGCGAGCGCCCAGAGCGGAAAGTATTTGTCGTAGCCGTGGTACTTCAAGTAGAAGACCCGCGGGAAACCGGGAGCCGTGAACCAGTCGTCATCCCACAACCCGTCCAGCCGCTGGGTGTTCAGGAGGTACTCGGCACCCCGGCGCACTTCGGAGGAGCCGCCCTCGTCCGCAGCCAGCAGTCCGAGCATGGCCCACGCAGTCTGGAACGCAGTGCTCGCGCGGCCTTTCCCCGCGGTGTCCGGCTTGAGATAGCTGTCGTTGTCCTCGCCCCACCCACCGTCCGCCCGCTGAGCGCTCTTGAGCCAGTCTGCGGCGCGCCGAACAATGGGCTCGGAGGCCGGGACTCCGACGTGCTGGAGCGCCACCAGTACAGACCACGTGCCGTAGATATAGTTGGTGCCCCAGCGCCCGAACCAGCCTCCGAACGGCTCCTGCTCGCGACGCAGGTAACGCAGGCAGGCCTCGAGAGGGGGGTGGTACGCCGCTTCGCGGCGCGCCGCATCCGCCAGAATGATCGCGCAACGCGCGCTCACGTCGGCAGTCGGCGGATCGAGCAAGGCGCCATGGTCGGCGAACGGGATCTCGTTCAGATAGCGCCGGGTGTTGTCGACGTCGAAGGCGCCGAACCCGCCGTTGCGGGATTGCATACCGAGGATCCAATCCACGGCGCGCCGCACCGATTCGGAGTATCGCGCCTCGCTGGCCCCGTTCATTGCCCATACCACGGCGCTGGTATCGTCGACGTCCGGGTAGTAGGCGTTCTCGAACTGAAACGGCCAGCCGCCGCCCGCCAGCCGCGGGCGCGATTCACGCCAGTCTCCGGGATCGTCCAGCAACTGCCGGGCGCGGAGCCAGTCCAGTGCGCGGCGCACCTGCGCATCGGCGCCGCCGACCTCTTGCAGCGCGAGGCATGCGAGCGCAGTGTCCCAGACCGGGGGAACACAGGGCTGGCAGTATGCGGCGCGCTCGCCCACCACCAGCAACTGCCGCAGCGCCTCGCGCGCGGCGACGCGAGAGGGGTGGTCGGGGGGGTAGCCGAGGCAGTCCATTGCTTCGTACGCGTTGACCATCGCCGGGAAGATCGCTCCGAGCCCTCCAGTCCCGTTGCGGCGCTGGACGATCCAGTCCTCCGCGCGTTTGATCGCGTGTCGCCGCACCGGGCCGGGGATGAAGGGCTCCAGCCGGCGCCCGATGCGGTCGAGCCCGAGCAATACGCGGTTCAACCCCGAGCGCACCGGGAAATACTGCGGCTCCTGCTCAGGGGGTGTGGCGAAGAGCTCGCCCACGCCGACGCGCTTCGGGTTCCTGGCGCGTGCCTTGAGGCTGCACAGGATCAGCAGGGGCACCATCACCGTACGCGACCAGTAAGAGATCTTGCTCAGGTGGAACGGGAACCAGCGCGGCAGGAGCAGGATCTCCACCGGGCTGAACGGCACCGCCCGCCATGGCACCTGGCCGAACAGGGCCAGCGTGATGCGCGTGAACACGTTCACGCGCGCAGCGCCGCCACGAGCGAGAATCGCTTCACGCGCGCGCTGCATGTGCGCTGCATGGGGACTGTCACCCGCGAGCTTGAGCGCGTAGTAGACCTTGACCGAGCAGCTCAGATCGCATCCACCGCCGAAGTACAGCGGCCACCCGCCGTCGGACTGTTGCCGCTCGCGCAGGTACACGGCGATCTTCGCCTGCAGCTGCTCGTCGACCTCGTCCATGTAATGCATCATGAGCAGGTATTCGGCCGGGATGGTGCAGTCCGCCTCCAGCTCGAAGCACCAATAGCCGTCCGCGTGCTGCTTGGCCAGCAAGGCCTCCCTCGCCCGTGCGACAGCCCGGTCGAGCCGATCGCGGTGCTCGGCGGCGGCAGTGATGTGTTTGCGTTCGGTGTTGCCTAGGAGCATCGCCGTCAACGGATCGAGGAGTGCGCGGGCGGAAGTCCGAGCGCGGCGAGCCGGAACATGAGCTTCACGGCGAGGTCGGAGCCGGCGGCGAGGCGGCTCGCGATGACGACGGCTTTGACGCTGCGGCGCGAGATCTTGACTTCGTCGCCGCTCACAAAGTCCGGATGCCGGACGATCTTGCGCAGCGTGAGCAGCGCCATGCCCAAGCCCCAGAGGCAGAAGTTGCGGATGCCGGTCTCGCGGGCGGGGATGAGCAACGTGTAGCGCAGCGCATTCTCGAGATGTCCGTGAGCGATGGCGATCAGCTGCCGCAGACCGCGACCGAAGCTCTCGGTGTATGCACCGGCGTTCAGATTGCTGAGATCGAAGCCCGCACGCGCGAACACGTCGCGCGGCAGCCAGCACGCGCCGCGGTTCAGGTCCTCCCAGATATCCTTCAAGATATTGGTCATCTGCAGCCCCTGCCCGAACGACACGGCGAGCGGCATCAGCAGGTTGAAGTTCCTGGCCGCCGCGGGAGAGTGGTCGCAGAACAGGCGCGTGAGCATCTCGCCGACCACCCCGGCTACATAGTAGCAATACCGGTCCAGCGCAGCGAGATCGTCGAGCCCGCGCCCGTGCCGATCCTCCTGGAACCGGACCATGCCTTGGCCCATGACGCGAACGCAGGTGCATAGCGCTTCCTGCTGCGGCCGCGTGAATCGGTGCGTGATGCTGATGACGCGCGCGCTTTCCCGGACGAGCTCGTGCGCTGGCGGGATCGTGTGGCCGGAAAGACGGGGAGCGAGCTCCGCGCTGAAACGCTCGGCGGACGCGTTGCCCGCCAATGCCGCGACGAACTGCGCGCACAGAGACCGTTTCAGCTCGGCGCTCAACGCCGGTTCATCCTCGATCGTGTCGACGATCCGGCACAGCAGATACGCGTTGGTGACCACGCGCGCCAGGTCCTGCGGCAGCTGCGGTATGGTCAGCGCGAAGGTGCGTGACACACCCGCGAGCATGCGCGCCTGGAACTCGTCGTCGGGTAGCTCGACTGTGGGTCTCTCCGCGGCACCAGCGGGGTTCAGGGTCGTGTGTGCCAGCACTTTGGAATTCAATCCGTCAACGCGGCGCGGCGTATGTCTATACAGTCAAACCTGCGGCGATCATCGCACGCGCCAATCTTTCGCGATACTTACGCTCGATGCGTGCATCGATCATTATGCTCGCTGTGAGTGCGCCCGCATATGTTACGCTATGTGAACGCACTCAATGCGGAGAGTTTGGTTCCGAGTCATCACGCATTCGGCACGAGCTCGATGCGCGGCGGCTGTGTGCCCCTTCCCAATTCATCGGACTATCGGCGTGCGCGACCCGGCAGCTGCTGAAGGCAAGATTGGAATGCAGGTCCTGTTGGCGAGTCCGCGAGGATTCTGCGCGGGAGTGGTGCGCGCGATCGAGATCGTCGAGCTCGCGTTGGACATCCACGGCCCCCCGATCTATGTGCTGCACGAGATCGTGCACAATCAACGGGTGGTCAGGGATCTTCAGGCGCGAGGAGCTGTATTCGTGCAGGCGCTGGACGAGATACCCCGCGGCGCGGTCAGCATCTTCAGTGCACACGGGGTGCCTGCTTCGATCGCCGAGCAGGCCAAGCGCAAAGCACTGAACGTCATCGACGCGACGTGTCCGCTGGTGACCAAGGTGCACCTCGAGGTCGCCCGTCACGCGCGCGCCGGCCGAGAAGTGGTCCTGGTCGGGCACGCCGGTCACCCGGAAGTCATCGGAACGCTGGGGCGGTATGATCGAAGCGCGGGCGGAGAGGTATACCTGGTCGAGACCCTCGATGATGTTTGGAAGCTCCGGGTCCGCAACCCGCGGGAGATTGCCGTCGTGACGCAGACGACTCTGTCGGTGGACGACACGCGCCGGATCATCGCAGCGCTGCGCGAACGCTTTCCTACGCTCCTGGAGCCGCGTCAGGCCGACATCTGCTACGCGACGCAGAACCGGCAGAACGCCGTGCGGCGCCTCGCCGGCCGCGTCGACCTGCTGCTGGTCGTGGGAGCGCATAACAGCTCGAACTCGAACCGCTTGCGCGAGGTCGGAAAGCAGACCGGGTTCCCCGCATATCTGGTCCAGGACGCCGAGGAGGTGGACGAAGCCTGGCTGCAGCCGGGCATGCGGGTCGGGATCACGGCGGGTGCATCGACCCCGGAGGTGCTGGTGGAAGAGGTGCTGTCCAAGCTCGCGCGCTTCGGTGTGGCGGGCATTTCGCAGGTCGAGGGCGAGGTCGAGACCACGACCTTCCGGCTACCCCCGGCGCTCGGGCGGACAGCGCCGGCCCCGGCGGAGCCGAGATCCTCGGGAACCCGAGCGACACCGGTATGAGCATTCCGCTGCGCCAGCAATTGAAAGTCGGACTCTACGTGCTGAAGCAGAAGCTGCTCGGCGTCGAGCGCTACCCGCTGGTGCTGATGCTGGAGCCCTTGTTTCGCTGCAACCTGGCGTGCGCGGGGTGCGGGAAGATCGACTATCCGGAGGAAGTGCTCAACCGGCGGCTGAGCGTCGAGGACTGCCTCGCCGCCGTGGACGAGTGCGGCGCGCCCATCGTGTCGATCCCCGGGGGGGAACCGCTGCTGCACAAGGAGATGCCGCAGATCGTCGAGCAGATCGTCCGGCGCAAGAAGTTCGTCTATCTGTGCACCAATGCCCTGCTGCTCAAGAAGCGCATCGACGATTACAGCCCGTCGCCGTACCTCACCTTCTCCGTGCACCTGGACGGCGACCGGGAACGTCACGACCAGATGGTGTGCCAAGACGGTGTCTTCGAGCGTGCGGTGGAGGCGATCGAGCTCGCGCTGAGCAAGGGCTTCCGGGTGACGATCAACTGCACGCTGTTTCACGGGGAGGCGCCCGAGCGCGTGGCGAAGTTCTTCGACTTCGTCACCGACCTCGGCGTGGAGGCGATCACCGTCTCGCCGGGCTTCAGCTACGAGCGCGCCCCGCGCCAGGACCTGTTCCTGCAGCGCGACGCGACCCGACAGTTGCACCGTGCGATCCTGCGACTGGGTAAGGGCCGCGGCTGGAGGTTCAACCACTCCAGCCTGTATCTGGACTATCTGGCCGGCAACCAGAGCTATCAGTGCACGCCTTGGGGCAATCCCACACGCAACGTCTTCGGATGGCAGAGGCCCTGCTACCTCTTGGTCGGAGAGGGCTACGCGCCTACGTTCAAGGCCCTGATGGAGGAGACGGACTGGGAGCGCTACGGATTTGGCGCCAATCCCAAGTGCACGCAATGCATGGCGCATTGCGGCTATGAACCCACGGCCGTGAACGACGCCCTGGCTCATCCCCTCAAGGCCTTGAAGGTATCATTGCTGGGGCCACGCACATACGGCCCCATGGTGGCGGACGACCCGCCTCCCGTGCGGCTTGCAGACAAGCGCAAGGTCGGCCTGCCGGAATCCTCTCGCGGCTGATCGGCGCGCAGGCCGTCGGGTTGCGTGCGTTGCACGCGCGGGTCAGCCGACCGCCGGCGAGGCCTCGCGGCCGACATCCATCCGATGAGCGAGCCCGTACCTTCCGCCTGCGCCGCTTTGACCTAGGCGCCGAGCGTGCGCGCGCTCGCCTGATCACCTCGGGTGTAGCCCCGTCTTCCTGGAAGCAGTCGAATCCGAGCACATGGAAGCTCAAGCGAACAGCGGACGGGCTTTGGTGACGGGCGCGGCCGGGTTCGTCGGCTCCGCGGTCGTTCGGACCCTGCTCCAAGCCGGGTACGAAGTGCGAGCACTCGTCCGCCCGACAACTCGGCGAACGAATCTCGCAGGACTGGATCTGGACATCTTCGAGGGAGATATCTGCGACGCACAGTCGATGGCGCGTGCTCTGGCGGGTGTCCGATTCCTGTTTCATGTGGCCGCCGACTACCGGCTGTGGGCGCCCGACCCCGAGCAGATCCTGCACACGAACGTCGACGGCACCCGCATCGTGATGGAAGCCGCGCGGCGTGCGGAAACCGAGCGCATCGTCTACACGAGCAGCGTCGCGACCTTGGCGCTCGCGCGTGGCGGCGAAGCCGCCGACGAGACGAGCGCTCTGCAGGAGTCGGCGGCGGTAGGGGCCTATAAGCGCAGCAAGGTGGCGGCCGAGCGGGTGGTCGAGGCCATGATCGCGAGGGATCGCCTGCCGGTCGTGATCGTCAACCCGTCCACGCCCATCGGGCCGCGCGACGTGAGACCGACGCCTACGGGCAGGATCATCGTCGAGGCGGCGCGGGGGAAGATGCCCGGCTTCGTCGACACCGGACTCAACCTGGTGCATGTGGACGACGTTTCGGCCGGACATCTTGCCGCGCTGCGCCGGGGTCGGATCGGCGAGCGCTACATTCTGGGCGGACAGAACGTGCTGCTCGCCGACATGCTGGCCGACATTGCGCGACTCGTGGGGCGTCCGCCTCCGCGGCTGCGGTTCCCGCTGCCGTTGATCTACCCGGTCGCACTCGCAGCCGAGGCGATCGCCGCGGTGACACGGCGGGAGCCGTTCGTGACGCTCGACGGGTTGCGCCTGGCACGCCATCGCATGTTCTTCACCTCCGCCAAAGCGGAGCGCGAGCTCGGCTATCGAGCGCGGCCTTACGCGGAAGGACTGAAGGACGCGATCGATTGGTTCCGGCAGGCGGGATACCTGCGATGATGCTGGCACTCATCATCGCAGCGCTTGCCTTCGGCAGCTGGATCTACTTGCTTGCGGCGCGTGGTGGATTTTGGCGTGCGAGCGAGCGCGACGACAACGGACAGACGCCACCGTACGCAGGCGCTGCGTGGCCATCGGTGGTCGCGATCGTCCCGGCGCGCAACGAGGCCGATCTGGTCGCGGAGAGTGTCGGCGCCCTGCTGCGGCAGCGCTACTCGGGCGCGTTCTGCATTGTGCTGGTCGACGATCAGAGCGAAGACGATACGGCCGCCGCCGTCCGGCGCGCCGCGGTCGCGAACGCAGCGACGGAGCGGGTGACGGTGTTGGCCGGTGCGGCAGTTCCTGACGGTTGGACCGGCAAGCTCTGGGCGATGGCGCAGGGAGTTGGCCACGCGGACACCCTGGGTGAGCGGCCGGAGTACTTGCTGTTCACGGACGCCGATATCGTCTGCGGCCCGGATGTGCTGGCCTGGCTGGTCGCGCGCGCGCAAGGGTCCGGGTTGATGCTCACCTCGGTGATGGCGAAGCTGCGATGCGAGAGTGCAGCTGAGCGGGCCTTGGTCCCTGCGTTCGTCTTCTTCTTCCAGATGCTGTATCCCTTCGCCTGGGTGAATCGTGCCGACCGGTCGACGGCGGCCGCCGCAGGAGGATGCATGCTGGTCCGGCGCGACGCGCTCGCGGCTAGCGGGGGGCTCGAGGCCATACGCGACGCGCTGATCGACGATTGCGCGCTCGCGCGGCGGTTGAAGCGACGCGGTCCCATCTGGCTCGGATTGAGCGAGCGGGTCCGCAGTGTGCGGCCGTATCCGCGCGTGCGCGACCTGCGCCGGATGGTTGCCCGCACCGCCTTCGCTCAACTGCGCTTCTCACCATGGTGTCTTGGCGGCACAGCGCTGGCCATGGCGGCGACCTACTTGGCGCCGCCCGTGCTCACCCTGTGCGGCAGTGGCGCGGCGCGGATCCTCGGGGCGGCGGCCTGGGCCGCGATGACATTCGCGTTACAGCCGGTCCTGCGCTACTACCGGGTGTCGCCGCTGTGGGGACTCGCGTTGCCGGCGATCGCCGCGGTATACCTCGTGTTCACGCTCGATTCCGCCTACCAGCACTGGCGCGGCCGGGGGGGCATGTGGAAGGGGCGCGCACAGGCGCAGGCCCGGCTAGCCCGATGACGACGCCGATCCATCTACCGCGTGCAGACTCGGCGACCTGCCGCGGGGATGTCGCCCCCCGCGCTCCGTCTGCGGGGGCCGCGCCGACATGCTGAGTTCGGCGATCGGCCGCGTGGTCGAACTGTGCGTTCGACATGCCTGGCCGGTACTCGCGACGGCGGCGCTCGCGGCGGGCGCGGCATCGGTCTACACCGTGCAGCACATGGCGATCGACACCGACGTCGTCAGCCTGTTCCCGTCGGAGCTTCCGTGGCGCAAGCGCGAGCTGATCTTCGACGCGGCATTCCCGCAGCGCGTAGATCTGATCGCCGTCGTGGTCGATGGGGCGACCCCCGAACTCGCCGAACTCGCTGCCGCGTCGCTGGCGCGGCGCCTGTCCGAGCGGCCCGAGCTGTTCGGCGGCGTCCGCCGCCCCGATGGCGGCCCGTTCTTCGACCGCAACGGCCTGCTCTTTCTCCCTACCGACGCGGTAGCCCGCACTACAGAGCAACTCATTGCGGCGCAGCCGTTGCTGGGGTCACTGGCGGCGGATCCCAGCCTGCGAGGGCTGATGGATTCGCTGTCGCTGGCCTTGGAAGGCGTGCGGCGCCACGAGACCAAGCTGGACGATCTGGCACGCCCCCTCGCGGCGTTAGCGGCCTCGCTGGACCAGGTCCTCGCAGGGCATCCGGCTCCGTTGTCCTGGCGCACGCTCATCACCGGAGAGCCTCCGGACCGGCGCGAGCTGCGGCGCTTTATCCTCGTCCAACCGGTCCTCGACTTCAGTGCCTTGCAGCCGGGCAGCCGTGCATCCGCCGCGATCAGGCAGTCGGCGCAAGAGCTTGGTCTCACACCCGGCGCTGGCGTCCGCGTGCGCCTCACCGGCACCGTGCCGCTCGGTGACGAAGAGTTTGCGACGCTCGAGGAGGGTGCGGCGGTCAACGCCTTGTTGACCGTGCTGGCGGTGCTTGCGCTGCTGTGGCTGGCCCTGCGCTCGGGCCGCATCGTGCTCGCAGTGGCTCTGAATCTCTTTGTCGGCCTCGCGCTGACCGCCGCTTTCGGCCTGCTGGCGATCGGCAGATACAACCTGGTCTCTGTCGCCTTCGCCGTGCTGTATGTGGGACTGGGGGTCGACTTCGCGATTCAGCTCTGCGTTCGCTACCGGGCCGAACGGCATGTCGAGGACGACCTGTGCGTGGCGCTTCGGGCCGCGGGAGCAGGGGTGGGGGGTCCGCTCGCACTCGCCGCAGCCTCCACGGCGGCAGGTTTTTATTCTTTCGTGCCGACCGCGTATCGAGGCGCTTCTCAGCTCGGGCTCATCGCCGGCACCGGGATGCTGGTCGGCTTCCTGGTTTGCATCACCGTGCTGCCGGCGCTCCTTCGTGTGCTCCGTCCGCCGGGCGAGCCGGACGCGGTGGGCTACGCCGCGCTCGCTCCCTTCAACCGGTTCCTCGTCGCGCATCGACGCGCAGTCCTCATCGCGACCGGGATGCTTGCGGCCGGATGTGCTGCCCTGCTGCCGCAACTGAGGTTCGACTTCAACCCCCTCGACCTGCGCAGCCCGAAGACGGAGTCGGTCGCCACCCTGATCGATCTGATGCGAGACCCGGCGACGACGCCCAACACAATCGACGTGCTGGCGCCCTCGCTCACCGAGGCGACGTCGTTGGCCCAGCGGCTCTTGGCGCTGCCCGAGGTTGAGCAAGCACTCACGCTGGCGAGCTATGTCCCGCAGCGGCAGCAAGAGAAGCTCGCCCTCATCGCCGACGCCGCGTTCTTGCTCGGACCTACGGTCGAGCCGGTCGAGGTCAAACCGCAACCCACGGATCGGGACACGGCGCGCGCGATGGAGCGCACCGCGCGGGAACTCCGGGAAACGGCCGCGGGCCACGCAGGCGCTCTCGCGGACGATGCCAAGCGGCTCGCCGATGCGCTCTCGGCGCTCGCCCAGGGCGATCCTGCCGCGCGCGCCCGCGCCCAAGCGGCATTGATTCCCGGTTTGCGCGCGACATTGGATCAACTGCGCGCAGCGCTGCATGCGGAGCCGGTGACCTTGGAGAGCCTGCCCATTGATCTGGTGCGCGATTGGGTGGCGCCGGACGGCCGCGCTCGCGTCGAGGTGTTCCCGGCCGGCAACTCCAACGACAACGAGACGCTGCGCCGTTTCGTGGCAGCCGTGCTCCGGGTTGCGCCCGACGCGGGTGGTACGCCCGTCTCCATTCAGCAGTCGAGCCGAACCATCGTGCGGGCGTTTGCGCAGGCGGGGTTGTGGGCCGTGCTGTCGATCACGATCCTGTTGTGGCTCGCATTGCGCCGGATCGCGGACGTCGCGTTGACTCTTGCGCCGCTACTCCTCGCGGGGCTGGCTACGCTCGGGCTTTGCGTGGTCATCGACCTGCCGCTCAACTTCGCCAACATCATCGCGTTGCCGCTGCTGTTCGGCATCGGCGTGGCGTTCAACATCTACTTCGTCATGGCCTGGCGCTCGGGGACGGCAGATCTGCTGCGGTCCAGTCTCACGCGGGCCGTGCTGTTCAGCGCGCTCGCCACGGCGACTGCCTTCGGAAGCCTGTGGTTCTCGAAGCATCCCGGCACGGCGAGCATGGGCGAGCTGCTGGCGTTGTCGCTCGCGTGCACCCTCGCCTCGGCACTCGTGTTCCTACCGGCTTTGCTTGGCCCACCGCGCGGCATCCGCACCACGGGCCTCGAACCGGTGCCAGGCGAGCAGACCGGGGAAGAACACCACGACGTCGCGTAGGCGGCGCGCCGTGGCGAGCGCGAGCGCAGTGGTTGCGTTCAGCCCGAGCGCGGCGCCCACCAGCAGGAAGGCGCCCTCCTGCACGCCGAGCGCCCCCGGAACCACGAACGCCGCGCTGCTGACGGCCTGAATCAGCGCCTCGATGGCCACTGCTTTGGCTATGCCGGTGGGATGGCCGAGAAAATACAGCGCCAGCCAGATCTCGCCGGCACCGGCCAGCCACCCCGCAAGCTGCCACGTGAAGCACCCGAGCAGCGCATCGCGGCGCAGGTACATGATCCGCACCGCCCGGTCGATGCGAGCGGAATGACTCATCGCGCCCTGCAGACGCCCGGACACGAGCTTGTTCAGAGCGCCCGTCACGGTCTGGAAGGCGCCTGCACGTTGCACGAGGATGAAGGCGATGCAAAGGGGCACCATGACGAGCAGACCGAGGAGCAGGTCGGTCGCCAGGCCGGCCGGCCGGCCCAGTGCGATCAGCAGGCCCACGCCCAGCAAAGAGAACACGAGCTGGCTCAGTACCGACAGCGTCATGTCGACAACCAGCCCGGCGGCCGCCGGCGCGGCGCGTACGTCTTGCTGGCGCAGCAGCCGGTACGAGACGATCTCGCCGCCGATGCGCGCGACGGGCAGCAGCCCGTTGACCGACTCTCGGACCCAGACTGCCCATGTCATCGTGGGCAATCCTGGCCGCTTGGCGCCGGGCAGCAGCAGTTGCCACGCGCGCGCGTTGAGCGTCATGGGCACGACATGGAACAGCGCGGCCAGCACCAGGCCGCTCCCGGCTGCTGCCACGAGGCTGAAGATGGCGCCGGGATTCTCGCGCACGAACAGAGCGACCGCCAGCACGAGGCCGGCCAGTGCGAGCAAGCGGCCGAGATGCTTCACGCGACGCCAAGGCCGGTGAATCCGCCCAACCGCGCGCCGCTCGCCGAGGCTGCGGCACGGATTGCCGGGGCGGTCAGGGCTGCCAGCTCATCGGCATAGCGGTAGGCGGGATTGGCGCCATCGAACTCACCGGAGGTCGCCGGATGCGCGTAGATCTCGGTGATCCCCGCAGGCAGATGGAACAGCAGGCCGGCGATGCGGCTTTCCGTCATGGCGCCGGACCAGGCGAGCCCGAACACCCGATCGGGCGCCATCAAGCCGCGCCGGCGAACTCGTGCTCGGAGAAGAGCGGCCCAGGGTGCTGTGAGCAGCGACGGTGTGGGGTTGCTCCGCGGCTCCACGCGGCGGAGCACGTCTGCCGGCTCGGCTGGAACGCGGACCGCCTTCATTCCGTAGCGAGCGCCGATATCGAGGATCTGCCCCGCTATCATCGGATGCAGGTGAAAGTGCTTGTGTGCGTTGACATGGTCGAGCGCCAGTCCAGTTGCCTGAAACGCCTCGAACTGCGCGGTGATCTCGGAAGCGAGCTGGCGGCGCACACCCGGGCGCAGAAAGATCTCCACGCCCATCCCGACCATGTCCGTGCGGAAGCGACCGGTCCGGTCGACCAGGTCGGGCAGCCTCGCAGCCGGCAGAACCGGTCGCCCCTCGACCAGCACGAGGTGGAGCCCTACTCGGAGCGAAGGTAGCTGGCGCGCGCGCGCGACCGCGTCTTGTGCGGCGGGAGCGCCGACCATCAGGCTCGCCGCCGTGACGATACCGTCCCTGTGAGCCGCCTCTACCGCCTCGTTGACTTCACGCGCGAGTCCGAAATCGTCGGCTGTGACGACGAGCGCCTTCAGTGCGCCAGCTCCCGCCGCTCACGCAGGAAATGGAAGAACTCCACGCCCTCGCGCAGGCGGCGCTTCATCATCTGCGGGCTGGAGAGCATCTCGCCGACGATCGAAGCGATCTTGCCGGCGCGGAAGTAAAAGCGCCGATAGAACGTCTCCACCGAATCGAAGATCTCGGAGTGGCTGAGATGCGGATAGTGCAACGGCGCAAGCTGCACGCCGTACTCGTCCACCAGCTCGGCGTTGGAGTGGTCCAGCCAGCCATTCTCCAGAGCCTGCCGGTGCAGGTAGGTGCCCGGATAGGGTGCCGCGAGCGAGACCTGGATCGTGTGCGGGTTGATCTCCGTGGCGAACCGGATCGTTTCCTCGATCGTCTCCTTGGTCTCGCCCGGCAGGCCCAGGATGAAGGTGCCGTGGATCTTGATGCCAAGCTCGTGGCAGTCCCGGGTGAATCGGCGCGCGAACTCGATGCGCATGCCTTTCTTGATGTTGTACAGGATCTGCTGGTTGCCGGTTTCGTAGCCCACGAGGAACAGGCGAAGGCCGTTGTCGCGCATGACCTTCAGCGTCTCGCGAGGCACGTTCGCCTTCGCATTGCACGCCCAGACGATCCCGAGCTTGCCCAGCTCCCGGGCCAGCGCCTGGACGCGCGGCAGATTGTCCGTCAGCGTATCGTCGTCGAAGAAGAACTCCTTCACCTGCGGGAACGCCTTGCGCGCCCAGGCGACCTCCTCCACGACATGTCCGATGCTGCGCGTGCGGTAGCGGTAGCCCCCGACAGTCTGCGGCCACAGGCAGAACGTGCAGCGCGACTTGCATCCGCGCCCCGTGTAAAACGACATGTAAGGGTGCCGGAGGTAGCCGTTGAAGTAGTTCTCGACCTGCAAGTCGCGCTTGTACACCGGTGTCACGAACGGCAGCTGGTCCATGTCTTCGAGGATCGGGCGCTCCTCGTTGTGCATGATCGTGCCGTCGGCGTTGCGGTAAGACAGTCCGAGGATCCGGCTCCAGTCGCGTCCCTCGGCCACTTCTTTGATGGTGAAGTCGAACTCTTTGCGCGCCACGAAGTCGATGGCTTCCGACGCCTTCAGGCTGCCGCCGGGGTCGACCGCCACCTTGGCGCCGACCAGCCCGGCCTTGAGCTTCGGATTGGCGTTCTTCAGCGCCTTGATCGTCCTCACGTCGGAGGCGAAGGACGGCGTCGAGGTGTGCACAACCAGCAGATCGTAGTCGCGCGCCAGCGGGGTGATGTCGGCGAGTCGGATGCGATGGGAGGGCGCGTCGATCAGCTTGCTGCCTTCGACTAAGGCTGCGGGCTGAGCCAACCAGGTCGGGTACCAGAAGGAGCGGACCTCCCGGCGTGCCTGGAATCGGGAGCCGGCCCCGCCGTCGAAGCCGTCGAACGAAGGGGCCTGCAGAAACAGCGTTCGCATCATGATCCAGCCTCTCTGACGAGCGTTCCGTCGGCGCGCACCCTGTAGCGCTGCCCGCGCCAGCTCACGACACCGACGAAAAAGCTCGCGACGAAGATCGCGAAAGACAGCAGATCGCGTACCGGGCCCAGCCACCAGCGGCCCGAGTTGAGCGTCAAAGTATGGTCGACTTGGATCTGGAGGACAAGGCGGCAGGCGACAGCGCCCGCAATGGTCCACAAACCCGCCGCGCTGAAGCCGGCGAGCACCGCTCCTAGCAGCGCGAACGGCAGCGGATGCGTCACGGCCGAACCGGCGAACCCCCACGGGTCGACCGCGCGGATCGTGCGGGCCCAGCGCAGCTCGTGGCGGACCAGGCCGGCGAGACGAGTATCGGTGCAGGTGTGCTCGACGCAGAAGCTCGGA
>Ga0335085_10006868_pt1 | contig 17861 bp, 16 predicted proteins | sample Lox_Sample_45_FD_206712 | JGI IMG/M metagenome (GOLD analysis project Ga0335085, IMG submission 206712) | Soil microbial communities from Loxahatchee National Wildlife Refuge, Florida, United States - Lox_Sample_4.5 | ecosystem: Environmental > Terrestrial > Soil > Wetlands | place: USA...
GCTATACCATGGCCATGTTCGCCCTGATGCTCGACATTGGCCGCCCGGACCGCTTCTGGCATTCCGTCATTTATTGGAATGAACATTCCCCGTTGTGGGAAGTCACGATGTGTGTCTGTCTCTACCTGACCGTCCTGTTGCTCGAAGTCATGCCGATTGCCTCATCGTTCAAATGGCTGCAGTCCCATTTTCCCAGAGTGGCTTCCCGGATGGAAAATGTGCATCACTTCGCTCCTTATCTGGCGATTGCCGGCCTGGGCCTGTCCATGCTTCACCAATCTTCCCTGGGCGCAGTCTACGGTATTCTCAAGGCCCGCCCGTTCTGGTATCGGCCTGATATTGCAGTGCTGTTCATCATCTCTGCCGTGGCGGGCGGAATGTCGATAACGGTATTCGCCTCCATGCTCTCCGCCAGGCTGACGCCCCGTGCGATTATCAAGGACGAACTGCTGGAGCGGGTATCATATTTCATCGGTTGGATGCTGGTGGCGTATCTCTATTTCCGCTTCTGGGATGCATTCTCGATGACCTATACCTATCAGGCAGGCCGCAGCGAGGGATTGAGACTCGTTACCAGCGGCGTGCTCTCCTTTAATTTCTGGTTTGGGGAGATCCTGTTGGGGGCGGTGGTGCCGATCATCCTGCTGCTCAACAAAAAGACCCGCCTGATCCCCGCCCTGCGTATGTTGGCGCTGGTACTGGTGGTCGGCGGTGTGGTGGCTTATCGCTGGGATACAAACCTATCCGGGCTTTTGGTGCTCGTCTCCTACCTGCCCGGCGAACCGACAGTCAGCTACACCACGTATCACCCCTCCATCGTGGAGTGGCTGGCAGCGACGGGCATCGTCTCCTACGGGCTGATGCTTTTCTCCCTCGGGGTCCGCTACCTGCATGTGGTGGATCACACCATCTATGACGTGGAACATGAGGCCGTCGCGGAAGAAGTCCCGGCCCACGGGCAGACAATCCCGACTTAACCTGGATATCAAGAGATGCACGCACGAAAGGACGCCGCTGAGGCGTCCTTTTTTATATGGGGCGAGCATGACCCATCCGGCATGACCGGTTAGACTGGATGAAAATTGTCATATTAATGGGCGACGGAGGTCATAACTTGCATTGTTGAAACATGGTTCTCACCTTGCCTTAATCTCCGTGTGTAGAATCATCAGAAGATTGCAATAATTTTCCCGATTTATCATCTGCGTGGAGGTTTTAATGCGGCGAGCTAAATTTATTATCGGTGGTGTGTTGATCCTGGCGGCAGTGGTCTACTTGATCGCCTCCTCCACCCAGGCGAACGCCGAATATTTTATGACGGTGGATGAACTGAAGGCCAAGGGGCAGGAAGTCGTCGGGCGCAACATGCGCATCTCCGGTGCCATTATCGGAGATACCATCCAATATGACCCGCAGACGTTGACGCTGGCGTTCACCGTGGCGCAGGTTCCCGGCGATAATAAGGAAATCGACGCACAGGGCGGGCTGGCCGCGGTGCTGCACCAGGCGGTGATCGACCCCAATCGCGCGCACCTGAAGGTGGTTTATGTCGGCCCCAAACCGGACCTGCTGCGCAACGAAGCGCAGGCGATCATGACCGGTCACCTGGGCGATGATGGTGTTTTCTATGCGGACGAATTGCTGCTCAAATGTCCCACCCGTTATCAGGAGGCTGTTCCCAGCCAGGTGCCTGCCGCAGGAGCCGGGGGTTAGCAGACGCGGATTCATCATGTCGTTGCTCCTCTCGATATAAAGAGGTGTGCGGACAGTGGCCAGATCGTCTTTAGTTCGACCTGTACCAGCCCGGTTCTCCCCCAAAGTTTATTGGTACTTGACGGCGGTGAGGAACCGGGTTTTTGCTGGAAGTTAATCAGGAGATCCTATGGCGGCACAATTCGGTTATGGCATATTGGTGATTTGCTTCGCGACGGCGCTCTTTGCGGTCGGCGCGGCGGCCTACGGCTACTTCAAGCCCTCGCAGCGCTGGGTGGAGAGCTCCCGTTATGCGATGCTGCTCTCCTTTCCTCTGATCTCCCTCTCCGCGCTGACCTTGATCTACCTGATCGCCAACAATCATTTTGAAATCGACTTCGTCTACTCCGTCACCAGCCGCAGCATGCCGACCTACCTCAAGGTGACGGCGCTGTGGGGCGGCCAGGCCGGCTCGCTGGTCTTCTGGTCCTGGCTCATGTCCGCCTTTGCCTCGGCGGTGATGTTGCGCAAGTGGGACCGCGACCGCGAGTTCCTGCCCTGGGTGATCGTCGTCTGCTGCGTGACGCTGGCCTTCTTCATCGGCCTGGGGGTCTTTTACGAAAACCCGTTCGCGCGCTACTGGCAGACCTTCGACGGCAATGTGCTCACGGCCATGTTCCGGCCGGCCGGCGCGGTGGCGTTCACCCCGGCGGACGGGCGCGGGCTGAACCCGCTCCTGCGCCATCCCGGCATGATCATCCACCCGCCGATGCTCTACCTCGGCTTTGTCTCGTTCGTGATCCCCTTCGCGTTTGCCATCGCGGCGCTGGTGACCGGGCGCACCGACGACCGCTGGATCCGCATCACCCGTCGCTGGACGCTCGTGGCGTGGCTGTTCCTCTCCATGGGGCTGGTGCTCGGCGCCCGCTGGGCCTATGACGTGCTCGGCTGGGGCGGTTACTGGGGCTGGGACCCGGTTGAGATCGCCGCGTTCATGCCCTGGCTGGTCGGCACGGCGTTCCTGCACTCGGTGATGATCCAGGAGAAGCGCGGCATGTTCAAGCACTGGAACACGCTGCTGATCATCCTGACCTATTCGCTGGTCATCTTCGGCACCTTCCTGACCCGCTCCGGCGTGCTCTCCTCGGTGCATGCCTTCGCCCAGAGCGCGATCGGCCCGGCCTTCTTTGTCTTTATCGGCCTGACCTTCATCGCCTCGGCCGGCCTCCTGCTGTACCGCTGGAACGACCTCAAGTCGGAATCCGAGCTGCAGTCGGTGCTTTCGCGCGAGGCGTTCTTCCTGCTCAACAACCTGCTGTTCATGAGCGTCCTGGTCGTGTGCTTCTGGGGCGTGATCGTCCCGCTCATCTCCGAGCTGTTCACCGGGCAGAAGATCACCGTCGGGCCGCCCTTCTACAATCGGGCCGTCGCGCCGCTGATGGCCGGCCTGATCTTCGTGATGGGCCTCGCGCCGCTGTCCGCCTGGGGGCACTCCACCTGGAAGACCATCGGCCGCGCGATGTGGAAGCCGGCCGTCGCCGCCGTGGTGCTCGAGGTCCTCTGCATTGCGCTCGGGCTGCGGGACCCCATCGCCCTGGTGGGCTTCTTCCTGATCTTCCTGACCCTGTCCATCACCTTGTACGAGTTCGGGCGCGCGGTCCTGGCACGAAGCAGGGCCACGGAGGAGAATCTTTTCCTTTCCCTGTGGCGGCTGATCGGGCGCAACCGCCGGCGCTACGGCGGGTACATCATCCATGTCAGCATGATGGTGATGGCCATCGGCATCCTGGGGAACGCGGAATTCAGCGCGGATACGCAGGGGACGATCGCCCAGGGCCAGTCTCTCAAACTGGACGGCTACACCATCACCTACAAGGATCTCGCGATCTGGGACACGAACGATGGACGCAACGTCGCCCGGGCCGTGGTGGAGGTGAGCAAGGACGGGAAGGTGCTCACCGATCTGTACCCCCGCCGCGACTACTTCTATGACTCGCAGCAGCCCATGACGATCCCCGGCGTGCGCAGCACCATCCAGGATGACCTTTACGTCATCCTGGTGGACTGGCAGCCGATCCTCTCGAGCGGCGCCACCTTCAAGGTGTACCACAATCCATTGATCAACTGGTTGTGGACGGGCAGCCTGCTCTTTATCTTCGGAGCGCTCGTGGCGGTCTGGCCCGACCGCGATCCCGAGTATGAATCCGCCCGGGAACGCGCCCGGATGGCCCGGCAGCCGGCGGCTGCTGATTAGCATTATGAAAAAACTTCTCTGGGTTGCCCCGTTCATTTTGTTTTTTGCCGCGCTGTGGGCGAGGACCGCCTTAGCGCAGGCCCCGACCCCATCGGACGATGATGTCAACCGCATCGCCCGGCAGCTGTTCTGCCCGGTGTGCGAGAACACCCCGCTCGATGTCTGCCCGACCCAGGCGTGTGCCCAGTGGCGCGCGCTGATCCGCGAGAAACTGGCGGCCGGCTGGACGGACGATCAGATCAAGCAGTATTTTGTCGACCAGTACGGCGCGCGCGTCCTGTCCGAGCCCCCGCGGACGGGACTGAACTGGCTGGTCTATCTCGTGCCGCCGCTGCTCTTCGTGGTGGGGGTCGTCATCCTGGTGCGCACCCTCCGCCCCTCGAAAGGGTCGAAAGGCGGTCAGGGTGTTGAAGAAATTCCAGCGCCCGTTGGCGGAACGCCCGCACAACCGGCTGCCGGGATGGAGGATTACGTCACCCGGCTGGAAGAGGAACTGAAAAAAAGGAACTAAACCCGGCCGCGTGGGAAAACCCGGCCTTGAATCGTGGAGAGACCTTTAATGACACAACCCGCCCCAATATCCGCTCCTGAACCTGCTCCTGCTAAAAAGCGCAGCGTCCCGCTCTGGGCGCAGGTGCTGGTCTGGGTCGGGCTGATCGCCCTGCTGGCTGTGGTGGCCGTGGGCCTGCGGCGCTCCCAGCAGGGGACGGTGCAGGTGGACGACAAGGCCCCCGATTTCAACCTAACCACCTTTTCAGGCTATGAGTACAACGGCGCCTCGCAGGTGAAGCTCGCCGACTTAAAAGGTAAAATCGTTGTGGTAAATTTCTGGGCGTCGTGGTGCAAGCCCTGCGAGCAGGAGGCGGCTGACCTCCAAAAGGCATGGCTTGCCTACCAGCCGGAGGGCGATGTCGTTCTTCTGGGTGTGGACTACGTGGACACCGAGCCGGAGGCCCGCGGGTACCTTGAAAAATTCGGGATCACTTATCCGAATGGCGCCGACCTGGGCACGCGCATATCGCAGGCCTTCCGCATCAAGGGCGTTCCCGAAACCTATTTCGTGGACCGCAACGGTGTGATCCAGTATATCCAGGTGGGCCCTTTCCAGTCCGTGGATGAGATTCAATCAGTGGTTGATTCCATCAAGGCGAAAAAATAGATGGATATTGGCGCGATCCTTCTTCTGCTGGCCATCCTCCTGCTGACGGTGCTGTTCATCGCCCGACCGTTCCTCGAGGGGCGGCAGCCTGCCCTGGCAATGCAGGAACAGGAACTGTCCTCCCTCATGGCCGAACGCGACCGGGTGATCACGGCCCTGCAGGAACTTGATTTCGATTACTCGCTTGGAAAAATCCCCGCCGAGGATTACCCACCGCAGCGGGCAGAACTCCTGCAGCACGGCGCGGAGGTGCTGCGCAAAATGGATGCCCTCTCGCCCCAGACCGCTGCCTCCGGGGATGCGGAGAAGCGCCTCGAAGCGGCCATCGCAGCCCGGCGGGCGGATTCCGCGGTTCAGGCCTCCCAGGGCGGTGTTGATGCGGACGATGACCTTGAGTCGCTGATTTCGGCCCGGCGCAGCGAGCGCAAGGAAAAATCGGGCGGCTTCTGCCCCAATTGTGGCCGCCCGATTCTGAGTTCCGACCGGTTTTGCCCGCACTGTGGTAAAGTGATCAAATAACCGGCCGTTCGCCGGCAGAATTTGCCTGACAAGAAGCGGAGCATAAGAACCGCCTTTATTTCCTCCCCGGCAAAGGTACCTCATGAAATTTCGTCTCGTCCTATTTTTCCTTCTGACCGCACTTTTTCTCTCGGCCTGCAATTTTTCCCTGGCCTCGGATATCACCCCGCCTCCTGATTACAAGTCGCCCACGCCCGCGCCGACGCTGGGCGCGCTTTTCCCCGCCCAGCCGCCATCCCCTCAGGATGGACAGGCCATCTATACGGAGAAATGCGCTCCCTGTCACGGCGATCAGGGTCACGGCGATGGCCCGCAGGGGTTGCAGCTCAGTGTGAAGGTCCCGGCGTTTGGCCTGCCGGACGCTGGTCGCGCCGCCGCCCCGTCCAATTTTTATGCCGTCGTATCGCAGGGAAAGATCGAGAATTTCATGCCGCCATTCTCCGGCAGCCTGACTGAACAACAGATTTGGGATGTGGTCGCTTATGTGCTCAGCCTGCATACTTCTGCAGGGGAGCTTGCCCAGGGCAAATCGCTCTATGAAGCCGGTTGTGTCAAATGCCATGGCGCGGACGGATCAAAAGCGGAGAAAGCCGACCTGGCCGACCAGCAGTTCATGGCAAAACGCTCGGAACAGGATTTATTTACCGCCATCACCAACGGCGTTCCCAACACGATGCCCCCGTCTGCCAATTTGACCGAGGCCGAGCGCTGGGCCCTGGCGGCTTACGTCCGTTCACTGACCTTTGCGGCGGCGCAGGCGACCGCCACTCCGCTGCCTCCCACCCCCGAACCGGCGACGGCCACTCCAGCCGCCACTGCGCAGGGTACCTCCGCTCCGGCTGCAACGGCTGAAGGCACCTCCGGACCCACGCCTGAAACAACCGCTGCTCCCTCTGTCGCCCCCAACACGACCGGAGTCGCGACCGGCTCGGTCGCCATGGCGTCGGGCGGAGCGCTCCCGGCGGGGCTTACCGTCGAATTGCTCGGCTTCGACCACGGCCAGAACAGCACCAGCACGCCGCAACAGGTGGTTGACCTCAAGGCTTCTGTTCAGCCGGATGGCTCCTACACTTTTGATGATGTCGAAATCCCTGAAGGCCGCATCTTTGTCACCCGCGTTGAATACCAGAACGTCCCTTACGAATCGGACATCGCCGTGGTCGCAAAGGGCGACACGGGGCTTGCCCTAAAGCCCATCAACCTTTATGAGACGACCACCGATTTGACGGACCTGCAGGTCAAGCAGGGCCACCTCATCATCCAGTTCGATCAGACCCGCATCGGTGTGCTTGAATTTTTGGTCATCAGCAACACCGGCGGCAAGACGATCCTTTTCACCTCGGACGGACAGACACTGCCCTTTGCCCCCCTCCCTCAAGGCGTGGAAAGCCTGGGCATTGACATGCAACAGGGCGATGCAAAATTTCTCCAAACCGCGGATGGTTTTGCCGTCCCGCCGAGCGACAAATTATATGCCGCAGTGACCGGTTTCGCCATGCCCTATAATAAGAGTGCCGACATAACGGTGCCGGTCGGCATCGCGATGCCCACGGTGAATCTCATTGCACCCCTGGGCGTGACCATCAAGAGCGACCAGTTCACCAGCCAGGGTTCGGACACGCAATCCCAGAACCAGGTCTTTACGGGCGGCCCGTTCAACAGCGGCGACCAGATCAGTTTCAATGTCTCAGGGGCGCCAGGTACCGGAAGCGCTCCTGCCACCAGTGTGAAGGACAATACCAGCCTGTTGATCGGCATCGGCGCGCTTGGATTTGCGCTGATTGTGGTGGGTGTGTTCCTCTTCCTGCGCGACCGCCGGCGCAAACAGGAAGAGGCCCCTGCGGAGGAGCCCCTCGGTGAAACCGCCGAGGAAATCATGGACGCCATCATCACTCTCGACGACCAGTACCGCTCCGGAAATATCTCCGAGGAGGTCTACCAGCAGCGGCGCGCCGCCCTCAAGGCGCGCCTGAAGGAGAGGTTGTAGGGTTTTGACCATGATCGAGGTCAGGAAGCTCCTCAAGCGGTTCGGCCCGAAGACGGTCCTACGCGCGCTCGACTTCCATGTCGAGCCGGGCGAGTTTGTCGTGCTGCTGGGTCCCAACGGCGCCGGCAAGACCACCTTCCTGCGAATCCTGGCGTCGCTGTCGCGCCCCTCGCTGGGACAGGTGAGCATCGCCGGCCACGCCCTTCCGGAGCAGGCCGCCGAGGTCCGCCGGGCGCTGGGGGTGGTCTCGCACCTTCCACTGCTGTATGGCGACCTGACCGCCGAGGAGAATCTCCAATTCTACGGGCGCATGTACGACCTGCAGAACCTCGATTCGCGCGTGACCGAAGTGCTCCAGCTGGTCGGTTTGGAGAACCGCCGGCGCGACCTCGTGCGGACGTTCTCACGCGGCATGCAGCAGCGCCTCGCCATCGGCCGGGCGGTGCTCCACGACCCCGAGGTGATGCTGTTCGACGAGCCGTACACCGGCCTCGACCAGGACGCCTCCGCCATGCTGGATGAGGTGCTGCGCAACGTCGCCGCGCGCGGCCGGACGGTGGTGATGACCTCCCATGACCTCGCCCGCGCGGAGGAACTGGGCTCCCGCTTTGACGTGCTGTCGCGAGGCGTGATCGCCGCCTCGTGTTCGCAGAAGGAACTCGGGGCGAGCAACCTGCTCTCATTCTATAAACAGGCGCTGGCTGCATGAGCACCACCGTTGTTCGAAACAAGCCTTCCGCTTTCGGCAGCTTCCTCCGGGCTGTCGGCGCCATCGCGTGGAAGGACCTGGCGGCCGAGCTGCGTTCGCGTGAACTGCTCTCGGCCATGCTGGTCTTTGCCCTGCTGGTCATCCTGATCTTTAACTTTGCCCTTGAACTGGACGTGAAGACCCGCGCCACCATCACCTCCGGCGTGCTGTGGGTGACGTTCGCCTTTGCCGGGACGCTGGGCCTCAACCGCTCGATGGCGGTCGAGAAGGACCGCGGCTGTCTGGACGGGTTGCTGCTTGCGCCGGTCGACCGCAGCGCGATCTATTTCGGCAAGGTCATCAGCAACCTGGCCTTCATGCTGATCGTCGAGGCGATCGTCCTGCCGGTATACAGCATCCTGTACAATACGAACCTGTTCAGCCTCGGCCTGGTCGGGGTGATCCTGCTCGGCTCCATCGGCTATGTCGCCGTGGGGACACTGCTCTCCAGCATGGCCGTGCAGACCCGCACCCGCGATGTGATGCTGCCCATCCTGCTCTTCCCGGTGGTCGTGCCGGTCCTGGTGGCGGCGGTCAAAGCCAGCAGCGGCTTCCTGCAGTCCATCCCCATAAGCGAGATCCTGCCCTGGCTCAACCTGCTGGTCGTTTACGATATTATTTTCATCGCGGTCGCTTTCATGACCTTCGACTACGTAGTCGAAGAATAAATTTATTGAGAAGGAGAAAATATGACCCCAACCCCCCGTGCTTTACGTGTGCTTGAAATTGTTTCCCTCCTGCTCCTCGCCGCCGCCATATGGATGGTCTTCTTCTACGCGCCGCTTGAAGCGGTGATGGGCGCGGTACAGAAGGTGTTTTACTTCCACGTGGCCAATGCCTGGGTGGGCATGCTCGGTTTTATTGCTGCCGGCGTGGCGGGCATTGTCTACCTGCGCACCCATGATTTGAAATGGGATATTGTCGAGGTGGCCGCGGTCGAGATCAGCCTGGTGTTCTTTTTAATTACCATTGTCACCGGTTCGATCTGGGCCTATCCGGTCTGGAACACGTGGTGGACGTGGGACCCGCGCCTGACCACCGCCGCCATCCTCGAGCTGATCTACGTCGCCTACCTGTTGCTGCGCCAGGGCATCGAAGACCCCGAGCGGCGCGCCCGCTTCGGAGCGGTCTACACCCTCATCGGCGCGTTGAGCGTGCCGCTGACGTTCATGTCGATCCGCCTGTTCCGCACCATCCACCCGGTGGTGATCGGCGCGGCGAATCCCGGCGCACAGGGCAGTTTCGACATGACCCCCAAGATGCTGCAGACCATGCTGTTCGCCATCGCGGTTTTTTCGATCATCTTCATCACGCTGTTCTGGCATCGCATCCGCTTCGGCCGCCTCCAGCAGACCGTCGAGCAGCTCAAACTCAAGTTGTCCCAATAACCCAGGAGCACAGCCATGTCCCTCCTTTTTCTTCAAGACCCCCCCGATACCTTCCGCTATTTCTATGCCGGTTATGCGGTCATCTTCCTGGTCCTGACCTTCTACGTCATCAGCCTGATCGTGCGCTGGAACAACCTGCGGCGCGAACTGGACGCGCTCGAGGATCTCGAAAAAGAAAGCAAGTAGCATTCGAGCACAGAGTCCGCTATAATAAAAGTGGACTCTGTTTTTATTTACCGGATGGCTGAGCGTGAAACTGCCGGCAAGGATTCTGCTGCTCGTCGCACTGGTCACGTTGGGAGGGAGCCTGGTGCCCGCCCTCCCCGCCGCCTCGCGCGCCGCGCCGGCTCCGCCCGGTCCCGATCGATACAAAAAAGTGGTGGTGCCCTACACTGCCTACACCTGGTGGCTCTCGGAATGGGGGAGCAACCAGATCGTCTGCGAGATAGTCATCGATTATGAGGGCACCCCTCACCCCAGCGACATTTATAAAAACTGCGGCCAGGACACTTACAACAACTGGATCAAGACCGTCCCCTGCCCTGAGGACACCATCAACAACGACCCTGCCGACTGCACCGGTTATTATCTGGAATTGGCGGGTTCCACAGCCGAGCAAAAGACCATCGGCGTTGCGCTGCCGCCCGCACAGGTGTGGGTGGATCTGGAGGACTGCAACCAGCGCCCGGACGGCGGCTGTTCCACCCAACCCACGCTCATCCTGCGCGGCGAGGAGCCTCTCCCCAACGAGCACATCACCTCCATCGCCGGAAAGGTCGGCTCCACTTCGTTCGAGTGCGACGGCGCGACCTGCCCCTTCTCGCTGTATGTGACCCACCCCGAAGGCGTCCAGATGGTGTTCTGGGCGTTCTCCAGTTATGGTGACAGCAGCCAGCAATTCACGGCATCGATCAACGTCGCGACTCAAACGCCGGAGGGGGAGGACCAACCCGTCTGGTACGTGACCGTCCTGAGCAGCCAGTGGGCCGGACTGCCGATCGCCTCCTGCGCCGAGACCTGGCAGACCTTTCCGCCGCCCGGCCCGCTGCCCCACTGGTTGACCACGCCCTCCACCGCGCCCGAGCTTGCCTCCGACATCCCGTACACCTATCTCGCCGGGAACCTGATCACGCAGGGATTCGTGGATGCCTCCTCCTGTGAGGATGGCGGCCTCGTCCCGGGCGGGGCGGCCAGCACCTGCGGCATGGAAGCGGCGCGCTCGATGGTGACGGAGTGGCAGAACCGGTTCGACGCGCTCATCATCGACGTGTCCAACAAGACCGGTGTGCCGGCGTTCCTGCTCAAGAACATCTTCAGCCGCGAGAGCCAGTTCTGGCCCGGCGTTTTCCGGGAGGGCGAAGACGTGGGCTTCGGCCAGTTGACCGACAACGGCGCGGACACCACACTGCTCTGGAACCCTGATTTCTATGACCAGTTCTGCCCCTTTGTCCTCTCGACGGACACCTGCTCGAAGGGATACGCGATCCTCAATCCGGAACAACAGGCCATGCTGCGCGGCGCGCTCGTCCGCAGCGTGAACGCCACCTGCAAAAATTGCCCGACCGGGCTGGACTTGACCAAGGCCGACTTCAGTGTGGAGGTCTTTGCCGACACCTTGCTGGCCAACTGCGAGCAGGCCGGGCGGATCGTCCAGGGATTGACCGGCAAAGTGCCGGGGAGCGTGAGCACCTACGAGGACATGTGGAAGTTCACCATCGTCAACTACAATGCCGGCGCGGGGTGCCTCTACAACGGGGTGAAGGCCACCCGCCTCGCCGGGCTGGGGCTGACGTGGGATAACCTCGCCACCAAGCTCCCCGATAACTGCAAGGGGGCGGTGAAGTACGTGAACGATGTATCGCAGTGAGAAATTATTTTTGAAAAAGTGTGGGCAGGTCCGCCCACACTTTTTTTGTCGCAAGCAGGTGAGAAACGTAATTACTATGGCTGAAACCTGTGTCATTGAAAGGCTATGACTTATGCAGATTACTCGTCTAAGGAACATAAGCCGTATAGCATATTTGTCAATCGTTTTGTTGATGAGTACTCTTTTTAGTGGTTGCACTATTCCTCCCAAAACTGACAAGGGGATTACATTCCTGGCACCACGAGGTTATCCATTCGCCCAATCGATTGCCTGGTCACCGGTGGACGCGAACAAGATTTTGGTTGTTTCAGATGCTGGAATGGGGAGGCCGGGGCTCGTGGAGGTGGATATCCTTGATGTCAAAACAGGGCACAGGGACGAAGTTGTAAAAACCGAAGGCAATATTTTCCAAGCAGTGTGGGCACCTAATGGTAAAAGCATATTAATGCTCGTCGGAGAAGTAACAAAAGGCTTCGACCCCCAGGGGTGGTGGCAGGTGAATTTAGAGGATAAGTCGGTCAAGTTTCTTTCTAATTACCTGGGAGTCGCCTGGGCTCCGGACGGAAAAACTTTGGCGGCATTTACTGGGGAGGCACAGAAAGGAAGAACAGGAATGGGAAATATAAAATTACAACTGATAGACGTTGATGCAAACTCAACTGAAACAGTTTATGAACCTCCTAGTTCAGGTTTTGTGTCAAATCCTGTTTGGTCACCTGATGGTAAATTTATGGCTTTTTTATATGGGGAGGATCTCTCGGCGGAAGATTTATATGTATTAAATGTGCAAACGCGGGAGGCTGTAAAGATTACAGAGAATCAACCTTATGAAAATCCAGCTTGGTCTCCCAATGGGAATATTATTGCAGTTGAAAGAGTAGGATCAGGCAAATTCTTATTCTCAATCCATCTGATTTCGTCGGATGGAAAGTGTGACATCGAAGTTCCTGTTGCCGATGATATCTCTTCACCCACCTGGTCGCCTAATGGTAGAAAATTAGGATACATTGATATGGAAAATATCTATTTTTTGGACGTGAATCAAGTGATGGGAAGAGATATATATCAGGGCCTTTGTCCATAACACTTCCCAAAGTGGCTTCCAGCGGCGGTTACGACCAAAATCACGTTGTTTTTATTCCAAGTTCTAGTACAATAATGATCGGAAACGCGGAAGGGAACCTCATCACCAGCAGGAGACTGTCCGCGTTTCAATTATTCCTTTTGAGGCGTCAATGCTGACACTGGTCGAGAAAATCCTCTTTATTGTTGCCATCATCCTGTCCTTATACTTTACCTGGCGCGGCGTCCGGCGAATCATCGCCGTCATCTCAAGCGGGCATGGCCGGCCCGATTGGCGCCTTGCGCGCCAGCGCCTGGCCGGCACCTTCTTCAAGATCGTCACCTTCAAGCCGGTCTTCCATTTCCGCCTCCTCCCCAGCCTCTTTCACGCCCTCATCGGCTGGGGCTTCCTGTACTTCCTGCTGGTCAACCTGGTCGAGGTGCTGATCGCCTTCCTCCCCAATTTTCGGAACGTTATCGAACCCTATGGGATTTACCGCCTCCTGGCGGACCTGTCCACGGCGGCGGTGCTGCTGGGTCTGGCGGCGATGGAGATCCGCCGCTTTATTATCAGGCCGGCGACGCTCTCCACGCGCGACAAGACCTTCATCATGCCTGCCGCACGCTCCGGCATCAAGCGGGATTCGGCCATCGTGGCGGGGTTCATCTTCCTGCATATTACAGCCCGCTTAATCGGCGAATCCATGTACCTGGCGGGAACGGGTGCGCCCGACCCGTGGCAGCCGGTCGCTTCGGCGGTATCGACCTTGTGGGGCGGCATGAGTCCGCAGGCTTTGGTGGTCGGCCAGCACATTGCGTTCTGGCTGTCGCTCGGCGTGATCCTCGCATTCCTGCCTTATTTCCCCTATTCGAAGCACATCCACCTGTTCTTCGCGCCGCTCAACATCTGGCTTAAGCCGCAGCGCCGGTCGATCGGTGAACTGGGCTACATCAACCTGGACGACCAGACGGTGGACCAGTTCGGCGCGTCGAAGATGAGCGACCTGGGCTGGGAACAGGTGATGGACAGCTACGCCTGCATCATGTGCTTCCGCTGCCAGGAGGTGTGCCCGGCGTACAACACCGGCAAGACGCTCAGCCCGGCGGCGCTGGAGATCAATAAACGCTACCACCTGAACAAGGGCGGTGGTGTGGACACGCCGCTGATGGACTATGCCATCAACGAGGAGGCGGTCTGGGCGTGCACCTCCTGCGGCGCGTGCGTGGACATCTGCCCGGTGGGCAACGAGCCGATGCGCGACATCCTCGACATCCGGCGGGACCTGGTGCTGATGGAGAACGCCTTCCCCAAGTTGTGGGAGAACGCCTTCCGCGGCATGGAGCGCAACGCCAACCCGTGGAACGTCTCGCAGGCCGACCGCATGAAGTGGGCCGAAGGGCTGAACGTCCCGACGATCGAGCAGAACCCCGAGCCGGATATTCTTTGGTGGGTGGGCTGCGCGCCGGCTACCGATGCGCGCTCGCAGAAGACGGCGCAGGCCTTCGCGAAGATCCTCAATGCCGCCGGCGTGAACTTCGCCGTGCTCGGGAGGAACGAATCCTGCACGGGCGATTCCGCGCGCCGCGCCGGGCGCGAGGACATCTTCTTTGCGCTGGCGACGCAGAACGTGTTGATCCTGAACGAGGTCGCCCCCAGGCGGATCGTGACCACTTGTCCGCACTGCCTGCACACGCTGAAGAACGAGTATCCTGCATTTGGCGGTAATTACACCGTGCTCCATCACACCCAGTTGATCAACGAGCTGGTCGGAGCAGGGAAAATCCAGTTATCAGAGAGCGGCGATAAGTTATTGGTCACTTACCATGATCCGTGCTACCTCGGCAGGCACAATCGCATCTTCGATGCGCCCCGTGACGATTTGAAAGGGGCCGGCTTGAATGTGATCGAGATGCCGCGCCATGCGGACAAGTCCTTCTGCTGCGGGGCGGGCGGCGCTCAGATGTGGAAGGAGGAGGAGCACGGCGACACCAGCGTCAATCGCAAACGCTTTGCCGAGGCCAAGTCAACCCTGCTAAGTGCAGCAGGATCTTCGGCCGGTGCTGCGACGCTGGCGGTGGGCTGTCCCTTCTGCCTGACCATGCTGAACGACGCCTCCAAGGCGGACGGAGGGAGTGTAAAGGTTTTGGATGTGGCAGAGCTGGTGGCGGATAGATTGAAGTAATTGAAAGGCAGACGATTATAAGCTGCTGTACGGATTGCCTAAACAGAAGTTAGCCTGTCCCATTCCATCTTTCCAATGTCCTCAGAACATACACAGTGAAAAGGCGAATTATGGCGAAATTTTTGCTCATACATGGTTCGTGGCACGGCGGATGGTGTTGGGAGCGTTTGCTGCCAATTCTCAAGGAACGTGGCCATCAGGCCTGGGCACCGACATTAACCGGCCTTGGCGAACGCGCCGGCGAAGCCACTCCGGCGACAGGTCTTGCGACGCACATCAACCAGATCGCCGAAATGATCCTGGCCGGCGACCTGAATGATCTGGCTCTCGTCGGGCATAGCTATGGCGGGCTTGTGATGGTGGGGACCGCCGAGCGCGTCCCGGACCGCATCAGCCATCTTGTGTACCTCGATGCTCTTGTTCCCGATCACGCCCAGAGCGCATTTGACCTGATGCCCGGTGCAGAGGCGGGCTTCGTGCAAATGATGCGAAGCGCTGGCAGCGAGTTCCTGGTTCCGCCCCTGCCGCCTGAGGAGTTTGGAGTGACAGGGTCGGCTGACGCCAAATGGGTGAAAACCCATTTAACTCCGATGCCGATCCTTACTCATCGTGAAAAAGTGGATGCGCCGCAGCGGAAGGCCTTCAAGATCCCCTCAACGTACATCCGCTGCCTGCAATTTGGGCTTGGAGCCGGGTTTGCAGCCAAGGCACGCCGCGATGGCTGGCGCGTCCTTGAGGCAGACTCCGGACACGATGTAATGGTAACAGATCCAAAAGGGCTTGCAGACCTTTTAGAGCGGGCCATTTAGTCAGCGGGCTGCCCCTTCTGCCTGACTATGTTGAACGCCGCCTCCAGGGCGGACAGAGGGAAGGTAAAGGTTTTGGATGTGGCGGAACGGATGAAGTGACATATTATTACTTTGACCGTCAATAAGCAGTTATGCGGACCGTACAATCCCTGGTTGGGCGGCCAGAAAAATAATACGGAGATAACATGCGAAAGCCTCTCCCACTTCTATCTGCATGTATCGCATTGTTAATCGCGGGATGTACACCCTCGCCGCCCCCGGTTTGTGATACGTCAGTGCGGGTTTTCCAGGCTGCCAATATTGACGACGCATGGATCAACTTTGTATGGGTGGAAGTCCCTCTAAGTGCATCTGAAGGCACTTTGCCCGGGAGGCTTTTCGTGGTGAGCGACAATCCCACGGGAACCATCGTGCCATCAATGATAGATCTCCCATGTGCCTTCTCTGCCTCCAAACAGGAGGTTGACTTTGCGCCAGCCCCAGTAGAGTTCGAGTTTCAGCAGGCAGGCAACTTCCAGACCAGTTATTCATGGAAGTCATGTTCGCAGTGTTCCGAATGCTACATGCTGTGGAATTTTGATCTCACCCTTCAGGGTCACCCAACGGACAGCTCCCTTGCTGCAGAAATCGTGGTCACCGAAACATTTCATGCCCAACCGATCGAGGATCTTACCCTGGAACTGCATGAAGTAACGAAAGCGTGCACGGAGCCGCACATGATTTGTCGTGCGGAAGGGGGATGCAGCCAGGTCACATTCGAGCTCCGACAATAAAGGCTGGCACAACAAGTCATACGTCGCAAAGAGGGAGCGTTTCTTGGCAGCCCACAGCGTGCGCCTGACTGGTGGAATGTTTGAAACAAATATTATTGTCCCAAGGTTTTCTTCAATCTCACAATCCCCTCTTCAATCTCCTCAGGTCCATAAAAGATAAAGCACAAGCGGATGTAATCGCGCAGTCCTCCACTGCTGGAGAAGCGCACGCCGGGGCGGAAGTTCACCTTGAAGTCCATGGCTTTGCGCTGCAGCTCCGCTGCGTCCATCCCATCCGGCAGGCGCACCCAGAAGAAATAACCTCCCGACGGGGCGGAATAAATCGTCCCTGAAAGATAGCGGTGCAAGGCGGCCTCCATCACCTTCAGCTTGGAACTGTAGATGCCGGCGAGCTTGGTGATGTTTTGCTTCAGACCGCCCGACTCGATGACACTGCGCACCATGGCGGAGGTGAACGGGTTCAGCCCACCGCCGCTGTCCAGCAATCCGCAGCCGGCCAGGCGCTTAACCACGTCAGGATGAGCCTGAACCCACCCCAGCCGCAGGCCCGGAGCGAGGATTTTCGAGAACGAGCCGAGGGACAGGACGTGTGGGTCCTCCGTCCAGGCGGCAAATGCTTTCGGGGGCTGGCTGCCGTAGCTGAGGAAATGATAGACCTCATCCGCCAGGATCAGGAAGTCGTGCTCGTGCGACAATTCCACCAGCTGCGCGCGCCGCTCCGCAGACAGGGTATGCCCGCTGGGATTCTGGTGCGTCGGGATGACATACAGGAACTTCGGGCTGCCATCTTTCAGTCTCTCCTCGAGCGATTCAATGACCAGCCCGTCCCCATCCGTTTCGACGGGCACGACGCGCAGGCCGTGGTCCGCGAAGATGCGCAGCGCGAGGAAGTAGGATGGCTCCTCGGCGAAGATCACATCGCCGAGGCGCGTGAAGAGCGTGCAGAGCAGGTCCAGCGCGTTGGAGATGCCGCAGGTGACGAACAGGCGGCCGGGGTCCACCGCGAAGCCATAGCCTTCCGCAAGAAAACCGGCGAGCGCCTGCCTGAAATATCCATCCCCCTGTTCGAGGCCGTATTGCAGGAAATAAGGGTCGTTCCGGGCGAAACGGGCCTCCGCCCCCTTCTGCAACAGGTCGAGCGGCAGGAGCGAAAACGGAGGGTCGCCAGCGCCCAGGTCGATCACGCCGGGGGGAATGTTCACCTGCGTAGCGGGGAGGGGAAAGGTCATGCGCCCAAGTATAGTTGAAATCCGCCTTTCGGGCAGGTCGAGATGTGGTGAAGGCCGATCACTCCTTCGGCGGTCCGAAATCATCGTCCCGTTTATTCCCTGCTGCGCTATAATCGGAGCAACTCTATCCGATACATTTTCCACTCGGAGAACCATGCCCAAACGCAAGACCCCCAGCCTGCCCCTGCCCC
>Ga0335085_10006869_pt1 | contig 17860 bp, 8 predicted proteins | sample Lox_Sample_45_FD_206712 | JGI IMG/M metagenome (GOLD analysis project Ga0335085, IMG submission 206712) | Soil microbial communities from Loxahatchee National Wildlife Refuge, Florida, United States - Lox_Sample_4.5 | ecosystem: Environmental > Terrestrial > Soil > Wetlands | place: USA: Florida...
ATCAGGTTGATGCGGGTCAGGAACTCGTTAGCTGAATAGACGCCATTCAGATGCTCACCGGGAATGTTCATGAAGAGCGGCAGCCCGGCGCCGGTCCCGATGAAGACAGCATCGTAATTTTCTTCTTCCATCAGTTCGTCGATAGTGACCGTCTTGCCCACCACCACATCAGTTTCGAACTCAACCCCCATGGCGCGCAGCTGATCGATCTGCTGGCGAACGATTTCCTTGGGAAGGCGAAACTCGGGAATGCCGTAAACCAGAACGCCACCCAGTTCGTGCAACGCCTCGAATACCCGCACCTTGTGCCCTTTCTGTACGAGATCCCCAGCTACGGTCAGACCAGACGGGCCGCTGCCCACGACCGCTACCCGTTTCCCCGAAGGCGACCCGGCCGGGAGGCTGATCGTTCCCATGCGTTGTTCGTAGTCGGCGACGAAGCGCTCAAGATAGCCGATACCCAGTGACTCCCCTTTCTTGCACAGCTTGCAAGCGCCTTCGCAATGATCTTCCTGAGGACAGACGCGCCCGGTAATCGCGGGCAGCACGTTATCTTCACGGATCTTCGCGGCCGCACCCAGGAAATCGCCAGCCACAATCAAGCGTACGAATTCGCGAACCTTGACCCCGACCGGGCACTTGTCCATGCAGGTGGGCTTTTCACATTCCAGGCAGCGCAGTGCCTCCTGCCGTGCGAGTTCTGCGGAGTAGCCCAGATTCACCTCTGTAAAATTCCGGGCGCGCTCCTCCGCCGGCTGTTCGGGCATGTGCTGTCGCGGCAGCTTGATTCGCTCCTTTAGCTTGAGTGGATTCGGCGAGGGGTTCACGGTTGTGGTCATGGCCTCCCTCCGTGCGCGCATCCGGTATCGCCAGGGCTGCCGCCGTCCCCCGGCTTGAGGTGCTGGCGGAATTCCTCCATCGACCTTTCTTCCTCCTCGCGATAGGTCGAGTTACGCTGCGTCAGGACCGCGAAATCTACCAGGTGTCCATCGAACTCGGGCCCATCGACGCACGCGAACTGGCTCTTGCCGTCCACCAGAACGCGGCAGCCTCCACACATGCCGGTGCCGTCGATCATGATTGGATTCAGGCTCACAATCGTGCGGATATGATCTTTTCGCGTTAACTCTGCTACGGCACGCATCATGGGAATTGGACCAACCGCCAGCACCAGGTCGATGTGGGCGCCGTTGTCGATCATTTGGCGTAGCTTGTCGGTAATCAGGCCCTTTTGTGCGTAACTGCCGTCATCGGTAGTGACCGTCAGCTCATCACTTACCTGGCGCATCTCGCGTTCCAGGATCACCAGCTCTTTGTTGCGGGCGCCGATAATTGCGACCACGTGGTTGCCGGCACGCTTCAACGCCGCAGCCGTCGGATAGGCCATCGCCACACCAACCCCGCCGCCCATCACCACCACGTTGCCAAATACCGTGATTTCCGAGGGCTTTCCCAGTGGCCCGACCACATCGAGAATGTTGTCGCCGGCGTTCAGCGCGTTAAGCAGGTGCGTGGTTTTGCCCACTGACTGGACCACGATGTTGATGGTGCCGCGCTGGGGATGGGAGTTCTCGATGGTTATCGGGATCCGCTCACCTCGCTCATGCAGCCGGAGGATTACGAACTGTCCCGCCTTATGTTTCCGCGCAATGCGAGGCGCTTCGACTTCAAACCGCTTGATGCCAGGCGCGATGAACTCAGCATGCACAATCTTGAACATGTTGCGTCAGACTCCCAGCTACAGCTCTATTGTTTCAGCGGGTTGGAAGCGGGGCTGTGATTTGTGTCACAACCAAGCGTGTTTCCAATCTCTCGCAGTAGGCCCCAGTCTTGCTGCACAAAGAAATGCGGGGTGGAACTGGTCCACCCCGCCTCATAATGCGCCCTCCGGCAAGACATAACTCAGACGACGCCCTGGTCCAACATGGCATTGGCTACCTTGAGGAAGCCTGCAATATTGGCCCCATTTACGAGATTGCCCGGAGTCCCGTAGATCTCCGCGGTTTCATGACTATTGCGATGGATTGCAATCATGATTTTGTGCAGCCGGTCATCCACTTCTTCCCGCGTCCAATTCAAGCGCGCGCTGTTCTGGGCCATTTCCAAGCCGGATGTAGCCACTCCGCCGGCGTTCGCCGCTTTGGCTGGTCCGTAGAGGATGCCAGCTTCGAGGAAGATCCTGGTAGCGTCAAGCGTGCTCGGCATATTCGCCCCTTCGGCCACCAGGGTGACCCCATTCTTGATCAGGTTTGCTGCGTCTCGAGCGCTGATTTCGTTCTGTGTAGCGCTCGGGAAGGCGCAGTGAGCGTTGATATTCCAAAGTGGGTTATAGCCCAGTTTGACGTCGGAAGGAATGAAGACTGCCTTCTTGAATTGGTCCGCATAATCACGGATCCGGCCACGGCGGACATTCTTGAGTTCCATGATCCAGGCCAGCTTCTCACGATTGAAACCATCCGGATCGAAAATGACGCCGTCGGAGTCAGACATCGTGATTGGTATGGCTCCCAGATCGAGCAGCTTCTCCACCGTGTACTGAGCTACGTTTCCGCTGCCGGAAACCAGGCAGAGCTTGTCTTCCAGCGAGTCGTTGCGGGTCTTCAGCATCTCGGCGGCAAAGTACACGCAGCCGTATCCGGTGGCTTCCGGACGAATGAGAGAACCGCCCCAATTCAGGCCCTTGCCGGTCAGCACGCCGGTGAACTCATTGCGCAGACGCTTATATTCGCCAAAGAGGAAGCCGATCTCGCGTCCGCCTACTCCAATGTCGCCCGCCGGAACATCCGTGTCCGGCCCGATGTGGCGCGAGAGTTCCGTCATAAAGCTTTGGCAGAACCTCATCACCTCATTGTTGCTCTTCCCTTTCGGATCAAAATCTGAACCGCCCTTACCACCGCCCATGGGCAGCGTGGTCAGGGAGTTCTTGAGCACCTGCTCGAAAGCCAGGAATTTCAGGATTCCCAGATTGACCGAAGCATGAAAACGCAGCCCTCCCTTGTAGGGGCCGATCGCGCTGTTCATCTCAATACGGAAACCACGATTGACCTGAATGTTTCCTGCATCGTCGAACCAGGGTACGCGGAACATGATTACGCGTTCGGGTTCGATCATGCGTTCCAGAATCCGGCTTTCGCGGTATTCGGGATGCCGCTGCAGAACAACGCGCAGGGACTCAAGCACTTCCTGAACCGCCTGATGGAACTCAGGTTCGGCGGGGTTTTTTGACTTTACGATGGTCATTACGTCTTCGATATAGTCGCCCGAAGTTTTAATCTCGGGCCTTATAAGAGTATCTGTGCTCATATCATCTCCTTTTGCCTTGCAGTGGCCTCAAAACCTGCCCCTTCGTCAGCTCTATTCCTTTGGGCTCCTGCGCAATTGCCCATCGCAATATTTCGGATAGGCCCTGCGGGGAGCGGCTGTGGAATTGAACACGAACTGGATAGGTTCCTCATCACCCAGTTCGTCGGGATCGATGAACCTGATGTGGAAGTTGGGGTCGGGGTTCTTGCTGATTGTGGGATCACCGGACAGCTTTGGTAGCTCCGACGTGTAAGGCGTTTCGCGTCCGGCACCCAACAGCTGGTCGATTCTTGGTTGATCGCTCATACTGCCCTCCCCCTTCAGAATTCCGAAACCCCTCAATAACACTTCATTAGAGCCCGTAGGTGAATGGATTCGCCGTGACCGGCATCACATCGGGTCGTAATCCTACTCACGCGTCGAGGCAGGTACCTTGCGCAAAAACCCTTCGGGAGACGCAAACCACCTGGCCTACTAGACCGCCTTGAGAGCTTGACGCAGGGAAGCATGCGAGGATCAAGCTCGTAACGCCGGGCGCTGAGGCACTATGCCCTCAAACAAGCTGAGTGCTCTATGAAACGACCCTGCAGATCTGCCGTCATGAGCATGAGAATCTGCCTGAGACTTGGATGCACACCCCGTGAGTGATTGTGGTCACAGCGGCGCGGGTTCTTCGAACTTATACTGTCGGAGATAATCCCATGCTGGATGCTTCCGTCATCGAAACTGGCCTCAGCCAGATTGCACCGGAACAACTTCGCACTGCCTTGGCGAATTTCTTGCCCAGGAATGCCACTCCCGCCGAGCAGATCCTCGCCATTGAAATGGGATTGCGCAGCCCAACGGGCCAATCTGTGCGTGACGCGATGGCCAAATGGATCGTCGATGTAATTGTTCCGGTTAAGAGGTTAGTTCCGGAAGCCTATGTGAAATGGCGGGAACCGGTGCGGGACGCCATGATGTTTGTGGTGGCCCGCCTGTCGCCCGCGCGCCTGGCCCCCAAGCTCCTGGAGCAACTGGAACTCCCGGAGACAACCTCGGCTGAAGCCCGCTTACTGCGGCTGATTGCGAAAGTCCCCGGCTTACAAAAACTGGGACAGGTGATAGCGCGAAACCGCCACCTCCGTCCTGCTCTGCGCAATGCGCTCGCCCGTTTGGAAAACGGAATTCGTGATGTCAAGCCGGAGGAGATACGCGCCATCATCCAGCAGGACTTGGGACCGCGGCTCGGGGCCTTCGAGGTTGACATCGCGCCCGTAATACTCTCCGAAGCCAGCGTCAGCGCGGTAGTACGCTTCACCTGGCGCGACCCGGTCCAGGGACGGCGGGAACGCGGTGTTTTCAAAGTCCTGAAGCCCCACATCCCAGAATATTTTGCCGAGGACATGGACTACCTGCAGGGATTGGCCCAATACTTTTCGGACCGGCGCCGGAACTACGGATTTCCAGCGCACCTTCTCCCCGATACCTTCAAGAAGGTCCGGCGCCTGCTGCATTACGAAGTCAACTTTGTTCGCGAGCAGAAGACGTTAGTCGAAGCATGGAACCTCTATCGGAACATTCCTCAGGTTCGGGTGCCTCGCCTGATTGAGCCCCTGTGTACGCCCAGGATTACCGCACTCACCGAAGAACGCGGGACCAAAGTGACCGACGCTGCGGCCCGCCTCCCAGCCGCGCGCCGCAGAGAGGTCGCCGAGCAACTGATTGAAGCGCTGGTGGCTGTCCCTCTGCTTTCGGCGGAGGAGAATGCAATCTTTCATGGCGACCCTCATGCCGGCAATCTCCTCTACAACAATCGGACTGGAGACCTGATCATCCTCGATTGGGCTCTCCGGGAACGCTTAAGCCGCGATCAGCGCCGGCATCTCGCACTCCTGTTTTTGATGGTGGCACTGCGCGACCCGGTGGGCAGCTGTAACGAAATTCTGGCGCTCGCGCAACAACACATCGGAAGCGCTTCGCCGCGGAAACCGACAATTGGCAAGGTAGTCGCCCGCTTCCTCGACGAACTGCCGATCACACATTTGCCCAGCGGGGTGGATGCCATGCGGCTCGTGGAACGCATTGCGTTCAAGGGAGTGAAGTTCCCTGGGTCATTGATCATGTTGTCCAAGGTGATGTTGACGCTGGATGGGGTCCTGGCCGACATTGGGGGCTCGAGTACCGGCATGGGCTTCAACATCTCGCGCCACGTTGCCCAGCACTGGCTCAGTCATCGCCAAGCATTTCGTTCGCCGCTGAGGTCAAACGACTGGATCACGCTCCAGTGTAGTGCGTTGCTCTACACATCCCGCCTGTGGTTAAAGTGCGAAGAGACATTGCTGAATCGCTTGCTACCTACCGGAACGATCTCACCCGGCGCATCTGCCTGATCGGGAAGCCTCGCCGACATCGTTCCAATCCGTCTCCGCCGCTGGTGGAATAAAACTCATGGCCCGCTCGGCCAGAGCGGTAATGGTCAGGCTGGGATTGACCCCGAGATTGGCCGCCACCACTGATCCATCGCAGATGTACATGTTCTTGTAGTTGAACACGCGATGACGTGAATCCACCACGCCGTGGGTGCTAGAATCGGCAATGACGCACCCTCCAATGCAGTGGGCCGTGCTTGGAACATTAAAGAGAATCTCGGGAACCATGCTCATCGCAACCCCTCCAGTCAGCTGCGCTAGCTTCTGGGCAAATTCATTTGCCCTCGGGATGTAGGTCGGCACCTTTTCTCCCCGGCTAAGAAGAAATTTTCTGAAAGGCCAGAACCAGGGGCGCTCCCAGCGCATCTCGATCTCACCATCGAGGGCTTGCATGCACAGTAGAATCAGAAATTCCTTCGCCCAGCCTAACGGTTGCAGCACCCGCACAGTCCTTATCGGATGGCGTAGCAGTGAGCCAATGAGATTTTTCAGCCAAAGCGTAATCCGCTGCGGCCCAGGGCGGCCATTGGTCAGGATCGTGGTCAGGAGGCCCATGGCATCGGAGCCACGGGGATAGCGGACGGCTTCAATGTGGGTGTCCTGGTCGATGTAGATGCCACAACCGATGGCGATCCCCAGGGAAAGATCTTCGCGGCAACCCGGCATGCGCACCCCGATCAGCGATTCGGAATTGGTACGTACGTGTTTGCCCAGTTCCGCGCTGATCGCCGGCAATGAGCCATTCTCCTTAAACTGAAAAAGCAGTTGCATCGTGCCCAGCGAAGATGCGGAGAACACCACGCCGCGGCAGGTGAAGCGCCGCGGTTGCCGGCGAAACCACGCCGTGGAATTCACCGTGCGCACTTCGTATCCGGCACCGCCATCCCTCTGGCCATCCAGAGGTTGGACGTTCACCACCTGGGTTTCAGGAAAGACCCGCGCACCGTGCTTTTCCGCCAGATACAGGTAGGTCAGGTCCAGGGTATTCTTCGCGCCGTAGCGACAGCCCATCATGCAACCACCGCAGGCTATGCAGGTGGTTCGCTCTGGACCTTCTCCCCCAAAGAAGGGATCCGGGAAGGCCCGGTCGCCGGGTTCCCCTGGCCTGGGCTGAAAGATGCCCACTTTCGTGCGGTAGAAAGTATCACCGCGTCGCACCGCCTCGGCAGCGCTCTTCAGCAGATGGTCGGCAGGTCCGAGGATCGTGTTTTCTGTAACTCCCAGCATGTGTCCGGCAGTTTCATAGTGCCCGGGCATCTCCGCCTTCCAGTTGGCCAATCCCCTCCACGACCCCGTTTCCCATACCTTCTCTGGAGAGGCCAGTAGCGTGCAAGCGTAGGTAATGGAGCCGCCACCCACGGCGCAACCGTGGAGAATAGTCACATGCTTAAAAAATCGCATGTTGAAAAAACCGCGCAGACCGAGCCTGGGGCGCCAGAACCAGCGATGAAGGGACCAACTCGTGCGGGGTAAGTTGTCAGGTGTCCAGCGCCGGCCCATTTCCATCACCGCGACCCGGTAGCCCTTCTCCGACAGTCGATGGGCTGCAACACTGCCCCCAAAGCCCGAACCGATGACGATAAAGTCAAAATCGAATTGGTCGTTGCGCGACGGCATAGACTCCTTATCGGCCCACTGTGGAAACCGGCTGCGCCTTCTTCCCCCTCCGGACTCGGAAGTCAATCACTTCGCCGATTCTCTCCAGCGCTTCGGCGCTCTGCGGCACATCGGGCCCGAATATCTGAAAGACATGATTCATGCTCTTCCAGGTTTCCAGAACGACCTCGGCGCCCTGGCTCCGGGCGTGCTCGGCGAAGGCCTGAATGCTGTCGTACAGAATCTCGGATCCCCCGGCCTGTATGTAGATGGCAGGAAGACCGCGCAAGTCGGCCAGGAGCGGCGTCACCAGCGGATCACGGCGCTGGGTGGGTTCACAGAACCAACCGGCCCACTTCTCCAGCATCCGTTGCTCAATCCAGTCGGACGTTTGATTTCCCGTGATGCTGGCGCGTGTGCTTTCGAGGTCCGTTGCGGGAGAGAGGGCAACAACCAGCGCCGGCAGTGGTAGCCTGCGATCCCGCACTGCCAACAGCAAGGCCAATGCCAGGTTGCCGCCCGCCGAGTCGCCGGCAAAAATCAGGTTCTCAGGGTCAGTGCCAGTTTCCAGCAGCCAGCGGTAGGCACTGAGTCCGTCTTCGAGCTGCGCCGGGAAGCGATGTTCCGGCGAGAGCCGGTAATCGAGGGCGAATGTTCTGGACTTCGCAGCCCGCGTAATCAGCGCGATAAAGTTTTTGTAACCCTGAGGATAGAAGGAATACCCGCCGCCATGCAGGTACAGGACGGTCACGTCTGCTTCGGCGTTCTTTCGTGTGCACCAGTTCCCTCGGAATTTCTCCTGCACCACCGGCGTGATATCCGCCTCTGAAAGTGCCGGCGAAGTGATCACCACCGAATCCAGATAGCAACGCGCTTCCTTTACATCCCGCATCCTGAAAGCGGTGGTCACTTGTCTCTTCAACATCGCCGTGCTCACTTCCACGAGCCAGCTCCAACCGGGCTGTCGTGGGCCTTTGAGCATCCGGCGGGCAGATACAGCCAGGATCGCCTGGCTGATCTCCACCGCGCTGCGCAACTGGTATCTTGTCGGGCCAGCGAAATGTAACCGCGCAACCATACAATCACCAATTTCTCTACCTGCTCCGGGAAGCGCAGTCAGGAAGGCAAGTAGGCATGGTGAGGAGAATCGGTGGGCCCGACGGAGGGTCGGCCACAAATGTCCGGATCATGCCATGCGCCTGTTGCCACCAGCCCTGAAAGGTTCGACCATCGGCGCAAACCCGCAGTGGACGCCAGCCGTTGAGGTCGGCCGCCTTTTCAATCGGGCTCACGGCGACAGTTCGAGTGTCTAGCCGCAACCCTTCGCGCAGAGCCTTCAGCGCACTCTCTTTTGCGCTCCAAAGCAGAGTCAGCAGCTGGGAACGTTCCGCCTCGCTGCTCCGCGCCACCAGCCCTTGCTCGTCGTCGGTGAAATAGTCGGCAACAAACGCCTCGCTCCGCGCTTCGATCAGTTCCTGATCACAACCCAAATCTACACCCGAGGCTACGACAGCACAGATAGCGGCGCCGGACCTGTGGCTGATTGAAATCGTAACTGCGGCTGGATCATTCGCAATGAAAACCTCGGGTGCGCCAGTCGTTGCCGGGCATATTTCGATCCGGGCCAGGCCCTGGGCGTCTGCCGGTAAATTCAGAAAAGAAGCCACCGCGCATTTTGCCGTCCAGCGTCCCAGCCGCCAGTCGTCGCGCCGTTTGGCAAAGTGCAAGCCGTTCAGGCAGACGCATTCGCTGACGCTCAGCCAATCGTTCCCCGCCGGAATGTCCGCTTGGGTCTGCCCCAGCCAGTAAATGTGCTCCACATTCACACCTCACCGCCGTTCAGAGATCAACTTCTATGCTGCCGCGTCACTCAGCGCGTCACTCAGGATGACCTCTGACTTTCCCGGATGCTCCTCTTTTTCAATCCCTCGTTCGACCGCATGGATGAGATAGGGACGCAGCTCTGCGGGCGGAAGAATGTGATTCAGCGCGCCCACTTCGAGCGCCCGCTGCACGCTGTGCACGCGGTCAAACTCGGCGGCCATCTCACCCAACTTCTCCGAATGCACAATCTTGAAGAGTTCTTCCCACTGGGTGCGCAGGCGCCCCTTCTCCGCACTCTCGGCCTGCACCATCGCCTGGCTCAACGCTTGCAGCCGCGGATCTTTACGGGCTCTGGCCTCCACTTCACCCGCGAAAACCACCGCCGCCGCGGGCGCGCCGCCAATCACCGAGGCGTAGGTCCCCTCTAGCGCCGCCACTTCAAGTTGTTCGTTCAGCGCTCGCGAGAAGACCACATAGGCACCACCGTGATAGCGCGAGATCACGCAAAACACGATCGGGCCTTTGAAATTCACTACGGCCCTGCCGATTTCAGCACCATATTCGAGCTGCAACCTGCGCATGGATTCCGGCGAGCCATCGAACCCCGAAAGATTGGCCAGCAGGACCAACGGCCGATTGTTACTGGCCGCATTGATGGCCCGTGCCACCTTCTTCGAGGATTGTGGAAACAGAGTCCCGGCACTCCACTGGTCTGGTCCGTCTGCGGGAACAAATCCCAGGCGCAGGACAGGCTGCGACTCGATACCAATCAGGCAAACCGGATATCCACCAAGATGAGCGTCCCAGACCACGGCCGTCTCGGCGGCGCGCATCCCCGCCCAGCGCTCGAGCGGTGCGTGATCCTGGTCGGCGACCGCCCTCATCACTTTCCGAATGTCGAAGGATTTCTTCCGTCCTGGGTTGGTTTCGTCGGACAGAATCTCGCCAACCAGCGCGAAACCCTCCTCGCCATTTTGACTGTGGGCATGGACCCGCACATCCCGATCGATGGGATCGTTGGTCACGGCGCGTCGGGGGAAGCGCTCGCCCGGAGCGATGTAGGTGTGGTCATAGTGACGGAACAGGATGTGGCAGGCTTCATCAATATCTCGCGCCCAGTACTGGGCCTGACCGTTCGGTCCCATGATGCGATCGTAGCCGCCGATGCCCTGATTGTCCTCTGCGGAGACGCTTCCGGAATAATCAAGGGCCCGCTTGCCCGTGAGCACCATGGCTGCCTTCGGAGTCATGACCAGAATGCCGCGGGTATGCATGAGCATGGTGGCCTCGGCGTTCCAGTAGGGCTGGGCGCCGACATTGATTCCGTTGACCACCAGATTGACTTCGCCACCTGCTTGCGTGAACTCAATCAAGCGGCGGAGGACACGGGCAATCCAATCCATGCCCTCGACTCCGCACTCCATCGAGATCTTTGCCCCAGCCGAAAGGGTGAACCACTCCAAGGGAACGTTTTTCTTCTTGGCCAAATCCAGGGCGGCCAGGATGCGCCGGCATTCTGGCTCCGCGATGGCTCCCAGGTCCTTGCTCGGGTCTCCCAGGAGCACGACCCTTGTCATGCCCTCGGGATACTTGCTGGTGAAATTTCGGATCACGCCCACAATAATGTTGGACTTGTTTTGACCATAGGGTCGATCCACGGGGACCAGGTCGCCCCCGGGATCGAGATCGTGTTCCACAAAATCGCCAGCCGGAAATTCGGCCCGCGTGTCTTCTGGAGCGGGCGTGAGCAGCTTGATGATTTCGTAAGGGTAGATCAGTCCGCGCTGGCGCATGCGGACCACTTTCCGGTCATACTCGGTCAGCGGTTTGATCACCTGCAGTTTGTCCGCGGGCCGGAAGGTGATCAGCCAGTCAGTGCCGCCCGGGCTCGAAATACGTACCACCATATCGCGCAGTTCGCCGGTTGCAGGATTCGGAATCCGGGCACGTACCACCACCTGCTCCAGTCCCAGGCCTTCGGTCGCGGGCGCGAGCTTGCGTACGATATCGCGTAATTCGTCCCGCTCCAGAGTGAGCGGCGGCCATACATACAGGAATATCCGGTTCCAATAGAGACGATCCTGGGGACGCCGTCGTGATTGAAACAGCCGGATGCCCGCAAGGGCTTCCGTCAACATGCGCTCCAGGTGCGGCAGTTGCACGACCCGTCCTGCCTCATCCCGCACCGGGGTTACGTCGCGCACTTCGGCGCAGGCAACGAGCCGGTCGTCCTTAGGATTATCGCGAGCTACGGCGTGCAGCAGATAGACATCTTCCACCGACGGCAGTCGTTCGATATTGAAATTGCTGAGGCGCCAGAGGTGAAGCCGCTTGCCCATCATGGGATGGAGCCCACGATACAGTTTCTCCTCTTCATACGTGTTCCCGTTGCAGCGATAGGTGAAATGCTGCATGCTGCCCATGCCTTCGCCACGCCCGGTGCCGGCCACGGCCACCACGATGCGCCGGATCGGACGAGAAAACCCGGTTTGGTTCAGCAGGGTGCGAATTTCCTGCTGCGTAGCTTCGGGATCCCCCAGCGCGCCGGAATGCCAAGCGTAAAAATCAAGGACGATGTCATGGTCTGCCGGGACTTCTGCGACCAACGGAAGCATTGCTCCTACCCCCTCGGACAGCTGTGCATACTGAGCATGCGTGGTAAAGGCGTGGATGCGCTTTCCTTCGTGATCGTATTCAGTCAGGGCATAGCAATGTCCGTTTTGCTCCAGCGAGCGCAGGTTGATGAGGGTTCGGATCCGATAATAGCGCCAGGTGATCGCCTCCAGCATCAACCTGCGCAGCGCAGAGTCGGCGGTCGCGAAACGGCCGGACAACAGCCCTATAAGCGGCTGGGGACATTCCACCAGCGCCCGCAATCTCTCGTGCCGGTCCTCAGCATCGGGATTGGCGGCCATGTAGGCGAGATGATCTTCTACCTGGTCGTAGACCTGTTTTCGCGCCCGCTCAAATAGCGGCTGATCGAAGTAGCGATAGCGCACCTCGCGCGCCAGATCGCTCAGGTTCGGGAAGGATCCGTTGGTCATGGAAATCATGCGATCAAGAAGTATGCGGAACGATTCCTCAGCCGGCGGAACCGGGGCCCCGGCGCGCGGCAGGCGTCGTTCGAGCACCTCTCGGACAAGCGCAATTTGCTGCTCCACCCGGTGGTGCGATTTGTAGATCCACAGTAAACTCTCTTCCAGTTCAGGCGAGCGATCCAGGCTGTGCACGCCGTAATAGGCCAGGGCGCGCTGCAAGCCGCTGACGAAGGCCGTCGGAAGTCCTTCTCCCCGCGTGTCCAGCATGCGCAGATAGGAAAACAGGTAAACCTCGGCGCTGGGCTCTTCCCCGCTGGCTTGATGATCTACCTTCGGCTCGCGCTGGAACAAAGAGCAGATGTCGACAAAGATATTGAGGATGGCATCTTGGCTTTCTCTTATTTTGTCGCTCTCCGCCGGACCAGCCTTGCTCGATTCGGAGAGCAATCGCGCGCTCTGCGCCGGGTCCACATCAAACCCGAGCATGAGCTGACGAAGTTCTTCCAGGCCCTGGCATCCGCCGCTGGAATCAACGGCTTCCGAATTTCCCTCCGGACCGAGCGAAGCGCCGAAAACCACGCGTTCGGCCACGCCTGCCGCATCATCACTGGCGTCGGGGTCAATCTGTAACAGCGGTGCTCCCGTGTCCACTTGTACGTTGGGTATGGTCATCACTTGTCGAATTTTCCCGGAAAATGGGGCCACCACCTGCATTTCCATTTTCATGGCTTCCAGCACGAGCAAGCGGTCGCCCACCGCAACCGTGTCGCCCGCTTTCACCGCAATGGAAACCACAACGGCCGGGGCCGACGCGTGCACAATACCGCCATCGTCGCGATCGATCAGGTGCGAGACGCCATCCACCTCGATCCTGTAACTCGAACCCTGCAGAACGGAGATGACATGAAAGCGCCGCCCAAAGGCAGTAAGCCAATACTCAAACTGATCCAGGCGTTCGATCTGGGCATCGATCCGCGATCCATTGACTTCAACCCGGTACTGATGAGGACCCAGACGGTAGGTCTTGGGTGAGTAGGATTGCCCTCGATAGCGTAGCTCGGCTGTCTGGCCCACCTCAGTCCTGACCTGTGGCCGTCCCCGCACTGCCGACGCGTAAAACTGGGTTTGCTCCACCGCCAATTGTGCCTGATAGGCCTCGATCGCAGCCTGCACCAGGGCCACATCGGCGTAACGACGGGAAAGATGTTCACCGCTGGCCGCCAAGCGGTCCAGCCAGCCTGTATGTACCTCTCCACGCTGCACTTCGGGACGGCTCAGCAGCTCGAGAAGAAATGTCTTGTTGCTCGCCCCGCCTTTGATGACTACAACACTCTCCCGCAAGGCCCGTTGCAGCCGGGAAAGTGCTTCCTTGCGGTCTTGGCCGTAGGCGATGATCTTGGCGATCATGGAATCGAACTCCGAGGGCACCACATCGCCCTCCGCCACACCTGTGTCAACCCGCACGCCCGGCCCAGTCAGGAACCTGAATCGCTGGATGGCGCCGGGGGCGGGAGCAAAATCGTTATCCGGATCTTCCGCATTCAACCGTACCTCGATGGCGTGACCGGTGGTGCGCGGGGGTTCTCCTTCCAGACGGCCGCCGCGCGCCACATGAATCTGAAGCTTGACAACATCAATTCCGGTCGTGCATTCCGTCACCGGATGCTCGACCTGCAACCGGGTGTTCATTTCCATGAACAGGAAACGCCGGGTCTCTGGTTCGTACAAAAATTCCACTGTGCCCGCGTTGTGATACTCCGCCGCCTGGCTCAAGCGCACTGCCGCCTGGCGCAAAGCCTGATCTTGCTCCAGCGAGAGTGCCGGCGACGGCGCTTCTTCGAGGATTTTCTGGTGGCGGCGCTGGATCGTGCAGTCGCGCACCCCGACCGCCCAGGTGGTTCCATACTGGTCGGCAATGACTTGCACTTCGATATGACGCGCTCCCTCTACCAGGCGCTCCATGAAAACAGTGGGATCGCCGAAGGCCTTGAAGGCGTCCGTGCGGGCGCTCTCGAAGGCTTGTGGAAGTTCTTCTGCCGAGCGCACCTTGCGAATCCCGTGACCGCCGCCTCCGGCCGTCCCCTTAATCAGGAGGGGGTAGCCCAGGCGCTCGGCATGGTGCCATGCTTCCGTGAGCGTCTCCACAGGCCCTCCGCTCCAGGAGGCCACCTCGATCTGCGCTTTTTCAGCTAAGCGCTTGGACGAGATCTTGTCGCCCAGCCGCCGCATCACGTTGCCATCGGGGCCGATAAAAACGATGTCCATTTCACGGCAAAGGTCGGCGAACGCGGCGTGCTCAGCCACAAACCCCCATCCCACCCAGACCGCTTCCGCACGGGCGGCGGCCAAGGCCCGTTCCAGCCGCCCATAATCGACGTAGCTGCTCTTGGGCTGCAGAGTGTTTGGGTCAAGGACCTGAGCGGCGCCGAGGCACACTGCCTCGTCTGCCTCGCGCACGAACATGGCATGGCGGTCAGGCTCGGTAAAAAGCGCGATGGTCCGCAACGCTGTGCCGTGCTCCTGATTGAACTCGCGGACGGCATGGATGAAACGCATGGCCGCCTCACCGCGGTTCACGATCGCTATTCGTTGGAATTCGTGGTTCATAAGCTCCTGTCTCGACAGGGCAAAACCTATTTACCGCCGATCATGCCGCAACCCGCTCCGGTGACATGGCCAGCTGGAGGGGCTTCAAATACTCGGCGTCGATACTATTCGGGACCGTCACTGTGCGGTATCCGCTGAGTTGCACGAAACGGTTCCCTGCTGCATCAACAACCTCGGCATCGAAACTTCCTTGAACTTGATTGACAGTAACCACAGCGTACAGCCGCCCTTCTGCCAGATCGGGAGATCGAAATAAGGAGACCTGATCGATGTGCTCAGGCAGGCCCATGCGGCTCTGCACCCCCATCTCCCAGATACCCGCGGTTTGGAAACAAAGCTCGATCAGCCGCGGCGCCATCAGCGTCGGAAGTTCAGCGGGATGGTGATTGTTGGGAAGGTCTTTCGCCATCAACCCGACAATCCGGTTCCCATCCCACCACGCCCGCTCTAGAACCTGGTACGCGGGTCCGTGGAAGTAGAGGCGATAAATATCGGCAGCTTCGATGATGTGTCCTGTCGGCGTATATTTCGCCGTGGTTACGGCCTCGGGTGCCCGCTTCGTCAGCCGAACGTGTCCGGTGAAGTGGGTGGTGCGTTGCGGCTCGGGCTGATTCGGAAGTGGCCGGAAGCCAATCAATCCACAATCCGCCACAACGCCGTCCTTATCCGGACGAATTAGCGCGTCCACCGTTACCGTGCGTGGCTCACCCCGGTAAAACTTGAACGGCGCGACGAAATTGACGTTTTCAATCTCTGCCACACGCCAACCCGGAAGCACGCGCGCTGCAGCTTCCGCAAACGCTTCGATGCCCATGACGCCCGGCAGCACCGGAGTACCGTCAATCTGGTGGTCGTGCAGGAACGGTTGGACCTTTGGATCCAGCGTAGTCTCCAGCGTGATGGGGCTGTAGAGTCCCGTGCGGGCGACCTTGCCGATCATGGGCCCTCCTGAAAGCGGTCTCTTTTCTCCAGATGCCTCTGCGGCGCCGCTATCGAGTCCGCCGCTCGCATCCCATTCCTTGAGTAGCGCTCCCAGACGCTGGCCGATAACGATTTCGCCCCGCGTTCCGCCTGCCGTCAGCTCGCGGCGAATCAAAGGAACTCCCGCTTCCGGCGGCAGCATGTCAATGCCGGCCATTTCCATCACCTTGGGAATCGACCCGCGCGTTGCCATACCGATGCCGCCCCACGCCGTCCAGTCGATCGCGATCCCACGCGTGGCCGGACGAGTTGTACGGAAGCTGGATGTGATCTTGCACAGCAGATCGTTGGCAGCGGCATAATCCGTCTGACCGGGATTGCCGAACCGGCCCGCAATCGAGCTGAACGCCACTGTCGCTCCCACGGGCATGTCGCCCATCGCATGTAGGAGGTGGAAGAAGCCGTCGCTCTTGACGTCAAAGACCAGATCGAACTCACGTGGATCTTTGTCCGCCAGAGAATGGCTGCGCTCGATGCCGGCAGCGTGCAATAGCACATCAATACGTCCGCTGCGTTCGCGCACCTGGCGAATCACTTGCGCCACGGCATCCGCATCCGTGAGGTTTAGGCTGAAATAATGCGGCGTGCCACCGGCCGCGCGCACCGCGTCGATCGCAGCCCGCGCAGCTTGTGCCCGCTCGAGCGCCGCCAGCTCTTTTTCCACCAGGGCCGGCGTAGCTCGCTCCCCCCGCGCCTGAATGCGCGCAAACAGATCACGCTTGAGGCCGTCTTTGTCGCTCACGAAGCGTTTGAGATCGGGATTCTCCGGCTCAGGCTCCGGCACCAGATCGAGCAGATAGAAAGTGCCACCGGATGCGGCAGCCAGGTCCGCGGTAATCGCAGAGACAATGCTGCCGGCAGCGCCCGTGATCAGGAAAACAGAGTTCTGGTCCAGCGTGAGACCGGGTTGGCCGTCGCATGCGGGCTGTTCTTGCAGCCCGATCGTCCAGCGCAATCCTTCTTTGTAGCCGATCTCGATCGCGCCAGGATCACGCAGGGTTTCCTCAATCAGCAGTGCGGCAACCTCCGATGGCTTGCACTCGGATTCGAAATCGACCGCTTTGACATGGGCATCCATGCGCTCCCGCTTGTAAGTCTTGGTGAAACCCGTCACGGCTCCGCCTAGCGGAGCGACCGCGCCGCCTTCGTCGTAGCCGTGCTGTCCGCCCAGCCGCGTCGCCGAGACCAGGAATGTACCCGGCTGCGCGACTTGTTCGTACAGAGCGCGCATGGTTGTGTAAAGGGATTTCACTCGCACCCGTACGGCCTCGTGCCAGGTGGCGAGATCCATCTTGCTGAGCTGTCCTTCGTTGTCCAGCGCGGGCAGCCAGTAAACCCCCTGCACTGGACCAGCAGTCATCCAGCTCTTGAGGCGGCTGGTAAGCGCCTCGGCATCTAACGCCCCGTCGATGCGCAGAACTTCGACGCCCTGGGTTTCGAGGGCTTGCGCCAGCGTGTCCGCCACTCCACCTTTGTCAGGCATGATGAGCACGCGGCCACCGCGGCAGAATGTGACGCCTGTAGGCTTGCAGATGGCAAGTGGTGGGCGCAAGACCGGCAGTGGGACCCGGCGTGGAATGAGGTTCGCAGCGTCCAGACTCGCGAGCACTGGGCGAGGAACATCAGGCGTCGAGGCGGCGGCAGTCGAGACTGAGGGCTGCGCTGCCTGCTTCGTCGGTTCCTGTTTCGCCGTCGCGCTGCCTGCTGCTAAACCCGCCCGGTCGCACGCGAACTTGATCACGTGAGTCAGAGTTGGGAAATCGCGCAGCTTGAGATTCGGATCGCGCGGTATGTCATATGCCGCTCGGATAGCAGCAAACATCTCTGCCTGCTTTACAGTATCGACCCCGAGGTCGGCTTCGAGATCGAGGTCCAGGTCCAACATCTCGGTTGGATAACCGGTTTTCTCGGCCACAATCTCTAGGACTTTCTCTCTAACAGCGCCGTCCGTGATCCCTTGTGCTGCAATGGGAGCTGCTGCGGTCGCCGGCAGCTCGCTGCTCGCCACCAGGGGTTGCGCAGCTGCAGCCAGGTCCGGGCGCTTCTCATACACGAAGCGGATGACATGCGCCAACGTTGGGTAGTCGCGCAACTTGCGGT
>Ga0335085_10006870_pt1 | contig 17856 bp, 21 predicted proteins | sample Lox_Sample_45_FD_206712 | JGI IMG/M metagenome (GOLD analysis project Ga0335085, IMG submission 206712) | Soil microbial communities from Loxahatchee National Wildlife Refuge, Florida, United States - Lox_Sample_4.5 | ecosystem: Environmental > Terrestrial > Soil > Wetlands | place: USA...
CCGTGTGAGTCCAGACTGCACCCCAAACCTGCACCCATGAGCCTTCGAGCGACCGGGCTTAAGGCCTCTTGACGGTGGCTGGCGGCGGGGTTAGGTTACCCGATGATTTAAGGCTTAAATCAAGTCTTAGCCTCGTGACGAGGAGATGCCATGCGCCCTCTGTCCCCATTTTTCCCGGCCAGTAAGCGCTTACGGGCAGCGGGCCCAGTCGGGGGATTATGCCGCCGCGCCGTGGCGGGCCGCCTCGTGCGGGACCACCGACGCGGCGCTGAACCAGCCGGCCACCGCCTCCGCGCTGGAGAACGCCTCGTTCCCCGCGTTCGCGGCGGTCGATGGCAACACCGGCACCCGGTGGTCCAGTGCGTTCTCCGACCCGCAGTGGCTGCAGGTCGACCTGGGCGCCAGCCAGGCCATCTGCGAGGTCACCCTGGACTGGGAGACGGCCTACGCGACCGCGCCAGATCCAGGTGTCCAGCGACGGATCGAACTGGACCACGCTCTATTCGACCAGCACCGGAACTGGTGGGCGGCAGACAATATCGGTGTCAGGCACTGGCCGTTATGTGCGAATGTCGTGAGTTACCCGTGAGGAGGCTGGCCGCCCGGTCGTAGCTGAAATAGCTGGTCTGACATAGAGCGGCGCCGCTTAAATCGGCAGCGCCGTTCCTACGACGAAGGAGTCTGCCATGCACAACATCCGTGACCTGGGCCGCGGAAGGCGCGGGCTTACCGCGGCCCGTTTGGGCAAGCCACTGTCCGCAGCTATCGACCCAAGCGGCAAGCTGCCGGTGACCTGGCCCACCGATGCGACCAGCACCGGCGCTGACTTCAACACGACGGCAGCATCGCCATTGGGTGACCAGCCCAAGGTGTTCGACCAGTTGCCCTACACCGGCTCGGGTCCGGGCAGCGGCTACAACCCGCTCTACCCGTTCGCCTACGGGCTCTCCTACACCACGTTCAAGGTCAGCGGCCTGTCCGCAACCAGCAGCGTGTCCCGCACCGGCACGGTGACCACCACGTTCACGGTGTCGAACACCGGAAGCCGTGCGGGCACCGACATCGTGCCGGTGTACGTCCACCAGCCGGTAAGCCAGGTACTGGTCCCCGATCAGCGGCTCGCGGGATTCACCCGGGTGACGCTGGACCCGGGCCAGTCCAGGACGGTGCACGTGTCCTTCCCGGTGTCCGTCCTGGCCGTGACACCTGGTGACATCGAATCGGATGGCCCACCCCAGGTGGAGACCGGTTCATACCAGGCACAGATCGGCACACCGGCCACGCTCAGCGCGGACTTCAGCATCACCGGCTGATCCGCCGCGGTCACCGCCGGCCAGACCGGCCGGCGGTGACCGCCAGCCCCAGTGCTCCCCTCTGGGCGGCCTGCCGGCGTTCGAGATGCCAGCAGCATCACCGAGCCAGTCGCCGTCAGGCTGCCCGGCGTTGATTGATCCGGGCGCGGCGGGGCGCTGACGGCCCGCCGCGCTCACCAGCCGTGTGCTGATGATGGGTTAGGCCCGGCCGACCCAGGTGACCTGCTGAAACAGGTCCTGCGTCGGGTCGTTCCCGGCGCCGAGCTGGCCGTTCGAGTTGTTGCCGGTGCACCACAGGCTGCCGCCGGTGCGGATACCGCAGGTGTGGGATTCGCCCGCCTTGACGGTGAGCCAGCCGGTGGCCGGGACGGTGACCTGATCCGGGTAGGGATACCCCATGGCCCCGCCAGGACCCTGGCTGTAGAAGCCGAGGCCGAGTTCGCCGTCAGCGTTGTAGCCCCAGCACCACAGGGCGCGGTTGACGCGGGTGGCACAGGTGTGTGCGTAGCCCGTTGTCACGCTGGCCCAGCCGCCCCGCGCCGGGGTGACCTCCTGCACCGGCAGCGTCACGAAGTCGATGTCGCCGATGCCAAGCTGGCCGTAGTCGCCCCAGCCCCAGCACCACAGGGTGCCGTCGGTGCGGGTGGCACAGGTATGGGACTCGCCGGTGCTCACGCTGGCCCAGCCACCCTTGGCCGGGCTGGTGACCTGCGTGGGCAGGTTCTCGTTCGCGGTGGTGCCGATGCCGAGCTGGCCTGTGATGTTCAGACCCCAGCACCACAAGGTGCCCCCGGCACGGATGGCACAGGTGAACCCGTCGCCGGGGGCGACGCTGGCCCACCCGCCCCGGTCCGGGCTGGTGACCTGCTGCGGGGTCTGGCCGCCGCCCCAGCACCACAGGGTGCGGTTGCTGCGGATGGCACAGGTATACCCATAACCGGCGGTGACGCTGGCCCACCCACCCCCGGCCGGGCTGGTGATCTCCTGCGGCCGGTCCTGGCCGTCACCCCAGCACCACAGCGTGGTGTTGCGGCGGGTCGCGCAGGTGTGGCTGCTGCCGGCCGTGACGCTGACCCACCCGAACGTGTCCGGGGTGGTGACCTGCCGGGGCCGGTCCTGATCGGTCAGGCTGCCGATGCCGAGCTGGCCGCTGCCGTTGGCGCCCCAGCACCACAGGCTGCCGCCGGCCCGGATGCCACAGGTATGCGAGCCGCCCGGGGCGATCTGGGTCCACTGCGGCCCAGGGTTCGTGCCGCTGGCTGGCGGGGCCGGCGCGGCGAGTGCCGGGGCGGCGAGCGCCGGTGCAGCGGCCATGGCGGCCGCCAGCCCGGCCGCCACTATCACCGCCGCGCGCGTCATGATCCGGGCCGCCGCCGGCCTTATATTCGGCATTGGCCAGGCGCGGGTCTTTCCTGTTTTCCCCCGTATCATTGCCAATTTCCCTTTCGTTGCGGGCAAGAATGACACTTGGCTTACCGTAGTGCCGGGGAAAGGTGCCGGCCGGCCGTGTTTACGTCCGTTTTAATTGCCGGTCCACCGGCTGAATCCGGAGCGATTGCGGCCGGGCCGGCTGAGCGGCCCGGCCGCCACGGCCATGATCCGGGCGCGGCCAGCCCTTGACGGCCGCCCCTGAAGTGGTTACGAATTTACATATCTCATCGCTCTTGCGGTAGTAAGTCACGATCGGGCCGACGGCAGGGAGGACGCAGCGCCATGACCATTCCCGGGAAGTCGATCACGAGGCGCGGCGTGCTGGCGGTGGGGGCCGGGGCGGTCGTCGGCGGTCTCGGGCTGAGTGCCACCGCTCAGGCCGCACCCCAACGCAACCTGCTCAAACTGACCCCGGTGCAGTGGGCCGGGCAGCGCGTGATCTTCTCCTACCCGGGCACCACCCCGCCCGCGAGCCTGCTCGACCAGATCAGCGCGGGGCAGGCCGGCGGGGTGATCTTCTTCGGCGAGAACATCACCAGCCTCAGCCAGATCGCCTCGGTCATCCAGCAGCTCGACGCGGCGAGCCAGGCGAGCCCGGTGCGCGCGCCGCTGCTGCTGATGACCGACCAGGAGGGCGGTATCGTGCGCCGGCTTCCCGGCGAGCCGGTGCTGTCCGAGAAGCAGATCGGCGCCTCGGCTGACCCGCCGGCCGAGGCCGCGGCCGCCGGCGCCGGCGCCGGGCAGAACCTGGCCGGTGCCGGGATGAACCTCAATCTCGCGCCCGTCCTGGATGTGTACCGCCAGGCCGGCAACTTCGACGACGAGTTCGGCCGCTCGTACAGCATGGATCCTCGTGTCTGTGCCGAGTGCGGCGCCGCGTTCATCACCGCCCAGCAGGCCCTCGGCATCGCCGCCACGGCCAAGCACTTCCCCGGGCTCGGCGCGGCGACCGTGGACCAGAACACCGATCTTGGCCCGGTCACGCTGGACGTGCCGCTCGCCGACCTGCGCGGCATCGACGAGCTGCCGTTCCGGGCCGCGATCGCGGCGGGCGTGCGGCTGGTCATGACCTCGTGGGCGGTGTACCCGGCGCTCGACCCGGAGCTGCCCTCGGGGCTGTCACCGGAGATCGCCGGCCGCGAGCTGCGCCGGCGGCTGAGGTTCCGTGGCGTGACCATCACCGACGCGCTCGAGGCCGGCGCGATCGCGGCGTTCGGGACGCCCGCCCAGTGCGGCGTGCTGGCCGCCCGGGCCGGGATGGACGTCCTGCTGTGCTCGGCGCGCGACGTCAGCGAGGGGCAGGACACCGTGGCCGCGCTGGCCGATGCGCTGCTCCATCACGACCTTGACCCTGGTCAGTTCGGCATCGCGCTGCGCCGGGTGCTGGCGCTGCGCGACAGCCTGGCCTGAGCACACCCCGATAGCCTGGGAGGCCATGGCCGACTGGATCTTTGCGGGCAACTCCCGCCACTGCGACCTGGACGCGTTGGTGGCCGCCTCCCGGGAGCACTGGTGGGGCACGCCCCGCTACCGGGACCGGATGGCGGTTGGTGACCAGCCAGCCGACCCGGCGCGCTTGCGGTGGCGGACCGACATCCGGTTCGACTACCGCATCCGCCCACCCCTGCTCAGGTCGGATTTGCTCGAGGACGGCCGGCTCGGATCGTTCCGCCCGTTCCGCGGCTTCCAGGGCTCGAACGTGCCGGTGCCCCTGGACGTTGCCGCGGCCCTGGCCGCGCGGGCGGCCCCGCGCCTCGAGCCGCTGGGTACTTGAGGGCGGCGGCGTTGGCCGCCGGGCACTGACCGGACGCGCGGCCGCAGGCGTCGAGGTCGCAGAGGCGGCAGATCCAGGCGCCGCCTTCCTTGCCGCGGACGGCGCTGGCCATGATCCGGCTCAGCAGTGCGTGCAGCATCTCCCGCTCGGCGGCGGACAAGTCATCGAGCAGGCCGCCGAGCAGCGCCGCCCGGGCCGCCGTGATCTGCCCGGCCACCCGCTCTCCAGCCTCGGTCAGGACCACCGAGCGGGAGCGCCCGTCGTGGCCGGTTCCGCGCGTCACCAGGCCTGCCCCGGCGAGCCGGTCGACCAGCCGGACGGCGCCCGAGGGCGTCAAGCCGAGCACCTTGTGCAACTGGTCGAGGGTGGGCCGGTCGAGGAAGTGGTGGAGCGCCGACAGGGCGGCTGCGGCCGAGGCTGACTGCCCGGCCGCGGCCGCGGCCGCCTGTGCGCTCTGATCGGTGATGACCAGCGCCAGGGCACCCAGCAGGTTGGCTTGGCGGTCGAGTGCGCTCACCCGCAGTCGTACTTCAGGGTGAGCGGCATGAAGGGGTAGTCGTCGTGGGTGGAAACGCTCTCGGCGGTGCCGCTCAGCCCGGCCAGTTCGCCCGTGCCGGAGCCCGCCACCACCTGGGACTGCCCGCGGGCCGTGGTGCCGTCGTAGCTGCCGTGGCCCTGCAGCACGAAGCTGCCCTGACGGCCGCCGAGCGTGCCGGTGATGTGCATGACGGTGACGTAGCTGCTGGTCCCGTCGGCCCGGTAGAACATCAGTCCCTCGGAGGTGGCCGACGTGAGCCCATCACGCGGGCCGGAGAGCACGATGTCGGTCCTGGTCAGCTTGCCGCCGTCGGCGAGTTGCCGGTAGGGCTTCTCGTCCCACGACTCGATCTTCAGCTTGGCTTCCGTGATCTTCTCCATGAGGCAAATATATGTGTGACTCACTCAAATATCTAGCCGCAGCGCCCGGCGGGGAGGCGGGACGGCTCTTGCCTGATCGCGAATATACTTAGTATTATACTTAACATGATACGAGGTAAGACTGAACGCGAAAGGTCGGTGCGCAGGGCGCCACCAACACCAGCGTCGGGCTCGTGATCAGCGCCAACGGCCTGGCCACGGGGATGGCAGGCGCGGGCCCAGCTGACCGCGATGACGGCCCAGGCCCACGGCATCGCGGCCCTGCTCGGGTCCCGGGACGTCCTCCAGCTCGAGGAGACCGACTCCGCGCTGCAGCGCGCCGCGGCCGGGCGGAACTGGGACGGGCCCGTTTATGTGGCCACCCCGCAGCTCCTGGGCGCGTACCGCATCACCGCCGCGCAGGTCAGCCCGGACGCCGATATCCTCACCATGCGGCCCGGGCTCGCGGGCCTGACCCGGATGCGGCTCCAGTACGGCGTGTACAAGAGCGGCCCGGCCGGGCCCGGCTCGCCCTGCCCGCCCGGTGCCTGCCTGGCCAACCCGGTGATCCAGGAAGTCAGTACGCTGCCGTCCGGCACGTCGGCGCCGAACACCGTGCTCACCGCGCACGCGGTGCGCCAGCTTCACCTGACGGTCAGCACGGCCGGCTGGCTCATCCAGGCCCCGGCTGCGCCGACGGCCAGCCAGATCAGCGCGGCCCAGCACGCCGCGGCGGCGGCCGGGCTGACCGTGGAGTCCCGCGACAGCGTCCCGGCATCCGCCGAGATCCTCAGCACCGCCACGGCGTTCGCCATCCTGCTGGCGCTCGGCATCCTGGCCATGACCGTCGGGTTGCTGCGCAGCGAGACCGCCAGCACCCGCCGCACGCTTACCGCTGTCGGCGCCAGCGGCCCGGCCCGGCGGGCCATCGTGGCCGCTACCGCGGGCGCGCTCGCGCTGACCGGGGCGGTCGTCGGCGCGGTCGCCGGGTACGTGGCCGCGACCGGCTTTTTCCGTACCAGCCAGCTGGACAGTCTGTCGTCGCTGACCAGCGTCCCGGTGACGAACCTGCTGCTCATCCTGGTCGGCATGCCGCTGATCGCCGTGCTCGGTGGCTTGCTGCTGGCCGGCCGGGAGCCGGGCCTGATCGGCCGCCGCCCTCTTGACTAGCCGGGCCCGGGCGGCTACGGGTCGCCGGGCGGCGACTGCCGGCTGATGCAGGTGTGGTTGGCGTCATAGATGAGGTCAACCAGGACGGTGTGGCCGAGGTCGAAGTAGCCGATGAACAGCTCGGTCCCGGGGCGCAGGCTCGCCGGGCGGATGGTGATCGTCTCGGGGTCAACGGACGCGGCCAGCTGACTGGGCTTCACCGGGAAGTTGGCGGTGATCAGGATGCTATCGACACCGTTTGGTGGCGTGTCCGAGCCGGGCAGTACCGCGCCGATGGCCGGGTTGGGTGGCGGCGGGCTGGATGAGCAGTAGACGCCCTTCGTGACCAGCGCCCTGACCCCGGCGTGGGCCAGCGCCCGCTGCAGCGCGGCGGGGTCGAACAACTGGCCCAGCCGCAGCGAGATGGTGCCGTTGGTGTAACTGGTCAGGGTGAAGGCCGCGGTGTGGACCGTCTGCGTGCCGCGGGCTGGGGGACCGCCGAAAACGCCGGTCAAGCCCAGTGCCAGCGCGATGCTCGCGACGGCGCCGGTGCCGCCGAGGCCCGCGAGACCGGTGCGCCGCCGCCGGCGGCGCACCCGGCCCCGGCCGGTGATCTCGGCCAGCGGCGGCCGCCCGGGCACGGGCAGCTCAGCCAGTGAATCGCGCAGCTCCTCCATCAAGGTGCTGTCGGCCGGATACTCGTCGTGGTTCATCGTTCGATCTCCGTCATGACCGGCGCGAGTTCGCTACGCAGGGCCGCCATGGCCCGCGATAGGTGAGCCCGGACCGTTCCTGGCGCGATGCCGAGTTGCCCGGCCGTCGTGTCGATGTCCAGATCGAGGAAGACACGCAGCGCGATCACCTCGCGCTGGCGGGCGGGCAGGCGGCGCAGCGCGGTGAGCAGGGCGGTGTCAAGCCCCGTCCCGAGGCCGTCGGCGGCCGCGATGTCCTGACTGGTCAGCGTGGTTTCCTTGCTGCGCCGGCGCCACCAGGACGCCCCCGCGTTGAGCGCGGACCGTACCACCCAGGCCCGGGGCGCTGGGTGATGGCTGACCTTGCGCCAGCACGCCCACGCGCGGGCGAACGCCTCTGCGGTCTGGTCCTCGGCCAGCGTCAGGTTGCCGGTGGTGGCGGCCACCGCCCGCAGGCACGGATCCCAGCTGGCCGCGAACAACTCCGCGAACTCGGCGTTGTCTTGGCTCACACCCATTAACCCGCCAGTGACCGCAAACGCTTACCCGGCGCCCTCAGGGTACCCCCGTGCCAGGAAGCGGACGGGGCGCCCTGCGGGCCGCCCCTTGACGACCATCCAGGCACGGTGGCCCGGCTCCAGGCTCTCGGTCAGGTGGCACGTGAGACCGGCGCGACCGCGAACCAGGTCGTGCTGGCCTGGCTGATCGGCGGCGAGCTGCCGGTGGTGCCGCTTATCGGGGCATCCTCCGTCGCGCAGCTCGGCGAGAGCCTGGCCGCGGTCGATCTGCAGCTCAGCCCGCAGCAGCGGCAGCTGCTGGACGCGGCGGACTGAGATAGCTGTCCGGTGACTCGCACGCGTCGGTCGCGGCGGCGTAATAGCCGATCTTCATGTCAATCGCGTCGAGGTAGGCCGCCATCGTTTCGAGCTGCGCGCGGACCCGCTCGCGGTGGGCCCGCAGCAGCGCGAGCCGCTCATCCTCGTTGCCGTCGCCGGCGCGGACCAGCTCGGCGTAGCGCCGCACCTCGCGGATCGGCATGCCGGTGGTCCGCAGCTTGGTGATCAGCTCGATCCAGCCGAGGTCACGTTCCGAGTAACGGCGGTGCCCGGAACCGGCCCGGCCAACGCCGAGCATCAGCCCGTCGCGCTCGTAGTAGCGCAGCGTGTGCCGGGTCAGGCCGGTGCGCTCGGCCACCTCGGCGATGGTCAGTCCGGCGGGCGTCATGCGCCCAGTCTCGCCCTTCGAGTGTGCTCGAAGTCAAGCCTGGCCGCGGCCGCCGGTGGCCCAGCCGGCGCTGGCCCAGCCGGCGCTGGCCTGGCCAGCCTGGCCCGCGGCCAGGAACGCTTCGCCCAGACCGTTGAGCGCCTCGGCCTGACCGTTGGCGGGCCGGGGCGTCGGGGACAGGTCTAATCAGTCAAGGGGTGTCCGGGTGTCGTGCTAGCGCCGCAGCTCAGGTGGGGGTCCGGGTTCATTTATGACGGTTTGGTAACGAGATCGCATCCACCTGCCGGGTGTGCGGGCAGGCTCCTACGATCACCCTGCCGGGATTCCCTGGAGGGAGAGCACCGCTTGCCACTGGCCGCCCGCACGCTGGTCCGCCGGCACTGGCTGTTCACCATGGTGTTCTGCGCTGGGCTGGCGCTGCGGATCGTGTCCCAGCTGGCCTACAGCCCGGCGCTGGTCTACATAGACACCTACCGGTACCTGCACGGCGACTCCAGCCTGGACCCGCTCGGTTACCTGGCCCTGTTGTGGCCGGTGCAGCACATCGGCGGGCTGGCCGCGGTCGCGGCCGTCCAGCACATCCTGGGCCTGAGCATGGCGGTAGCGCTGTACGCGCTGCTGCTCCGCCTGGGCATGTGGCGCTGGGCCGCCGCGCTGGCGGCCGCGCCCGTGCTGCTCGATGGCTATCAGCTGCAGGCCGAGCAGACGATCATGCCCGACGTGCTGTTCGAGGCGCTCATCGTGGCGGCCCTCCTGCTGCTGCTCTGGCGGCGCCACCCGGCGGCCTGGCAGGTCGGGCTGGCGGGCCTGGCCCTGGGAGTAGGTGTCGACGTCCGCCAGGTCGGCGCGGTCCTGGTCATCCCGGCCGCCGCCTTCCTGCTGATCCGTGCCGTGGGGTGGCACCGGCTGGCCAAGAGCACGCTGCTCACCGTGGGCTCGCTGATCCCGGTGCTGCTGTACATGGTGGTTCAGCTGGCGGTGGCGGGTCACTTCAGCTTCACCGCGCGGAATTCCTACGTCTTCTACGGGCGCACCGCCGCGGCGGCCAACTGCGCCACGCTCAAGCTGCCCTCAGACGAGGAAAGCCTGTGCCCGTCACCGCAGGTGGTGGCCACCCTGGGAATCGATGGCCTGGTCGGTGACCCGTCCGGCCCGCTGCTCAGCTACCAGCCGCCGCCGGGCATGACCATCGAGGCCATGGCCGACCGGTTCGAGGACGCGGTCGTCGCGCAGCAGCCGATGGCCGTGATCGGCGCCATCCACCGCGACTTCATCAAGCTGTTCGCCCTGACCAGGGACACCGTCCCGGGGGATATGCCAATCAGCCGATGGCAGTTCCAGACCACCTATCCCACCTACCCGCCCTTGATCACCCTGGGCTACGTCGCCTCCATCAAGCCAGGCGGCGGCCAGCCCACGGTGATCACACCGCTGGCCGAAGCGCTCCGCGCCTACCAGCTGCACGGCGGGTACACGCCAGGGCCCCTGTTCCTGGTGGCCGCGCTCGCGGGCCTGGCGGGCAGCTGCATGCTCGGCCTGCGCCGCCGGGAGCAGGCCACCGCGGCAGCTGCCTGCCTGCTCACCACGGGCATGGCCATCATCTTGCTGCTGGCCTCCGACGCGTACGAGTTCTCCTGGCGCTACCAGCTCCCCGCGCTCGTCCTGCTGCCGCTCGCGGGGATCCTCGGCGCTGCCGCCATCGCCGCCGCGCTGCGCGACGCCCGGCCCAGGCGGCCCCGCCCGGCTCCGCGGCCCGACCGCGCCACGCAGGTCCAAACGTCACCCCGGTGACGGCGCGGTCCAGTGAGGACCGATGCGGCTCAGACGGCCGCAGGTGGGTGAGGACCCCAGGGGACCTCCGGCCCTGGCGCGGTCACCGGCTCGCCCGGGAGCTGTCCAGGGCCGCTGGGGCGGGCTGGTGTGCTTCGAGGCCGCCGAACTGGCCTGGCCGGGTTCCAGCCTGCGGCGCGGTCGTGCTGACCTGGCAGTACAACCGCTCCGGCGCCTTTCAGCAGCGGGGGATGGGCTTGCTGTAGGTGGTCTTGCTGGGGGTGGCGACGTAGTAGTCGGAGACGTAGGAGCCGTCCCGGAGCTTGTCCCAGACTTTCGTGGTGCCGATGGTGGCGCCCGGCTGCTGGCACCACGCCCAGGCGAGCGCGCCGCCGGGCAGATGGCCGGTCAGTGGGTAGGTGGGGCCGGGTCCGGCGCGCTCGTTGGCCCCGCTGCTGGGGGTGACCTGGTAGGGGTACTGGCAGCGGGTCAGCGGCGTGCTGTAGCCGGTGCCCGACGGTGTATCGACGCGGAAGTCGGTGATGTAGGTGCCGTCGGTGAGCTTGTCCCACACCTTGGTCGTGCCGTAGGCAGAACCGGGTGTCTGGCATACCACCGTGACGTCTGCCCCGGCCGGGTAGGTCTGCACCGGCTGGTAAGTTCCGGCGGGCCCGGTGCGTGCGGTGGCTGGCTTGCTGCCGGTGGTCACGTGGTATACGGAGCCGGTGGTGGCGACGGGGGCGTCCAGGTTGTCGGCGTCGATGGTCAGGGTGACGCCGCCGTAGGTCGCGCTGAAGTCGGCGCGGTATTGCTTGGCCCGCTGGTGGACTGCCCACAGGCTGTCGGATATGCCGGTCCATCCGGTCAGCGCCGGGTTCAGGTCATAGCGGGCGATCCACAGCGCGTCTGGCCGGGCGTAGGAGGCCGAGTTGTAGACGGCTGCGAGGTCCCGCGCGCCCAGGTTGAGGTTCTCGTAGACACCCGAGAGGTACCCGAGCCTGTGGAGTTGGCTGGTCCAGGCGGACAGGAACGTGAGCACCGCGTTCCGGCAGGATGTGTCCCCGGTGGTGTATTGCTCCATGTCGTAGTAGATCGCGCTGCCATGGAGCATGCCCAGCGCCTTGGCCTGCTCCGCAGCGTTGCCGGCCGCCCACGTGCCCTCGGACGCCGCCGCCGGCGGGACGATCTTCAGGTCGGCGGGCTTGCCGCCGCACGGCGGCTGCCGGCCCTTGAAGATGGGGATCAGCCGCCAGCCCAGCGCCGGCACGGCAGCGGCCCAGCCGCTGGTGAGTTCCGGCTGGGCGCAGGTCCGGTTCTGCCCGCCCACATAGATGCCGATGGCCCGGTAGGGCGAGGCGCCCCATGCCTGGATAGTGGCCAGTGACGGGGCGGTGCAGGTGTCGAACGCAAGACCCGCGTACCTGGTCGCGCTCGCCCACGGCGGGTAGGCGACCGTGGTCGCGGGGTCGGCAAGCGCGGCAGGCGCGGCAAGCAGCATGGCCGCGCAGGCTGCCACGCTGGCAGTGATAGCGGTAAACGTGCGGAGCACACGGGCGGGGCGCAGCAGGCAGGGCATCACGATCACGACCGGGTTGACGACGCTAGGCGGCTTCAGCGTGCCCGCCTCCCTCGGGCCGGGCCAGGGCCGATGGTCCCGCGGGCAGGCCTCAGGCCCGCGCTCAGCTCGTCGTCTTCGCCTGCCGCAGCGGGCTGGTCAGCCCGCGTGACCCCAGCCCGCGGTAAGGTGCGGCGACGGCCCGCCGCCAGCCCTAGACACCGCGCCGGAGCCGTGGGTGAGAGGGACGGTGCTGCCATGGGGATCATGGATCTGTTCCGGCTCGACGGCCGGGTGGCGCTGGTCACCGGCGCGTCGTCGGGCCTTGGGGTGGCGTTCGCGCAGGCCCTCGCCGAGGCGGGCGCGGACGTCGTGGTGGCCGCCCGCCGCGCAGGCCGGCTGGCGGAGACCGCGGCCCTGGTCGAGAAGGCTGGGCGGCGCGCCCTGGCCGTGCCGGCCGACGTGGCCAAGCCGGAGGACTGCCAGCGCGCCGCCACGGACGCCATGGCTGAGTTCGGGCGCATCGACATCCTGGTCAACAACGCGGGCATCGGCACGGCCGTGCCCGCCAGCCGCGAGACGCCCGAGCAGTTCCGCCAGGTCATCGACATCAACCTGAACGGCAGCTACTGGATGGCCCAGGCCTGCGGCAAGGTCATGCGGCCGGGCAGCTCGATCATCAATATCAGCAGCGTGCTCGGCCTGACCACCGCCGGGCTGCCGCAGGCGGCGTACTCGGCCAGCAAGGCCGGGCTGATCGGGCTGACCCGCGACCTGGCCCAGCAGTGGACCGGCCGCAAGGGCATCCGGGTCAACGCCATCGCCCCTGGGTTCTTCGAGTCGGAAATGACCGGCCAGTACCACCCCGGCTACCTCCGAGCCGTCGGGACCAGGATCCTGGGCGGCCAGCCGGGCGAGCCACGTCATCTGGCCGCCACCCTGGTCTGGCTGGCCAGCGACGCGGCCAGCTACGTCACCGGCCAGACCATCGTGGTCGACGGCGGCGTCACCGTCACCTGACCGGGGCGCCCGGTGAGCGTGACAACCGAACGGCAGCCCGCGGGCCTCTACAGGGTGTGAATTGGGTGAGCGCACAACCGGGTGGCCGGCCGTGAGCCGCAGCTGGGACGCCGAATACAGCGAGTACGTGGCGGCCCGGCTGGCCTCGCTGCGGCGGCTGGCGGTGGTGCTGTGCGATGACCCGCAGCGCGCGGATGACCTGCTGCAGGCCGCACTGACCAAGCTCTACGTGCACTGGGGCCGGGCCCGGGCGGCCGACCATCCCGACGCCTATGCCCGGACCGTGCTGGTGCACGAGTTCGTGCATGAGCGGCGCTCGTCCTGGGTGAAGCGGGTGAGCCTGGTCAGCCGGATAACTGACGCGCCAGCCACCGCGGTGGACCACGATGCCGTCCTCGACCTGCGGGCGGCCGTCGCCGCGCTGCCCGCCCGGCAGCGCGCCACCCTGGTGCTCCGCTTCTTTTGCGACCTGAACGTGGACCAGTGCGCGGCCGCGCTCGGCTGCTCGCCCGGCACGGTGAAGAGCCAGACGGCCCGCGCCCTGGCCGCGGTGCGCCGTGCCCTCGGGGCCGGGGGCGGGGCCGGCGCCGCTACGCCCGCCCGCCGGGCCGACGGCGGCACCACCTCAGCGAGGAGTGACCAGCGATGACCGAACCTCAGATCCGGGCGCTGTTCACCGGCATAGCGGAGGCTGAAGCCGGCCCTTCCCGGGTGAGTCCCCAGGCCGCCCTGCGCCGGGGGCGGGCCCGGCGGCGCTGGCGGCGGGCCTGGCTGGCCGGCGTCCCGGTGCTGGCGGCCGTCGCGGTCGCGGCCGTGATCCTGGCCATGGTGGGCCCATTCGGGCCCGGCGCCAGTCCGGTGACCCCCAGTCCCGGCCCGCCGGCCCCGCGCCAGTTCAGCCCGCTGCTGCCGGGCGTGGTGTTCGGCTCGCTGCCGGCTGGGCTGTCAGTGCAGCAGGGGCGGGTCGAGTCCACGGTGGTGGGTGCGGTGCTAGGGAGCACGGCCGCCCCCCTCGGCTGGTCGGTCGCGGTATACGCGCGAGGGCAGTGTCACCTCACTGGCGCGGTCAGCGGCCTGGAATGCCCGGCCCAGACTCTGGCTGGCCCGACCGCGCGATTCAGCGCGCCCGCGCCCACGGTGCGCGGCGGCAGCGCGTTCTGGGCGGGACCCAACCTGGTGTGGCAATATGCCCGCGGCGGCTGGGCCGAATTGAACATTCCCGTATCCAGCTACTACGCGCTGCGGCAGGACACGGCCACGCAGCACGCCGCGCTCAAAATCGCCCGGCACCTCCGGGTCGGTGCGGCCACCCCACCGATCATGTTCCCGGCCCAGCTCACGGGCCTGGCCGGCCGGTGGCGGATCAGCGACGTGTTCTACGAGGCCGACGGCGGGGTGCTGCAGGCCCAGTCGTACCAGTTGCTCACTGGCACCTCGCGTTTCTTCCCGCATGTCGGGGACCTGGGTATCTGGACTGACGCGCCGTACTTCCAGATCGCCCCGGCCCCCCGCACCAGCACCTGCACCCCGCACGACCGGGCCTCCAGGAACACCAGTGAGGTCATCAACGGCTACCACGTGGTGCTCAAGCGCAGGACCGTGGGCGGCCATCCCGAGCAGGAGTTGTGTGCCGCCCGCGCCGACGGTCTCGCCGTGGACATCATCGAGTACGGCGCCCACCCTGCCATCGGCGTGACCAGCCTGTTCCGGCAGTTGCGGCTGCTCGGCACCGATCCCGCCAACTGGGTCAGGGACCCCATCCGGTGAGCCGCGGCCCGGCGCTCACCCGGGATCGGGCCGCAGCTCATAGTGCATGGTCTGGTAGCGCATGAGGCGGTGCATCGCGGGGACCAGCACCGCCTGCAGCACCCGGTGCCGCCGGGCCAGCGCTCTGGCCGCGACGCGGGCCTGGTCGCCCTCGAAGGCGATGCTGACCGGCGTCTCGACTGGCGTTCCGTCACGCCGGTACGTGGTCAGCACAATCGTGCTGGCCTGACGGACCGCGCTCAGATCGCTGCTCACCTCGTCTCCTTTCCTGGTGCCGTCATTTCCCTGCGCTCTGAGACGAGGCGCTGGGGCCGGCCGTGACAGTTGCCCGGCAGCGGGGTTCGCGCCGGCGGGCGGCTGCGCGCCGGGCGGGCCAGTGGCGGGTGATAGCCGTTGTGCGGAATGCGTTTTTATGATCGCGGCATGACGGATGCGGCGGGCGGGCATGTGCCGGTCACCCGGCGGGCGTGGGACGGGCACATGTCGGCCTGGTTCGAGCGGTACGCGCGGCCGCGGTGGGCGGCGGACGAGCCGTACTGGGGGATGTGGTGCATCCCCCAGTCGGGGCTGCCGGTCCTGCCGGCCGGCCTGGATGGCCTGACCGCGGTGGAGTTCGGCTGCGGCAGCGGGTACGTCTCGGCGTGGCTGGCGCGCCGGGGCGCGCGGCCCATCGGGGTGGATGTCTCGGCCCGGCAGCTGGCCGTCGCGCACCGCCTGCAGGAGGAGTTCGGCCTGCGCTTCCCGCTGGTTCAGGCGGATGCCGAGCGGGTGCCGCTGGCGGGCGGCTGCGCTGGCCTGGTGATCAGCGAGTACGGCGCGTCGGTCTGGTGCGATCCCTACCGGTGGATACCGGAGGCGGCCCGGCTGCTGCGGCCGGGCGGCCGCCTGGTGTTCCTGGCCCAGTCCACGCTGGCCCGGATGTGCGTGCCCGCGGAAGGGCCGGCCACCGACCGGCTGGTGCGTGACCTGTTCGGGCTGCATCGCGTGACGCGGCGTGGTACCTCGGGCACCGAATACCAGCTGTTCACGCTGCCGCACGGGGAATGGATCCGGCTGCTGGGCCGGTGCGGTCTTGTGGTCGAGGACCTGATCGAAGTTCAGGTGCCACCGGGCGCCAGCAACAGCGACTTCCCCGAATTGCCGGACGAGTGGGCCCGGCGGTGGCCCGCCGAGGAGGTCTGGTTCGCTCGCCGCTCATCCGGCGCTGATCTCTGATATGTCACGCGCCGATAACGAAATGATCTTGATTTTGGCCTGAATATCCCGTATGGTAATGCGCTGCCGGGAGTCCCTGGAGGCGCGGTGATGGCAATGCGGAGGCCTCGATTAAAGGCTGATCATTCGCTAGACCGCAGTTCCGGCCATCGAATCAGGATTGGCGAGGCGTCAAATGGCCTCGCCGTAGCCACCGTCGGCGTGCGCCCGCTGCCCTGCGTAGATCTTGCTGTGGTCGAGCAACGAGCACCGGAAGGAGGTGACGATCGTGGCCGACATGAACGTCAGCAAGCCTGGCGAGCCAGCGAAGCCGGAGCCCATTACCATCCGCAAGCTGGACAAGATCGAGACCACTTACACCTCGAGTAACCCGAGTGGCTGATCGGCCAGCGCCGCGTTGCGGCCCGCGGCATATTTTGCTGCGGGCCGCGACGTCACTCCTGGCCCATTGACGGGCCGGCGCTGTAAGCGCGCCTTCTGGCCGCACCGGGCCCGCGCGCGCTGGCCCGCCAGGTGCCGCGGAGCAGGGTGTTGAACGCCCCGGGCGCCTCGATCATCGGGGCGTGCGTGGCCTGGCTGAACGTCACCAGGCGGGCGCTGATCCGCCGGGCCAGCGCGCGTCGTTCGGCCTGGAGGGCCCGCAGGTGCCCTGAGGCCGCGTATCTGGCGGTGACCGGATCGGCCGCCGGGTCGTAGCCGCCGATCACGACGACCTTCGGGAAACCGGCGGCGGCCAGCGTGGCCAGGCCGATTACCGCGTCACCCGGCCATGCCTCGTGGCGCCAAGCGTCCGCCGCGGCCCAGTCCGCCGCCGAGAACCCGGCCGTCGTCGCGGCGACCACATCGGCCGCCTCGTCGCCGAGGTACAGCCCGGTGAGCGCGGTAAGGAACTCCCGGGCCGGCACGGCCGGCCCGCGCACCCAGGCGGCCCGGTCGGCGGCCGCGTACACCGGCGGCGAGCTGGCTCCATCGGCGATGCCCCAGACCGCCGGCTCGACCACCACCAGCGACCGCACCGCGTCCGGCGCCAGGGCCGCGGCCAGCAGGGCCACGGTGCCCCCGGAGGAGTGCCCGACCAGGTGGGCCCGGCCAAGATCGGTGAGCAGGCCGGCCACGTCGCCCGCGTCGGCCGGCCACCCGATGGCCCGGGCCGCCGGGCTTCGCCCGTAGCCGCGGCGGTCGATGAGGTTCAGCCGGAACTCGTCGGCTAACGTGCGCTGCTGGCCGAACGTGTCGGCCCCCCAGCTCCCCGAGCCGTGCACCAGCACCGCGGGTTCGCCGGCCCCGAAGGCTTCGATGTGCAGATCGGTCACCCGCCGATTCTCCGGCCCAGGACGATCGCCCGGCAACCACGGGCGGCACGTGCCGCCAGCCGGCCGGGACGGCGCCGCGCGCCCGTGACAGAGGTCCTGACCAGACAGGACTTGCCGCCCTGACCAGCCACGCCCCACCCCGAGAAAATGATCATGGGCGTGGAGTGTGCCCGCACCCCAGCCCTGGACGCGCCGAGAAGGGGGAGACCGAGATGACTTACGGCAACGGCGCCTTCGCCGCGCCGGGCAGCGGCCAGCGGGCTGAGCCCGCGGCCCGTGTTCCACTGGCCACCGTGCACGAGCTGGTGGCGTCGGCCATCCTGGCGCCGTCCATGCACAACACCCAGCCGTGGCGATTCCGGTACGAGCCGGCCAGCCAGACCATCGGGCTGTATGCCGACCCGGCGCGGATGCTGCGGTTCAGTGATCCGGACGGGCGCGCGGTGCACATCGCCTGTGGTGCCGCGCTGCTCAACCTCCGGCTGGCCGCGGCGGTGGCCGGCCGCCGGCCGGTGGTCAGGCTGCTGCCGGACGAGACCCAGCGGCTGCTGCTAGCGACCGTGCGGCTGGCCGGGCCGGGCCAGCCCCAGCCCGATGAGATCGAGTTGCACGCGGCCATCGCGGCGCGGCGGACCAACCGGTCCCCGTTCAGCGACCGGCCCGTGCCACCGGGCATCCTGGCCGAGCTCGCGGCGGCCGCGCAGCTGGAGGGCGCCGTCTTGGACCTGCCGGATGG
>Ga0335085_10006872_pt1 | contig 17853 bp, 9 predicted proteins | sample Lox_Sample_45_FD_206712 | JGI IMG/M metagenome (GOLD analysis project Ga0335085, IMG submission 206712) | Soil microbial communities from Loxahatchee National Wildlife Refuge, Florida, United States - Lox_Sample_4.5 | ecosystem: Environmental > Terrestrial > Soil > Wetlands | place: USA: Florida...
CATCCTCCAGCCCGCTTTCCCTGGCCCTGCTGGTTTTTTGCGCCACCCAGTGCCTTGCATCCCTGCCCTGGACAAGCCTAGCTTGGCGCACCAGCCTGTTGGGGCAATACGATCTTTTCTCGGGGCTGTCGAACTTGGCCGTCTACATGGCCTGGTTCTTCGTATGGGCCCGACGCCTGGATGGGGAAGGTGTGGCGAGGATCCTGCGGTTCAACTCGCTCGCGGCCGTTCTTTCCTCCCTTTACGCCCTGGCCCAATATTCCGGCCTGGATTTCCTCGTATGGGAAAATCCGTACTACACCCCGGACCGGACCTCGGCCGCCATGGCGAACCCCAACCTTTTGGCCGGTTACTTGGCCGTATCCATTCCCCTTTTCCTCTGCGGCCTCATGGGGCAGAAGGCGGGCGCCAAACCCATGCCCCCATCCCATTTGTGGAAGGTTTCGGTAACGGCGCTGGCGGGCCTGAGCCTCCTCGCGCTGGATACGGACAGGGTCGCCACCGCCCTTTCCTTGACGGGGGCCTTAAGGTCGATTTGCATGGTCCTGGGATTGGCACTTTTACCAGCTGGGTTGCTGAAATTGGGCATGGGGGGAGGGAAACCGGCCCGCCTTATCGGCCTCGCCATCCTGGTTTTAGGACTCCTGGCCACCGGAAGCCGTGGCGGCCTCCTGGGGGCCTTTGTCGGGCTGGGCCTTTGGATCTTGATGACCCGTAAAGGAACTAATCCCGCCGGGGTTCTCAACTTAAAAAATATCACCTTTCCAAAAGCGGCCATCGGTTTGTTTCTCCTGGCCTGTGCCGTGCTCGTGGTTTTCCAGGGCCGGGCTTTTTTCGGGCGCTTGGGGGAGACCCTCCTTCATCCGGGTGAAAGTCTTTCGGAGTCCCGGTTTATTCTTTGGGGTCCCGCCGTGGAGATGGCGGCGGACCATCCCCTCACGGGAGTGGGCGTGGACGCCTTCAAGACGGCCTTCCCCCGGTACTGTGGGACGGGGCTTGACGGGGTTTTCAGCAGCGCCTTTACGCCCAACAATCACCTGCTCCAAGCCGCCGCCTCGAGCGGCGTTCCGGGTCTGGCGGCTTATCTGGCCTTAGTCGGCGCTTTTTTTTACCTGGGGTGGAGAGCCTGGCGGGAATCGCCGGCCCAGGACCGCCCGGTCCTGGCGGCCGTGTTGGCCGCGGGCGCAGCCTACCAAGTGAGGTGCCTGTTCAATTTCACCGCCGCGCCCCTGGACTTCCTCTGGTTTTTCCTGTTGGCGGTGGTCCATGGCCGCTCCACCGCGAAAGCGGCCATAAGCCGGGGGTTTTTGTCCACGGCCAGGGGTCTTTTCCGGAAGGCGGTGCTGGTTTCCTTCGCCTTGTTCGTCCTGGTTTTTTTTCCGGCCCGGCTTGGGGCGGACGTCGCCTTCAGCCAGGGCCGGGCGATCCAGGCCTTTTTAGGGCCACGGGAAGGTTCGGCTCCCGGGAGGGCCTTGGAAAAATATTCCAGGGCTGAAACGGCGTATTTTGGGCGGGCCGTCCGCCTCATTCCCTGGGAGACGGAATACCGCGTCTACCTGGGACTGGCCTTCTCCCAAATGGCCCGGTTGGACCGGGACCACGCGGGGGAATGGACGGAAAAGGGGCTGGATTGCTACCGCCAGGCCTGCGCCTTGAGCCCCGCCAACGCCAACAACCTCCACCTATTGGGCACCGCCTATGCTTCCCTGGGAGGCCCCGGCGCCTCCTCCGCGGAGGAAGCTTTCGCCGGGGCCGTTTCACTGGCTCCCGGCAATCCCGCCTACCTCCTGGACTGGTCCCTGGCCCTGGCCCGGTTGGGTCGGGAGGATGACGCTGAAATCCCGGAACGGCAGGCCTTCGGCGTGGATTCCGGGTTCGCCTCCAAATATATGGCCCAGGATGCCCTGGCGGAATACCGGCGTGGGGAAAAAGCCGCAGCCCTCCGGGACCTTGATGAGGACGGAAAAATGGCTCCCGCTAGCGCGCAAGTCCCCTATTACCGGGGGCTGGTGGAGTTGGGGGAACATGACAAGGGCAGGGCGCTGGCCGATTTTCAGAAGGCCGCGGCGCTCCTTCCCGGATGGGAAAAGGATGCGGACCTCCGGGACCTGGGGCGGTTGTTGGAGGAGGCCCGGCGCTAAGGGCCGTGGTTTCCGATCGATCCTTGGGTGGTATGACCCCACATTTCCTTAAACCTTGAAACAATGGACATGTGGGATATCGGCCGTTATCGCTGCTTGCGCTGGGATACCCACCCTTTAAAATCACAAGGATCGAAAATCCAACGTCAGGGTTCGGTTTGCGGCAGATCCAAAGCCCCGCGTAACTCGGCCTTCGCCGCCTTGTATTCCTTACGGAAAGAGGGGGTTTCCAAGAGCCGATAGCCGATGAGGGTTCCGGCGATGCGTCCCGCCTCGATATCGCTGCGGTAATGCACGCCACCCACCATCCGGTTATAGGCGAAGGCCCAGCCCCGGGCGAAGATTTCGGCCTTCTTTTCCGGGACCATCTGGGCCAGTATGACGGCCATAGCCGTGCCGGCCGTGGCGTGCCCGCTGGGATAGGATTCCCCGGGCCCTTCCACCTTGACGCAGGGATTGATGTCCTTGTCCGCCGCGTAGGGCCGGGTGCGGTCGAAGAATTTCTTCGCGGGGTCCACGGAGGCTTTGGAAGCGGCCACCACTTCCTTGAACAGGGCGGCGGTCAGCGGAAGGTCCGCCTCCTTGAATTTGTCCCCCAGGACGTCGGCGAAACGGAATACGTCTTTTTCCACATCCCCCTGGGCATAGGCTTCCTGCTCCTTGGTGCGCTTTTTTTGGATTTCCACCAGTTCCTTCAGTTCCGCCCGGGCCTGGTCCGAATCCTGGGCTGGGGGAGGGGCCAGGAGGGAAACTAGGTCGACGGCCGGGGCCGCTTGGGAAAGCTTCGCCGCCGAGAGGGGAGCCGTTCCCGGAAATACCAGCGCCAGTAAAATGAGACCCAGGATCAAACGCTTCATCATGGTTGCCTCCGGAATTTTTGGTCGGCCGGCCCATTGGGACCGCCGGTGCCCGGAGTATTGCCTTTCCAGGGTTGGAAGGCAATACTCCGGGCTGTAACAAAAAGGTTAAATGGTTTTGGGCCCTCCTTCCTGAAGATGTTCTGCACGACCTTGTCTTCGAGAGGCTCGAGGGCCTGGGGGCTTCGACCATGCCCAGCCGAATTCCGAAATCGAAAGGTTGGCTCAAATATTTTTGACCGGTCAAAACCCCTTCCCGATCTTGACCAGGAAATCTCCAGTGTTGTGGACCACCACGAAGGGGTAGCCGCTCTCGATGTTGATGCGGTTGTAGAAGGAGCTGTTCTGGAAAAAGTGAATGTTCCAACTGAGGAAGTAATCCGCTCCGTGGACCGCCGCCGTGGCCATGTGCGCCGGTTCGTCCGAGAGCCCCAGTTCTTCCCCGATCCTGCGCAGGTAGGCGTCCATCAATCCCTTGGCCTCGGGGTTGAAAGGAGCGTCCAAAAGGGAATCCTCCGGCAGGGCGGCGGCCAAGTCACGGATATTCGGGGGTTCCCGATCCAACTCCAGGCGGGTGATTTGTCCGTAAAGCACCAGGGCTTTCCCCCGGCGTAAAGCCTCCAAGAGGCGCAGGGAATCTTCCCTCAGGCGGGAATCGAAGCAGGCGCGGAAAATTGAGGCGTCGAGATATATTTTGGGTACAGCCTGCACCTTGCGGTGTCTCCTTGGAAACGGCGTTGACGGGCACGGAAGGATGAACTTCATTGTAGGAAATTTTTCCGGCTCGGATACGGAAAGGTGGGCGCGGGCAAAAAATAATTTTTCGTTTTTCATAATTTCATGTCCGACGCTATTTGCCCGGCCGGATCATCCGCCTGGCGATGGGGAAGCGGTTTCGCCAAGAAGCCGGAGAAAATCGGGGGGTGGTTTCAAGGCGGGGTCCAGCCTGCCGGCCATGGTGAAAGCGTCCCGCGCCCCTTCCCGGTCCCCGGCCCTTACCAGGGCCTTTCCCAGGAAAAAGTAAGCGTCGGCCGTCGGATAACCCCTCTCCAAGCCCAACTGGAGGGCATTGGCCGCAACCTTGTATTGGCCGCTGAGTCCGGAATTGACGGCCAGCACCCTCCAGAAATGGGTCTCCAGGAACGGGTCGCCCTTGAACAAACCGTAATTTTCCAGCAACAACCCGTTGATGTCCTGCCGGAAGCCGGCGGATGCCGGGCATAAATTCCGGTAAAGGATCTCTTGGAGGAAAAGGTTGGCCGAGGCCCATCGTTCCAGCAGGGGCCCGGTGGCGCCGTCGACGGGGAGGACGGCCATATAATAGGGGTATTCGGGGCTTTGCCGGGAAAGATCCCGGCCCAGTTCCCGCCACTGGATCCCGGGAAAACGCCGCCGTAGGAAAGGCAGGTCCGGACCCTTGATGAAGAGGGCAGCCCATTGGGCCTTTTGGACGCCGATCCCCGGATTGGCTTGGGCGTCAAAGGGATAACTGGCCACCAGAAGGTTCTGATCCCGCGGGTCCTGGTCCAGGGGAATGGAAAACTCGGTCAGGATGAAACCGGGCCCCCGGCTTCGGCTGAGGGGCTCCAAAACCCCGTAGTAGGCGTCGTAACATTCCCTTTGCTTGGCGTATTGGTCCCAGAGGCCGGGGTTTTTCTCCCAAAAGGCGGGATAGGCTACGGCCAAGTGGTAGGCGCCCAACCCCGCCGACAAGGCCGCGGTAAGGGCCAGGACCCATGTCCCGGCCGCGCGCCCCTTGAGCGAATTAAGAAAAACCAAGGCCCCCAGGGCCTCGGCGAAAAGCAGCAGGGGCATGGCCCCGGCCAGGCGGAACAATTCCAGGTTTCCAGCCAGGAGCAGTGGAAGGTAAACCGCCAGGAGGGCGATAACGAACCAACGGGCCACGATGTGACGCCGCCACTTGAAAAGCTCGATCAACCCGAGGAAGCACAGGGCCCCCGCGATGGGATCGAAAAACCCCCCCCAGAGGGGCCTGTAGGCGAAATAGTCCAGATCCGGGTGGGTGCCCCAGAAGAGCCCGGTGACGTTGGAACCTAAGGTAGCCAGGTACTGGTAGGGGGTCATGCCGTCCTGGAAGGCGGAGACCCGGCTGAAATAACGGTCGGGGGGGAGGGCCGCCCAGGCGGCCACCAACGGCAGGCACGGCAGGGCCATCGGCAGCAGGAGGGACAGGAGGAGCCCCGGGCGGTGCCCCGCGGACCGGGGCGACCCGACGCGAAGAAGCAGGGCCCCCGTGAGGACGGCCCAAACCGGCAGCCAGGATGGGATGTAAAAATAAAAACCCATCCCCAAAGCCATTCCCGTCACGGCCCAGCGCGGGCGGGAGGGACGCCCCTTGGCCGGAAGGAGGCAAAAGCTCGCCAGCCCAAAACAGGCGCATTCCCACAGGAGGGACAGTACCTGGACCGTATTGAAATGGCTGAGGTAAAGCGGCCAGAAGCCAAGGCCAAAGGCCCCAGCCCAAAGGAACGACAAGGTTTTGGGGAAAAACCGGCGGCAGGCCCAATAGCCCAATCCCCAGGCGGCGAGGGAGGCCAGCACGGGGAACAGCCAAAGGGAAAAAAGGGACGGGGGGAACAGCCGGAAGAAAAGGGCCAGGAGCCAGTAATAACCCGCCGAGACGTGGTTGGAATTGAAGAAGAGGTTCCAATGCCATTGGCGGTTTAAATGCATGGCTAAGAAGCTGTCCCGGCCCTCGTCCGTGACGGGCCAGACGGGCAGGGAGGTGAGCTTGTAAAAGCGCAGGAAAACCCCGAGGCCCAGGAGAACGGCCCACACCCAGGGGGATGGGGCAAAGCTGTCTTTTTCCCAAAGCGGGCGGCCCGCGGCCCGGGGTTGGCCCCAGGCCGCCAGCAGGAGGAGCGGGAGGAAAGTCACGGTGAATACGAGGTATTTAAGGGCCAAGCCCGAAGGCGCCCAGGACAGCCAGGCATTCAGGCAGGCGAAAAGCGCGAAGTGGACCCAGGGCCGGTAAGCCAATAAAGGCCGGAGCCGTAAAGGAATCCCCCCCGGTTTCCGGGTTCGACGGATAAAAGCCATTTCACGCCTCCTCAAAATTCCGTAATAAAAAAATCCACGGCGGACCTCCAGCCTTCGGCCGGATTTTTCCCAAACCACGGTATCATTGGCCCGCCTTTGCCCTGCAGGCCGCAGCCTCGGCAGGCGAACCGGCCCTTTCAAAACCCCAAGCCAGTTCCCGGTAGAGAGAAGGGCCGGGGTGAGAAAGGGCGCGGGCCCGGCGCAGGGCCTCCAAGGCCGGCGCCTTCCGGCCCAAGTCCAAAAATGCGAGCGCCAAGCCCAACAAGGGTTCGGGGTTGAAGGGTTCCAGGGTGGCGGCCTTCCTGAACTCCACGACGGCCTCGCCAAGCCTTCCCAACTGCCCCAAGGCGATGCCCCGCCTCAGGTGGCAGAAGGCGTCGTCGGATGTGAGGGCCTCAGCTTTCGCGAATTCCCTCTCGGCCCTCCCGAGATCCCCCGATTCCAGGCAGGTCTCCGCCAGGTTGGCGTGGGGCAGGTAATAGGCGTCCGGATAGGCCCTCACCACGTCTTCCCAAAAGACCATGGAGTTTTCCCATATCCCGGTTTGCCGGGCCGTCAGGATCCCCAGGCCCAGGCCCGCCAGCAGCGCCGCCGCGTAAAAGGCCGCCGGGCGGGCGCGCAAGGCCGCAGCCAGGCAGCCGGCCCCCGCCAGGAGGGGCGCCAGGCTGGGAAGGTAGGTGTAGCGGTCCGCGAAGGCCTGGCTGCCATTTTGGAGGAGGCCCAGCACCGGAAGGAGGGTGAGGATGAAATAAAGCCAGGATGCGCCCAGCCAGGGTTTTTGCCGCCGCAAAAGCCAGCAGGCCCAGGTGACCAGGGCCACTATCAGGAAGGAAAGGATGTTGGAAAGGGAAAAGGGATTGAAGCCGCCGGTATAGGGGTAGAAAGGGTGGAGCCCCAGGGGGACTACCGTCTTTCCCAGGTAGAAGGTGATGGCCCCAAAGCAATGCATAACTCGGAAGGGGAGGGAGAGGTAAAGACCGTGGGGGTCGGCCGGCAGGTGGGCCGCGGCCACGGCGGAGGCGGCCAAAGCCAGGGCGAAAAACGGAATTTTTTCCAGCAGGGCCCGCGCCGGGTCCGCACGGAGCTTTCCCAGGGGCCAGGCATCCAACAAAAGGAATAGAAAGGGAAGGGTAACGGCCATGGGCTTGGCCATGAGGGCTAGAAGGAAACTTCCCAGGCAGGCCCAGATCGGCCAGCGGCGCCAGCCGGGTTTTGCCGGGGTTTCCAGGTAGATGCGGAGGGAGAGGAGGAAGAAGAAAGCGCAGAGGACGTCCTTGCGCTCGCTGGCCCAGGCCACCGATTCAACCCGCAAGGGGTGGAGGCCGAAGAGCAGGGCGGTGAGGGAAGCTGAGGCTGTGGCCCAGACGGCGTTGATGGAGCGGGGTTTCGGACCGACGTCCGACAACTCCAGCAGGCGCCGGCTGACGATGAAAACAAGGAAGACGTTGAGGAGATGGAGGAGCAGGTTGTCCAGGTGGTAGGCCCGGGGGTCGTTTCCACCCAGGGCGTAATCCAACGACAGCGAAAGCCAGGTCAGGGGGGCCCAGTAGTTCGACACCGAAGCGGAGAACATCCAACTTAGATTGGAAGGGTTCAGGCCCCGGATGTGCGGGTTGTTGGCGATGAAATCGGGATCGTCCCAATTGACGAAACCGTTCCGCAATACAGGAAGGAAGAAAAGAAGGGAAAGGAAGACGGGAAGGAGTGCGGGAATCCACGGGAAGACTGGGTTGCCTTTTCCCTTCCGGGCTTTCTTTTGAACGGTGGGGTTCATCGGCTTACTCTTGCTGTTGTTTCTGGGCGGAAACCGAACCGCTTTTTTTCGAACGCAACTGCAAAAGGGTTGAAGAACCCAACTCCTGACCGGCCTTCGTAAAACCTGGGTCCAGTCGGACTGTTTCCTCCAGTTCACTCCGCCTTTCGGTCGAGAGTCCCATCCGGCCATAAGCCACTGAGAGCCAATAGTGGTTGGGGGCATTGCCGGGATCGAGGGAAACGGCTTTCCGGAGTTCCACCGCGGCTTGCGCCGGGATTTGCTCGTCCAGGAGAAGCACGCCTTTTGCCCAATGGAACCTGGCTTCCCCAGGATGAAGGACCAGGTCCCGGGAGCACTCGGCCAGCCCTTCCTGTGTCAATCCCCATTGCTCATAGACTTGAATAAGGGCGTAATTGCAGTCGGAACTGGTGGGGTCAGCCCTCACCATTTCCCGCCAAAAGACCAAATCGTTCCTCCAACATGATGTTTGATGGATCGTGAATGTTCCGAGAAGGACTGTCAAAAGAAGGACCGCGCCCCCAAAGGCCTTTTTCCAACGGCGAAACAGGACTACCGTTGCGATCGAAGACGCCAATAGGAAAGGCCCTAGGCTGGGCAGGTAGGTGAAACGGTCCGCAGCCGCCTGGCTTCCAGTCTGGACAAGGCCGAGAACCGGGAGAAGGGTGACGGCGTAATAAGCCCAGGCTGTAGCCAGGAAGGGTGCGGTTTTAAACCAATGCAGGCAGGCGAAGGAAATAATTATTACCAGCAGAAGCGCAAACAAATTGGAGGCCGAGAATTCGGTCCCCGGTGAGCCGAAGTGATAGTAGGGCTGCAGTCCGTAGGGAAGCGCCATTTCCCTCAGGTATAGTGCCAGTGAGTGGAAGGCGTTCATGACCCGGAGGTCAAAGGGGTAAGCCTGGTTGCCTTGGAGGGCCTGGTCTTTTCCCTGCGCCAAGGGGGCTAGGGCCGCCTCGGCCAGGCAGAACAGGAAGAAGGGTGCCTTTTCCGAAAGCCCCCCCGGGGGCTTTCCCAGCCGTCTCAGGGGCCACCCGTCCAGGAGGACCAGGACCAAGGGCAGGGTGATGGCCATGGGTTTACTCATGAGGGCCAGGAGATAACTTCCAAGGCAGGCCCATAAAGGCCAGTTTCCCCAACCTGTTTTCCCGGCGGCCTTGAGGTAAAACAAGAGGGAAAGAAGGTAGAAAAAGGCGCAAAGGACGTCTCGCTGCTCGCAGGCCCAGGCCACGGATTCTACGTGAAGTGGGTGGAGCCCGAAAAGGAGGGCGGTGAGGAAGGCCGTAGGTCCCACAGGAAGGCGTGGGACGGCCGGAAGGGAAAGAAGCCGTTCGGATAAAAGGAATACCAGGAAGGTGTTGGCGCAGTGGAGCAGGAGGCTGTGGAGATGGTAGACCCAGGGATTGAGCCCCCCCAAGGCGTAGTCCAGGGCCAGGGAAATCCAAGCCAGGGGGATCCAGTTGCCGGAATAAAGAGTGGAAAACATCCACCCGATGTTGCTCCAGCCCAGGGTTTGGATATGGGGATTGGCTGTGATGAAAGTCGGATCGTCCCAATTGACAAAACCGTTTCGAAGAAGAGGCAGGTAGAACAGGAACGTGATGAAAACGGGCGCCAAAGACACCCATCGCGGCGGCCGGGTGTTGGAATGGACGGCGGCTTGCCGGGAATGGGGGAGGCGGGTTGAGCCCGAGGGAAGACGGGAAAGGGTTTTAAGCTTTTTTTTGCCCCGGACAGGTTTGGGAGGTTTGCCCCGGCCACGAAGTGATCCCCGTATTGAGGAGCTCCCGCCTTTTGCCCTTTGGGTACGCATTTTCCCGGACGGGGATTTCATGGGGTTGCCTTGCGCAAAGCTGGGGCGGTGTTTATGCCCGATCCATCGGATCTTCCGGTTGGTTCAATCGGTTGCGATTGGTCACCAGCTTGGGCCAAGACTTCGCTCAAGCGGTGGCGGAATTCGGGGGAAGGCGGTCCATGGGCCGCCGCTTGGCGCAGGATTTCCATCGCGCCGTCCTTGTCGCCCGAGGCCAGAAGGACTTCCCCTAGTTCCAGCATGACCCACGGGTTGGAGGGATCCCGGGAAAGGACGGCCCGTAAGGACTCCGTGGCTCCGGCCCGGTCACCCAGTTTTTCCCGGCAGAGGCCCAGGTCGTAAAGGGCTTCGGCGTTGCCGGGATCGACGGCCAGGCCCGCCTCCAACTCAAGCTCCTCGCCCTTCCAATCGCCCGCTCGTTCGTCCAGGGCCGCGAGGTTGAAATGGGGATGGGGGTAGAGGGGGTCCAGGGCGGCGGCCTTCTTAAATTCATCCCGCGCCTCATCCAACCGGCCCAGGTATCCCAAGGCCATTCCCCGTCCGTTGTGGGGATTGGCCATGGCGGGCTCAAGGGCGACGGCCCGGTCGAATTGTTCCAGGGCCTCCGCGTAGCGGCCCGCGTCTAGGTAGGCCCGGCCCAGGTTGGCGGTAGGGATATAAGGGGAATCCTGGCGGGCCTTCACCTGGCTTTCCCAAAAGGTGAGGTCGTCCTTCCAGGGGGCCAACTGCCGCAGGGTTAGGAATCCCAGCGCCGCCGCCAGCAAGGCCGCCGCACCGAAAAAGAGGATCCGGCGGTTTACCAGGAGCCGGGCGGCCCCGGCGCCGGCCAAAAAGAAGGGGCCCAGGCTGGGCAGGTAGGTGAAACGGTCGGCGGCGGCTTGGCTGCCGGTCTGGACCAGCCCCAAAACCGGCAAGAGGGTGAGCAGGAAATAGAGCCAGGCCGTTCCCAGCCAGGGCAGGGGCCGCTGGAGGGCCAGGAAGACTGTGGAGAGAATCACTACCAAAAGGGCGGAAATGATATTGGAGGCGGACAGGATCACGCCGACCCTGGGAAAGTGATAAAAGGGATGCAGGTCCGTGGGAAGGGCCATCTTGGCCAGGTAAAAAATGACGGAATGGAAGGCATTCATGACACGGTAAGCGGGAGGGACCACGCTGTTGGCCGCCAGGGCGTGGGCGCTACCCTGGGCCAGGGGCGCCACGACCGCCTCGGCCAGGGAAAAAAGAAAGAAGGGCGCCTTTTCCCGGAGCGCATGGGGCCGGGCCTGGAGCTGCTTCAAGGGCCAGGCATCCAGCAGGACCAGCACGAAGGGTAATGTCACAGCCATGGGTTTCGCCATGAGGGCCAGCAGGAAGCTGCCAAGGCAGGCCCGGAGGGGCCAATTTCTCCAGCCGGGTTTGTCCGGGGTTTCCAGGTAGAGGAGGAGGGAGAGAAGGAAAAAGAAGGCGCAGAGCACGTCCCGTTCCTCGTTGGCCCAGGCCACCGATTCCACGTGCAGGGGGTGCAGGCCGAAGAGGAGGGCCGTGAGGAAGGCGGCCGGTTCCACCGGCAGCTGCGGCACGGAGGGCAGGGAAAGGAACTTGCGCGCGAAAAGAAAGACCAGGAGCGTATTGGCGCAGTGGAGGAAGAGGCTGTGGAGGTGGTAGACCCAGGGAGTAAGGCCCCCCAGGGCATAGTCCAGGGCCAGGGAAAGCCAGGCCAGGGGAATCCAGTTGCCCGTGTAAAAGGTGGTGAACATCCAGGCCAGGTTGTCCGGGCGCAGTGACCGGATGTGGGGATTGTCCGTGATGAAGGAAGGATCGTCCCAATTGACGAAGCCGTCTCCTAAGACGGGAAGGTAGAAAAGAAAAGCCAGGCAAACCGGGGCCAGGGTCCAAGCCAAGGAAGGGCCGCCGGAAAACCCGCGGCTCCTCTGGACCTCCGGCCTTGCCACCGGTTCGGGCCTTCGCGCCCCCAGGCGGGTCAAGGGTCGAATCCTTCGGCTGCGGCATGTCCAGGGTCCAAGGCCTTGGCTTTTCCCGCCGCCTCAACCGCTTCTTGCGCGAGTCCCTCCTTCTTCAGGGCATAAGCGAGGTTCATTAAATAATGGGGATTTGAGGGGTCGAGGGTTGCGGCATTTTGGAAGGCCTGCTGGGCACCCCGGTAGTCGCGGTTAAGGCAGCGGAAATGGCCCAGGTTGTTCCAGGCGTCGGGTTGGCGGGGATTCAAGGAAAGTGAAAGTTTTAATTCCTTTAAAAATAGTTCCCATTGGCCGGTTTTGCGGTAGGCGACGGACAGGTTGAACCGTGCCTCGGCATAGCGGGGATCGAGGGAGATCGCCTGCCGGAACTGGCTGATGGCCTCCCTTGTTTTTCCCATGTCCATCAAGAGGTTTCCCCGGAAAAAAAAGATCGGGGGTGCCTTCGGGTTCAATACCAAGGCTTCTTCCGATTCCGACATGGCTTCCGCCGGCTTTTGGGCGTCCGCCAGGGCGCGCGCCAAACCCAGCTGGGCTTCCCATGATTCCCGAGGGTAGGCTTTCACCACGCTTCCCCAAAAGGCCAGGTCGTTTTTCCAGGTTCCCAATTGCCCCAAGGTCAGGCCGCCGAGGAGAAGGATTATCCCGGCCCCCATCGGGAAAAACAGTTTCCGCCGCAGGAGGAAGGGTGCGGCCAGGCATGAAAAAAGGAGGAACGGACCAAGGCTGGAAAGGTAGGTATAGCGGTCCCCGGAGGTCTGGTAACCCGCTTGCACGATGCCCAGGACGGGTAGGAGCATCAAAAGGTAATAAGCCCAGGCCAGGGCCAAGACAGGCCTTTCCGATCGCATAAGGAAACAGGCGAACGAGATCAGGAGGAAAAGCACGGCGGAAATGACGTTGTCCAGGGTGAAGGCCTCGGGATGGGGGGGCACGGGGTAGAAGGGAAGAAGACCCACCGGCAGGGCCATCCGGATAAGGTAAAGAACCACCGAATGGAAGGCGTTCATGACGCGGTAATCCATCGGAAGGAAGTGGTCCGGATCGACCTTCATGGCGCCTGCGGTGATCCAGCCTATGGCGGCCGACAGCGCGAGGAACGGAACCTTTTCAAGCAGGGCTCGCCGCCGGGCCGGGTCCCGGGTCAGGCGCTGCAGGGGCCAAAAGTCGAGCAAGAGGAACACGAAAGGCAGGGTGACGGCCATGGGCTTGGACATCAGGGCGAGGAAAAAGCTTCCCAGGCAGGCCCAAAGGGGCCAATGCCGCCATCCCGGACGGGAATAACTTGCCAGGTAGAAGGCCAGGCTGAGGAGGAAATAGAAGCCGCAAAGGAGGTCCTTGCGCTCCGTGACCCAGGCCACCGATTCCACGTGGAGGGGATGCAGCCCGAAGAGGAGGGCGGCAAGGGCGGCGGCCGCGGGGCGCCAAGGAAGGGGGGGCATCCTGCTTTCAGGCCCCGCTACACCGGGAAGCGAAAGGAAATGAAGGCAGACCCAAAAAACAAGAAGGGTGTTGAGGCAGTGAAGGAGGAGGTTGTGGAGGTGGAAAAACCATGGATGGAGCCCGGCCACGGCATAATCCAGGGCCAGGGAAAACCAGGTCAGCGGCATCCAATAGTCGGCCTGCAGGTTGACCAGCATCCAGCGGAGGGAAGCCGTGGAAAAGGAGCGGATATGGAGGTTGGAAACGACATTGCCGTAATCGTCCAGGTCGATGAAGGGGTCCTGTAACACCGGAAGATAAAAAAGAAAGGTGGCGAAAACCGGTGTTAGGGCGTAAACCCACGGGGAAAACTCCCGGACAAGGCTTGTGGAAGTCTTTTTTTTCATTAGACCCCCCCTCCCGACGACAGGGCCGCCATTCTTTCCCTAAGTCCAGGCCAACCGGGATCCAGACGGGCCACCAGCCGGAGTTCCGCCAGCGCTTCCGCCCGTTCCCCCAGGTCCTGGTAGGCCGCCGACAGGTTGACGTGGGGCCGGGGATCGGCGGGATCCAAAGCCGCGGCCTTTTGGAATTCCAGGACGGCCTCGTCCTTCCGGCCCAGCATGGCCAGGGCCACTCCCCGCCCGGTGTGGCAATTGGCCCGGTTGGGGGCGAGGCCGACCGCCTTATCCGCCTCCCGGAGGGCTTCCGGGAACCGGCCGGCCTGGAAGTAGGCCTCCCCCAGGTTGAAGTGGGGCAGGTAGGAGGGGCCCGGATAGGCTTCCGCCACGTTTTCCCAAAGGCTGATGGAATCCTTCCAGACCCCGGTTTGGCGGAAGCTGAGCGGGCCCAAGAACAGCGCCAACAGGCCAAGGGCCGGAAGCAAGACGGGTCGTTGTGCCTTCCAAAACCAGGCCAAGCCGCCCGAGGCCAGCAGGAAGGGTCCCAGGCTGGGCAGGTAAGTGAAGCGGTCGGCGGCGGCCTGGCTGCCGGTCTGGACCAACCCCAAGACCGGCAGGAGGGTGAGTAGATAGTAAAGCCAGGCCGTCCCCAGCCAGGGATTCCCCAACCGCCGGTGGAGACAGGCCGCCGAAAAGGCAACCACCAGCCCGATGGCGGCCAGGACCCATGGGGAAAGGAATAAGACGCTGGACTTCTTGAAAGGGTAAAAAGGATGAAGATCCAATGGGAAGGCCAGCTTATATATATAGAAAGCAATGGAGTGAAAGGCGTTGGCGATTCGCATGCCGATCGGAACGGCATCCGTGTCGGACAAGGCGCCGGCGCTTTGCTGGGCCCGGAAGGCGGTCAAGGCCAGAACCAGGGAAAGAAAAAAGAAAGGGGTCTTTTCAAGGAGCCCTCCCCGACCGGCCCAGGAGCGTTTCAAGGGCCAGGCGTCCAAGAGGACCAGGGCCAAGGGCAGGGTGACGGCCATGGGTTTGCTCATGAGGGCCAGCAGGAAACTTCCCAGGCAGGCCCAAAGGGGCCAATGTCCCCAGCCGGGTTTACCGGCGGCCTCAAGGTAGAAGAGCAGGGAAAGAAGGTAGAAAAAGGCGCAAAGCACGTCGCGCTGCTCGCAGGCCCAGGCCACGGATTCCACATGAAGGGGATGCAGGCCGAAGAGGAGGGCGGCCAGGCAGGCGGCCGGTTCCACCGGAAGCCGGGGCACGGAAGGCAGGGAAAGGAATTTGCGCGCAAAGAGGAAGACCAGCAGGGTATTGGCGCAGTGGAGCAAGAGGCTGTGGAGGTGGTAGACACTTGGATTGAGGCCGCCCAGGGCATAGTCGAGGGCGAGGGAAAGCCAGGAAAGGGGCATCCAGTTGCCCCGGTAGAAGGTAGTGAAAGCCCATTGAAAGAAGGCGGGATCCAGGAGACGGATATGCGTGTTTTCCGCGATGAAAGGCGGGTCGTCGTAGTTGATGAAGCCGTTGCCCAGGACGGGAAGGTAGAAGAGGAAGGTGAGCAAGGGTGGGACGAGGGCGTGACCCCAAGGCAAGCCGCTGGCTCCCGAATCCTTCCGGCCTATGGCGGCCGTCTTTGTGGAATGAACCTTGCCCATTTCAGCCCGCCTCCCTTTTGCGGGAAAAAGCCACTCCCCCCAGTCCAAGAAAGGCCGCCAGGGAGAAAATCGAAATCCATTTCCCCGCTTCGTAGCCGGGAGGATCGTACTTAAGGTAAAAGTGGTGGTTCCCGGCGCAAAGGGGGACGGCCCGGTGGATATAGTCGCCGGGCAGGACCTGGTATTTTTCCTGGACGCTGCCGGGGCAGGCCTGGGCCTTCCACCCGTCGTCGTAATTATCCGTGACCAGGAGGATTTGGGGGCGGGTGGTATGGGCCAGGACCTCCAAGGTATCGGTATCCACGTCCTTCACTTGCGCCCAGCCGCCTTCGCCCGGGCCGGGCTCGGGCAGGGGATCGGGAACGCTTTCCAACACCACCTGGTGGAATGGGTCGAAGGAAGGACTGAGGGTTTCGGCCAGGGCCCGGCGCTGGTCCGGTAGAAACTCCCAGCGGCCTAAAAGCAGGGTCCGGGGAAGGGTGGGGCCGGGAACGGGGACGGCCCGCAGGTCCGCGTCATTGCCCCTGAGAACGAAGGCCAGGCGCATCAACAACGCTTTATGGGTGTTCCAATGCACGTCGGTAAGGCGGTCGGGGAAAGGATCCGAATCCGTGGAAGCGATGAAACGGCTGTAGCGTTTGGGGAGGGAGGGGTCATCGCCCCAAATGTCCGGTGTCCGGGACAGAAGGGAAAGGTCCCCGTTCCCCTCCCAATAGACGCGGCGGCCCTCCAGCAAGGGGCCCAGCTTTTCGGCGATGACGTCCCGGTCTCTTTCCAGGAACGAAGGGTCGAAAAAAGGGAGGGCCGAACGGGCGAAGAACCAGAGGTCTAACAGGGCGAGGAGGGCCAGGGCAGGCCTCCAGGAGTCCCGAGCAAGGCCTGTCCACCAAAGCAGGCAGAACACCCCCGCCACGGCCGCCGTCGCCGAACAGTTGACGGCCAGGACCGCGGCTTTTTGAACGGGAACCAGGAAGGTAGGCGTCTGAACGAGGGGGCCGCCATAAAAAAGGGAAAGGTCCTGGAAACCCTTGAGTCCCGAACTCCGGAATACCGCCGCCGCCGTAACGACGAGCCCCAAGGTTAGAAGTCCCGAAGCCCAGCCTGGCCAGGAGGCAGGGTTGGGCTGGGTAAGCCACTCCTCCAGGCCTTTGGCGGCCATCGCCGCGAGGGCCAATTGGAGGAAGATTCCCGCCTTATAGCTTCCCCGGAATGAATCCAGGATAGGCAAATGACCGTAGAGGAACCCGTAGAAGGGCGTGTAAAAACCCAAGGCAAATAGAAGGGAGCCGAGGGCCAGGGCCGCCAGGGCCCATTTTTTCGGCGAGGCAAGGGCGGAGAACCCGTAGGGAGCGAGGAGGAGGACGCAGACGCCCATGAAAAGGGAGGATTCCCACCAAAGATTCGTATCGTGGAGGCAGGAAAACCGTTCCATGTTGCCGTTCAAGCCGGGAAAGAGCAGGGTCAGGAGGTTAAGCGGGGGGAATGAGTAATAAGCCTTGGCTTCCGGGGGGGTGTAAAGGGTCCGAAGATTGTCCCGTACGGCTTCCAGGCCCGTAAGGCTTTGGATTGCGGTCAGGGCCAGGCATCCCAGGAACATGGAAAGCCCGCCTATCAACCTGTGGATCCATCCCCGCCGGTCGAAGGCCGTCGCGGCCAAGCCGTAAATCCCGGCGAAAAAAACCGTATAGACGAAGTATTGGACATGTCCCGCCAGGAGCTCCATGGAAAGCACGGCCGCGCCTTCCAGGGTCCGGCCAAGGGAAGGTGACTCGAGGAGCCGGTCCACCGCCAGGAACACCAGGGGTATCCAGGCCATGGTGCAGAGGTTGGGAAGGTGGCCCGGGTAGGCGTGGAGGATGAAGGCGCCGCCGAACATGAAGATGAAGGAGCCTAGCAGGCGGGGTAGGAAATGCGCAAGGGACCGCGAAAGCCAGAGGTAGGAAAAGAAACCCGCCAGGAAAATATGAAGGGCCGCGGAAAAGTTCAGGGTGGGCACAAGGGGCAAGGCCATGAAAAGCCAATTGGGCGGGTAGAGAAGGGCGGATTGGAACCCCGCGAAGAAGGGCGCACCGGAATAAATATAAGGATTCCATAAGGCCAGGTGGCCCTTGCCCAGTTCGGCGAAGCCGAATTCCCTCCAGGAATAAAACTGTCCAGCCAGGTCGCTTTGTGGCATGGAAAAGAGCAGGTTGGAGGAAAAAAGCGCATTCCCGAAGAGGGCTCCGACCGTCGAGCCAAGAGCCAGGGCGGCCCAAACGGCGCGGCTGCCGCAAGCGGTATTCCAGAGGCGGTGGAAGGAGCGGCACGGGGGCGGCGCGGTTCCGGCTCGCGGCTTTGTCACCGGCGGGTATTTTCGGGAAGAACTCAAGGAGTAGACCGCCGTCAGCTTTTTTTGCTTTTCGCCCCGAGCGCCTTAGCTCTCTCCAGGCAGGCGGCGGATTCCTGTTGCGACCCGGCCAGGGCGAAGGCCCTCCCCAGTTTTTCGTAAAAATCAGGGTCGGGCGCGGCCAAGGCGGAGGCGCTTCGCAGGGCCCCCAGTGCCCGGTCCTTCCAACCCTTGGCCAGGTAGACCATGCCCAGGTCGGCGTAGCAGGCGGGATTCCGGGGTTCCAATTGGAGCGTCCTTTGGAATGCGATCATGGCGTCGTCCAGGTGGCCCCCTATCTGGCAGGTGAGGGCGAGGTTGTAAAGGTATTTGGGGTTGGCGGGGTCCGAAGCCAGGGCGGCCCGGAAGGCCGCGGCGGATTTCGCCAGTTCCATCTTTTGCCG
>Ga0335085_10006873_pt1 | contig 17851 bp, 17 predicted proteins | sample Lox_Sample_45_FD_206712 | JGI IMG/M metagenome (GOLD analysis project Ga0335085, IMG submission 206712) | Soil microbial communities from Loxahatchee National Wildlife Refuge, Florida, United States - Lox_Sample_4.5 | ecosystem: Environmental > Terrestrial > Soil > Wetlands | place: USA...
ACGACATGCACGACCTGCTCGTCGCGCATCAAGGCAAGCCGATACTCTGAGCCATCCGAAGCCGCGCCGCGCGGTCAGGCGTTGAGGCGGTGCATCGCGCTATCCGGGTAGCGCGTGCCCGAGGCGGCGCCCGGCGGCGCGATGCGGTCGATCTCGGCGAGGTCCTCTTCGCTCAGCGCGAGTGAGGCCGCGCCGATATTCTCCTCGAGATGGGCGCGCGATTTCGCGCCCGGGATCGGCACGACGAACGCGCCGGCGCGCTTGCCCATCGCCATCGTCCAGGCGATGGCGAGCTGGGCGAGGCTCGCGTTCTTGCGCCGCGCCAGCGTCTCCAGCGCCGCCCGCAAAGCCTGGTTCCTCGCGAAATGCGCCTGCTCGAAGCGCGGCAGATGCGCGCGCGCATCGCTCGCATCGAGGCTTTCCGGCAGCGGCGGCGCGGCGCTGAGAAGGCCGCGGCCGAGCACGGCATAAGCCATCAGCGCGAGGCCCAGCGACCGGCACGCGGCAAGCTGGCCCTGCCCCTCGGCGTCGCGCGAGAACAGCGAATATTCCATTTGCAGCGAGACCAGCGGATGAACCGCGTGGCCGCGCCGCAACGACTCCGCCGAGCATTCCGAGAGCGCGATGAAGCGTGTCTTGCCCTCTTTCACCAGCGCCGCCATCGCGCCGACGCTGTCCTCGACCGGCACGTTCGCATCGATGCGCGACAGGCAGAACACATCGAGCGTCTCGATGCCGAGATGCTTGAGGCTGGTCTCGCAGGTCGCGCGCAGATAGGCCGCGTCGCCGCCCCCGCCGGCGCCCGCGCCGCGCGGGCTGCCGGTTTTCGAATGGATCACCACCTCTTGCCGCCGGCCCTTGATCGCCGCGCCGATCAACCGGTGATTATGGCCGTTGCCATAGCTTGCCGAGGTATCGAGGAAATTGACGCCGAGCTCGAGCGCGCGGCGGATGGTGGCGATCGATTCCGTGTCGTCGGCGGGGCCGTAGACGCCCGACATGCCGTAGCAGCCGAGGCCGATCGCCGAGACCATGAGGTCCGAATTGCCGAGACGCCGACGCTCCATCGCCCTACCGCCGCGACGCGAGCCGCGAGCCCGCGCCCAGCGCTTCGAGCTTCGCCCAGGCGATGTCGGGATGGATGCGGCCGCCGAGGCCGCAATCGGTTCCGGCGATGACGCGCTCCTGCCCGACGAGCCTGGTGAAGCGCGAGATCCGCTCGGCGACGAGCTCGGGATGCTCGACGACGTTGGTCGCGTGGCTGACGACGCCGGGGATGATGAGCTTGTCGTCGGGCAGCTTCACCTCTTCCCAGACGCGGTATTCATGCTCGTGGCGCGCATTCGCCGCCTCGAAGGAATAGGCGCCGGCCTTGATCTGCAGCATCACCTCGACGACATCGCGCAGCGGCAGATCGGTGACATGCGGCCCGTGCCAGCTGCCCCAGCAGAGATGGAAGCGCACGCGGTCCGGCGGCAGCCCTTTGATCGCGTGGTTCATCGCCTCGACCCGCACCATGGTGAAGCGCTGATACGCCTCGACGCTCGGCGGCGGGACGATCGCATCCCAATTCTCGGCGATGCCTGGATCGTCGAGCTGGAGGATGAGTCCCGCCTCGACGATCGCCTTGTATTCCTCGCGCATCGCATCGGCGCAGGCGAAGAGGAAATCGTCGTCGGTCTTGTAGTGCAGATTGCCGAGCCGCGCGACGGCGCCGGGCGCGATCGCAGTCATGAAGCCTTCCTCGACACCGGCCGCCGCGAGCGCCGCTTTGAGATGCGCGATGTCCGCCTTGATCGCCTCTTGTCCGATGTATTTGACCGGCCCGACGCAGACCGGCCGCGTGTAAGGCCCCGGCCCCATCGAGACGCCGGATTCGGGGCTGGTATAGGCGGCCATGAATTGCGTGCGATCGCGGCGGCCTTCGAGCCCGACCATGACGAGATCGTGCGGGCCGGACGGCCGCGGCGGCGCCGGCGGCGGCTTCTCCATCTGGAGCCCCGAGAGCCGCGCGAAGGCATAGCTCAGCCACGCGCGATAATTGACCGCATGGCCCATCGATTTGCCGAACTCGCCGTCATTCGGCACGTCGATGCCGGCTTGCTTCTGCCGCTGCACGACATCGACCACCGCCGCCTGCAGCAGCGTCTGGAAGGCGGCCTCGTCGCCGCCCTTGCCGTTCTCGCGCTGCTTGTTCGCGGCGATCAGCGCATCGGGGCGCGGCAGGCTGCCGACATGGCTCGTCAGGATGCGCTCGCGGCTGTTCCGCATCTCGCCCTCCCTCAGGCGCTCGGCTGAACGGCGACCGGCGCCGTCTCGAGCGCGGCGTCGGGCCCGTGGCGGAAATGCGCCTGGGTGCGCAGCCAGATCAGGATCACGCTGCCGAGCAGCAGCGGCGTGCCGGCGATGTAGCACATCGCGCTCGGCGACCAGCCCGCTTGCAGCATGAAGCCGCCGAACAGCGGCGCGACGAACGCGCCGGTGCGGCCGCCGAAGGCATAGGCTGCGCCGACGCCAGTCGAGCGCACCGAAAGCGGATAGGAATTGGCGGCGAGCGCCATCAGCGCCGCGCCGCTGCTGCCGGCGATCGCGCCGTTGACCGTGATCGCGCAGAGCAGGATCCAGAGCGGCGCGTTCAAGGTCGCGCCGATCGCCCACATCGCGACCGCGATGATGGCGAAGCTGGGGATGAGGATGCGGTAATAGCCGAAGCGATCGACCAGCCAGCCGATGCCGAAGGAGCAGAAGATGCTGCCGACATTCCACAAAGCGAGCGAGGTGCCGAGCGCCGTGGTCGATCCGGTCGCCATCTTGATCAGGGTCGGAACCCAGGAGAGGAAGAAGATCAGGATGCCGTAATCGAGGAAGAAGAGGAGCCAGAGCAACACTGTGCCGAGGGCGCGGCCTTCGCGGAAGAGATGCTTCAGCGGCACGCCCGGCAGCTTTTCTTCCGAGCTGTAGAGCTCCGCCGCTTCGGGCAGCGTCGGCGAGATCTTCTCCGCGATACGGCGCATGCGCGCCTGATCGTTGCCGTGCGTGCCGATGAAGGACAGCGATTCCGGCAAGAAAATGCCGAGCGGAATGGCGACGATGATCGGCAGTACGCCCGCGGCGATGAACAGCGCCGGCCAGTTCCAGACCGGCAGCAGCCACACCGCGCTCAAGCCGGCGATCATGCCGCCCGCCGGCACCGCCGCCCAGATCCAGCTCGGGATCGAGGCCTTGAAGCGCTTCGGCGCGTATTCGGCGCCGAAGGCCAAGGCCGCCGGGCCGATGCTGCCGAGGCCGATACCCGCGAGCACGCGCAGCGCGATCAGCATCGGCACGGTGGTCGCGAAAGCGGTGAAGAACGAGAACACGCCGAAGATCAGCAGCGAGGCGAGCATCAGCGTCTTGCGTCCGATGCGATCCGCGAACGGCGCGAGGAACACCGCGCCCAGGATGACACCGACCTGGCCCGCGGTGATGACATAGCCGAGCGTCGCCGGCTGGAGCTTCAAGGTCTCGCGGATGCCCGCGGCGGCGACGCCGATGATCTGCACGTCGTAACCGTCGATCACCATGGCGAGGAAGCAGAGCAAGAGCACGCCGAACTGGTAACCGCCGAACGGGCTCTCCTCGATGAGCGCCCGCGTGTCGATACGCTGTACCGCCATCCTATCCTCCCATGTGCCGTGAACCGCGCCGTTGACCGGCTGCTGGTCGCGAGGAGGATTTCACCATTCGGCGGGCAAGACAAGGCCGACGGCGCGCGAAAGTGGGCCGCGGCCGTGGGCCGCAGCGCCCAGGCGACGCCCGGAGCTCAGTTGCAGTAGGTGCGGACGTCGTCCGCCGCGTCGCTGACCCAGTGACAACCGGGATCGAGACCCAGCTTGCCGTCCGGCGTGTAATGGGTGCCGACCGGCGCCGCTTCGACCGCTTGCGGCGGCGCCGCAACCGCCGATGGCGAATCCGGGACGGTCTGGATCGGCGCATTGTAGGACGGCATCGGCTGAATATTCGGCGCCGGTTGCGGCATCGTGATGTTCGGCATCTGCACCGGCGACGCCATCGGCGGCTGCGCCCAACTCGCCCCCGCGCCCAGACCAACCATGATCGCCGCCGCCGCACCCGGTGCGGCGAGCAATGACAGCGCTCTCTTCGTCATGAACTTCCGGTTGCCGACGCAACCGCCCCCTGGTTGCTCCCGGGGACTATGATGCCGCAGCCGCGGCGGCTCGGCTAGCGCCGCGACGCGAGCTGCGCCCCCTCGCCCAGCGCGCGCAATTTCGCCCAGGCGACGCTGACCGGGATCTCGCTGTTGCCCGCCGTCGACTGGAAGCCGCAATCATTGCCGAAGAGCACGTTCTCGCGGCCCGCGGCCTTGGCCCAGCGCTCCATGCGGTCGGCGATGAGCTCGGGATGCTCGATCATCACATTGGAATGGGTGATTGCGCCGGGGATGAGGATCTTGCCCGCCGGCAGCTTGATGCGCTCGAGCAGATGGAATTCGTGCTCGTGCCGCGGATTGGCCGCCTCGAAGGAATAGGCGCCGGCCTTGATGGTGAAGATGAGATCGATGACGTCGGCGAGCTGCAGATCGGTGACGCGCGGCCCGAAATTGACGCCGTAGCAGGTGTGGAAGCGGATGCGATCCTCGGGCAAGCCGCGCAGCGAATGGTTCAGCAGCGCGATCCGCTTCTCGGTGAATTTGCGATAATCGGCGAGGCTCATCGTGTTGCTCGCCGTGTCCCAGGCGCTAACGAGGCTCGGGAAATCGATCTGCAGCAGCAGCCCGGCATCGAGGATCGTCTTCCATTCCTCGCGCATCGCCTCGCCATAGGCCTCGATGAATTCGTCATCGCTCTTGTAATACTCGTTCTTCAGCGATGTCGTCGGCGCGAGCGACGGCATGAAGCCTTCATCGGCGCCCGCCGCTTCCATCGCGGTTTTCAGATTGCGGATGTCGCGCTCCAGCTTCGCCTGCCCGACATAGCGGATCGGCGCGACGCACACCCGCGGCGCGATGCGGATCGTGTGCTTGAACGGATTGTTCTCGAGCACGCCGGCATAGAAATCGGGAAAGAGCTGCGCATCGCGGCCGCCGACGCCCATCGGTCCGGTCGGCACCGGCAGCCCGCCCGCCGGCATGCGCGCCTCGAACCCGTCGAGCCGCTCGGCGACGTAATGCTGGAAGCTCGGCTTCGAGCATTCGCCGTCGGTGACGGTGTCGATCCCCGCCTCGACCTGCTGCTTGACGATCTGCGCGACGTTCCGGGTCAGCGCCGCTTCATAAGCCGCCGCGTCGTAAGCCTCGCCCTTGGCCATGGCGCGCATGGTCTCGAGCATCTCCGCCGGCCGCGGCAGGCTGCCGGTGTGGGTCGTGCGGATGTGAGTCTTGCTGCTGCGCTTCATGCTCATGGCGATGCTCTCACGCGATGTTTTTCGCGAAGCAGCTTACGATCCCGGAACCGCAGCCGCTAGACGAGGCGCCCTGCGCGCGCCCACCGGTCTTCGCATTGCCCATCGCGATGCGGCGCGGGCCCGCTCACGACGGCGCGCCGGCGCGCGCTTTCCACATCCGGCCGAGAAGCCCGTCGCGGCGCCAGAAATGGTGATAGAGCGCGGCGACGATGTGCAGCGCGGCAAGGCCGAGCAGCGCCGCCGCTGCGCCGATATGCGCCGCCATCGGCGGCAAGCGGGTGAAATCGGGCAAGGCGCGGCCGGCACCGGCAAAGAGAATGTCCGCCGCGCCCGACAGCGCCAGCACGGCGAGGCCGCTCGCGCCGAGAAGCAGGATCAACAGATAGAGCAGCACGCGCACGGCGCGCTCGGACAGCGCCTGCCACGACGGCAGGCCGGCCAGCGCGGCGGGACGGCGATCGATCAGCCACCAGCCGAGACGGATCAAGGTCAGCGTCACGACGAAAATGCCGAGCACGACATGGGCGCGCAGCAGGCCGGCTTGCGCGCCGGCATCGCCGGCATTGGCCGCGGCAACGCCGAGGCCGAATTGAAGGAGGATCGCCGCGGCCGAGACCCAGTGGATCGCGATGGCCACCGATCCGTAATGCTGCGGGCTGCTTTTCCACGACATCGGACACCTCTTGCGGTGGTGAGCGTGCCGGGTTATATAGCATGCTATGGATTTAAATAGCAAGCTATATAATTATGCCAAATCCGCCTGACGCGCCGCCCGACGAGCTGTCGATCGGCTATCTCATGCATTGGGGCGCGCGGCTGCTCCGCCGCCTCGCCGACCGCCGGCTGAAGCCTTTCGGCATGTCGTGGAGCCATCTGCCCGTGATCAACGCGCTCGCCGCCAACGAGGCGCTGTCGCAAAAGGCGCTCGCCGAGATCGTCGCGGTCGAGCAGCCGACCATGGTCGCGACCCTGGCGCGCATGGAGCGCGACGGGCTCATCGGCCGGCGGCCCGATCCCAAGGATGGCCGCAGCGTGCTGTTCTTCCTCACGCCGGCGACGCGCAAGAAACTGCCGGCCATCCGCCGCGCCGTGATCGAGGTGAACGAAGACGCGCTCGATGGCTTGGCGGTCGGCGAGCGCGCCCGCTTTCGCGCGCAGCTCGAAGCCATGATCCGCGCCATGGACGACAAGACGCGCGCGTAGGCGCGGCGCGGCGCCGTCAGACCGCGCGATCCTCGAACAGCAGCATCTGGAACGTCGCCGGATCGGGCGCGAATTTCTGCCGGTCGGCGGCGCAGGCCTTGCCCGCCTCGCTGGCGAAAGCGGCGCGGATCGCAGCCAGGTCGTCGAAATAGAGCGTACCGACCAGATAGGCCTCGCCGCCGGCCAGGGCGGTGATCGGCCCGCGGCTGACCTCATATTTGCGCAACCCCGGCAGCTGCTTCGCGAGCGGGATATGCACCTCGAAATAATGCTTGTCGAAGGCGGCGGTGTCTTGCGGCGTCTTATAGATCACGAGCATGCGGGCCATCGGTCTCTCCGGTTCAAGGTTGCGTCACCTGAGATGACGTTCCAGCGGCCGAGAAGGATTCGGCGCTCTGCACGAAATCGCAGCGCCTCAGGACGCGGATTACCGGGCTGAAATTCCGCAAGTCCCGTCTGCCGGAAAAGGAATGCGAACGGGTCGGTCACCGCCTCATCGCGCATCTTTCGCGGCGCGGGAAATCACAACGCGTTGGCGGCGGATGCTATAGTCCGCCCGGCGAGAAAGAGTTCGTGCCGGTGAAGGATGCCGCTCATTAAAGAACCGTCATTGCGAGAAGGCCCGAAGGGCCGACGAAGCAATCCAGCGAACCATGCGGGGTGCTGGATTGCTTCGCTTCGCTCGCAATGACGGGATAGGAAGAAAATGGCGAAAAGCCCAGACACCGCCGAACTCGTCGAGCGCGCGCATGCGCTGATCCCGGAACTCGCCCAGCGCGCGGCCGAGGCCGAGAAACTGCGCCGCCTGCCCGATGCGAATGTCGCGGCACTCAAACGCGCGGGGCTCTTGAAGATCCTGCAGGCGCGGCGCACGGGCGGCTATCAGGCATCGCTCCATGCGCATGTCGATGCCGTCGCGGCAATCGCGCGCGGCTGCGGCTCGACGGCGTGGTGCATGGGCGTGGTGCACGCGCATAGCTGGCTCATCGCCTCGTTCCCCCAAGAAGCGCAGGACGAGACTTACGGTGCCGATCCCGACACGTTCATCTCGGCCGTGATCGCGCCGCGCGGCGAGGCGAAGCCGGCGGAGGGCGGCTATGTGCTGAACGGGTTCTGGCCGTTCGCCTCGGGCTGTCAGCACGCGCAGTGGCTGCTGCTCGGCGCGCGCATCCTCGATCAAAGCGGCGCCGTCGTCGACGAGGCCGATCTGCTCGTCCCCGCGAAGGACATCGCCATCAACGACGATTGGCATGTCGCCGGCTTGCGCGGCACCGGCAGTTGCAGCGTCGCCGCCAAGAACGTGTTCGTGCCGCGGCACCGGTATCTCTCGCTGCCCGGCCTCATCCAAGGCCAGGCGCCCGGCGTCGCGCTGCATGAGGACGCGGCGCTCTACAAAAGCGCCGCCGTGCCGGTGCTCCAGCTCGCCTTGTGCCCGGGCGCGATCGGTATCGCCGAAGCGGCGCTCGCGGCGTTCCAGGATCGGCTGCCCGGTCGCATCATCGCCTATACGCTCGGCGAGAAGCAGGTCGAGAGCGCGACGACGCATCGGCAAGTGGCGGACGCGGCGACGCGCATCCATGTCGCGCGCCTCTTGCTCCATCGCGCGGTCGACGACATCGAGGCCGCGGCCCAGGCCGGCACGATCATGGCGCCGACCGAGCGCGCCCGCATCCGCATGGATTGCGCGCATGCGGTGCGGCAATGCCTCGAAGCGGTCGATACGCTCTTTCTCGCCTGCGGCGGCTCCGGCCTCGCCGAGAGCAATCCGATCCAGCGCGCCTGGCGCGATCTCCACGCCATCAACATGCACGGCGCCCTCGCCTTGGAGGTCAATCAGGAGATGTTCGGCCGCATGCTGTTGGGCCTGCCGCCGAACACGACCTTGATCTAGTCGCGGCGGCTTGATCCAGATCAACCGGCCGGCGCCGGCGCCCGGCTAGGCTTTCCGCTGCTGAGCAATGAAAGAGGCTCGCGATGGGCTGGGTTGTCCGCGCCGTATTGATTATCGCCGGAATCGTGACGAGCTGGTTCCTCGCCAAGGACGCGGTGAACTTTCCCATCGTCCAGATGGTCATCGCGCTGTTGCTGATGGTCTTTGCCGTCGCGGTCCTGGCGCTCTGGCGCCGGCGCTGAAAAAAGCGGCGCGAGCGCCTATACTCGCTTCACCGAGGCCGATCGAGAGCGCGCGGATGAAGCTCGTTCATGGCGGGCGCATGGAGTTCCAGGGCGGGCAGGAAAAGCATCGCGGCGGCGGGCTCGCGACCAAGCTGCTGCTCGCCGGCGAGGAAGGCACGGCGGAGAATTTCCGCCTGACCATCGGGCGCGATCGCGGCGGCCACCAGAACCCGCGCCATCATCACAATTTCGATCAGATCCGCATGTCGCTCAAAGGCACGCTCAGCATCACGCCGGAGAAAGATCTTGCGGAAGGCTGGGTCGGCTATTTCCCCGAAGGCACGTGGTACGGGCCGCAAGCGCCGGCGACAGCCGAGCGCATCACCCTGGTCCTACAATTCGGCGGCGCCAGCGGCCAGGGCTTCGTCTCGACACGGCAAATGCAGCAGGCTTACGAGGAATTGGCGCGCGTCGGCGAATTCAAGAGCGGCGTGTTCCATCGCAGCGACGGGAACGGGCGACAGAATCAAGACGCGTTCGAGGCGATCTGGGAGCACGTCGCGGGCCGCGCCCTCGCCTATCCGCCGCCGCGCTACGACGAGCCGATCCTGATGAACCCGGCGCATTTCGCCTGGGTGCCCGATCGCGCGCAACCCGGCGTCGCGAGGAAGTTGCTCGGCAGCTTCACCGAGCGCGGCACGCGGATCGAGCTGTTGCGGCTCGATGCCGGCGCGCGGCTCGCGGCGGGCGAAGCGGAGACGCGGCAGCTGCTTTTCGCCCTGTCGGGCGCGGGCGACGATTGGGAGCCGCACGCCGCCTTTCAGATTGAGCCCGGCGAGCGCGCGGCGATCGCCGCCACCGCACCGGCGGAATTGCTGCTGATATCGTTGCCGATGCTACGCTAGCTCAGTCGTTTCCCGTTTATAAATACAGCGAGCACCCGGCTGCGTTTCCCGCGCCGGCAGGGCATGATCGCCGCGTTGGGTTTCCCCCGAGACCGACAGTTACGTCGCCGGCGATCTCTCGCGAGATCGCCGGCTCTTTTTCGCGCCGAGAGCGCGGCACGGCCGCCGGTCTAGGCCGGGAGATATTTCTCCGTCACCAGCTTGCTCATATCGGGCTTGGCGGGGAGTATCTTCAGATCGACGAAGCTCTGCGCCATGACGTCGAGCGACTTGGCGTCGAACTTGCCGTCGGCCGAGAACATCGGCATCACCAGATCGTATTCCTTGGCCTCGGCGGCGGCGCCGACCTGGGTGATCGGCGTGATGATCTTCAACGTCTCGTCGCGGTTGGCGCGCATGAAGGCGATCGACTGGAACCAGCCTTTGAGGAACGCGCGCACCGTCGCGGGATCGCTTTGCAGGAACGCGTTCGTCGCAAAGATCGCGTGCAGCAAAAAATCCTTCACGTAATCCGCGGTCGGGATCAGCAGCCGGCCTTCCTGCTTCTCCTCGAGCTCGAAAGCGAGCGAGCTCGTGCCGACGATGGCATCGACCTGATGCGTCTTGAGCGCCGCGACCTGCGCCGGGAGCTGGCCGCCGAGCGCGACCGTGGTGATGCCGTCGGGGCCCCAGCCCTTGGTCTCGGCGAGCTTCTTCACCAGCCAGTCGGTGGTCGAGCCTTTCGACGAGACCTGGACGACCTTGCCCTTCATGTCGTCGGCGGTTTTGATCGGCGAATCCCACGGCACGATGATGCAGAGCAGGAGCGGCGGGCCGGCGAGCTCCGCGACCGCGGTGATCGGCACGCCTTTCACCTCGAAGGCGAGATCGGTGCCGCCGCCGAGATACATATCCGCTGCGCCCGAGACCAGCCCCTGCATCGCCGGCGCCGAGCCCGCGAAATTGATGATCTCGATATCGAGCCCGGGAAAAAAGCCCTTGGCGATGCCGACATCGACCGGCGCGAAGGAGATCGCATGCGGATTGGCCTTGGCGACGCGCAGCTTGGTTGCCGCGCGCGCAACCCGCGGCGTCGAGAGCGCGGCAAGGCTCGAGGCGCCGAGGATCAGCGCGTCGCGGCGGGAGAGATTCGTTGTTCCTTTGCTCATCTTCACTCCAAGTAGCCTTCCTTCGATGAGTGGTGCCCTAACAAATCGATCCTCATCCTGAGCGCCCTTCGACTACGCCGCCGCGGCGCGTCGGCTCCGCTCAGGATGAGGCTACATTTTTTACTGCATCTTCCATTGGCAGATGGCATACCAAATATCTCCTCATCCTGAGCGGAGCGCGAAGCGCGTAGTCGAAGGACGCTCAGGATGAGGAAAAAGCCGTGCGTGGCCTCTTTCACTGACGCAGCCGCTCTTCCGTGCGCGTCGAGAGGCCGGGCTTGCCGGCGCGCGCGGCGTGCTCGACCAGCGCCCGTTTGTAGGAATCGGCCTCGACCGGCGCATAGCGCGGCGGGTTGTCGCCGCTCATGCAACTCGGCAGGCAGGCGATCTCGGTGCGGCCTTGCGGATAGGTGAAGAGCGCGAGCGAGATCCGCTCGGCGTCGCTGCCGTTCATCACCCGGTGGAGACTCGATTTATAGAGATCGTTCGTCCACATCGCGAACATGTCGCCGATATTGACGACGAAGCTGCCCGGCAGCGGCGTCGCGTCGATCCACGCGCCGGCGCTGTTGCGCACCTGCAGCCCGCCGAGCGCGTCTTGCAGCAGCAAGGTGAAGGCGCCGTAATCGGTATGCGGCGAGAAGCTCCAGCGCGCGGGATCTTCGTCCGCCGCGGGCAGCGCGATCTTCGGATAGTAGTTGAACATCAGCACGCAGCCGAGATGCCGGAACGCGGCGTCGAAATAATCCTGCGGCAGATCGAGCGACAGCGCGAAGACGCGGGCCAACGCGCGCGTCAACTCGACGCGCTTTGAAATATGCGCGGTGAAGAAAGCGCGAAAGCCCGGCAGCACGGCCTCGTCCGGCCAGACCGACTGGCCGGCGCCGAAATTGCCCTCTTCCGGCTCGCCCGGGATCGCCTCGCGCGTCAAAGAGAAGCGCTCTTTGAGGTCGCCGGCCTTGCCGTAGTCGTTCGCGCCGCCCAAGGGAAAATAGCCGAAGCGTGCAGCGTTGAAGCGCAGCTTTTCCTTCTCTTCGAGCGGCAGGCGGAAGAAATCGCGGCCGCGGGCGAGCGCCTCGTCGAGCTCGGCCGCGCCGATGCCGTGCCCGACGAGATAGAAGAAGCCGATATCGATGCAGACGCGGCGCAATTCCCGCGCCACCGCCGCGCGCTCGGCCGCGCTGCCGCCGTTGAGGAACGGCGCGATATCGATGACCGGCAGCGTTGCACGGGCATGCCGTGTCGATGTCTCGATACGCATCGGCGCGAAACTAGAAGAAAAGCTTTCGGCTGTCAGCTATCCGGCAATGTGCAAGCGCTTCGAGCCAGCGTTAAAAGCCGATATCCCCGCGAACGACGCGCGATTTTCGTGGACCTATCGAGCGCTTCCGGATCTTGATAATCTCCTTCGCGAGAAGCCCATGAGCGCCGCGGATCAAGCGGCGCTCGATCGAGGGCCAGGAAGACATCGCCAGGGAGGCATCATATGAGCGAACGGCTCGACGGCGGCGAGGCGATTCTCGAAGCATTCCGCAAACTGGGCGTCGAATACGTCCTGTCGTCGCCCGGCACCGAATGGGCGCCGGTATGGGAAGCGATCGCCAACCAGATCAGCCAGGGCAAGAACGGCCCGCGCCTGCTCGATTGCTGGCACGAGACACTGGCCGTGAACATCGCGGCCGGCTACACGCTGGCGACCGGACGCATGCAGGGCGTGCTGCTGCACGCCGGATCCGGCCTGCTGCAAGGCGCGATGGGGATCCACGGCGCGCGCGTCACGGGCGTGCCCATGGTCGTCGTCTCCGGCGAATCCATGACCTATGGCGAAGATCCGGAATTCGATCCGGGCGGGCAATGGATCAGCAATCTGAGCATTCCCGGCGGCACGACCAATCTGGTCGATTCGATCGTCAAATATTCGTCGCAGGCGGGCAGCCCACATACGGTCTATGAGAGCGTGATCCGCGCCGGCGAGCTCGCGCAACGCACGCCCCAGGGCCCGACCTATCTCAGCGTCTCCACCGAGACGCTGATGGACCAGTGGGTGCCGCCCGCCGACAACCGAACGATACCGTCCGCACCCCGGATCCTGACCGCGCCGGAAGACATCGACAAGCTCGCCGGCCTGCTGGCGCGGGCGAAAAATCCGGTCGTCCTTACCGAAGCGGCCGGCCGCGAGCCGGAGACATTCCATGCCCTGGTCGAGCTGTGCGAGCTGCTGGCCTTGCCGGTCGTCGAAAAGCCGGCGGCGCTATTCGCCAGTTTTCCGAAGGATCATCCGCTGCATCAAGGCCACGACCTCAAGCCGATGTGGAACGACATCGATCTCGCGATCGTCATTCGCACCCGCGTTCCGTGGTATCCGCCCAGCCGGCGCCCGCCGAATGCGGTCATCGCCGTCATCGACGAGACGCCGCATCGCGATTCGATGGTCTATCAGAGCCATCATGCCGACATGTACCTCGAAGGCAACGTCGCGCAGACCTTGCGCGATCTTGCCGCCGCCATGCGCGCGCGCGGACTGGAAACGGCGGCGATCGACGAGAAGCGGACTCGGCTCGCGGCGGCCCACGAGCAGCTCGAGGCAAGAAAGCGCGCGCGGCAGGCCGAGGCACGCAAGAAGCAGCCGATCGATCCTGTCTGGCTCTGCGCCGCCCTCGGCGAGGTGATGCCGCGCGGGACGATCTATGTCGACGAGGTGACCACGCACACGAATGTCATTCGCGAGCATGTCCGCTGGAACGACCCGCAGAGCCTTTTCACCAGGCAGGGCGGCCTCGGCCAGGGGCTCGGGCTTGCGCTCGGCCTCAAGCTGGCGAAGCCGGAGCGTCCGGTGGTTGCGCTCATCGGCGACGGAGCCCTGCTCTACAACCCGACGCTCGGCGCTTTCGGCGCCGCGCGCGAATATCGGCTCCCGATCATGGCGGTCATCTTCAACAACAAGAAATACGCGGCCATGCAGCAGATGCATCTCAAGATGTATCCCGGCGGCACCGCGGTCCAGACCGACACTTTCCACGGCACGCATATCCAGGCGCCGGACTTCGCGAAGGTCGCGGAATCGTGCGGTGCCTATGCCGAGCGCGTCGAGGATCCCGAGGCGTTGCCGAACGCGCTGCGACGCGGACTCGAAGCGACGAACAAGGGCACCGCAGCGATCATCGACGTCGTCGTCGCCTAGCGCTCGATAGCGCCCGGCCTCGCCGATGTCGCAGCATCAGCGATGCAGCAGCACCATCGAGATTTCGGGGATGTAGGTGATGATCAGCAGCGCGATGAAGTTGAGCAGCAGGAACGGCAGCACGCCGCGGTAGATGCGGCCGAGCGGCGCGTTGAAGATCGCCTGCGATGAGAAGAGGTTGAGGCCGAAGGGCGGCGTGTACATGCCGATGCTCAGATTGACCGTCACGATGATGCCGAAATGGATGGCGTTGACGCCGACGCCGGTGACGATCGGCAGCAGCAGCGGGGTGAGGATGAGGATCGCGGCGGGCGGCTCGAGGAAGCTGCCGGCGGCGAGCAGCCCTACATTGAGGCTCAAGAGCAGCTCCCATTTCGACATATGCATGCCTTCGATCGCGCCGACGATCTGCTGCGGGATGCCGCTGGTGGTGAGCAGCCACGAATAGATGCCCGCCGAGGTCACGATCAGCAGGATCTGCGCGATGAGGAACGCGGCGTCGACGAGGATCTTCCAGAAGCGGCGTAGATCGACCTCGCGATAGATCACCATCGTCACGAAGATCGAATAGACGACGGCGACGCCGGCCGCCTCGGTCGGCGTGAACACGCCGCCATAAATGCCGCCGAAGATCACGACCAGCGTGCCGAGCGACCAACTCGCCTCGCGCGTCGTGCGCCACACCTCGCCGGTCCGCGCCGGCCGGCCGAGCGGCACCTTGCGGATGCGCGCGTAGACGAGGACGAAGATCCCGTCCATCAGGCCGATGAGGAGGCTCGGCAGGATGCCGGCGGTGAAGAGCGCCACCGCCGATTGCTCGGCCGAGACCGCATAGAGGATCATCGCGATCGACGGCGGGATCATCACCGCGATCGCGCCCGAGGAGGCGATCAGCCCGGTGGCGAAGCGGTCCTCGTAGCCGGCGTCCTTGAGCGAGGGATAGAGCATCCGTCCCATCGCGACGACGGTGCCGATCGCGGTATGCGACATCGCGCCGAAGAGCTCGGACGCCGCCACGGTGGTGACGCCGAGCGAGCCGCGCACGCCGCCGACATAGGCCATCACCATGGCGATGACGCGGCGCGCGACGCCGCCCTGCGCCATGAACTCGCCGGCGAGCACGAAGAACGGCACCGCCATCAGCGGGAAATTGTCGAGGCTGCCGAACATATAGGTCTGCAGCGCCTCGGGCGGCGCGCCGGCGACGGTGAGGATCGCGACGATCGACGTCACCAGGAGGATGAGGAAGACCGGAAAGCCGATGACCAGCAGGAAGACCGGCAGGCCGAAATAGATGAGATAATCGAGGATCATCGTGCGGCGCGCGCGCTCACGGATGCGGCTCCGCCGCCGCGCCGTTGCCGTGGTGCCGCCCGGTGAGCAGCCGCACCGCGACGAGGATCGCCATCAGGCTGTAGCCGATCGGCACCATCGCCTGCGGGATGACCATCGGGAAATTCGCCGCCGCGCTGCGCTCGTCGAAATCGTAGAGCTGGCTGATGACGGGATAGGAGAACACCGCCACCGCGACCGCGGTGGCGATCAGCACGAGATCGGAGATCAGCCCGAGCAGCGCCGCGATCCGGGGCGGCAGGATGCGCAGGAACACGTCCATGCGGATATGCCGGTTCTCCCACGCGACGGCGCAGCAGCCGGTGAAAACCGCGCCGACCATGAGGAAGAGGATGATCTCGATCGCCCAGGTGAAGGACACGGCGAAGACATAGCGGCCGACGATGTTGGCGAAGTTGATCGCAACGCTGGCGATGAGGCAGAGCGCCGACAGCGTGCGCGTCACCGCGAGCAGCGCATGGACGGCTTTATGGATGGTCGCGATCATCGCTCCGCCTTCTCGATCGGGCGCGTCCCGCGTGCGCCCCGTCCCGCTTCGCGAAAAACCGGCCGGCCTATCGAGCGCCGGCCGGCTCCCGCGAGCGGCGCTACTTCGCCGACGCGCTCAGCGTATGCGCGGCGTCGGTCACGGTCTTGTAGGCCGCGGCGAGGCCGGGGTTCTTGCTCGCGACCTCGGTGCCGACATCGCCGAGGATCTTCATCATCTTGGCGCGCTCGTCGGCGCTGAATTCGAGCAGCGTGCCGCCTTGCGCCTTCCACGCCTTGGTCGCCTCCTCAATCATCTTCACCCCGATCGGATTGATGTCGTGATCGGCTTTGTCGCCGGCCTTATCGATCACGGCCTGCAGGTCCTTCGGCAGCCCGTCGAACCATTTCTTGCTCGCCTCGGCGATGATGAAGATCGCCGGCTGGTGGATCTCGGTCACGTATTTGGCCGCATCGAACATATGGAAGGCGACGACCGGGCCGATGCCGGTGATGGCGCTGTCGATCGTGCCCTCTTGCAGCCCGGGCACGACATCGCCGAGCGTCATCGCCACCGGCGTCATGCCGAGCCGCTCGAACGCGACGGTGTGGAAGGGCGAGGCGAAGATGCGGATCTTCTTGCCCTTCATGTCGGCGAGCGTCTTGATCGGCGTGCGGCTGATCAGCTCGTCGGGCTCGGCGAAGAACAGGCCGACGCCGTGCAGCCCCCGATCGCCGCCGAGGCCGAGCATCAGCTTGCGCACCGACGGATCGAGCGCGAGCTTCTGGCCCTGCTCGTCGGAATTGACGAGGCCGGGCGCGGCCAGCACCTGGAAGCGCGTATCGAGCCCGACCATGAATTCGGGCGGCACCAGCTCCATCTGGATCGAGCCGAATTGCGTGCCCTCGATCTGGCGCGGGATCGAGCCGAGCTGGCTCGCGGGATAGACCTGCGTCTTGATGCGCCCGCCCGATCCCTTCTCGACCTCGGCCGCGAAGGCCGCGATCCATTCGTTCGGGATATCGTGGATCGTCGGCACCGAGATCTTCATTTGGATGGCGTCGGCCGCGTGCGCCGCTTGCCCCGGCAGCATCAGCCAGGCAGCGAGCGCGCCCGCCGCCAGCGCCACGGACGCATGAATCCTCAAAGGCTGCGTGATACGCATCATCCTTCCTCCCTGTCTGTTCGACCGACACCGCGCGCACGGGGCCCGGCTCGTTTCTCTTATTCCTCAGCCGCCGCGATTATTGTGGGCTGGCCGGGTGAAGCCGGTACCATAAATGATGTCGCGGGCGGAGGCAACGCGCCCGCCGCGGGAGAGCCGGCCGCCGGCCGCTACCGCTTCAGCGCCGCGCGGCCGAGATAGCGCGCTTCCGCGTCGAGCTCGTCGGCGATGCGCAGGAGTTGGTTGTATTTGGCGAGCCGGTCGGAGCGCGACAACGAGCCGGTCTTGATCTGGCCGCAATTCGTCGCCACGGCCAGGTCCGCGATCGTCGCATCCTCGGTCTCGCCCGAGCGGTGCGAGAACACGGCGGTGTAGCCGGCGCGCTGCGCGGTATCGACGGCTTCGAGCGTCTCGGTCAGCGTGCCGATCTGGTTGAGCTTCACCAGCAGCGAGTTCGCCAGGCCTTTCTCGATCCCCTCGCGCAGCCGCGCCGGGTTGGTGACGAAGAGATCGTCGCCGACGAGCTGGATCTTCGCGCCGAGCTCTTTCGTCAGCAAAGCCCAGCCCTCCCAATCGTCCTCGGCCATGCCGTCCTCGATCGAGACGATGGGATAGCGCGCGGCGAGATCGGCGAGGTATTTCGCCATGCCGGCGCTGTCGAGTGTCTTGCCCTCGCCTTCGAGCTTGTATTTGCCGTCCTTATAGAATTCGGTCGCGGCGGCATCGAGGGCGAGCACGACGTCCTTCCCGGCCTCGTACCCCGCCGCCTTGATCGCGCGCATGATGAAGGCGAGCGCCTCGTCGGCCGATTTGAGGTTCGGCGCGAAGCCGCCTTCATCGCCGACATTGGTGTTCATGCCGGCATCGTGAAGCTGCTTCTTCAGCGCCTGGAACACCTCCGCGCCGCAGCGC